>Ga0335069_10015019_pt1 | contig 10828 bp, 5 predicted proteins | sample Lox_Sample_11_FD_206714 | JGI IMG/M metagenome (GOLD analysis project Ga0335069, IMG submission 206714) | Soil microbial communities from Loxahatchee National Wildlife Refuge, Florida, United States - Lox_Sample_1.1 | ecosystem: Environmental > Terrestrial > Soil > Wetlands | place: USA: Florida... | reverse complement strand
CGCGAGCCGACGCAGCGAACAGCAGAATTTATTTCTTTGTGTTGGACGCCGGCTCAGCAAGTGGTTTCAGACTTGAGGCAGCTTTCTGCAGGTCGGCCACCGAGGATGAAGAAATCTCATACAACGCCGGTTCACCATCGCGTTTTGCGATGTAGTCCTCTTTGTTCTTGGCAATCAGCAGCGTTTCGGTGCGTTTCTTGTCGTTCGAAACAACAGTAAGCCGGAGCGTTGGCACAGTAAACCCGGAATCAGGGAACTTACTGGCGGAAAGATCGCGAATTTTATCGAGAAGCGCGCTCGCGGAAAAACTGTCTAGCTTTTTGCCATCTGGCCCCCACCAGTCCGAGCCAGAGCGCGTCAGAAAGTAGGATTTGTCGCCACCGTGGAATTCGATCTTGTCGGGATCAGCATAACCAAAATCGAACAGCTTCTTATTCCGAAAATCGTTCAGGGTTTTATCAAGGCCGGTCGCGACACTCGACGGGACTTTATAGACGCCGGAAAGGATCGAGGATCTGCAGTAATAATCGTCTTTTGCTTTGCGCACTTCGATTTCTTGTGTGCCGGAAGCGCCAACGACCTTTGCACTGGCAAAGGGTATGGCTGACTGGAATATCGCGGCATCTGTTTTTTCATCAGAAGCGGTGCTGATCTCGATCTTTGCATCTTTGAGCGAGCGAATCAGTTCGTCGACCTGCAAGCTATCCGTACGGTATGGCTTGGGCTTCAGGATTTGCCAGGCATCTTTCTCTCTTGCGAAGGTGATCTCATCCTTTTTGCCTGGTTTCAGGCCAGTCAGCTCAATCTGGCTGACCTTGTCGAAGTCCTCGGTAAACAAGCGCTTATCCCGAAGATCGTTCGAACCCTTGTCCAGACTCGACTCGTTGTAGCTGGCGACGGTAAAAAGGCGGGGATTGCCGGCGAGCATCGCATAGAATGCGCTGCCGGTGGGAGTCCGATCACCGATCAGGAGTTTCTGCGTTTTCTTGTCCTTTAGAGTGATAGTAACGACCAGCGCAGGGCTCAGTAGGCCATAGGGACCTAGCTCCGGGGTCTTCTCTTCGACAAGCCGATCGGAATCCAAGCTGGTTAGCGTGGAAAGCAAGCTGGAAACTGCCTCCTGGTCCGCGGCAAGCGAGCTGGGCTCGGTGATCTGCCACACTCCAGAATCATTTTTGGTGAGATCGATTCGGCCTTGGTCCTTGCGCTGAATCGCGACTTGTACGACATCCGCTTGCTTCAGGGAAAGAATCTGCGGAGCGGAATTGAGTGAGGCTTTGACGGTGGAATCCTCGCCAGGCTTGTGATGGTTCGACCAGTACAGGAAACCTGTCAAAGCGGCAAGGATGACCATGGCAATCAACGGTCCACGAAGTTTCATGGCTAAGTCCTAAGATGCGTTAGTGCTCGAGTCTTCTTGCAACAAGACATAGGGTTAGCGACGGCGCCACCATACCCCGATTCCTCCGACAACAACCATGAGAGGAAGCAGGAATTGACTGGTGATCCGAATCCAATTCATTTGCGCGTGCGTCAAGGTGATGCGGCGATCGTCTCGTTCTTTCGGTCGAATGGAAATGAGATCTTCGTCGGAAGCGAGCCAGTTGATGGTATTGAGGGCCAGGTCCCGATTGCCGTTAAAGCCGATGAAGGAATTGGCCGCCCAGGATGAGCTGCCCATGACGACAAAACGTCCCTGCGAGTTTTCTTTTCCGGTTTTGTAGATTCCCGCCGCAGCAATCAGGAGAGGCCCCTTTGTGTTTTTGGGATCCTTTGGATTGATGGCCGGATTACTCAGGTTCGTTGTGGCAAGACTGGTCTCGGTCGAACTGAATAGCTTGTCCACGGTGGTTTTATTGCCGTTTTTGATATCGAGCGAACGGGCAAGCGGAAAACCGGTAACGCTGCCTTTCAATTCGCTGACAATCGGCTGTGGATCATACTGCGTGACAAGAGCAACCTGGGGCCCCAGCCCGGCAATTTGGCCGATGGGGTTGAAGTCAATGATCAGGTTGTTTTGTGGAGTGATCCCCCAGCCCTCGAGCATTTTGTTCAGCACCGCGTTTTCCGCAACTTCCGCGCGCCCCATTTTTAGAGGAGGGTCCAGCAGAAACAGGGCGCGTCCACCGTCTTCAACGTACTTCTGAATCGCGTCCACTTCCGGCTGCTGGTAGTCCGTGATCGGGCCTCCAACCACGAGAACCGTGCAATCGCCGGGAACCTCCGCCTTGGTGACCAGGTCGATCGCCTTGGAATCGTACTCGTCTTTGGCCAGAAGATCTTTCAGGTGAGAGAAGCCGCTGCGTTCCGAGTCTTCAATCTGATGCTCGCCGCTGCCCTCCACGAAGCAAACGGTTCGCTTGGCCGTTTTGATATCGCGGATAAATGCTCCGGTGACGCCCTCCTCGGTGAGGTTTTGTGCCTGCTCGGATCGATCTCCGATCTTAACTACCGCGGTGCCGTAGGATTTGATTCCTGCCGCGCGAGCCCCTTCGGGTTTCTTGTCAGGATCGACGTATTCCACGTGAACCTTCGGAGACAGATTGGAGTATTCGTCGAGCAGGTCCTTCGCCTGCTGGAATTTCGTGCTCTGGTCGAAATAGCTAATCGTGGCCGGTTGTTTTAGATCCTTCACGATCTTCGCCGTTTGCGGAGAGAGGCTGTAGCGTTTATTCGAAGTGGAATCGAAAGATTTGTTGTAGCGGTCGGCAAGGACATTCGCCACGACAAGAATCGCCAGGGCGATTAATACGTAGGAGGTCAAGTAGAGGACGTATTTGGTTTGGCGCGCGTGGAGTAACTGCGTGTTCATTTACGATCTCCACCTGAGGGACTCCATGGATCGCGCGGTCAGAAAGAGTCCGAGAATGATTGCGGAAATGTAATAAACCGCGTCTTTTAAGGAGAGCAGTCCTTTGGCAAACGGCTCGAAGTGCGTCAACACCGACAAGTAGGCCAGCATCTGCGCCCAGGTGGCCGATTCGTAGCCGGAGACCCATTCGAGCACCCAAAGGAGGAGGCACACTCCAAAGGTCGCTGCGCCGGCCACGATCTGATTGCGAGTCAGTGTGGAAATGAAAGTGCCGATGGCCAGCAGTGCGCCGGCTTGTAAGAGCAGACCGAGATAAGCCACGGCCAAGGGCTTCCAGTCCGGATTACCGTACTTGAACAGCCAGACGAAATTCAGCGCCGTCAGAACCAGGAACATGGCGTAGAGGAAAAGCGATGCGAGCCATTTGCCAAGAATGACTTCCGTATCTCGAATTGGTGAAGTGACCAGGAGTTCAATGGTGCCATTTCGTTTTTCTTCCGCGAAAAGCCGCATGGTGATCAGGGGAATGAAGAAAAGGCCGATCACGCTCACATTCGAAACCAAAGGGCGAATCACTTCCTCGTTCAGGTTCATCGGAAACATTTCGCCGCGCATCTGCGATTCGACGCCCAAATAGACGAAATACCCGAGGACGTTCCAAAAAAAGAAAGCGAAAATAAGGGCGAACATCGTCAGCAACAGGTAAGCAATGGGGGAGACGAAGTAACTGCGAAGTTCTTTCTGGCAGATAATCCAGATGTTCCTGATCATAACTGTCCTTAAATCTTTGCCCCAGTTGCCTCAGCCTTTTCGGCAGAGGCTTCGTTCGCGCCTTTCTGCTCTTCCGACGAGCCGGTGAGTTGCAGAAAGATCTCTTCGAGGCTCACCGCGGCACTGCGAAGTTCATTGAGATCCCAACCCGCTGCGACGATGGCCCGCACCAGGTCTCCTCGGATTGCCCGATCGTTTCTCCCTTCAACTTCCAAGGTGAGACGATTCTCATGAGCATCCTTGATTAGGGCGCGCGTGACGCCCGGGACTTGTTCGATGCGGCTCTTTGCGGCGGCTGCATCCATTAATCCATTCCGGCTGGCAACTTCGACCAGCACGGAACCTGCTCCCCGCGCCCGATTTTGCAAGTTGCTGACAGAGTCGGTGGCGACTAACTTTCCCTTGTTGATGATGAGGACTTGCTGGCAGGTTTGTTCGACTTCCGGCAGGATATGCGTGCTAAGAATAATCGTGTGGTCGCCGGCAAGGCTTTTGATCAGGTCGCGGGTTTCATTGATTTGTTTGGGATCCAGTCCGGCGGTGGGCTCATCGAGAATCAGCACATCGGGATTGTGAATGATGGCTTGCGCGAGCCCCACACGCTGGCGATAGCCTTTCGAAAGCTTGCCCAGGACCTTGTCCTTTACATCCAGGACGGCGCAGCGATCGAGCACGTAATTGACGCGCTTAGCGAGCTCGGGCCCGCGCAGACCTTTGATCTTTCCGACGAAGGCCAGATATTCGGAGGCGCGCATTTCCAGATAGAGAGGCGGTGTCTCTGGGAGATAGCCGATGCGCCGCTTCACTTCGAGTGGCTGCTCCAGCACATCGAAGCCAGCGATGCTTGCGCTGCCCGAAGTCGGCGGCAAGAAACAGGTAAGTACACGCATCGTGGTGGTCTTTCCGGCGCCATTTGGGCCAAGAAAGCCGACGATCTGTCCTTTGCCCACCTCGAAGGAAATGTGATCAACTGCGGTGTTGCGGGCGTACTTTTTCGTTAGGTTCCGGACGCCGATCATGACTGTCTGTTTTTTCGCCTCAAAGATAAGTAAGTAATCTTCATTAATATCGTAATACGATATATATAAGGCCAGCGAGCTAGGCGTGTCAAGTATTCAGACGCATTGTGGCACAGCAAGGGTGTGCTTGATACCTCCGGTCTCAGTAGTCCGGCCCCTGGCGCCTCCTGCCGTACACCGTCGCGGGTTGTCTTAGTAAGGCGAAAAACGCCAATAGCCACACGATTGATCTCGGTTAGTCACCTCCGCAGCAAAAACAAATTCATCGACACGCTCTTTCCTATCAGGAACGCCAGTTGTCTCTCTTAGGACTCGCATTTGTTTTGCCGATATGGACAAAAAAGCCAGCCATGAAGTTCTCCATGGCTGGCTAATCCCCTTCTTCGACTTGCTGGCTGAAGGGCTAGCTGGCGGCGTGGGCAATCATTCAGGATCAACAGGTTAGGCGTGGGGGACGTCACCGCGTAGACACGCAGAAGGGGAAGTGTTAAGCTCCCGCTCACTTCGGATGTTGGCTAGGTGGGGGAGACATTCCGAGAACCGGGCGGGCGATGAGCAGACACTTGGGCGGTCTGGGTAAGTTCTGTTTCGCAATCTCTTTATTTATCTTCAGTTTGGGAGTTGCGGCCGTGCCGAAGCTGGCGGGCCAGGAAGCCCTGCCCCCGAAAGCGGGGCCCGGGCAGGCTGCTCCGCCGGTGCGCGTGGCCAAGAAGTCGGGCAATCCGGTTACCGGCGAGCCCAATGAACCGGACCAGGAAACCTCCGCAACAAACTCTGCCGTAGCCGACGGAAGTTTCGGAAAACCGCTGGAAAAGCCGGGAGATCCCGATGGCCGCGATGACGTAGTGAAGCGGCTGGAATGGTTCTACAAGCAGCGCAGCAGTGTGAATGGCCGCCTGCCAGCCGGCGCGCGGCTGAAAGGCTACGCACATGTACAGCGCATGATGGTAGCCGAGGGCAAATTGAAACAGCGCGTGGACGGCACCTACGCGCAAGTGATCCCCGAGTCGGGGACTTCGACTCCGGTGTGGACTTCCATTGGCCCAACACCCACAACTGGCAGTGAATTCGGCCCGGTGACCGGGCGCATCACGACGATTGCCGTGGATCCCAGCGACAGCACCGGCAACACCGTGCTGATCGGGGGCGCACAGGGAGGAATCTGGCGCACGACCGACGGTGGAACCACCTGGGTCGCAGTGGGGGATCAAAACGCATCGCTGGCAATGGGCTCGATTGCCTTCGCGCCTTCGCAACCCTCCAGAGTTTACGCGGGGACTGGCGAGCAAGCCGCCATCGGGTTTGATATTTATTACGGAGCGGGAGTTTTGATTTCGAATGATCACGGCCAGACGTGGAAGCAGACGTGTGCCGTGGCCAGTTCGACGTGCCCATTTATCGGGCCGTACGACAACATCACTCCTTTTGGGTATTTCACGTTGGGTGGAACGCGCATCAGCTACGTTTCGGTGAATCCGACCATCCCGAATATGGTGCTGGTGGGAGCCCAGACACAGTTTGCGGAAGGTTCTACGGAAGGAGTTTATTGCTCGGATAACAGTGGCGCCACGTGGACCAATGTCCTTCCGGATGAGATGTCGACCTTTGTGGGATTTGCGTCCTCCAGCGTGGCCTACGCGGCGCTCGGCAACCCGTATGGAAGTTCCGCCGGGGCGCCGAATGGAAACGGGATCTATAAAGCCGTAAGCATCGGGTCCACCTGCTCGACGATTCATTTCACGCGGCTGGCAAGCACGAATCTGCCGCTGCAGTCGACCATGGGGCGAATCGAATTGGGGATTGCCCCGGGCGATAGCTCTGGAAAGACGGTGTATGCCTCGATCGCCGATGGTACCAACGCTTCGCAGCCAAATCTCGGCGTTTATGTGACCAGCGACGGTGGCACTTCCTGGGTCAAGACCTCCGCGCCGGACGTATGCCAGAGCCAGTGCTGGTATGACAACGTGGTGAAGGTGGATCCCAACAACAACCAGATCGCCTTCTTTGGCGGCTCAGCGGTGACCAGCGGTGGAGCACCGAGCTGGATCATTCGCACGACCACCGGAGGAACTTCCTGGGCTTCCGTGATACCGAACCTCGCGCCGCCGAATGCGGGTGTGCCCCACGTTGATACGCATGCCATGGCGTTTGTGAAACTGCCAAGCGGAAAAGTCCGGATGTACCTGGGGAACGACGGTGGCATCTGGCGAACCGACGACGCGGAAGCCGCAAATGTGGGCTGGACAAACCTCAACGGTTCAACGCTGACACTCGCGCAATTCTACCCGGACATTTCGATTCACCCTTCTTCGGCGGGCATTGCCGTGGGGGGCACTCAGGACAACGGCACGCAAAGCTACGCGGGAACGCCGAGTTGGGCGAATCTGAATGTTTGCGGCGATGGCACGGGAACGGCGATCGACAACGTGGTGCCGAGCACCGTTTACATTGATTGCAACGGTTCTAACCTGTTTGCTTCCTATCAGAACGGAGCGTCAGGGACCTTTTCCCCTGTAGGGAATGGGATCAATCCGTCGGATTACTCGAATTTCGTGCCGCCGCTGATCGTGGACCCGGAACAGGCCAACGTTCTTTATCTGGGAACAACCACGCTCTATCAATCCGTGGATGCGGGCACCACCTGGACGATGATTCAGCAAAATCTCGGGAGTTCAGCGAATGGGGAGGCGCTTACGGCGCTGGCGGTGGCGCCGACCAATTCCAAGGCTTTTTACGCGGGTATCTCTAACGGCCAGATATTTGCCACAAGCGACGTCACGATGAGCAATAGCCTGCAGCCCGTGGCAGGGGAGGGCAGCCTGCCGACGCGAACGGTGACGGCCTTCGCCGTGGATCCAGCGGACAATACTGGCCAAACGGCCTACGCGGCCTATTCGGGTTTCTCGTTTGTCTCCTGCACGATTGCGAATGATCCCCTCGGCCACATTTTCAAGACAACGAATCGCGGGGCCACTTGGGTAGATGTGAGTTGCTCGGTAGCCAATTGCCAAACACCCGCCGCTGCCGATTTGCCTAATATTCCGGTGAACGACCTGGTTCTGGATCCGGATGTTCCCGGCACGATTTACGCCGCCACCGATCTGGGAGTCTTCGCGGGGAATTGCGCGACGATGCCGTGCACGTGGAGCACACTGGGCATCGGCCTGCCCCGTGTGGCGGTGCTTTCGCTGAAATTGCACGAACCTTCTCGAACGCTGCGCGCGGCGACGCACGGGCGCGGCGTGTGGGATACCGTGCTGACGAATTTTTCGTTTGGAACGGGAGCGCACATCGTTTCGCTTTCCCCGACCTCGGCGAATACCGGGGCCGGCAGCTTCACACTGACGGTGACGGGGAGTGGCCTCACCGGAGGCACGATTCAGTTGGGGGGAACTTCACTTGCGCCGACAGGCGTTGCCTCCGACACGTCCTTGTCCGGCACCGTTCCCACAAGTCTGTTGGCGCTGGGCACGCCTCTTGTGACGGTGACGACCCCTGGTAACGGCACCAGCAACGGGCTGAAGTTCACCGTGATCGGCGGCACACCGACGCTGACCAGCATTTCGCCCAACAGCACGCCGGTGCAAGCCAATCCTGCCACCAACATTGCAATTACGCTGACGGGTACAAATTTTGCCAGTGGCAGCAAGGTCTTGTGGAACGGGGTGCAGGCGGGAATTACCACGACGGTGAAAAGCGCGACGAGCATTTCGGCGACTTTGCCGGCGGCGCTTCTCGGTCCCTACGGAAGCACCAACGACGTTTCGGTGCTGAGCGTTCCGCCCGGCGGCGGGCAATCCGCGCCAATGACATTCAAGGTGGCTGCTCCGGCGCCGGCCAACGATAATTTCGCCAGTGCGATCAACATCACGAACGCGACATTTTCCGATGACAGAGACAGCTCTGGCGCAACCACGGAATCCGGCGACCCCACGCCGCCTTGCGTCATCCAATACACCAGCGCGCAGGGCAATACCGGTGGTCATCCGAACGGCGTATACAACACCATCTGGTACAAGTACACGCCACTCTTTTCTGCCAGCCTGTCCGTGGACACGATCGGAAGCAGTTACGACACGGCGCTATCCATCTGGACGGGCACGCAGGGCAGCCTGACGAATGTGGCGTGCAACGACGACATCAACCCGGGAATCGTGGTCCAATCGCAATTGCAGAACGTTTCCCTGACGGCTGGAACCACTTACTACATCCTGGTGAGTTCCTACGGTCCGCCGGATCCAAATCCCGTCGCGTTGGGCGGCCACGCTCATTTGGATTTCTCGTACAACGGCGGCAACAACCCCGTGCCAACGCTGACGTCGATATCACCCAATAGCGCCAATTCCGGCGATCCGGACGTTCCCGTCACCTTGACGGGAACGAATTTCGTGCCTGGAGCGTTTCTGAATTTCTACGACTCCAGGACATTCTACGGGAGTTTCGTTCCTGCAACCTTCGTAAGCTCGACACAATTGACGGCGACTATTCCAGCTGCCTCGATCGTTCTTCCAGGTTCGTACCGCATCGACGCACTGAATCCATCGCCTTCGGGGGGCCCCTCGAACTCATTGATTTTCACTGTGAATGTGGGAACGTACCCTGTGCCGACACTCACGTCCCTCTCTCCTACGACTGCCATGGCCGGTTCCCTCCCGTTCCAAATGATTGCGACCGGAACGAACGTAGGCCCCGCTACAGTGATTAATTTCAATAATGTGCCCAAAACCACGACGATTCAGGGCCTGCAAACGCTATTTGCCACGATCTCGACCGCCGATATTGCCACGGCAGGAACCGTGCAAGTCACCCTCTCCAATCCCTCGCCGGGAGGTGGACCTTCGACGTCAATGGCATTTACGATTACGCAGCCAACAGTCGTTCCGACCATAACGTCGATTAGTCCGGGCAGCGCGCCCTCTGGGTCAATAACTACCGTGACGATCACGGGTTCAGGATTTCAAACCGGAGCCACGGTGTATATGAATGGGACCTATTTTGCAACGACTGTGACCAGTGCCACGCAGATGACGAGTCCCTTCTATCTGAATTCCACGTCCCCGGGTACTTATGCTGCTTATGTTGTGGACCCGGCTCCCGCAGGAACTTCGCATCCATTCAACTTCACAGTTAGCGCGCCGGCTAATCCGACTGTCGCCGTGGCGGCAACTGCGGTGACACTGAATTCGGCTAGTGGGGGGAGCCAGGGTTCGACCGTAACGGTCACGCCGAGCAACGGATTTACGGGGCCGGAGACTGTGAGCTGCCCGTCATCGTTACCTCCAGGAGTAACTTGCCCGAATTCTCCTCTGATAATTACGGTGTCCAGCGGGGGCGGAACAGCCACAGGGCAATTGACGATTTCGGTGGTGGCGACTTCGGCGAATCTTTCCGCATCGAACGCGTTGTCCACTAAGAAATACCGTTGTGCCGGCATGGCTTCCCAATTCGGACGAAACGCGTGGTGGGGTCTGAGCTCCTGCATCGGGTTAGGAGCCATTCTCTTGCTACTGCTGCCCGGAAGAAAACAACTCCGGGCTGTGTTGGGGCTCGGCCTGCTGTGTTTGTTGGCGTTCGCGCCAGGTTGCGGCGGGGGAGGCGGAGGAGGTGGTGGTGGTGGGGGTGGCGGGGGAGGCGGCGGACCGGTCTCGACGGTGACGAAATTGCATGTCACCACTGCAAAAGTAGCTTCAGGAAGCCCATTCAATTTCACCGCGAGCGTTACCGGCGGAACGCCTACTGGGCAAGTACTATTCTTCGACGGTAGCACGACCTTGGGCACCGTCCCAGTGACCGGCGGATCGGCTGCGTTCCAGACTGCGGCTCTGCCCGTCGGCACGCACTCATTTAGCGCGCAGTATCAGGGTGATGCTGGGACGCTGCCATCCTCGAGCGGTACGCTAAACGTGACCGTGATCGGGACCACGACCTTGGCGATTACCACGAATCCTGTGGCATCACCGGCGGTTCCCCCGATTACTTTGACGATCAACTAACTAGGGCAGCCGACGCCTCATTGGATTAGCCATCTACCGAGCCTTTGCTCCACTGCCAACTTGGGTCCAATTGCGGCCAAACAGGACGCGAAACCCCGCGATGCAGTTGTGGACACAATGGTTTGTGTCCACGAAGAGGGATCGTGGACACATCGGATCAGACACTTCAAGTCAGAGGGCAGCGAGTAAAGCACCGGCGCCGGACGATCCAGGAGCGGCGGGCGATCGTGGAA
>Ga0335069_10015018_pt1 | contig 10829 bp, 8 predicted proteins | sample Lox_Sample_11_FD_206714 | JGI IMG/M metagenome (GOLD analysis project Ga0335069, IMG submission 206714) | Soil microbial communities from Loxahatchee National Wildlife Refuge, Florida, United States - Lox_Sample_1.1 | ecosystem: Environmental > Terrestrial > Soil > Wetlands | place: USA: Florida... | reverse complement strand
CATGGGCAACATCGCGCACCCCGAGCTGACGGTGCTCAACTTCCAGAACTCTCAGAACGCCGCGGTGTCCGACTCGAACATCAGCATCCACGGCGTCACCATCGGATACCTGGGCACCAGCTCGTCGTCGCTGCGGATCGGCAGCGCCACAGCCCTCTCGTACGCGGTCGCCCGGTTCGACTCGCTGGTGGACTGCATCATCCAGCCGAGCATCTACATCTGCGTCTCCTACTCCACCATCTTCGCGCGGTGCAAGTGCTACGGAGGGGACCTGCACATCGGCGACGCAGGCCCGTTCGCCACCAACGACCAGATCAAGGCGAGCACGCTGCCGTTCATCACCCGGCGCGTCCAGATGCACGACTGCACCATCCCGAACCTTCTGGCGGACGGCCACATCGCGTTCCAGTCCGGGTTCGACCAGTACAACTTCGACGCGAGGGAGCAGTCCATCAACGACTCGCTGCTGCTCCGGAACTGCACGATGGCGGCGTCGATCCCGTCGGACGGCTCGGGGGGCCGGTGCTTCCGCTTCTTCTTCTCGCCCAACGCCGTGCTCGACCAATGCCACATCACGATGGTTCAGAACTGTCTGTCGGGCGACGAGGTATGGGCACCCTTCGCGGTGCGGGACTCGTCGGTCAACTTCACGATGAACTGCGACACCGTGATGTCCTCGGGCGCCGGAGACCAGGAGGTGCTGATCTCGCACTCCGGCAACCTCCAGTATTTCACCACGACGACCATCGACTCGTGCTGGTTCTCGAACACCAGCGGCACGCTCATGTACTGGCAGAATGGGATGAAGGGCGCAACCATCAAGTGGAGCACGTTCTCCACGCAGGACAACTGCGCGATGCAGGTCGGCGCCTACCTCACAGGCCCGAACGTGATCGACCACAACACCTTCGCCACGAACCACTACCATGACCTGTGGGGGCCGCCGTTCGGGTCGTTCGATATCCTCGACCACACCGTGCTCTCGGCCGACACCACGAAGTTCTACGACAACATCATCTACTCATCGGCGCCGTACACCGCCAACGACTGCTACAACAGCCAGACCGGTTGTAGCAGGTCGTGCGGCATCTACCTTCCGTTCGACGGCAGCAACATCCCGAACCTGCTCAAGATGGACTGGAACCTCTACGAGTTCCTGCCCTACAAGGATTCCAAGGGAGACCGATCCATCGGGATGACGGACGGCGGCTACGACAACTCGAAGCCCGGAGCGGCGAACCACCTGATGAACCACTACGCCAACAGCAAGCGGCTCGACGCCGACTCGCTGTCGGTGTTCGGGGACGCGCAGCTCGACTACGGTTCGATGGCCGTGTCCCAGATGGTCAACGGGGTCCAGTATTCGGCACCCCTCGCCGGCCCGACGCTGGACGCGCACATCGGGGCCGGGTCGGCGGCGCGCGGCGCCGGCAAGGACAGCAGCGACATCGGCGCCGTGGCGTGGAACTCGACTCCCACGGTGGTCATGTACAGCCAAGGGGCCGGCGTCATGCAGCTCAGCTTCCGGACCTCCTCGACCCGCGACACCGTGTTCGCGCTCAAGAACGCCGGAGGCGGAACGCTGCACGTGAGCCTTTACGTTAGCGGTGAGTCCGGCCTCGTGCTGTCGCCGACCACCATGACGCTGGCGGCCGGAGAGCGGCTGCCCGTGCAGGCGGTGTGGACGACCACGCGGGCTCCTGGACACCAGTTGCCGCTGCCGACGCACATCTACTTCACGACCGACGACCCGGCCAATCCGAGGGTGAACTTCCCGGTGGCGTGGGACGAGAACAGCGGCAAGGCGCAGGACCAGCAGTAGGAGGGCGACGTGAGCATGGGCAACGACAACCCGGTCGGCCCGGTGGGAACCGCCGAGCCTCCTGACGCGGCGCCGAAGCCGGTCGAATACTGGGCGCAGGGGTTCGTGAACGCGCTGTTCCAGGACGGTGGACTCGACGCGCGCGAGATGAAGATCGTGCAGGCGACGTTCGCCGAGATTCAGCAGCGCGTGATGCAGCAGCAGCAGCAGGGCGTCGGCCCGGATGGGCGGCCGCTCCCCAATCCGCAGGCGCCAGGGCCTCAGACGCCCGCGTCGGCGAACGAGTCCGACTTCAACGAGCAGAGGGGCGGCCAGCCCATCGGAGGGTACCTGACATGAGCACCGAGTCCCGCGTGGCCGAGATCAAGCCGCAGGCGTCGTGGTCCGGCATCGTCAAGGAGGAGCCCGAGCCGGAGCCGGCCAAGGCCGAGGACGCCAAGCCGGAGGAGAAGTCCGAGCCGGAGCCGGAGCCCGAGACCGAACCCGCCGAGGCGGACGAGGACGAGGAGTACGACCCCAACGAGGACGTAGTGGTGCAGGAACTCCGCGGGCTCCGCGAGGACCTGCGCGCCGCTGCCGGCGAGAAGCCGAAGGCCGCGGACGCCCCGGTCGTGGACGAGGAGATGCAGGCGTTCCTCGAGCACGAGGACCCCGTGGTGCGCGCGCTCGCGCGCCGGGTCCAGCAGGCCGAGACGAAGATCGCCGACGCCAACGACAAGAACGCCCGACTCGAAGCGGCCGTGAATCAGCAGGCGGTGAACCGCGAGCTGGAGAAGCTGGCCGGCGAGTACGAGTCGGCCGTGAAGGAGCTTGGCCTGACGCCGCAGCAGGTGCGGGCCACGGAGCACTACATGCTTTCCGATCCCGAGATCGCTCGGACCCGGACGTTCGCCGACGCAGCCAAGGAGCTGTTCGGAGCGAAGTCCGCGCCCGGCCCGAAGCCCGCGCCCCGGAGCGGCAAGCCCGCTGCCCCGCGCGAGGACGGCCCGGCGGCGACGCTCGTGGACGCCGGAGGGTCCGCCGCACCGGCGCGGGCCAACGGTGCCAAGCCCGATGCTCCCGCTGCCCCTCCGAGGGTCAAGAGCATCGAACAACTGCTTTCGCGGCCGGGGATGATCGACCGGCTGCGCTAGGGAGACGCGCCTAGATGGCGAACTACACCTTCCCCTGGAACCAGGTCAACACGCTGGTCCAGGACGAGATCATGCCCGTCGTCCGCGACCAGATTTTCGTGGGCAACGTGTTCTTCAACAAGCTCAAGGGATCGCAGAAGATGTTCTCCGGCGGCCGGTCCATCGTCGCGCCGCTGGGGTGGAAGGTCGAGGGCGGCGGCGGCCAGTGGTTCTCGGGTCCCGACGTGATCGACACCACCATCCGCGACACCATCCAGGCCGCGACCTTCACGCCGAAGAACCTCATCGTGCCCATCGCCATCGACTGGGAGAGCCTGATGACGGTGGACGGCCCGCAGAAGGTCATGGACCTGATGGCGTCGAAGATGGACATCGCCAAGAACACCATCCTCGACACGTTCAACCAGGCGCTCTACAACGACGGCTCCTCGCCGCAGCAGGTGACGGGTCTCCAGTACGCGCTCAAGGACTTCTCGGGCACCACGCCGCCGACCATGACCTACGGCGGCATCTCGCGCTCGAGCACCGTCAACACCTGGTGGAACCACAACGGCGACGGCACCGCGTACACCAGCGGTTCGACCGGGCTCGCGAACACGAACCTCGGCTACCTGGCGTACGGGTTCGCCCAGTGTTTCCTGCGCTCGGCGAAGCAGCCGAACCTGATCCTGTCGAACATCGGCGCGTGGACGGACTACCACTACGCGCTCATCAAGAACGAGCGGTACGGCAAGCCGCAGCGCGACACGGCGACGTACGACTCGGGCTTCGAGAACCTGCTGTACCGTGGCGCCCCGTGGGTCGTGGACCCGCGTGCGCCGCGTTCGTCGGCGAAGGTCGAGCACGTGTACATGCTCAACACGGACGCGATCCGTCTGTACACGCACTCGCAGGCGAACTTCGAGTACATCCCGTTCCGCGAGCCGTACAACCAGATGGCGAAGGTCGCGTACATCGTCTACCGCGGCGAGCTGATCGTCGTGGAGCCGCGTACGTGCCACGTCGTGTCCAGCGTGGACACCTCGAACGTCAGCTAACCCGAGCCACGGGAAGGAGAGCAACAGATGCCCATCGGTATCGGTAACGAGCAGGGCGCAATCGTCCGTGGCGCGGATGGCAGCGTCCTGTACGTGGGCGCGGCCATCGTCGGCCAGACCTACACCATCATCAACAACGACACGGCTGCGATGGCTGCTGGCGAGGGCGTGCGCGCCGACCTGACGAACTTCTGGGTCGGCGTGCCGGAGTCCGTCGCCTCGGGCAGCAGCACCGTGACCACGCAGCAGGCCAACGCGATGAAGTGCCTCCGCATCGCCTCGACGACCGACGTGGGGTTCGTCGGAGTGACCGCGGACGCCATCCCCATCGTGAGCGCCGCGGGCGTCTACCCGGTCTCGTACGGTCAGGGCGACGTGTACGGTCCGGGGAGCATCTGCGGCATCAAGACGACCACGGTGGCACTGACCGCCGGCTACGTCGTCGGCGGGTCGGCCTCGGCGGGTCTCGCCGCGGCGATCACCCCCGGTGCGACGTGGTACGCCATCGGCACGGTGTTGAAGATCAACACCTCGGGAGCGACCGGCACGGGCAGCACGAGCTGGGCCGGGATCAAGGTCTGGTAGCACACACAGGCGAAGGGGCGGCATCGGATCCCTCCAGGGGCCGGGCCGCCCCGGAGCCGACACGGAGGGTGCCTTGCTCATCGCCAAGAAGCAGAGCGTGGTGGGGGCGACCATCACGACCAGCGCGGGAGACTTGCTGGTGGTGAGCGGGACGCTCGGAGCCACCGGGATCATCGTCTACGCGAAGAACGCCGGCACGGCCACGAACGCCGTGACCATCTCGGCCCAGCCCACCAACGACTCGGCGCACGCCGCGACCGCCACCGGGCTCGGCATCTACAACCAGCACGGGTCCGGACGCGCCGACGGGACCAACATCCTCGTCGCCTACCTCGTCCCGGACGTGAGCACGGCTCCGACGGCTGGAGTCAACGGCCAGCCCATCATCACGACCCCGTACGTGGCCGTGCGCGGCGCGCAGGCGACCGCGGGGACCACCATCGACATCGACGCCTATCCGGTGTTCGCCTCGGGCGCAGGACCCGGCGGCGGCATGACCGTCGGCGTGTAACCAACAGGAGGGCCGGATGTCCGTCACCGTCTACAACCGCGCGAAGTACAAGGCGGCGAACTATCTCGCCGGCCTCCCGCTCTACGCGCTGCTGCTCAACGTCTACACGCCGAACGCCGACCACCACACCGTGTCCGACATCTCCAGCACGGAGATCAGCGGCAACGGCTACGCGCGCACGGCGCTCGGGAGCATCGCGGCGTCGCAGGACGACACGAACGACTGGGGCAAGCTCACTAGCGCCAGCATCAGCTTCGGCGCCGTGGGACCCGGCGGCGGTCAGGCCATCACACACCTCGTGGTGTACGACAACACCAATGGCACCGACGCGACCCGCGACCTCATCGCCGTGTACGACTGCTCCGCCACCCTCAACGGCGGGACCTTCACGGCAACCATCAACGCCAACGGACTTCTCACCATCGGGTAGCAGATGGCCCGCACCGCGCTCGGCACGGCATCCGGCAAGACCAGCGGCACCACGCTGACGATTGCGAGCATCGCGCTCTCGGCGGGGGACACGCTGGTCGTCGGTGCTGGGATGGCGGTCAACTTCGTCACCGGCGCGACGTGGGGAACGCACAACCTCTCGCGTGCATCGACGAGTCAGGATGGCGGCAACCTCGGCTGCGAGGGCTCGATCTGGTACTGGTACGAAGGCACCGGCGGAACGCAGACGTTGACCGTCACCTTCAACGGCACCATCGGCTCGGCCAACGGTGCGGCGATTTGGGCTTCCAAGTACGACGGGCTCAAGAATCAGGCGCCCACCGATACGACGGGGAACGACTCATCGTCCTCCAGTACGACGGTCACGGGCGGCACCACGCTTTCGCCCAGCGGGGCCTCTTGGGTCGAAGTGTTCAACATGCTGGCGCTTGGCCCAAGCAGCGACAGCAGCCCATCCGCCTCGGGGTGGACTCTTGCACAGAGAGTTGGGACCACCGGCGGCAGCGCCAGCAGCAACGTCACCTGTAACGAGTTCTACGTCATCACCGGAGGCGGAGGCACGCTTCTGGACAACGGCACACTCGCCACCTCGCGCAACTGGGGAACTGCGTGCGCGCTGTTCGAGCCCGGAGCGAGCCCGGTCACGGTGGCGCTGGGTGCTGGGTCGGCGACTGCGACGGGGCGATCCGCGTCGGCAAGCCTTGGGGCGCTATCCAAGGCGCTTGGACAGGCTTCGTCCTCGGCCACCGGCCGCGCGGTGTCGAAGTCGCTCGGCGGCATCTCTGTGGCGCTTTCTGCCGGCTCGCTGACGAGTGCGGGAAACGACGTAGCGGAGCTTGGGGCCGAGCCCATCGAGGCCGGCGCGGCGTGGACGCGCGGCTGGGACATCGCGGTCAGGCTGCCCTCGCGGCCCGAGCTTCCGTCCGACGTGACGGAGACGGGCAACGCGACCATCATGTCTGGGAGCGCCAGCGGGTTCGCGCTGCGTTCGCTCGGGAGCCCGTACTTCGCGTTCACCCAGCAGGACTACTCGTACATGACGGTCAACGACGGGTGGGGCGGAGGCGAGGACTTCCAGCTCATCGTACGCTTCGCGCTGCACGCGCTGCCCGTCCAGTACGCATCGCCCGACGAGGACCACGTGATGTTCGCGTTCCTCGACCGCGCCATCGTGAGCGCCGGGGATCTGCTGCATATCGGCATCACGCCGTCGGGGGCGGTGTTCGCTCAGGGCTACGGCGGACCGCGCGTCGCCAGCGGCGCTGGGCTCGTCGTGCCGGACGGCCAGTTCCACGACCTCATCCTCGACTGCACGAGCGGCGGCAGCACGCTGCTCACGCTCGACAACCGCCTCGTGGCCGACGACCGTGGGTCGGACGGCATCACGCCCACGCCCCCGCACATCGGCCAGTTCATGCTGTTCAACGGCGTAAACGGGCTCGCGCGCACCGACATCACCATCTCGAACGCTCGCTGGGGAGACGAGAACGGGCAGGTCATCTGGGACTTCCACGAGGGCCACGGCCGCACCACCCTCGGCGGTCCGGACCAGTTCTCTCCGTTCATCGTGCAGAACTTCCTGCTCACCGCGGGCTGGTACGAGCCTGCCATCAACGGCCAGTTCACGCACCCGTGGGGGGCCGTCCCGACCAACCAGACGGCGGACTCGGCGTTCCGCTGGGAGCTGGCGCCCAACTGGCAGCGGCGCGCCAAGCCAGTCCCGATGTGGACCCGGAGGGCATCGTGAGCAACGTCACCTACGTCGGCGACATGGTGGCAGAGGCGGCGCTCGAGATCGGCGACCAGAACAAGATCCGCATCCAGGACCCGGACTGGATCACCATCTACAACAAGGCGCAGCGCGAGGCGTGCGAGCGGTGGAACGTGCTGGAGTACGAGTACCAGCAGGGCACGCAGCCCACCGACCGCTACGCCTTCCCGGACCTGATGAAGCAGATGCGGACGCTGCGGACGAGCTATACGCCGGACGACGAGACCACCTTCTACGACTTGAAGGAGATGACGGACGACGAGTTCCGCGAGACCACCCGGCGCCGCTACTCGGTCGCCACGGCGCCCACGCACTACTTCGCGCGCCGCGACATGTTCCACGTCTGGCCGATGCCCGCCGCGGCGGTGGACAACGCGCTCATCATCATCTGCTACTCGCTGCCGTCGCGCATCGTGTCGCTCTCGGGGACGCTGCTCGAGGTCCCGGACATCTGCACGGGGCTCATCATCGAGCGCATGGTCATCGAAGGGTTCCGCAACACGGACCGCTACGAGGCGGCGCAGCACCGCTACCAGGCGTGGATCGCCGATGGCATGAAGGTCGAGGAGGCGGTCGAGGACCGCACCGACGACCGGCGCCAGTCCGTCCAGCCCAAGAGTATGCGCAACCCGCTCTCGGGGATGGCATGAGCCCGTATCGCCCGTTCCGGTTGCGGCGCGCCGAATGGACGCTGCCCGAGCGTTCGACCCAGGACGACTTCTCGGGCGGCATCGTCGGCGGCATCTCGGACCGGCGCGTGCGGCCGAAGCATCTCCGCAAGGCGAACAACCTCATCGGGCGCCCGCAGCGGGCGCTGTCGGTCCGGCCCGGCTCGCGCGACATCTCGTCGGCGGTGATGCCCGAGCAGCCGCACTCGCTGGCCAAGTTCTACTCGTCCGGGGGCGCGAAGCTGTTCGCGGCCGGCGGGGCGAACTGGTACGAGGTCAAGGACACGACGTACACGCTCCAGTCGTTGCCGTTCACGCCGTCCTCGAGCGACAAGTGGTCGAGCGAGAACCTGAACGGAGTGCTGTGGTGCGCGCAGCGCGGCGGCTCGCAGAACCCGCTCATGTACAACGGCGCGTGGCTCGACGCAAAGCTCCCGACGCCCGGCAACACGCTGACGCTGGCCGCCACGACCGGCGGCAGCATGGCGAACACGTTCGACACGGGCGGCCTGACCGGGACCTACTACTATCGCCTCCGGTGGCGACACGTGAACGGATGCAGCACGTGGAGCACCGCGCAGTCCGTGGTGCTCACCGCGGCATCCAGCCAGACGGCCGTGAACGTCTCGACGATCCCCATCGGGGCGCGGTCGGACTACCTCGGGTGGTCGCTCTACCGCACAAAGTCGCTGAATCAGGATGGCGCGAACGGCGTGTTCTACCTGCTCGCCCAGGGCACCGGGACGACGTACGCCGACACGCACATGGATGCCGACCTGTTCTACGCCAGCGACGATGGCATCCACCAGCCGCCGCAGCACATGGACGGCGTGATCCCGTTCTGCGGGCGCCTGTGCGGCTGGGCCAACAACACAGTCTACATGAGCCAGCTTCCGGGCGACCTGGAGGACACCGGGCTCTGCAACTGGGACCCGGACCTGGCGTACGTGTTCGCCAAGGACGACGGGGACAGCATCCAGACGTGCCTCGTGGTCGGCGACCAGATGCTCGTGCTCAAGCGGCGCAGCGCCTTCATCCTCGACGGCAACATGCCGGACAACTTCCAGGTCCGGGCGCTCCTGTCGGGCTCTGCGGCGCGCGGCGGCGAAGCCGGGTGCGTCGGTCCGCGGGCGGCCTGCGTGGTCGGGTCCGCGGTCTACTGGTGGGGAACGACCGGGCTGTTCCGCTACTACCGCGGGGCGGTCGAGCCCTTTGGCTGGGTGCAGGTCGGCGACTACGTGGCGTCGATGAACCTCGCGGCGCAGGACGACGTGTTGTTGGTCAACTATCTCGGCGAGTTCCTGCTGGCGTGGTATCCGGGCTCCGGCCAGGCCTACAACACCGAGATGCTGGTGTGGGACGCACGCTTCAACAACTGGCACCACTGGACCGACTGGTACGCCAAGGACGCCATCGTGCAGAAGGACTCGGCGTTCTCGTCGGCCACGCTCATCTTCTGCGACCCGCGCTACACCAGCACCACGCTCGCGGTCGGAGATGGCTCATCGTTCGTCGCGTGGTACGACGACCGCAACGCCGGCAACGTGCGGCAGACGTACGTGCAGAAGCTCAACGCGAGCGGCGTAGCACAGTGGACCGCCAACGGCGTGCTCGTGAGCGGCCAGACGGCGACCGGCTCGTACGCCGCGAACCCGCAGGTGTGCAGCTCCCAGGACGGCGGCTGCATCGTCCTGTGGATGGACAACCGCGGCTCCGGGTACCACTACTACGCCCAGCACTTCGACGCGACGGGAACGGCAACGTGGACCAGCGGCGGCGTGCTGCTGGGCGCGGTCTACAACTCGTCGTTCGTCCAGATGTCGCTCCTCGCCGATGGTGCCGGTGGCTGCTACGCGGAGTACGTCGTCACCGGCCCGGCTGCCAAGGTGTCGCGCCTGAGCGCGTCCGGGTCGATAACCTGGACGACGGACATCTCGTACACCTATTTCCCGGTCCACCACCTGTCCGCCGAGTCGCTAGTTGCTGACCCCACCGGAGGCGTGATCGCCTACTATCTCGGGAGCGCCGGGATCGGCTACGTTCGCAAGCTCTCGTCCAGCGGGGCCATCGTCTGGAGCTACGGAAACGGGCAGTACTACCTGTACGGAGTGGCGAGTGACGGCTTGGGCGGCGCCATCTTGGCGACCTCCCCGGGAAGCGGGGTTTCCATCATCCGAGTCGATTCCTCGGGCACGTACGGTGGCGTTCGCACGTTGTCATCCACGGGGGCCGGCTCCCCGTCCATCTGCTCGGACGGAGGCGGCGGAGCCTACGTCGTTTGGAACGACACGCGGGCCACACCCGAAGTCCTCTACGCGCAACGCATCGACTCCTCGGGGAATCCGAGGTGGTCGCCGTCCACCGGCATCAAGATCGGAACCGGCCCGGTGCTCGAGGCTCCGTCCATCCTCACGGACCCCGCGACCTCGGGGCTGTTCGTCGTCTGGCAGGACCAGAACAGCGCGGCCAATGACATCTACGCGACGCTGCTCGGAGCCGACGGCAACTTCATCTCGGGATGGACGGCGACGGGCACCGTGGTTTGCTCCGCGACCGGTTCGCAGGAGTGGCCCACGGTGACCCCAGACGGCTCGGGCGGCATCGTCTGCTCGTGGCAGGACGCACGGGCCGGAGGCACGTACCCCTACGACGTGTACGCCCAGCGTGTCACATCAGCGGGCGCCGTGGCGTGGACCGCGAACGGCGTGGACCTTTCGGGCGTCTCGTACAACCAGTTGCTCCCGACGACCGCGAGCTATCAGGGCAGCGTGCAGGCGAACGGCTACCACGTGTGGGCCGGGATGGACTCGTTCCTCGACGAAAAGACCAGCACGGGCGCTGGCGGTAGTCCG
>Ga0335069_10015017_pt1 | contig 10829 bp, 10 predicted proteins | sample Lox_Sample_11_FD_206714 | JGI IMG/M metagenome (GOLD analysis project Ga0335069, IMG submission 206714) | Soil microbial communities from Loxahatchee National Wildlife Refuge, Florida, United States - Lox_Sample_1.1 | ecosystem: Environmental > Terrestrial > Soil > Wetlands | place: USA... | reverse complement strand
GGCCGCGGGTGTCGCTCAAACCTTGGGGGGAGGGTTTCAGCGATACTGCTGGAGGCGAGTCGTCCGCAGGCCGGCCAAGCCGTGCCGGTCGATCGACTGTTGCCAGGCGAGGAACTCCTCATTGGTCAAATGGTACCGCTCGCAGGCCTCATCGAGGGTGAGAAGACCGCCGCGCACGGCGGCGACCACCTCGGCCTTGCGCCGGATGACCCAGCGTTGGGTATTCGCCGGCGGTAGGTCGGCGAGGGTCAACGGCGCGCCGGTCGGACCGATCACGTACCTCTCACCCCGACTGTTCGTGCGCTGCTGCTGCAACATGGCGTAATGCCCTTCTCACCAATCACCGTAGCAGTCGCAGTATAGGCAGATCGCAATAACAGCGGCTTAATCGCGATAGTTAAGAAACTATGCGCGACCAGGTCCCGCCAAGAATAATTTTCGTCAACCTTTGTGGTCATTGCTTAATCAAGCCTGAATCGTCTTCACTATTGGATAATATTCAAGAGAGACTGCATCATCTGGTTCGCCGTCGTGATAATCTTCGACGACGCCGAATAGGCGCTCTGACTGGTGATCAGGTCGGTAAGCTGGGACGACAGGTCCACGGTGGAGCCTTCCAGCGTCGAGGGATCGATCTGACCGGCCCCGCCAGAGCCGGGCTGCTCCAAGGTGAACGTCCCACTGTTCTGGGAGACCTGGAAGGCGTCGCCGGTGACGGGCGTCAGGCCGTCCGGGTTGGGGAAGGTGGCGATGGCCACCTGGGCGATCGGTTTGGTCACGCCGTTGGAGAAGACGGCCGTGACGAGACCGTTCTTGTCGATCTCGACGTTGGTGAGGTTGCCGAAGGCGGTGCCGTTGCTGGTGATCGACTGGGTCACCGATTGGCTGTCCAGCTGGGTCAGCCCGCCGGTGCTGCCCGCCCCGCCGTTGACGTTGAAGGTGATGGTCTGGGCGGCGATGCCGAGGGAGCTTGCCCAGTTCACCTTCCCCGCCGCCGGCGCGGCGGCCGCGGAAGCCCCGAAGGTGATCGAAGGATTGGCGGCGTTGAAGAGCGTCGTATTGGCGGTGTCGATCTGCCCGGTGGGCGTGAACGCCACGATCCCTGTCGCGATCTGCCCATTGGCGAGCCCAGTCCCATCCACCACGTCCGACGCCGGCACCGCGACGATCTCGGCGTACCACTGATTGGGCGTCGCGCTCTTGAGGAAGTCGAACTCGATGGTGTGCTGGCCGCCCTGGGAGTCGGAGACCGGCACCTGGATGCTGTAGTCCGGCTTGACCCCGGTGGCGCTGTTGGAATCGTACATCGCCATGCTGTTGGTCGCCGAATTGTAGGCGCCGGCGAGCGGCGGGTTCGGCGCCGCGGCGGTGGCGGCGGCGGAGATGGCCTGGCTCGACTCGAGATTGGCGTTGATCCCGACGGTGGTGGTCGGGGAGACGGCGCCGCCAACCTGCGAGACGTTGATGGATTGCAGGCTGCTGAGGTTGGACGGGTTGGTCGTGATCGCCCCGGATGCGCTCGCGAGCCATCCTTGCAGGACGAGGCCGGCGCTGTTGACCAGGTAGCCCTGGTTGTTCACCTGAAAGGAGCCTGCGCGTGTGAAGGAGCGCGGATCGGTGGGCGTGACGTTGGTCGCCTGGCTGGTGGTGACGAAGAAGCCCTGGCCTGAAATGGCCAGGTCCAGGGGAGAGCTGGTCTGGGTGAGCTGCCCTTGTTCGCCCACCAGCTGCCGGGTCGAGGCCATGACCCCGCCGGAGTTGAGCTGATTGTCGCCGGCCGTGGAGGTGACGAGGCTCTCGAAGTCGGTCTCGCCTTGCTTGAAGCCGACCGTGTTCACATTGGCGATGTTGTTGGAGACGGTCGAAAGGGCCGCCGAGTTGGCGACAAGGCCGGAAACGCCGGCCTGCATGGCGCTGTTGAGGCTCATAGTCTTTTCCTTTGCTGGCGTTTGGGATCAGCCGCCGAGGAGGGCGGCGAGAGGGTTTGAGTTCGACACCGAGACGCCGGTGATCGAGCTGAGAGGGATTTGCGACGAGCCGACGGTGAGCATCGTCTGCCCGTTCTGGGTCGAGACGCCGGTGACGACGCCGGTGATCGGCGTCGATCCGCCGGAGGGGTCCGGCGCGGTGACGTTCTTGCCGATCAGGCTCGCCTCCGCGGGCAAGCCGCCCTGGACGGCCACCAGCTGTTGCAGCAGCTGATTGCTCAGCAGCTGCTGCTCCACTCCGGTCATCTGGGTGATCTGCTGGGTGAATTGATTCGTGTCCGTCGGGTTGAGCGGGTCCTGATTCCGAAGCTGCGTGGTCAGCAGCGTCAGGAAGCTCTGGAAGTTGCCCGCCAGCGAGGCCAGGCCATTGTTGACCTGGGAGGTGCTCGTGCCCGAGGCGCCGGATGTCGACGTCGTGGCGGGGGTATTGACGGTCGGCGTGTTTGTGACCGGAGTGGTCATGGGCGAAGGTTCCTCAAATGGTGATGTCCAGGGCGCCGGCGGGCGTGGCCCGCGAGGAAGCCGGCGAGGGTGATGCCGAGTCCGTGGAGGAGGCGGTGGCCTGGGAGTAGCCGGCGGCCTGCGAGCCGCGCGAGAACTGCCCCTGGCCGCTGCTGGCGTCGCCGCCCTGGGCGCCGCCTCCGGTGAAGCTGAGGTTGTTCTGCGAGATCTGGAAACCGGCCTGTTGCAAGGCCTGTTGAAGGTCGCTCGCCCGGCTCTTGGCCTCCGCGGCGGCGGCCGGATTGTCGAAGGAAAGGACCGCCGACAGCTGGCCTTGGGGGTCGATCTTCAAGCTCACGTCCACGCGGCCGAGCCCCTGCGGGTCGAGGGCGAAGTCGAAGCTGCCACGCTGGGCGCTGGCCTGGCGGGCGATTTGTGAGGCGAGCTGGGCGGTGATGCCGGCGCCGTGGGCGGCGGCCAGGGCGGCGGCTGTCGGCTGAGCCGAGGCCGCCGTTGCGAGGACCGGCTGCTGCGCCATCGCCGGCGCTCCGTTGGCGGCGTCACCGGCGTTGGAGGGCGAGCTGTTGCTCTGATCGGAGGAAGCCACGTCTTTTCCGACGGCCCCGCTCGAGGGGGTGTCCGCCTCGGCGCCGGAATCGGCGTCTGTCGTAGGGCGAGGTGTTTCGATGGGGCGCGGGGCGGCTTCGGCGGAGGTTTTCGGCGCAGATGTCGCTGTCGTGCTGGACGCGGCGGACGCGGTCGCTTTCGCGGACTTGGCCGGCGCTGCTGCAGACGCCGCTGGCTGGGTCGCCCCCTGCGCTGGCGTCGCCGTCGCGGCGGCGGCGACCGGCGCTGTAAGGACCGGCGTCGCCGTGGGCGTCGGCGGCGCGGCGGCCGAAGGGGCTGTTGTTGCGGTTTGCGATCCGGTCGATGCGGTTGGCGCCGAGATGGCGGCGTCCGATGAGGGTTGCTGGGTCGGCGCGTCCGCCGGTGGAAGCGCCGTTGGGGCCGGCGTCGCCACGAGCGCGGGGGCGGGTGCGGGCGACGCGGCGGCGCCGCCAGCGACAAACCCCAGCAGCTTCGGATCGACGCCTTCCACCGCCGCCACAGTCTGACCGGGCGAGGGCGGCGACGTAGCGATGGCAGTGGCGACAGGTTGCGACGCGGCGGGCGAGGGGACGGCGGCGGCCTGGCTCGCGCCCGTCGAAGACAGGTCCGGGATGGCGGCGAGTAGGTCGGGCGGAGCCGAGCCGGGTGTCAGCGCGGACTTTGCCGAAACGGTTGGCGCGTTTGGCGCCGCCGTAGCGGCATCTGCGCTTTGAGACGGGGACTGCGCGGTCTGCGAAGCGGTCGCGCCTGACGCGAGGAAGTTCGAAAGGGCTGCAGCAGACGTGGTTGTCGCCGCGGAGACCGTAGCCGACGCGGCGTCGGCCCCGCCCGACGGGCTTGCGGCCTGCGTCGGCGCCTGGCCGACAACGGCCATCAGGGCGGCGAGCGCCTGCGAAAAGGCGTCGGCGCCCGGACCTGCGCCGGCAGGCGCGGTCGAATCGCCGCCGGACGTCAGCGCATTGGACGCAGCAAGGGCAATGACTGCCTGCATGGGCGCTCAAAATGGAGGAGGAGCGGCGCCTGCTGCGCCTGGACGTTCGGGCCGATCAAGCAACCCTCGCGCCAACTGGTCAAAAGTCCTTCAAGTGACTGAAGTTACAAATGTTTCCCCCAGAGCCCAAGTCGGCGGATCAGGCGGGGCCGGATAAAATTGCCGGGCGCCGCTAGGCAAAGGCGCTCCGCCTGCACGGGTCCTCGCGGCTGTTGGCGCCGGACTTGCGTCAGAAGGAGGCCAAGGAGCCAACCTTCCGTATGAAGTCTTTTCCAATCAATAGGTTGTCATTCCTGGCGCCGGAAACAGGCCGGTTTGCCCGGCAGGTCTTGCCGGCTCGCCGGTCCGGCCTTGCCCATCGGAGCTGAAGCGCATGGTCATCAACGGCATGATGTCGATCGCGCTCTCGGGCATGCAGACGGCCCAGACGGCGCTGACGACCGTTTCCGACAACATCACCAACGTCAACACGCCCGGCTACGCCCGCAAGGTCGTCGATCAGAGCTCGGTGGTGGCCGGCGGCGCCGGTGCGGGCGTCACGGTGGACGATATCCGCCGGGTCGCCAACCAGTACTTGGAGTCGGCGAACTATCAGGCTTCGTCCTCGGCGGGCTCGGCGAGCATCATCTCCAAACTGCTCGACCAGGCCCAGGCGGCTTTCGGCGACCCGAGCCAGTCGACCAGCTACCTCAACCAGCTGAACACCGTCTTCTCCGACTTCAGCGCCGCCTCCAACGATCCGGCCTCGGATCTGCCGCGCGCCCAGACCATCGATGATCTGACAACCTTCCTGGGCACGACCCAGACCATTTCCGGGACGTTGAGCGGCCTCAATACCCAGGCCGATTCCCAAATTCAGAACGACGTCAGCCAAGCCAACCAACTGCTCGCGCAGGTGAACAGCGTCAACGGCGCTATTCTGAGCACCAAGGCCGAGGGCGGCGATTACACCGGCTCCCAAGACAACCAAAGCCAGGTGCTGAGCCAGCTTTCCTCGATCATGTCGATCAACGTGGCCACCCAGCCGGACGGGACGGTCGTGGTGCGCTCGTCCACGGGCGTGCTGCTCGCCGGCCAAGGCGGGTCGGCGACCCTGGCCTACACCCCTTCGACCAGCGCTTCGGGCTCCATCCAGGTCACGCCGCCTGGCGACCCCAACGCCTTTGGGCTCGATGTCGGCGGCGGCGAGCTTCAAGGCCTCCTGACTCTGCGCAATCAGCTCATTCCTGGCGTTCAGTCCCAGCTGGCGGAGTACGTCAGCGGCGCGGTGAGCGCCATCAATGCGGCGCACAACGCCAATACGGCGGTTCCTGCGCCGCAGACCCTTCAGGGACGGAACACCGGCCTGGACCTGCCCACCATCGTCGGCGACTTCTCCGGCAAGACCAACATCGCCGTACTCAACGCCGGCGGCGTCGTTCAGCAGCAGGTCGCCATCGACTTTTCCGCCCAGACCATGAGCGTCAACGGCGGCCCCGCGGCCGGCTTCACGCCGGCGACCTTTCTGAGCTCCCTGAATACGGCCCTCGGCGGGGCGGCGACGGCCAGCTTCTCCAATGGCGCCCTCAGTCTGAGCGCGACGGCCTCCGGATCGGGGGTGGCGATCGCCGACGATCCCACCACCCCGGCGCGGGACGGCGGCCAGGGATTCAGCCAGTTCTTCGGCTTGAACGACCTCCTCACCTCCAACCAGATCACCAACTACAACACCGGGCTGAAGGCGACCGACGCCAACGGTTTCACCCCCGGGGGAACGATCACGTTGCAGGTCGACGATTCCACCGGCTCGCCGGTGAGCCAGGTCACCGTCGCCGTGCCGCCCGCCGGGTCGCCGACCATGCAGGACCTGCTCAACGCCCTGAACGCTCCTATCGGCGGCGTCGGCCAGTACGGGTCCTTCAGTCTCAACGCCAACGGGGCGATGACCTTCACGCCGGTGACGCCCGGCGGCGCCTCCATATCGGTGGTCAACGACAACACCCAGCGCGGCGCCGGCGGCCCGTCGCTGAGCCAGCTCTTCGGCATCGGCGACACGCAGCGCGCCGGTCGCGCCGCCACCTTCCAGATCCGGCCAGACATCGCGGCCAATCCGATGAACATGGCTCTTGGTCAACTCGACCTGACAGTAGCGGCCGGTCAGCCGGCCGTCGCCGTTGGTGATGGCTCCGGCGCCACGGCGCTCGCCCAGGCGGCCAGCGCCTCGACGAATTTCGCCGCCGCCGGCGATCTTGGCGCGACCACGACGAGCGTCACCCAGTACGCAGCCCTCCTGGGCGGAGACCTCGGCCGCCAAGCGGCCGCCGCGGACCAGGCCGGCGCCGCCGCCACCTCCTTGCAGAACGAGGCGACCACGCGTCTCCAGTCGGTGGAAGGCGTCAATCTGGACGAGGAGTTGGTGAATCTCACCACCTATCAGCAGGCCTACAGCGCCTCGGCGCACCTCATCCAGGCGAACCAGAGCATCATGAACACTCTCCTGGGGCTGATCGGCTGATGGACCGGATTTCGACCAGCAGCGCCTATGGCGCCATCCTGACGAACCTGATGACCGCCGAGGTCAATCAAACGAACGCCGGCAATCAGCTTTCGTCTTCCGAGAAGGCCACGGACCTGAAAGGCTACGCCGGCAGCGCCGAGACGCTGGCGGCCATGCAGGCGACCAGCACCCAGGTCACCGGATACCTCAACGAGACCCAGACGGTCGGCGCCAAGCTGGCGATGCAGAACACCGCCCTCGGCGAGGTCTCCGGCGCCGCCGGGAGCGCCATCCAGGCCATCACCAACGCCCTGTCCTCGACCAACGGCACGAACGTAATGCAGTCGCTGCAGGACGCCTTGTCCACGGCCATCGGCGGCTTGAACGCCACCTTCAACGGCGAATACCTCTTCGCCGGCGGGCAGGTGAACACCCAGCCGGTGAGCGCCACGAGCCTCTCCAGCCTGACGTCGGGGCCGATTTCCTCGCTCTTCCATAACGATCAACGCCCGACAAACAGCCAGATCAACCAGAATACGACCATCAACTCGGGCTTTCTCGCCGACCAGGTGGGCTCCCCGCTCTTCACCGTGCTTCAGAACATCCAAAACTACGTGCAGACGAACGGCCCCTTCACCGGGACCCTGACCACCGCCCAGACGGCCTTTCTCACCCAGCAGGTCTCCACCCTCGACACCGTCCAGACCAATCTGAACAACGTCGTGGCGCAAAACGGGCTGATGCAGAACCAGGTGACCAGCGCCCAGACGGACCTTGGGCAGCGTCAGACGATGCTGCAGGGCCTGATCGGCAATCTCACCAACGCCGATGTGGCCAAGGCCGCCACCAACCTGCAGCAGGCGCAGGTCGCGGTCCAAGCGGCAGGCGAGGTGTTCAACTCGCTGAACGCCTCCTCGCTTCTCCACTTTCTGACCACCTCGGCCGCGGGCGGCTAGAGTACGCCCCTCCCAATCGGCCGGCGGCGGCGCTACATGCTCCGCCATGACGATCGCGGTCCAAGCCATCGACGACGCGGAGCAGCTGGTGCGCCAAGCGGTCGCCCTGCCGCAGGGCGCGCGCGTGGTCGCCGCCATGTCCGGCGGGGTGGACTCCACCCTGACCGCCGCCCTCCTGAAGCGGGCGGGTTACGAAGTGGTGGGGGTGACGCTGCAGCTTTACGATCACGGCGCCGCCGTCGGTCGCAAGGGCGCGTGCTGCGCCGGCCAGGACATCTACGACGCTCGCGCCGCGGCCCAGGCGATCGGCGCGCCCCACTACGTCCTCGACTACGAAAGCCGATTCCGCGCCGAGGTGATGGAGGATTTCGCCGACGCCTACCTGCGCGGCGAGACGCCCGTCCCCTGCATTCGCTGCAATCAGACGGTCAAGTTCCGCGACCTCCTGGAGATCGCCCGGGAGCTGGGCGCGGCGGCGCTGGCCACCGGGCACTACGTGCGGCGCGAGATCGGGCCGCGCGGGCCCGAGTTGCATCGGGCTGTCGATCCTGCGCGCGATCAGAGCTATTTCCTTTTCGCCACCTCGCGCGCCCAGCTCGACTTCCTGCGCTTTCCCTTAGGCGGTCTTCGCAAGCCCGAAGTTCGCGCCTTGGCCGCTGGCCTTGGCCTCAAGGTGGCGGACAAGCCCGACAGCCAGGACATCTGCTTCGTGCCGCAAGGCCGCTACACGACCATCGTCGACCGACTGCGGCCGGAAGGCGCGCTCGCGGGCGACATCGTTCATCTCGATGGGCGGGTGCTGGGCCGCCACGAGGGCGTAAGCCGGTACACCGTGGGTCAGCGGCGCGGACTGGCGGTGGCCGTCGGCGAGCCCCTGTTCGTTGTACGCCTCGATGCGGCGCGTCGCGAAGTCATCGTCGGTCCGCGCGAGGCCCTGCTCACCCGCGCCCTGACCTTGAAGGAGACCTCTTGGCTAGGCGATGCGGACGATATCGCTGCCGCCGCCGCGGCCGGTGCGCCGGTCCTTGCCCGGGTGCGGTCGACTCGCGAGCCTGCCAGCGGACATCTGGCGCAAGTCGGCGCGGGGCCGGGCGTGATCTTCGATGCGCCGGAAGAAGGGGACGCCCCCGGCCAGGCCTGCGTCCTCTACGATCCCGCGGTCCCGTCGCGGGTTCTGGGCGGAGGGTTCATCGCCGTCGCCGAGGCGGCCTGAGCCGGCGCGGCCGGGTGGTCCGTCCGGTGGAAGACTGTGTTCTGCTTGAGCAGGGTCTGGCGGCGGATCCGCGGCCGGCGATGGCGCCAGGCCGCCTGAGCCTCCGCCATATGGGCCGGCGCGGGGCGGCGCAGATCGCGGTTGGAGGCGAAATGCACCCCGATCTCGAACCCCGTGCGCCAGCGGATGACGGCCTCGTAGGCGAAGCCGCTCGTCCAGACGACCACGATCAGCCGGTCGCCCGCAGGCGGCGGGCCTGAGAAGCGTACGCGCGCGCCGCGCTTGCTGAAGTCTGCGATCACGCAGTCGACGGCGCCGGGAAACACCTTGCCCCTCAGGGTCGTCGCAGTGCGCGGCGTCGAGCGGCGATCGTCGAAATTTTCGGAGGCCTGTGACATGAGCGAAGGGTGCGCCGCATACCCTTAACGGGGGGCAAACATTGGGCCGGTCGCGACCGATGGTCGCGTGTTGCGCGTGCGCCGTGGGCGTCGCACATAAGGCCTCGAAATGAAGGAGCGCTCCATGTCCGCCGATCCCGTGGTCATCCTGTCCTACGCCCGCACGCCCATGGGTGGCTTCCAGGGAGCTTTGGCCGGGGTGTCGGCTACCGAGCTCGGCGCCGTGGCGGTCAAGGCGGCGATGGAGCGGGCCGCGGTCGCGCCGGACAAGGTGGACCAGATCCTGATGGGCTGCGTCCTTCCCGCGGGCCTCGGCCAGGCGCCGGCGCGCCAGGCCGCGCTCAAGGCTGGGCTGCCGCAGTCCGTGGAGTCGACCACGGTCAACAAGATGTGCGGTTCGGGCATGCAGGCGGCCATTCTCGGCCATGATCTCCTGGCCGCGGGCTCGGCGGACGTGGTCGTGGCCGGGGGCATGGAGAGCATGACCAACGCCCCCTACCTCCTCGCCAAGCACCGGACCGGGGCGCGGATCGGCCACGACCGGGTGATGGACTCCATGTACCTCGACGGGCTGGAAGACGCTTTCGAGGGCGGCAAGCTCATGGGCGTCTTCGCCGATGAGACCGCGGCCGCCTACCAGATCGGCCGCGCCGAGATGGACGCCTACGCCATCGAGAGCCTCAAGCGCGCGCGGCGGGCGACGGAAGAGGGGGATTTCGCCCGCGAGATCGCGCCTGTGGAAGTCCCCGTCCGCGGCGGGACGCAGACGGTCAGCGCCGACGAGCAGCCGATGAAGGCCGATCCCGCGCGTATCCCCTCGCTGAAGCCCGCCTTCACCAAGGACGGCGGGGTGACGGCCGCCAATTCCTCCTCGATCTCCGACGGCGCGGCCGCCCTGGTGCTCACCCGCGCCTCGGTCGCCGAACGCCTTGGGCTCTCCCCGATCGCCCGCATCGTCGGCCACGGCGCCCATGCCCAGGAGCCGGCCAGGTTCACCACTGCGCCAGGTCCAGCCATGAAGAAGGCGCTCATCAGGGCCGGCTGGAGCGTCGACCACGTGGACCTTTTCGAGATCAACGAGGCTTTCGCCGTGGTGACCATGGTCGCGATGCGCGAGCTCGGCATCGCGCATGAGGCGGTGAACGTGAACGGCGGCGCCTGCGCGCTCGGCCATCCGGTGGGCGCTTCGGGCGCGCGCATCCTGGCGACGCTTCTGGCGGCCCTCGAAGCGCGCGGGGAGAAGAAGGGTCTCGCCTCCCTCTGCATCGGCGGCGGCGAAGCGGTGGCCATGGCCGTGGAGCGTGTCTGATCGAGCCGATGACCCAATTCCGCTTCAATGAAACCCTGGGCCGCTATGAGCTGGCCGAACAAGGCGGCGTGATCTTCGCCGATATTCGGCGAGACGGTCAGCGGATCTTCATCGACCACGTGGAGACGCCGCTCGCCCTGCGCGGGCAGGGCGCGGCGGGCCGTCTTATGGCGGCCATCGCCGCCCTGGCCGAGCGCGAGGGCCTGAGCCTCGTTCCCATCTGTCCCTATGCGGCGGCCTGGATGCGTCGTCATCCTGCGCGCCAGCCGGGGCTCGATCGAAACTGACCCTACGTCAATTTGCAGGTCTGAAACAAACCAGTTTATAGTTTCAGCCGTATTGGCGGGTTGCATTAATAGCCGGCTAAGTATTCGCTACGTAAGCTCCCCTTCGTTAAGTTAGTGGCCGCCCGGTCGCGGGCGGCAGGACAAGGGGAATCGGCCTTGGC
>Ga0335069_10015016_pt1 | contig 10829 bp, 8 predicted proteins | sample Lox_Sample_11_FD_206714 | JGI IMG/M metagenome (GOLD analysis project Ga0335069, IMG submission 206714) | Soil microbial communities from Loxahatchee National Wildlife Refuge, Florida, United States - Lox_Sample_1.1 | ecosystem: Environmental > Terrestrial > Soil > Wetlands | place: USA: Florida... | reverse complement strand
GACGGCCTCAAGCCCAGCTACTGGGAGATGACGGCCGGGGTAGCCAATGCCGCGGACATCAACTTCGCCTCCTCGGTCGCCGAGCAGTACGGGCGGTACGGAGTGCGCATCAACACCGTCAACCCCGGCCCGGTGAACACCGACCGGTGGGACACGCTGGAGAAGGCCTTCGCCCGCGACAAGGGCGTGACCCAGGAACGGGCGCACGAGCTGGCCGAGCAGTCCATCCCCTTCGGCCGCATCTGCGAGCCGGAGGAGGTCGCGGCGCTGGTGGCGTTCCTCGCCTCGCCGCTGGCCAGCTTCATCAACGGCGCCCATATCCCCGTCGACGGGGCTCAGCGCAAAGCCATCATGGACCATTGAGGGAGCCCAGCAAGGGAGCATGCCATGACTGACTCCACCGGCGCCGCGGAGGTGCGGCCGCTCCAGATCGAGATGAACGGCATCAACGTGATCTCCGAGTCCGAGCGCAAGGGCCACCCGCGTGACCTGTTCTGGCCGTGGTTCGCCGCGAACATCTCGGTGCTCGGGCTCAGCTACGGCGCGTTCGTGCTCGGCTTCGGCATCTCGTTCTGGCAGGCGCTGGTGGTCGGCGTGGTCGGGATCGTGCTGTCGTTCCTGGCCTGCGGGTTCATCTCGGTCGCGGGCAAGCGGGGCTCGGCACCGACGATGGTGCTCAGCCGCGCCGCGTTCGGCGTCAACGGGAACAAGCTCCCGGCGGTGATCTCCTGGCTGCTGACCGTCGGCTGGGAGACCGTGCTGGTCATCCTGGCCACGCTGGCCACCGCCACCGTATTCCGTCAGCTGGGCTGGGGCGGCGGCACCGGCACCAAGGTCGTCGCGCTGATCATCGTGGTGGGGCTGACCATCTTCGGCGGCGTGATGGGCTTCGACCTGATCATGCGGATGCAGACCCTGATCACCATCGTGACCGGGGTGGCCACGGTGGTGTTCATCGCGCTGGTCGCGGACCACATCCACTGGCACACCGTGTCCGGCATCCCCGGCGGTTCGGCCGAGTCCGTCATCGGGGCGCTGGTGTTCGTGATGACCGGCTTCGGGCTCGGCTGGGTCAACGTCGCCGCGGACTACTCGCGCTACCTGCCCAGGCGGTCCTCCGGCGCGGGCGTGGTCTGGTGGACCACGTTCGCCTCGTCCATCGCGCCCATCTTCCTGCTGGTGTTCGGCCTGCTGCTGGCCGGCTCGTCCAAGAGCCTGAGCTCGGCGATCGGCGCCGACCCCATCGGGGCGCTGGCCACGCTGCTGCCCACCTGGTTCCTGGTGCCGTTCGCCGTCGTGGCCGTGCTCGGGCTGATCGGCGGCTCGGTGCTCGACATCTACTCCTCCGGGCTGGCGCTGCTCACCCTGGGCATCCGGGTACCAAGGTACGTGGCCGCCCTGATCGACGGCACGGTGATGACCCTGGGCACCATCTACGTGGTGTTCGTGGCGCACAACTTCATCGGCCAGTTCGAGGGCTTCCTGATCACGCTCGGCGTGCCGATCGCGGCCTGGTGCGGGGTCATGCTGGCCGACATCGCGCTGCGGCGGCGGGACTACGCCGAGCCCGAGCTGTTCACTCCCGCCGGGCGCTACGGCGACGTCAGATGGCTGCCCGTGCTGACGGTCATCGTGGCCACCGCGATCGGCTGGGGCCTGGTCACCAACACCTCGGCCAGCTGGCTGACCTGGCAGGGCTACCTGCTCGGCCCGTTCGGCCTGGGCGGCAAGAACGGCGCCTGGGCCTTCGCCAACCTCGGCGTGCTGGTGGCGCTGGCCATCGGCTTCGTCGTGACCCTGGCGTTCAGCCGCGCCACCGTACGCGCCGAGGAAGCCGCCCCCATCCCTGCCCCCGCCGCCGCCTAGGGCTCCAGGGCGAGCCAACGAAGCGGTAACCATGTCCGGTTAGGGCCTTTTTTGGCCGGGTGTGCGACGCTTACCCTGACGGCATGGGGATGCCCTCGCCCTCGCCAGGCTGGGACGCGCTGGTCCGTCAGACCAGGGCGGAAACCCGGCGCCGCAAGCGGCGCCGCCGCCAGCGGTGGATGCTCTGGCTGCTGACCGCCGTCACGACGGCGGTGCTGGTGGTCATCGCCCTGTTCATCAGGGAAATCTCCAGGATTCCGACGGCGGCCCGGCCGGCCGCGCTGTCGGCCTCGGCGCGGACGGTCAGCCACGGGACCGCGCAGCAGGCGCCGCCGCGACGCCATGGCCCGTCCGCGGTGACGCACCCGCAGGTGACCGACACCACGTCCGGCCTGTCGTATCAGCTGCTCACCGCGCCCTGGCAGCAGGACTGCCCGTCCGACCTGAACTCGCCGACGTTCAGCTGGAGCGCGGGCGAGAACGCCGTGGCCGGGCACGTGAGCATCGGCGGGTCCGTCATCGACTGGCACGGCCTGGCCTGCTCAGGGCTGCTCCAGCAGCAGTTCGCCTACGCGAGCCCCGCGGACCTCGAACCGACCGCGATGAGCCTGGTCGGCGCGCTCGACCCGGCCTACTACGGCGGGGTGCCGCATTCCCGCACGATAGAGGACAGCCGCGCGATGCAGGTCAGCGGGCACCAGGCCTGGATAGTCGAGTTCAGCATGAACTACATCGACGGCGCGAGCCAGGGCCTGACCTGGAGCAGCGAGCTGGGTGCCGTGGTGGTCGTGGACCGCGGCGTGCTCCATGCCCCCGGGGTGTTCTACGTCTCGGTGCCAGCCAACCTCGGGACCCAGGACGTGGCCACGCTCGTCAGCTCACTCCGCCTCGGCAGCTGACCACTCGGCTGACTTCAGCTGGCTTCGGCGATGGTGACGTTGCCGCCGCCGCTGTCCACCGTGATCGCGTTGCGGGACGTCGAGCTGGTCGGCACCGTGGGGGAAGGAGCGTAGTCTCCGCCGTCGGCTGTGACCTTGACGCGGTAGTAGGTGCTGCCGTGCGGGAGCATGACGTTGACGTCTCCCCCGGCGCTGGTGATGTCCAGGCTTATCGGTGCCTTGGTGAACACCAGGGTGATGTTCCCGCCGCCGGTCTCCAGCGTGACATTCTGAGAAGCCAGATCGTTGACGGTGACGTCGCCGCCGGCGGTGGTGAACTTCACGATGCCGCCGAGGTGGCCGGCGTCCACGTTGCCGCCGCCGGTCGACAGGTCGGTGTTGCTGCCGATGTCCGAGATCGTGACGTCGCCCCCGGCGGTATCCATGGAGACATCGCGCTGGATGCCGCTGGCCTGTACATTGCCACCGCCGGTGGCCAGGTCGACCGGCGTGTCCGCCGGGACGTCGAGGGTCGCGTTCAGCCCGCAGTTACCGCTCGGGATGTGACAGTCGAGGTTGACGGCGGGGCCGATCACCGTGAATTTCGGGCGGACCAGGCTGTACTGGACGGTGCCGGTCAGCCGCGCCGTGCTGCTCCTGGCCTGGTCCTGATGCAGGGTGATGTCAGCGCCGTTCGTGCTGGCCACCAGCTGGCCTTTCTCCAGGGCGATGGTGGCGTTGACCGGGAAGCTCGCCTGGCCGATGCCGGCGACGAAGCTGAAGGCGGTCCAGCCGATGAGGGCCAGGGCGACCGGCACGCCGATCAGCAGGGTGATCCAGCGGCCCGGTGTCATGGGCAGCGCGGCGGGCGCCCGCGGCGGGCGGGCCGCAGGCCCGGCGGCAGGCCCGGCGGCAGGCAGTGTCATGGCGTATCCCCGTTCCTCAGGTGCCCAGGTAGCGCAGGACGGCCAGGACGCGACGGTGGTCGCGGTCACCGGGCGCCAGCCCGAGCTTGGTGAAGATGTTGTTGATGTGCTTTTCCACCGCGCCGCCGCCGACGACGAGCGCCTCGGCGATGGCGGAGTTGGACCGGCCCTCGGCCATCAGCGCGAGCACCTCGCGCTCGCGCGGGGTCAGCTCGCCGAGCGGGTGGCGGCTGCGGGCGAGCAGCTGCGCGACGACTTCGGGATCGAGCGCGCTGCCGCCCGCCGCCACCCGGTCCAGCGCGTCGAGGAACTCCGCGACCTCTGCGACCCGGTCTTTGAGCAGGTAGCCGACTCCATGGGGGCGGCCGGAGATCAGCTCGGTGGCGTACCGCTCCTCCACCCACTGGGACAGCACGAGCACGCCGGCATCGGGCCAGCGGTCCCGGACCACCAGGGCCGCCCGCAGCCCCTCGTCGGTGAAGGTGGGCGGCATCCGGACGTCGACGACGACCGCGTCCGGGACATGCGCGGCCACCGCGCGCAGGAACTTCTCGGCGTCGCCCTCGGCGGCGGCCACCTCGTGCCCGGCCTCGGTGAGCAGCCGGGTCAGCCCCTCCCGCAGCAGCACGGAATCTTCCGCGATCACTACCCGCATGGCAGTTCCGCCGCGATGATCGTCGGGCCGCCGGCCGGCGATTCCACCGAGAGCCGCCCGTCCACCCCGGACACCCGGTCCGCCAGGCCGGACAGGCCGGGACCGTGCACGTCAGCGCCCCCGATACCGTCATCGCTGATCATCACGGTCAGCGTGCCCGGATACCCGTGGCCTTCCACCACCACCTTGGCGTGGCGGGCCCGGGAGTGCTTGGCCACGTTGGTGAGCGCCTCGGCGACCACGAAGTAGGCGACCGCCTCCACCGAGGACTTCGGCCGGACCGGCACGTCCACGTGCACCTCCACCGGCACCGGGCACAGCGCGGCCAGCCCGGACAGGGCCGCGTCCAGGCCCCGCTCGGTCAGCACCGGCGGGTGCACCCCGCGGACCAGGTTGCGCAGCTCGCTGAGGGCCTCCTTGGCCTGGGAGTGCGCCTGGTCGACCAGCTTCCTGGCCGCGTCGGGGTCGTCGGAGAACTTCGCCTTGGCCCGGCCGAGTTCCATGGCCACCGCGACCAGCCGCTGCTGCGCGCCGTCGTGCAGGTCACGCTCGATCCGCCGCCGCTCCTGCTCGGCCGCGTCTACCACCCGCTCCCGGCTGATCTCCAGCTCGGTCACCCGGGCGGCCAGGTCGCTGGGCGGGCCGAGCAGCCAGCGGGACATCTTGGCGTCCGCGTTGCCGAGGCCGCGGGTCACCTGCGGGGCGATCAGCAGCACGAGAAGGCCGATCACCGCCGAGGCGGTCATCGTGGGCGTGCCCTTCAGCACCACATCGCCCACCGAGGCGCCGCCGCTCGGCAGGTACTCGTCGTACAGCGGCAGCGTCAGCAGGACCACGCCCGCGGCCCATGCCGCGACGCTGAACGTCAGCGTCACCGCGCTGACCGGCAGCCGCAGCAGCGAATAGCCGATTTCGCCCCAGGTCGCCCGCTCGGTGAATATCCGCCAGCGCGGCACGACACCCCAGCGGTACCCGGCCCGGGCCTCGGCGGGCCAGGCCGGGATCCGCGCGCCCAGCATCAGGCCGATCCTGGACCGCTCGGCCGTGCCGAACCACCCGGCGAGCCGCAGCGTCAGGCCGAGCAGGGGCAGCCCGACCAGGGCGAGCACCAGCAGGCTGAAGCCGAGGCTGAGGCCGGTGACGATGACCACCATGACCAGCAGGCCCATGAACAGGCCGGCCAGGTGGCTGGTCATGGCGAGCCAGGTGCGCGGCGACACCAGGTCGCGGACGAGGAACATGCTCCGACGCTATGGCATGAGCCCGGCGGTTGCCATCAGCCGGACCCCCGGGATCAGGGTGAGGATAACCCCACCCGACCTTCGGCAGGCCGCACCATGGTCCCGGACGGGGCCCGTCACCGAGTCTTTGTGCCATGAATACGACGCAGCCCGCGGGGGCACCCATCGTGGAACGAGTGGCCGGCTGGTCTGCTCGTCATCGCAAGACCGCTGTGTTCGGCTGGCTGCTGCTGGTCGTCGCGGCCGTGGTGATCGGGCAGCGGCTCGGCACCAGCAACGTGAACAGCTACGACCCTGGCCAGGCGGGGCAGGCCGAGCGGGTCCTCGACCGGCCCGTGGTCCAGCAGCCCGACAGCGAGAGCGTGCTCATCCAGGCCCGCTCGGACCCTGGGGCCGGGCAGACGTACGCCCATGACCCGGAGATGCAGCAGGCGGTACGCCAGGTCGTCGCGGCGCTGCGGGCCCTGCCCAGGTCCGCGACCGACATCCAGTCCCCGCTCACCAGCCACGGCCTGGTGGACGGCCGGTCGGCGCTGGTCACCTTCAACGTCGCCGGCCCGCCGGGTAACGACGACCAGGCGGTGGTGCCCGCGCTGAACGCGGTGGCCGCCATCCAGGCGCACCATCCGGGGCTGAAGGTCGAGGAGGCAGGGGGCGCCAGCCTGGACCGGGCCACCGGCAGCATCACCGGCCAGGACTTCAGGAAGGCCGAGCTTACCTCGGTCCCGGTGTCGCTGGTCCTGCTGCTCATCGTGTTCGGCGCGCTGATCGCGGCCGGCATCCCGCTGCTGCTCGCGGGCACCGCGGTGATCTCGGCGATCTCGCTGCTGGCCATCCCCAGCCGCTGGCTGCCGATCGGCGGCACCACCTCCTCCATCGTGCTGCTGGTCGGGATGGCGGTCGGCATCGACTACTCGCTGTTCTACCTGCGCCGGACGCGCGAGGAGCGCGCGGCCGGGCACAGCACCCAGCAGGCGCTGCGGATCGCGGCCCACACCTCGGGGCGGGCGATCGTGGTGTCCGGGCTGACCGTCATGATCGCGCTGGCCGGCCTGTTCCTGACCGGGATCGACGTGTTCTCCGGTGTCGCGGTCGGCACGATCATGGTGGTCGGCGTGGCGGTGCTCGGCTCGCTGACCTTCCTGCCCGCGATCTTGTCCATGCTCGGCACGTGGACGGACCGCGGCCGGATCCCGTTCCTCGGCCGCCGGCGCACCGCCGCCGCCGAGTCCAGGTTCTGGGGCATGCTGGCCCGCGCGGTCGTGCGGCGCCCGCTGATCTGGGGCGGTACCGCCGCGGTCGCGCTGCTGGCGCTGGCCGCGCCGGTGCTCTCGCTGAACCTGGAGGACCCGGGGATCCACTCACTGCCCGCTGACGTGCCCGTGGTCCGCAGCCTGATGGACATCTCGCAGGCCTTCCCCGGCGGCGCCGCGCCGGCCGAGGTGGTCGTGACCGGCCCCGATCTCGGCGGCAGGCAGGTCAGCCAGGCCGTCGCCGCGCTGCACGGGCAGGTGGCGGCCACGCACGGCGCCATCCGGGAGCCGATCACCACCGCGATGTTCGGGAAGGGCCAGGTGCTCGTGGTCTCGGTGCCGCTGGCGGGCAGCGGGACGGACGCCGCGTCCAACCACGCGCTGACCACGCTGCGCACCCAGGCCCTGCCCGCCACGCTCGGCGAGGTGCCGGGGATCGGCTACGCGGTGGCCGGGCTCACCGCGGGGAACCACGACTTCGACGCGCAGCTGGCCAAGACCGTGCCATGGGTCTTCGTGTTCGTGCTGGGTCTTGCGTTCCTGCTGCTGATGACCTCATTCCGTTCGGTCTATATTCCTGCCCTGTCGATCGGCCTGAACCTGCTCTCGGTCGGTGCCGCCTACGGCCTGATGGTCCTGATCTTCCAGGACGGTCACCTGGAGGGACCGCTCGGCTTCACCGCCTACGGCGGGATCACGCCGTGGCTGCCGCTGTTCATGTTCGTGCTGCTGTTCGGGCTGAGCATGGACTACCACGTGTTCATCCTCAGCCGGATCAGGGAGCTGCGGCTGGGCGGCGCGTCCGCCCGGGAGGCGGTCACCGCCGGCATCGCCCGCAGCGCGGGCGTGGTGACCAGCGCCGCGGTGATCATGGTGGCGGTGTTCTCGATCTTCGCCACGCTGTCGCTGATCGAGTTCAAGATGTTCGGCGTGGCCATGGCGGCCGCGGTGCTCATCGACGCGACCATCGTCCGCGGCGTGCTGCTGCCGGCCGGGCTGGCCCTGCTCGGCGACCGGGCCTGGTCCCGGGGATCCCGCGGGCCTCGGGGGCTCCGCGGGGCCCGGCGGGCCGGGGCAGCACCGGCGGTGGCGGCCCCGGTGATCAGCGAGGTGATCACCCGCTAGCCGGCTGGAGGGCCGGGCCGGGCCGGGGTCGCAAACCCCCGGCCGGCCCGGCCGCATGCTCGGCTACGTGTTGACCGGGAAGCCGAGGTTGACACCGCCGTGGCTCGGGTCGAGCCAGCGGGAGGTGACCGCCTTGCCGCGGGTGTAGAAGTGCACGCCTTCGGTGCCGTGCACATGCGTGTCACCGAACAGCGAGGCCTTCCAGCCGCCGAACGAGTAGTAGGCCATCGGTACCGGGATCGGCACGTTCACGCCGACCATGCCGATCTCGGCCTCGGACACGAACCGGCGGGCCGCTCCGCCGTCGTTGGTGAAGATGGCCACGCCGTTGCCGTACGGGCTGTTGTTGACCAGGTCCACGGCCGCCTCGTAGGTCGCGGCGCGGAGCACGCTCAGCACCGGCCCGAAGATCTCGTCGGTGTAGCAGCTCATCGCCGGGGTGACGTGGTCGAGCACGCTCGGGCCGAGCCAGAAGCCGGTGTCCGCCCCGCCGATCACGGGATGCACCCGGCCGTCCACGGCCAGCGTGGCGCCCTCGCGGACGCCGCTGTCCAGGTAGGAGGTGACCTTGTCCCGGTGCGGGCCGGTGACCAGCGGCCCCATCTCGGACCTGGAATCGGACCCGGGCCCGACGCGCAGCCCGGCCACCCGCTCCTTGATCCGCGCGACCAGATCGTCGCCGATCGGGTCGACCGCCACCAGCGCGGAGATGGCCATGCAGCGCTCCCCCGCCGAACCGAACCCGGCCGACACCGCGGCGTCCGCGGCCAGGTCCAGATCGGCGTCGGGCAGCACCACCATGTGGTTCTTGGCGCCGCCGAGGGCCTGCACGCGCTTGCCCGCCTTGGTCCCGTTCTCGTACACGTACCTGGCGATCGGCGTGGAGCCGACGAAGCTGACCGCCTTGATGTCCGGATGCGCCAGGATCGCGTCGACCGCCACCTTGTCGCCCTGCACCACGTTGAACACGCCGTCCGGCAGGCCGGCCTCGGCCCACAGCGAGGCCAGCAGCAGCGACGCCGACGGGTCCTTCTCCGACGGCTTGAGCACGAACGTGTTGCCGCACGCGATGGCGATCGGGAACATCCACATCGGCACCATGGCCGGGAAGTTGAACGGCGTGATGCCGGCCACCACGCCGACCGGCTGCCTGATCGAGTACGAGTCGACCCCGGTGGATACGTTCTCCGAGAAACCGCCCTTGAGCAGGTGCGGGATGCCGCAGGCGAACTCGACGACCTCGAGGCCGCGGGCCACCTCGCCCGCCGCGTCCGAGGCCACCTTGCCGTGCTCCTCCGTGATCAGCTGGGCCAGGTTCTTCGCGTTCGACTTGACGAGGTCACGGAACTCGAACAGCACCGAGGCGCGCTTGGCCAGCGAGACGCGCCGCCAGGTGCGGAACGCATCCTTGGCCGCGTGGACCGCGAGGTCCACCTCGGCGGGCGACGCGAAGTCGACCTGGCCGCTGGCCTGCCCGGCCGCCGGGTCGTAGAGGTCGCCGTGGCGCCCGGCCTCGCCGTCCCACGGCTTGCCGCCGATCCAGTGGGTTACGTGCTTGGTCACCTGGCTATCGCCTCCTCGTTCACCGCGGTCAGGGCGTCGGTCAAGACGCTGAGCCCTTCCTTGGCCTCGGCCTCGGTCAGCGTCAGCGGCGGCGCCATCCGCAGCGAATGGCCGAACAGGCCGCCCCTGCCGATCAGCAGCCCGCGCTCCCTGGTCGCCTCCAGCATCCGCCCGGCCAGCGGCGGGCTCGGCTGCTTCGTGGCCGGGTCGACCAGGTCGACCGCGAACATCAGGCCCTTGCCCCGGACCTCGCCCACGACGGCGAGGTCCTTCGCGGCCTCCCTGAGCCCGCCGATGATCAGGTTCCCGGTGACCGCGGCGTTGCGCTGCAGGCCGCGGGAGAGCACGTAGTCCAGGGTGGCGTTGCCCGCCGCGGTCGCGACCGGGTTGCCGCCGAAGGTGGAGATGCCGTTGCCGCGGATGCCGTCGAGCAGGTCGCCGCGGGCCACCACGCCGCCGATGGCGAAGCCGTTGCCGAGGCCCTTGGCGAACGTCATCGCGTCCGGCGTGACGCCGTGCGCGCCGATCCCCCAGAAGTGCTCGCCGGTCCGGCCCCAGCCGGTCTGCACCTCGTCGGAGATCAGCAGGATGCCGTGCTCGTCGAGGACCTCCTTGTACGCCGCGAACAGCCCGTCGGGCGGCATGGTGAAGCCGCCCACGCCCTGGACCGGCTCGGCCAGCAGGCAGCCCACGTCGGCGGGGTGGATGCCGCCGGACAGCAGCGCCCGCAGGTCCGCCACGCAGGCCTTGATGTAATCCGCGTCGGACAGGCCGGCGTAGGCCGGGAGGTGCCGGTCGGCACCATGCAGATAATGAGTACCGAACGGGCTGAGGCCGGACATCTTCCAGGCCGCGTTACCGGTCACCGAGACGGCGCCGAACGAGCGGCCGTGGTAGCTGCCCCGCAGGGCGAGAACCTGGTTGGCCTTGCGCGCGGTGAGCGCGGCGAGCAGGGCGGTCTCGTTGGCTTCGGTGCCCGAGTTGGTGAAGAACACCTTGGCGTCCTTGATGCCGGACAGCCTGGCGATCTTCTCCGCGAGCTCGACCTGGCCGCGGATCAGGTACAGCGTCGAGGTGTGCACGACGCCGCTGGCGATCTGCCGCTCGACCGCGTCGCGCACCTCCGGCACGTCGTAGCCGAGCATGTTGGTGAGGATGCCGGCGAAGAAGTCGAGGTAGCTATGGCCCCGGGCGTCGGTGACCCGGCAGCCCTTGCCGCTGACGATCTCGATCGGCTCGTCGTAGTAGAGGCCGACCCAGTTAGGGATGACCGCGCGATGGCGGGCGAGGAGCTCAGACATGGTTCCTAGTCTTCCTGGTCC
>Ga0335069_10015015_pt1 | contig 10830 bp, 10 predicted proteins | sample Lox_Sample_11_FD_206714 | JGI IMG/M metagenome (GOLD analysis project Ga0335069, IMG submission 206714) | Soil microbial communities from Loxahatchee National Wildlife Refuge, Florida, United States - Lox_Sample_1.1 | ecosystem: Environmental > Terrestrial > Soil > Wetlands | place: USA... | reverse complement strand
GGTCGATCACCGGTACCGTCATGGATGCCTGGCAGTGTGCGCTGGAGGACGTTGGGCCCGCGGGCATGGACAAGGGCGCGGGCGGCAAGTACCTGATCATGCCGCCGGGTTACCAGGACAAGCTGCCTGAGGGCTATATCGCCTTGCGCTCCGACACTTACGAGGGCTATGCGCTGCTGCGCTCTATCCCAGAAAGCGGCAGCGAGGCCGACGTTGCGAAAGCGGTGGCGTATGGCAAGCGGATCAGGCTGTATCCGCTCTCACGGGCCGCCCAGCCGCCGCGGACCATCTTCATCGACCTGGTCGATGTCGTGTATGACAGTACCATTCCTTACGACATGCGGTTCTTCGAATCGCTCAATCGGATCGTGCAGGCGGAGCCCTGGCTCGAGCGAGACAAGGCGATGATCGACCCGCTCGCCTCGATCGGCATCGAGAAGGGCAAGCCCTTCGATCCCGACTCGAGGACGAAGGACGTGCTGAACGACGCCGCGCACGAAGCGCATGCATGGCTCGTGACCCGATATGAGGCGTCGCTTTCAATGCAACCCTTCTATGAGGGCGGGCACTGGGCGCGGCCCGGATCGCACGAACTCTTTGAGGGACAGGCGACGTTCTTCGCCAAGCCTGATAGCTACCCCGTCGACGTCCGGGGCGTCACGTTCTCCTATGCCTATTTTACGCCCAAGCATGCGGGCGCGGGTTCCTCCTATCTGCTGACGATCGCGGATCAGGGCGGGCAACTCCTCGATGGGGGCACCACTTATCGCCTCTCGGTGCCAGCGAACGCGCCGGTCAAGCAGTACTGGTCAGCGACGGTGTACGACCGCGCCACCCATGCGCCCATACGGAATGCCCGATGGCCGAGCCGCTCGTCCCAGACGCCGGGACTGCAAAAGAGTGCAGATGGATCGGTGGACGTCCACTTTGGACCCAAGCCACCGCCCGGAAAAGAGTCGAACTGGATTGCGACGAGCGCTGGCGCGGGGTTCGAAGTGCTCTTCCGCTTCTACGGGCCGGAGAAACCGCTGTTCGATAAAACCTGGCGGTTGCCCGACATCGAGAAAGTCTGAACTCCACCCGAGGAGTGCATGGCCATGTCGACAGTCAACGACGGACCGCAAGCCATCGAGACGCGCATCGGCACGCTCGAGTTCACGCATGACTTCGCCAACGGTTATCCGACCGACGCAACGGTTCAGAGGCTTTATGACGAGCGCGATTTTCAACGTGCTTGCCAGGCCTATCTCTGGGCGCTCCCGGCGGTCGCATTCACGGCGTGGCAGCGCGGTTTCACGAAGGACCTCGGCGCCCAGAATGGTCAGATCGTGGCAATCCTGTCATACGAGGCCCGGCGCGGCATCCTGACCGCCAATGCCACAACGCCGTATTACCTCGGGTTCGCCGATCTGTCCGCTGGGCCGTTGGTACTGGAGATGCCCGCGCGCGGTGTGCAAGGCGCGATCAATGATTCCTGGCAGAACGCCATCCCGGAAACGGATGCTTCCGGGAAGTATCTCGTGCTGGCCCCGGGGCAGAAGACCCCAGACAACGTCAGCGGCTACGCCGTGCGTCGCTCGCCCACCGTCAACATCTTTCTCGGCGTGCGACTCACGGACCCCGATCCAGAGAGCGCCAGGACGGCATTGGCGCAGCTGAAGATGTATCCGTACGCGCAACGCGAGCGGCCGCCACAGATGGAGATTCTCGACGCGGGCACCAAACCATGGAGCGGCCTGCCGCCGCGCGGCATGGAGTACTGGGAGCGGGTCGATGACGTCTTCCAACGCGAGCCAGTCGAGCCGCGCGATATTTTCTTTCATGCAATGTTGCGGCCGCTCGGCCTCGAGAAGGGCAAACCCTTCGAGCCGGACGCGCGGCAGCGGAAAATCCTGACCGACGCAGCGTTGGTCGGTGAGGCGATGGCAAAGGCCAACTCCGCTGACCGCCGTTTTGCGGAGGGGAGATATCGATCCGATGCGCACTGGGACTTCGCGCTGCGTCTCGACGCCGACGATCCGAGCGCCTTCTGGAACCTGCTCGATGAACGCGCGTCCTGGTTCTACGAGGCCGTGGGCGCTGGTGCGGACATGGCGCCCAAGCGCCCCGGCCCATCCTCGGCGTACCTCAGCGCCTACAAGGACAAAGCCGGCCGATGGCTCGACGGCGGCACATCGTATCGGCTCCGCGTGCCTGCCGATGCTCCCATTGAGTTGTTCTGGTCGGTCACGCTGTACGATGTCGATACACGCGCACTCATCCTCAACCAGCAGAAGATCGCCGATCGCTCCTCTCGCATGGATTTGCGCAAGAACGAGGATGGCTCGGTGGACATCTATTGCGGTCCGCGGACACCCGCCGGCTTCGAGAAGAACTGGATCCCCACCGTCCCCGGCAGGAGCTGGTTCGCGTATTTCCGGTTCTACCAGCCGACCCAAGCCTACTTCGATAGGTCGTGGCCGTTGACGGACTTCGAGGAGGTCCAATCACGCTAAAAGCCCGCGAGGTCCGGCGACGCTCATGGCGGGACTCCGCCGAGCGCGCCGGTTCCGATGGCTCTGCCGCGTCGGCCTCACAAGAAGGACGCAGCGATCTTCTTGGCAAGCTCGGTGAAAGGAACAGCCAGAAGCCACACCGGCAAAAAAGGCAGGAACGTTGCCAAGCTGAGCAGCCACACACTCCTCAGTTCCAGCGGCAAGATTCGCACGGCACGCGCGTTCGCCGCGATCGTGTACAGCGCGTTTGTGCCCGTGAGCTCCGACATGTCGAGCGTACCCTGGTTCAGGCGCGGCGGTGGTCTAAGCCACCGGGGCTGGAACCGCTCACTCATATGCATCGCAAGAGCGCCGTATTGGAGTATGCCGCAGTGGCGCACGCGGATGAGGCGGGTTAGGAATATCAGGAGCGGAGTGGCGCACAGCACGATGGAGATGATGATCGCCCCGTACGCCACGGGTCTGAACTGCAGCGGGTTGGCGTGATGATGAACCACCTGATTCGCCACGGGCCCTGCGGCGATCACTCCTATGGTGAAGCCGATAGGTATGAACCCCTCAAGAGATGAACCGAGGAACCCGAGCCCCCCAGCACGGTCCGGATGCGCGGGATCGAGCTGCAGGGGTAGGCGGTTCATCAGCCACAGGAAGCGCGTCCAGACGCAGATTCTCCACAACCAGCCGAGGAGCAGCAGGAGTAGGAGGGGAAGACTGACGAGCGACGACCACCAGCCCGCCGGGGAGGCTTCGAAAGAACTCGATCGGCCATGCCACGCCGGCAGTGTTTCCGGGGGTGTCGCCCATATCAATACGAAGGCCAGCGCGTAGGCGAGCACAGTGAGCGTTAGCTCGATGATTCGGGAGTTCATCAGGCGGTGGCTGGAGGCAACCGCCGCGTTGTAACGCTGACGGTCAGCATCCGTGACCAGGTCGGCGTCGATGAATTGTCTGGCAATCGCGGCCAGCCGTGGTACGCAGATGGCTTCCGCGAGTATCAGCAGCGGAGCGGCGAGCAGGAAGCGTGCGTGAACACCGAAGTCGAAGAGAAAAGAATTCCCCTCGTCGGAGGATATGAAGTCGCCGTGCAGGGCGGTGAGTAGCGCCAGCGGCAACCAGCCGACCGCCACCACGAGGAACGCGCGTCGCATGAACTGCGGCTTATCACGCCGGATCACACCCGCCGAGGTCTCAAGTGTCTGCAGCGGATCGCCGGCAAACAATAAATCGTCCCCCGACGCAGCCACGCTCATGGGTGTACCTCAGCTATTTCGAAGCCCGACCGCCGAGCTCATGGACACCACGGATGTAGATGGAAAGCTTCCGGAGAGACCGAGACCGCCGCGGGAGATAATCAGAGGATCGCTGGTCGGAGGTCTTGGCCGCCACATGCAAGCCTCTTCCAATCTTAGCTGCCACGTTTAAGCCCTCTTTTCCAAATCCCCAAGTACAACATGGCGACGTCGAACTGGTCCCTCAGACCTTGGACCAAGAGAATATTTGGACCGAGCGAATATACTCTTGTGGTCACCGCCCTCGAGTTCATCAGCGAGGGCGAGGCGCCTCGAGCATCTTCGCACCGGTACTTCAAGTCTGTGCGGTGTCTTTGGCAATTGGACGAACGTCGGATGGTCTGGAGGCAAGCGTAGGGCGATAACAACGGCAATGACACGTGAGTTCCCTGGTGCGACGCGACCGCAAGCTCAACCTTGCAGCGCAGGAGTCGTGGTTCCAGTGTGCGCACCCTAATCTTTCGGGAGACGGACTCAACATCAGGTCGCCTGAAGTCGCTCGCTCTGCCGCTGGCTTCTCAGGCCAGGATCGACGCCTCAGTCGCGAGGATACGCAATCATGGTTAGAAACAACCTCATTGAAATCATCGCCGTGGCGGCGATCGCCGTTAGCTCCAGCATCGCGCAAGCCGCTGAGAACCCGAACGTCGACGCGAAGGCGATGGCGGCCCTGCAGAAAATGGGGGCCTATCTGAGGAGCCTGAGCTCCTTTCGCGTGCAGGGCGTGACCACCGACGAAGATGTGCTCGACGACGGGCAGAAGATCCAATACTCGGAGTCGGTGGACGTTCTCGCCAGCACGCCGAGTCATCTGCGAGCCGAGGTCCTCGGCGATCGTAGAGAGCGAATTCTGTACTACGACGGCAAGACGCTGAGCATGTTCGCGCCACGTGTTGGCTATTACGCGAGTATCGCGGCCCCGCCCACCATCGCGCAGCTCGACAAGGTACTCGTCAATGAATACGACTTTTCAATACCGCTTCGGGATCTGTTTGTCTGGGGCAGCGCCGGATGGGACTCAGGCAGCGTCGAGAGCCTGATGGACGTCGGCCCGAGCCAGGTGAATGGCACGACCTGCGAGCAGTACGCGGTGCGGCAGAAGGACATCGACTGGCAGATCTGGGTGCAGCTCGGCGCCTACCCGCTGCCCCGGAAGATCGTAATCAGCACCAGGACCGATGAGGAGCGGCCGCAGCACACTGCCGTGTACACCTGGGACCTTGCACCGTCATTGAACGAGGCGACCTTCACGTTCGCCCCGCCGCCTGGGGTGCACCGTGTGCCGCTTGCCAAGTCTGCCTTGGTTGCGAGCACGCCGACGAACAAGCCTGCGACCCCCAAGTAATAGGAGCTGCACCATGTCGCGCTACAAGATTTGGCTCGTGGTCGTGCTTGCAGCTGTCGTTGGCGGCGAGACATTTCGGCCGGCTTTAGCCGGCCGCGTCGGGGGTGGAGGCGGGGGCGTCCGTGCCCAGTCGCGATCCTCCGTCAACACGAACGTCAATCGCAACGCCAACGTCAACCGCAACACCAACGTCAACGTGAATCGGGACGTCAATGTCAATGTACACAATAATTACTACGGGGGCGGTGGCTATTACGGCGGCGGTTGCTGCTACCACCCTGTGGCGACCGCTGTGGCGACGACTGCGGCCGTCGTAGCAACCGCCGCGGTCGTCGGCTCTATCGTGAACTCTGTGCCACCCAGTTGTACGAGCGTGATCGTGAACGGCCTTGCCTACCAGCAATGTGGCAGCACTTGGTATCAACCTCAGATCAGCGGGTCTAGCACGACGTACGTCGTGGTCAACCCTCCGCGCTAATCAAGCCGCCGGTTGTGGTACTGTATTCCCTGAACGTTCATAGCGCGCTTCCTGCGCGCGACACCCCTGCCGTCTATGAGCAGGGAACCTTCCGGTCCGCGGTCGGCGCGGAACGGCAAGTATCTGACCCAGGGGATCGGCTTAGCTTTGAATCTGCAGAGTGGTGACTGCTGCTGCGAGAGGTTTGTCCAGCGTCCACAAGCGAAGCCGTCCCAACTTCGCGGATGCTAGCAAGTGAATATCAACCCACCCCAACCCTCGCCCCATGAGACGATGGGTCTCCAGAAACGCGAGCACTTCGTCATGACTCGCTACCGGGGCGTGCGGTAGTGCGGTGAGAGCACTGAGCACCTTGTCTCGTTGTGCGAGGTTGCCGCACGCCAGCTCTCCGATAACAAAGGCATGCGTCCAGACCTGCACCTGTTCCAGCAGTGCCACCAACGTCGCGTTGCGTCGACGCAGATGATCGACCCAAACCGACGTGTCGACCAACATTCAGCTAGCGCGAAGTGCGCGTCCGCCGGCGAGCAATCGGCTTGAGCCCCCGTTCCGTGCCGCCGAGCGCCGCCAATCTGCGTGCATTCTCGCGCGAGATCAAGGCCTGCAGTCCGGCGTGCAGCACGGCGGTCTTTTCCCTCAGACCGCTGAGCTCTTGAGCCTTGGCCAGCAGCTCATCGTCGATGATCAGGGTTGTCCTCATATGCATTAATATGGCTGATTAATGCATATGAGTCAACCGTTGCGAGTCCGCTTTTCAGGAAACTGAGTGGATTGTCCCAAATGCCAGATAACCTGTTAAGGAAATGATCCGAAGCCATTGTTCTGATGGTGGGCGGTACTGGGATCGAACCAGTGGCCCCTGCCGTGTGAAACGGGGGTACGGGGCTTACGGATCAACGATATGCGAGTGCAGTTCCCAATTGCAACAGGCACTTGGTATCACGTGATGTCATTTGATATCACGTAGTGTCACGATCGCACTGTCCCAAAATTGTCCCAGCGTGGTCTGCTTCGGTTTTGCTTGCCCGCCGCATCCAGGTTCACGGGGAGCCAGTTCGAGCTTTATAGCCCCTACCCCATCCGTCTGACAGCCGTCCCTGGCCAGCCTCAAGGCAGCATAGCGGAGCACTCTGCACCGCTTTGCAGCAGCGCGTCGAGAGCCTGCTGCAGTCGGCCTACGCTATGCGAAAAGGCCGCGGCCAAAAAGCGGCCTGTCGAGACTCTTAGCGGCGTCATGCACGAGCGTTCTCCACCAGCGTGGCAATCTGCACGAACTCGATGCTAGGGCGAACGCCGTAGAGACCTGTCACGCGCTCCAAAAGCGCTTCGGTAAAAAAGGCTTTGGCCGCGTCTTCTGTGTCCCAGACGTAAAAGTTCACGGCCTCACGCTTTCCGGAGTTGACGGTGAAGGCCTTGGAACGCAATCCAGGCATTCCCTCAAACCTCGAGCGTGCTGTCTCAGCGATTTGCCGTACAGCTCGCTCATCGAAATTGTCTTCGTAGCGAAAAGTTACAAATACACCGATCATTTACCGTACTCCTTCCCTAGGCTCGATTGCCGAAATGAGGCCATTCGGCAGCGAGTTCGAGCGGCAGTCGCTCTTCGGCGGGTCCGCGCAGCCGCTACTCCGGAAGGTTCATCTTGCGGAGAAGTGCGTGGTAGCGCGGATCGCGCTCTAGATTATTCAACAAGGGGTCACCCTTGAGGTACCAAAGGCTCGTGTCATGCGTTTCGTAGGCCTTTTCGAGGTAGCTGATGGCGCGGTCCGCGTCACCGCGAAACGCATAAGCTCGGGCAAAATCCGCAGGCGGATAGTTACCGTTTCGCTGCATGGCGACTATTGCGGCGTCAGAGTCAGCTCCGCGACTCATCGCCGTGTAAACAAGGGCGAGTCCTAATAACTGGCCCTGATCGATTCTTTCATCCTTCATGGAGCTCAGCGCCACGTCCAACTTACCTTCGAGCAGCTGGATTAGGCCGAGGCCATAGTGTCCGCCCGAGTACCGTGGGTCAATCTGCAATCCGCGCCGCACATATGCCTCGGCCTGCTCGAGATGCCCAGAACGCAGCTCAACGTCCAATCCCATATCAATCTGGGCGTCGGCCTCGAACGGATTGGAAGCAATGATCTGCTGGTACAGCCGCCGCGCGCGCGCCATGTCCCCGGTCGCGGCTGCCAAGCGTGCCGTCGCGAAGGTGGTCCACGGTCCGCCGCCCAGATCGGCCGCTTTTGTGACGGCCGTTGTTGCGCCCGACCAGTCCCAGTTGAACACAGTAAGAACATACGCCCGCATCGCGTATGCATCGGCACTGCGCGGATCGAGCTTTAGCGCCACGTCCACTGAGCTATTAGCTCGCGGGCAAGAAACCTGCGGCTGTATTCCCTCCATACACTTGGACAAATCTGCCGCGGCTATTCCTAGTGCTGCCGGTGTGAATCGCGGATCAAGCGTTAGTGCCTTTTGGAAAAATTCGCCTCCCCAGTCATGGGTGTCTGACGCGTCCGTGTCCAATTCACGCAGGCCCCTCAGGTAGTAATCATAGGCCTCCGGAGAGCTGATGGCCGCTCGCGTTGAAAACTGGTCAACGACCTCCACGCGCAGGGAATGTGCGACCTGAACTGCAATGTCGTCTTGCAATCGCAGGACATCGGTGGGGGTCCCGTCAAAGGTGCCTGACCAAAGACGCGATCCATCCCGCGCATTGAGCAGCTGCGCCGTCACTCGAATGCGGTCGCTGGAGCGACGAATGCTCCCTTCGACCAAGTACGCTACTCCCAAAGCCCTTCCGATTGAGGGCACATCCGCCTGTTTTCCCTTGAACGCAAATGACGAAGTACGGCCGATTACTCTAAGTCCATCGATCTTCACGAGCAGATTGAGGATCTCCTCCGCCATGCCATCGGCGAAATACTCCTGGTCGTGCTCCTCGCTCATGTCGGTGAACGGCAGTACGGCGATTGAGTGCGCCGCCGGTGCTGCGGGTTGAACCGAGAGGCGTTTCGAGATCCAGAGCCTGTCCGCGATCAAGTAGACCAGCACTACAGCGAGCACGGCGATAATTGCTATGTCAAACCGGCGCCGGAAGAGCCTGCGGATGGGTTGGCTGCATGGCATTTCGGCCATGCTCATCACGGCTTGGTCTTTGGCAGCGGAGTGCGGCGCTTGCAGGGGCAGCGCGGCCGCATCGCCTATGCGGAGCGGAACGACGGGTGCGATCAACCGATAGCCGCGGCGCATCACATTGGCGATGTAGGAGGGGTCCTTGCTATCGTCCCCAAGCACCCGCCTGAGCGCGGCCACCGCGTGATAGACCGAGTCGGGTGTAACGACAACGCCCCTCCAGACCTCATCCAGTAGCTGCTCGACGCTTACCACCCGTCCTGCGTGCGCAGCAAGATACAGCAGGAGCTCCATCAGTTTCGGCTCGAGCTTGGTCGTCTGGCCGTCTCTTGAGATCTCGTCAAGCGCCGGGTCGACGCGCCAGGCGCCGATCTGGATGGGCGAGTCGTGCTGCGACTTTACCGGTGGCATCTCCCCGGAAGCCTTTGATTAAGAATCGGTTTTTCGAGCTACTTGCTCGCGTATCATTGTAGCTGGCTGCACCCGCTTGCGGGCGAATTCACGTTAAGTCATCGAGTTCAGCGCATCTTCGGCAATTCTACAGCTGGCATTCAGCCGCTCCTCAAGACTCCGCGGGTTCCTTGAAGGCACTGTCTCCTACACCGTACGAAAGGAGATGCCTCATGAACACTCAAACAGGTCTTCGCGGTCCTTTATCGAGTACGGTCATCGCTACAGCCTACATCGTCTTTTCTGCAGTCGCGCCCGTCGTCGCATTCGCGGATCCACAGGCCGCCCAGGCTCCCCACACTCTGGAATCCAAAGTCTCACTGTCTGACCTGGACCTCTCTACTCAGGAAGGCCTTCGCGCGGCGCACAAGCGCCTGAGAGGGAAAGCCGAGTACCTTTGCCATCAGCTGTGGGACGCCACCAGTGCCTCCTTCCGGTGGACCTATGCCGCATGTGTCAAAGAAACGCTCGCACAGGCGCTCCAGCGGCTCAACGTACCTGCTCTCGCGGCGGCAGATGGGCCGTGAGTCGAGCCCTAACTTGCGGGGAATCACTTAGCCGAAAGTCTGCCACGGGCGGCCGGCCGATCGGGTTAGCCGAATCGAGGCCAACACTTCGGAGAACGTGTCCATGCGAACCCTACGGAAGCTATTCGATGTCGCGCAGGGTGGCTGCCTGCGCCCGCCGCCACGTCGCCGGAGGCATCCCGACGATCCGTTTGAAGGCGTGCGCAAACGCCGCCTCAGAGTCGTAGCCAACTTCGAGCGCGATGTCGGCGACTATGCCGACTCGATTCGCGTAACAGCCGCGCCCCAACCTGGATGCGCCAGCTGGCGAGGTATTGCATGGGCGGCTGCCCGAGGTACTGTACGAATCACTCGTGCAGTGCCGAGCGCGATAGGCCCAGTTCGCCCGCAAGATCGTCGACGCTCCATTCGCGGCAGAGCGACCATTCAGAAAACAACAGCGATCCAGGAAACTTCCTAGATCCTTGTTCCGCCGACATTTCTGAATGGTGGGCGGTACTGGGATCGAACCAGTGGCCCCTGCCGTGTGAAAGCAGTGCTCTACCGCTGAGCTAACCGCCCATTTTGAGGGTGCGGAAGTCTAATAGGCGGCCCTCCATGAACGCAAATGGCCTTACCGGGATGCGTCGCGGCGGCACCCGGTCGACCTTGGTAACATGCGCGGCCCAGGCTGGCAGCGTGAAATTGCCCGAATGACCGTCGTTACCCGCTTCGCTCCGAGCCCCACCGGCATGCTGCATGTCGGCGGGGTCCGTACTGCACTTTTCAGCTGGCTGTACGCGCGTCACACCGGTGGCCGCTTTCTGCTGCGTGTCGAGGATACTGATCGTGAGCGCTCCACCGAGGAAGCGGTGCGCGTGATTCTGGAAGGCATGGAATGGCTCGGACTCGAGTCCGACCGAGAGCTGGTCTTCCAGTCGCAGCGCTTCGACCGCTACCGCGCGGTGCTCGAGGGCATGCTGCAGTCGGGGACGGCATACCACTGCTATTGCACCAAGGCCGAGCTCGACGCCTTGCGCGAGCAGCAGCTCGCCCGCAAGGAAAAGCCCCGCTACACCGGCATCTGCCGCGACCGCACCGCGCCCCGCCCCGGGGTGCAACCGGTAGTGCGTTTCCGCAACCC
>Ga0335069_10015014_pt1 | contig 10830 bp, 8 predicted proteins | sample Lox_Sample_11_FD_206714 | JGI IMG/M metagenome (GOLD analysis project Ga0335069, IMG submission 206714) | Soil microbial communities from Loxahatchee National Wildlife Refuge, Florida, United States - Lox_Sample_1.1 | ecosystem: Environmental > Terrestrial > Soil > Wetlands | place: USA: Florida... | reverse complement strand
AGAAGGAGATGCTGGAAGGCGAGTCGGCCGAGACGAACAAGATGCTGGGCCTGTCGTTCCAGGGCCAGGGCATGCTGGACATGGCGTTCGAGAAGTTCCGCAAAGTGCCGATCGACGATTCCATGAAGGACGTGCTCTACAACCTGTCGTTAGACTTCGAGCGCAAACGGCAATTCAACAAAGCTGCGGCGGTGCTGGAACACCTCGCGACGAAGGACGCGAAGTTCAAAGACGTCACCACTCGCATGGACAAGCTGAAAGCGGTCGGTGAGACAGTGATCATGGGAACCGCCGGACTGAAGAAGGGCGGCGTGGATGCCACGGTGCTGTCTTCGGCGGGCGAAGTCGGCGGACTAGCCAAGCCCCAACTGGGCCGTTACGAGGTCATTCGCGAACTCGGAAAAGGCGCCATGGGCGTGGTGTATCTCGGGAAGGATCCGAAGATCAACCGCGAAGTCGCGATCAAGACGTTGCGCTTCGAAGATGAGTTCGAGCCCGATGACATGAAGGCGATGAAGGAGCGGTTCTTCCGCGAGGCCGAGTCGGCGGGACGGTTGGTGCATCCGAACATCGTTACCATTTACGATGCGGGCGACGATGGCGACATCAGCTATATCGCGATGGAGCTGCTGAGCGGCACTGACCTCAAGGACTTCACCACGAAAGGCAAATTGCTTCCGGTGAATGAAACGCTCGAGGTTATCGCGAAGGTCGCCGACGCGCTCGACTACGCGCACAAGCAAGGAGTGGTACATCGCGACATCAAGCCGGCGAACATCATGCGGTTGAAGGACGGAACGATCAAGGTCACGGACTTCGGTATCGCGCGCATCACTTCCCAATCGAAGACCGCGACGGGTACCGTAATGGGTACACCTTCTTATATGTCGCCGGAGCAGTTGGCGGGATCGAAGGTGGACGGGCGCGCGGACCTGTTCTCGCTGGGCGTTACGTTGTACGAGATGCTGACTGGCGAGAAGCCGTTCACGGGCGAGAGCGTGGCCACGCTGATGTTCCGGATCGCGAATACACCGCACCAGGACATCATGACGCTGCGGGCGGATCTGCCTCCGGGAACGGAAGGGATCGTCAACACCGCGCTGCAGAAGACGCCGGATGAGCGGTACCAGAACGGCGCGCAGATGGCGGCAGACTTGCGGGCGCTAATCGCGAAGGCGGCGGCGGCGAAAGCGTGAGGAAGCTGTCAGCTATCAGCAGTCAGCTTTCAGCTTTACAGTGGTGAAATGAGCGGGACCGAAGAACCTGGTTAGCTGAGTATCTGAATATCAGTTGATCAGGTGAACTGAAGAGCCGACAGACTGACAGATTAGATACGACGTAACCTCAGGACGGTGCCGACGGTGCCATGAAGGGCACTAGCGGAGCGGTGAAACTGAGGTACGATTTTTCCCCAGCCAGGCGTTTGAGAGCCTGACGGGTGATAGCCAGGGTAGGGAATGGGCATCACCGTAGAGTTTGCCGGACAAACCGATATCGGCTGTGTGCGCACGAACAACGAAGATAACTTCGGGTACGATTCGCGCTACGGCATTTTTGTAGTATGCGACGGCATGGGTGGCCAGGCTGCGGGCGAAGTGGCCAGCAAAATGGCCGTGGACACGATCCTGACGTACTACCGTTCGTCATCGCACACGGGGCATTATCCGGCGGTGGGCGAGCAGTTTGACGGTGTCACCGACCGTGCCAATCACCTGGCGAGCTCGATTCAACTGGCGAACCAGGCGGTGCACGATGCGGCGGTGCATCATGCGGCGCAACGCGGCATGGGCAGCACCGTGGTGGCGGTGAGTTTCGAGGGGGAAGGCAGTTTCTACTCGATCGGCCACGTTGGAGACAGCCGGATATACCTGGTTCGAGGCGGCGAGATCGAGCAACTGACGAACGATCATTCGCTGGTGATGGAGCAGGTCCGCCGCGGATTGATTACGCTCGCCGATGCGCGCGTGTCGAAGATGCAGAACATCATTATCCGCGCGCTAGGCACCGAAGAGGCGGTAAAGCCGGACTTGGACGACAAGCTGGCGCAACCGGGCGATGTGCTGGTGCTGTGCAGCGACGGTCTGACCAGGCATGTGCCGGACGACAGCATTGCGGAGGTCGTCAGCAATACAGCCGATTTGTCGCAGGCTTGTCATTTGTTGGTGGAGGCCGCCAAGGACGGTGGCGGCGAAGATAACATCACTTGTTTGCTACTGCGCTTTGTAGAGGAGCCGTGGTACAAAAAGCTTATACGCAAATGGTTTAGCTGGCTTTTACCCGGTAAAGGGAGTCCGAAATGGCAAAACTCTATTTGAAGTTCGAGCAGGCGGTGCTGAAGGAATTCGAGCTAAAAGACGGTGCGTCGCTCACCATCGGCCGCTTGCCCGACAACAATGTTCATATCGATAATCTCGCGGTTTCGGGCCATCATGCGCGCGTGGTTTGGGAGTCGGATCATTTTGTCCTCGAGGACAACAACAGCCTGAACGGCACGTTCGTCAATAACCGGCGGGTGAGCCGGGTTCCGCTCAAGCACGGCGACGTGATTCTCATCGGCAAACATACGATTGCCTACCAGGACGAAGCTCGCCGCGGCGCCGGTGAGCCGGCACACGTGGAAGCGACACAGGCTTCGACCGGCCCGGTGGTTCCGGCAATGGAAGCGACAGTGGTGCTCGACACGCGCAAGGCGAAGGAGATGATCGCACAGCAGGCGCACGCGCAGACAGGCGCACCGGCCGCAGCGGCGGTTCCGGCGAAGGAACGCATCGGTTTGCTGTCGGTGATGGACGGCAAGACCGACCAGAGCCAGTACGTGCTGAGCGGGAAGCTGACAGTGATCGGCAAATCGGACATGGCGTCGATCAAGCTGAAGGGCTGGTTCGCACCGAAGGTGGCGGCGGTCATCAACAAGCGCGATGCAAAGTACTTCATCGCCGCGTCGGAAAAAGACGTGAAGGTGAAAGTGGACGGGCAGGAGATTGCCGGACAGAAAGAACTGAACGAGGGCGACATGATTGAAGTCGCGGGAGTGAAGCTGACGTTCAGTTACGGAGAGTAGATCCAAGTTCATCAGTTTTTCAGTGTGTCAGTTGGTTCAGATTCGGGCGATTCCCACATCTGCCAAATGAAGGCAGATGTGGGGCACCACCACAAAGCAAGGCCATCCTTTCAGAAGCAGATCCCTCGGGCCTGACGGCCCTCGTGATGACAAAATAGAAAACGGTGACGAACGAATATGCAGTTGCGGGGTTGAGCCTTGCTTCCGCTGCGTGCTGGGGGACGGGCGACTTCAGCGGCGGAATGGGCGCAAAAGGCTCGAACGCGTTTGGGGTTGTGGTGGTTGCGCACAGTGCGGGGCTGCTGAGCATGCTGGTGCTGGCGTTCGCGACGGGCGAGCCATTTCCGTCACATGCGGCGATGTTCTGGGGAGCGATGGCGGGATTCGTCGGCGGGCTGGGACTGGTGTCGCTGTATCGGGCGCTGGCGATCGGGCAGATGGGGATTAACGCTCCCGTTGCGGCGGTGATCACAGGGGCACTGCCGGTGCTGTACGGGATCTGGAAAGAAGGATATCCAGCGCCAATTCAGTTTGTGGGATTCGGGCTGGCGCTGGTGGCGATCTGGATGATCGCCCTGCCCTCGGGCGGTATTGGCAGGCCACGCGGATTGGGGCTGGCGATCTGCGCAGGCATTGGATTTGGCGGGTATCTGATCTGTAGCCGGCAAGCGGCAACGGAAGCGGTCTTCTGGCCACTGGTCGCGGCGCGAGCGACCTCGGTGCTGGAGATGCTGGTAATCGCACTGGTATCCCAGAAAGGCTGGGCGCCGGCGCGACGGCTGCTGCCGTGGATGATTGTGGCGGGCATCTGCGACTCGCTGGGGAACATGTTCTTCATGTTCGCGGTGCGGCACGGACGCCTGGATGTGGCGACGGTGCTGTCGTCGCTGTATCCGGCGAGCACGGTTCTGCTGGCGCGTTTGCTGCTAAAGGAGAAGCTGTCGCGGCTACAGGCGTCGGGGATGGTGGCGGCGCTGGTAGCGGTTCCGCTGATTGCGGCGAAGTAGCTACTCAGATTGGGCGGCTTCCTCACGGAAGCGGTAAAGATCGCGCGTCGAGACGGGCACGCCCATCGATTTCAAATAAAAGAACAACTGATATTTGTGGTTGATGAGGTGCTCGAGATTGCCGAGCAGCAGGGTGACCAGGCGCTCGCCTTTTGGGACAAAGACCGAGGGAATGCAGCGCTCAAGGTCGGTATCGCGGCAGATGGCAAAGCCTTCGGCAATGCGATTGGAGTATTCGGCGATGCGGGTGCGACCTTCGTCTTTCGCGCAAAGGTGATTGACGGGCAGACCTTTCAACGCGAGCACCTGAGACATTTCCTTGGGGAACGCGGCATAAAAGACGGCACAAAATCCTGACAGACATTCGAGCAAGTGTCCAAGCAGGTGACCGACATCCATAGCGCGCTGCGGGATCGCGGGACGCCAAGCGAGGTCCTCGGGCAGAAGTTCGATCAGCTTTTGAGCGAGTTCAATTTGCTCGCGGACTTTGGCGTGAAGGGAATCGGAGATGGGTCCGGCCAAATGGGCCTCCGGAAGGCGAAACTAACAGGCAGGATACAGGATTGCACGCCCGGAGTGGATTGTGTGTCCCACATCCGAGGTGAAATCGGATGTGGGACACGAGTTTTTACTGCGCTTCAGGAGCGAACGAGACTCCGCGGAGGACTTCGCCATAACGTGCTTCGCGAAGGGTGAAGAAACGCTCGTGTCCCGCAACGGAGGCGTTCGTGTTCTTCAACCAGTCGGTGATGGCGACGAGGCGATTGGGATCGGCGCCAACGTCGCCGTTTCCGCTGACGGTCGAGGTGATGCCCCAGATGGTCACCAGTCCGAAGCCGTCAACGTGACCGGTGATGTTGCGCAGGCCATCAGTGGCGGGCGCCCAGGGCAGTCCGGTGGCGGCGTTGTCTCCCGTCGGATAGCCCCAGACTGTATACGGCGAGCCAAGATCGAGTCCCTTCTGCAAAGTGTAGGCAAGTTTCCAGGTCTGGGAGGCCGAGTCGAACACCCATTTCTCCAGGCCGGCGTAGGTTTGCGCGGCGGCGTGGGTGTAGAGATCTGAGGCACTAGTGTATCCATCACCTTCGTCGGCGAGGTAAAGCGTGTGAGCGTCGGCGAACCAGAGGCCGAAGGGGAAGTTGACGGGGTTGCCGTCTTTGTTGGAGAGCGTGGGGAATCCGGCCAGGATGCACATGTTGTTCGGGAGGCCGTTCTTCTGCACGGTTGAGGCGTTATAGGTGAGAGCGGTCCTGGGCAGAGGAGCGCCCGCGATTGGAAGGCCAGTGCCGTTGGGGCAGGCACCGCCGACGGTGTCCACGAAGTAGACGGTGTTCACGCCGTTGCCGCCGCTTCCCTTGGTGTAATAAAGCACGTTGTTGAAGACAGTCATACCGCGGAAGTTAGTGTCTTTGCCGACCTTGTCGGCGGGGTCGCCCAATTGCGTGACCGAGAAACTGCCAACGGGGGTTGGCGTTCCCGGGGTTTGCGCGCTTTCGGGCAGCGTGGAAGGCGTGAGGATCTGAGCTCCCGCTCCAACGATCACACCGACCGGCTGCGTCTTGCCGCCGTTGCCGGCATTGCCGGCCGTGTAGATCACGTTGGCTCCGCCGCTGTTGTTGAGGATGGCGGCGCGGCCGTTGTTGCCGCTGTAGGCATTGGTCTCGGTGAACTGGAATTGGCCGAAGGCATCGACTTGGGCAACCGCGCGGTAGTAGTTCTCGCCGACGGGATTCGTGGGATCGATGACAGCGGGAGTGTTGGAGTTGGAAGCGTCGATTGTATCGATGGGGGCGACGTATCCCATGAAGGTCAGGTAGTGACCGTTGGTGGAAAGGTTCAGGGCCAGCTCGGATTTGGACGAGAAACTGGTGACGAGTTGGTTGGTGGGAACCTCGAGGCTGTCGACGAGCCAGCCAAACGGGCTTACCTGGTCAAGATAGATCTTCGAGGTGATTCCGAAGTTGCTGTCGTAAATGTCGTTGTTCCAAACGGTTGGATAAAGCCCGTTGTAAGGCGCGCCGGTGGAAGCGGAGCATCCGCCGGTGGTGGTAGCGCAGTTGGGAGGAAGAATGGCACCGATAGTGACGTTGGCGGCGTTGTTGTCGTAGACGCTGCGGCTAACGACGAGGTTACCGCGCTGGAAGAAGGTACGATGGTGGTCGTCACGATCGTGATCGCGATCCTGCGCATGCATGGCACCTGGAATGATGGCCGCTACTGCGGACAGTGCCGCGATACGAAGCCACTTCCGCCCGGCGGAAGTAGTCCTGCGAAAACTTGGATTCATGGAATTTCCTCACCCGCGAAGATTGCGGCTCGTCCCGCGAGCGACTTGCCGCGCCAGAAGACGCTACCAGCGAGGGATTAAAGGCTTGTTACAGGTTGTGGAAATGTCGTGAGCAGATAGAAGTGCCTTGTGCCGCTTCCGCCCGTTTACGCGCTCTTTTGACGACGCGGGTACTGCCCGGTGATTTTGCGAATGAATCCGTGAAGTCCGTGGAAGCCGTTGCGGGGAAGAAACATGAATGGGCATTCCCCGGGCACGACCTGTAGGCGGGCTTCGCGGCAAAATTCCATCACCTTGGGATCGATGCCAGCTTCCCCTTTGAGGCCGTAGATCCAGACGCGCCTGATGCCAGCTTCGGCGCAATCGTGGACAGCGGATTCGGTGAGGGAAGGGGATGTCATGATCAGGGCGGCATCCGGGCTGGGATGAATGTCCTGCACGCGCGCAAAGCAAGGATGGCCGCCGATCTGCTGGGCGTTGGGATTGACGAGGACGATGTCGTAGCCGCGACGGGTGAGGTCGTGGAGCAACATGCCACTGATCTCTTTTTCATCGCGTGAGATGCCGACGATTGCGATGCGATGCTGCGCCAAGAAATCTTCGATGGTGTTCAACGAAACTCGTGCCATACGGCCCCCTTGCCAGTCTGTTAGGCCGGGATTGTTGCAGGAAGCGCAGGGCTTGTCTGTGATGTGGAGATTTATTCCAGCCAGGTGAAGTTCATGCCGGTCATCTTGCGCAATTGGCGGAGTTCGTCTTCGGTGGCGCAACCGATGATGCAGTTGGAGCCTTTGAGATCGCAGTAGGTGTAGCGGCGGGTGGCGTTCTGGGCCTTCAGCAGCGCGCAGAAGTTGGCGAGGATTTCGGGATCGATCCAGTTCTCTTTTACGCGGGCGTGCCATTCAATGCGTTCTCCGCGCAAATCAAAGGCGAGCCAGGCATCGCCGTTGGCGCCGTCGAAATGGTCTTCGATGTTCTCGGTCGGTAAGTCGCCGTTCGCGAGGGTGCGGAGTCGCTCGGCCAGATGGGCGTAAGCGCCAGCCGAATCGAACGTTTCGGTGTCGAGATGAAACAGGCTGTCAGAGAGCGGCGTACCGTTCTTATCCTCGCCGGCCATGGCGATGATGGCTCCGACATAGGGGCGCTGCTCGTAACGTTCGCGGGAGAATTCTTCGAGCAGCGTGGCGACGGAGAATTGAGGCTGGAGACGGATTCCGCACGCGGCGAGGTTCTCGAGTTGCCGCTCGAGGGCAATCTGCGGCTGCGGGATGAAACGGGAGAAGAAGTTTCTGAGCACGATCCGGTTTAGTTTATCAATCTCGGTTCGGCTTGGCAGGGGCACGGCGCGCCGGTGATCCAGCGCGCCGCAACCCCTGATTAAGTGTCATATCAGTTTTTTCTTCCACCTCCCGCGACGGAAAAGGATCATGCCCGACGCAGCCATTGCCGCTTCTGCCATCACAATTGCCCAGAAGACGCCATTCGAATGCAGACCAGTGCGCATGGCGAGCCAGTAAGCGATGGGAATCTCGAGGAACCAGAATCCAATGAGATTCACAATGGTCGGGGTGATCGTGTCGCCAGCCCCGTTGAACGCTTGCAGCATCACCATGCCGTAGGCGTAGGCAACGTTACCGTAGCTGATGATGCGTAAGCTCGAAGCCGCCAGTGGGCGCACCACGGGATCGCTGGTGAACAGCGCCACGATGGGGTCGGCGAACAGGACGAAGATCAACCCAAGGCCGCCGAGGAAGATCATGTTGTACAGGCCGGTGCGGTAGACCGAGGATTCGGCGCGGTCCGGCCGTCGAGCGCCCAGGTTCTGGCCGACGAGCGTCGCGGCGGCATTGCTCAGTCCCCATGAGGGCAGCAGGGCGAAGATCACGATGCGGAAGGCGATCGTGTACCCCGCAAGCGCAGCGGCTCCGAAGACGCTCACGATGCGCACCAGGCCGATCCAACTGGTGTGCGCGATCACACATTGCATAATGCCGGTGAAAGAAACGCGCAACAGACGATGAGCGACGTCCCATTGCACACGAATCTGGCGGCGTAGAACGCGAATGCGTTCGGTTCCGTGGATCAACCGATAGAACTGGTATCCGACTCCAATGCTGCGTCCGGTGAAGGTTGCCAGCGCCGCGCCGGTCACTCCAAGGCGTGGGAAAGGACCTAATCCGAAGATGAGGCAAGGATCGAGCATCAGGTTGATGACGTTCGATACCCACAGCAAGCGCATGGCGATGGCAGCATCGCCGGCACCGCGGAAGATGGCGTTATTGAGAAACAGCAGGAAGACGACGCAGCTTCCGCCGAGAGCAATCCGCGCGTAATTCGATCCGATAGCAACAATATGGCCGGATGCTCCCATGAGCCGCAGCAGGCTGGGCGCCAAGAGGAGACAAGGAAGTCCCACGAGCGCGGAGATGGTTAGTCCCAGCGCGATCGCCTGAACGGCGGCTACGGCCGCACCTTCGTGGTCTTTCTCGCCAATGCGGCGGGCGACCATCGCCGTGGTGGAGAAGCTCAGCCCCATGGCGATCGCAAAGATAAGACTCAGTAACGACTCGGTTAGCCCCACCGTGGCTACGGCATCGGCGCCAAGATGGGCCACCCAGAACACATCGACGACGGCGAACAGCGATTCCAGCACCATCTCGAGCACCATCGGGACAGCGAGCAGCAGGATGGCGCGGTTGAGACTGCCGGCGGTGAAATCCTGGTGCGAGCCGTGGACGGCTTCGCGCAGGGATTGCCACAGAGTTGGAGTGCGTTGGGGGACGGTAACAGTCAGCGCGTCCATAGACGACCAGCGACTTTCCTGCCGTGCATGCAAAGGCACGGCTAATCTCCATCAAATTGAAGGGTGATTCGCTAAGAAGCGAGCAGAAGTGCGACCTCATCGTTCCCGACGGGCGGCTGCCCGCGGAGAACTAGAGGATCGACGGTCGTACGATGACGTGATCTAACATGAAAAAAACCTCGAAGCAGTGAAGAGATTCTAGCGCGAAACGGGTGAGGGGTAAAGAGGGCGGCCACAGGCCGATTGCAGCTGCCCTGAGAACTACCAGACGTGAACGCGCTGGTCTGGAGCGAGATAAAGCTTCTGGCCGGGTTTCACCTCGAAGGCGGAATACCACGCGTCGAGATTGCGCACTTCGTCGGCGCGATACTGGGCCGGGGAGTGGACGTCTGTGAGCACCTGCTGGCGAAGGCTGGCATCGCGAACCTTATTGGCGTAGTTCTGACCGAAAGCAATAAAGAACTGCTGATCGGCGGTGAAGCCGTTCTGCTCCGGCCCCGGTTTACCGTTCATCGAGGCGTGATAAGCGTCGAACGAAGCGGTTATACCGGCGAGGTCAGCGATGTTCTCCGCAATCGTCTGCTCGCCGTTCACCGCAACATCTGGAAATGGGTGGTAAGTGTCGTACTGCGCAGCCAGTTTCGCGGTGTCGGCCTTGAAGTGGGCGAGGTCAGCAGGGGTCCACCAGTTGCGCATCCGGCCCTCGGCGTCAAACACCGAGCCTTCGGTATCGAAGGTATGGCTGATCTCGTGACCGATAACCGCGCCGATCGCACCGTAATTCACGACGGAAGGCGCCTTGGGATCGAAGAACGGCGGCTGAAGGATCGCGGCGGGGAAGCTCAGGGCATCCTGTAACGGAAGGTTTACGGCGTTGACGGTCTGCGGTGTCATCGACCACTCGTGGCGGGCGACGGGCTTCCCGATCCGCGCGATCTGCTGCTGGTAACGGAAGAAGTTGGAGCGCCAGGCGTTGCCGAACATGTCGTCGGATTTGATCTCGAGCCCGCTGTAGTCCTTGTATGTCTCGGGGTAGCCGATGCCGACATAGAGCTTGGCGAGCTTGGCTTTCGCTTCGGCCTTGGTCTTGGGATCCATCCAGGAGAGCGCGTCGATACGGCGCTCGAAGGCTTTCACAATGTTGCTGACCATCTCATCGGCTTGCCGCTTGGCTTCTGGCGAAAAGTATTGCTTGGCGTAGATCTTGCCCACCGCGTCGCCGAGTTCGGCGTTCACGGTAATCACGGCGCGACGCCACCGCGGCAGTTGTTGTGGCGTGCCGGACAATACGCCTCCGTAGAACGAGAAGCGTTCGTCGGCGAAGGATTTCGGTAATACGCCCGCGTATTGATCGATGACATGGAAGGCGAGCCAGTCTTTCCAGGTATCGAGCGGGACGGAATCGACGAGCGCCGATTCGCCCTTGAAAGCCGTGGGTTGCCAGACGATGTAGTGCTGCTGGTGCTCGAGTCCGGCACCGCGGAAGTATTCCGTCCAATCAAGACCAGGAGCGTTTTTGGGGAAGTCAGCGGCAGTCCACGGATTGTTGGCTTTGTGGACGTCTTCGTTCTCGGCAAGGCTGAGATGAGCCTGGGCGATGGAATGCTCAAGGTCGATGATGCGCTTGGCACGCATCTCGGGATCGTCGAAGCCCGCGAGCTTCATCATCGCA
>Ga0335069_10015013_pt1 | contig 10830 bp, 12 predicted proteins | sample Lox_Sample_11_FD_206714 | JGI IMG/M metagenome (GOLD analysis project Ga0335069, IMG submission 206714) | Soil microbial communities from Loxahatchee National Wildlife Refuge, Florida, United States - Lox_Sample_1.1 | ecosystem: Environmental > Terrestrial > Soil > Wetlands | place: USA... | reverse complement strand
GGGCTGTATGTGAATTGCGGCTGGGGCACCGGCGGCTTCAAGGCCACGCCGGGCTCGGCACACGTGTTCGCGTGGACCCTCGCGCACGATGAGCCGCATCCGCTCAACGCGCCTTTCACGCTCGAGCGCTTCCGCGACGGCAACCTGATCGACGAGGCGGCCGCTGCGGCGGTCGCCCATTGAGAGCCCGGCATGCTGCTCATCGAGTGCCCTTACTGCGGCGAGCGCCCCGAGCCCGAATTCGTCTACGGCGGGCAGGCCCACGTCGCCCGCCCGCGCGATCCGGCCGCGGCGAGTGCGCTCGATTGGAACCGTTTTCTCTATCTGCGCGCGAACCTCCGTGGAGTCCACGCCGAGCGCTGGCGACATGCACACGGCTGCGGTCGCTTCTTCAATGCGCTGCGCGACACCACCACGGATCACTTCCTCGCCACCTACGAGGTCGGTGAGGCACCGCCCGCGCCCCGGAAGGCCGCACCGTGAGCGAGGGCCTGCGCACAGCGGGCGGTGGGCGCATCGACCGCTCGCGGCCTCTGTCTTTCAGGTTCGATGGCGTGTCCTACCACGGCTTCGCCGGCGACACGCTTGCCTCGGCGCTGCTTGCCGAGGGTGTGCATCTCATGGGTCGCTCTTTCAAGTATCACCGGCCACGCGGTGTACTCGCGGCCGGAACGGAGGAGCCGAACGCGCTCGTCGGCGTGCGCCGCGATGCGGCTCGCTACACGCCTAACCTGCGCGCGACCCAGGTCGAGTTGTACGACGGGCTCGATGCGGAAAGCCAGAATCGCTGGCCGAGCCTCAGGTTCGATGTCGGCGCGCTCAACGACCTGCTCTCCCCGTTCATTCCGGCCGGGTTCTACTACAAGACCTTCATGTGGCCGCGCGCGGCCTGGAAATCGATTTACGAGCCGCGTATCCGCGCCGCCGCCGGGCTCGGTTGCGCGCCCCGCCTCGCCGATCCTGACCGCTATGCCGCGCGCTACGCCCACTGCGACGTCCTCGTGGTCGGCGCCGGTCCGACCGGACTTGCCGCCGCGGCCGCGGCAGCAGCGCAGGGCGCGCGCGTAATGCTGTGCGATGAGCAGCCCGAGCTCGGCGGAGGACTCCTCTCCGGTGGCACGGAGAGTGCGAGCGCCATCGATGGCCGACCGGCCCTCGAGTGGCTCGACGCCACCCTTGCCGCTCTTGGCGCCAACACCCGTGTGACCCTGCTGCCGCGGACGACCGCTTTCGGCTACTTTCCACACAACCTCGTCGGCCTCAACGAGCGCCTCACCGATCATCTCGCCGTGCCTCCCCCACGATCGCCGCGTGAGCGGCATTGGCTGGTGCGAGCGCGCGAAGTGGTGCTCGCGACCGGCGCGATCGAGCGCCCGCTGATATTCCCCGGCAACGATCGTCCGGGAATCATGCTGGCGGGCGCTGCGCGCACCTTCCTCAACCGCTTCGGCGTGCGCGCGGGCACGCGCGGGGTGCTCGTGACGGCGACCGATGAGGCCTATGCAGCGGCCCTCGAGCTGCAGCAGGCGGGCATCTTCATGGCCGCGATAGCGGATGTGCGCGCGGGTGACAGCGCCGCTGCCGAGCGCGCCCGCGCTGCCGGCATTCCGGTCCTCACGGGCGCTACCGTGCTCGGCACCAGCGGACGATGGCGCGTGAGCGCCATTCGCCTCGCGCAGCTCGAAGGCGGCGAGCCCGTCTTCACCCAGGTGCAGCCGTGCGATCTCGTCCTGCTCTCCGGTGGCTACACCCCCAGCGTGCATCTTTTTTCGCAGTCGCGCGGCAAGCTCGCCTGGGACGAGACTCTGCAGGCCTTCATTCCCGGCGTCGCCGCCGAGCGCGTGCGCAGCGCGGGCGCGTGTCGCGGTGTTTATGAGCTCGCTGCCGCGCTCGCCGACGGAACGGCTGCAGGATCGGCCGCAGCGCTCGAGGCGCTCGATCCGGCGCGGCGCGGGGTGCAACCGGCAGGCGTAGCGGCACGCGCGACACCTCAGACGGTCCGCGGCAGCGCACCCTCGGAGAGGCGCTGGGCCGGCGTGATCGATGCCCTGCCCCGTCCGCGCGATGCACGCGGGCCGTCGTTCGTCGACTGGCAGAACGATGTCACCACGCGCGACCTGGCGCTTGCGACGCGCGAAGGCTTCCAGTCGATCGAGCACCTCAAGCGCTACACCACGACCGGAATGGCAACCGATCAGGGCAAGACCTCTAATGCGAACGCGCTCGGCATCGTCTCGCAGGCGCTCGGCAGGGCGGTACCGCAGGTCGGTCTCACCACCTTCCGCATGCCGTACACACCCGTCAGCTTCGGCAGCTTTGCGGGCCCCGCGCGCGGTGAGTTGTTCGACCCGGTGCGCACGACGCCGATGCACGGCTGGGCGCGCGCACAGGGGGCGGTGTTCGAGGACGTCGGGTTGTGGAAGCGCGCACGCTATTTCCCGCGGCGCGACGAGGACATGCACGCGGCGGTCGCACGCGAATGCCGTGCCGTGCGCGAGGCTTGCGGACTGTTCGATGCCTCGACGCTCGGCAAGATCGAGGTGGTGGGCCCCGATGCCGTGACTTTCATGAACCGCCTGTACGTCAACGCCTGGGACTCGCTCGCAGTCGGCCGCGCCCGCTATGGCGTGCTGCTGCGCGATGATGGCTTCGTGTATGACGATGGCGTGGTCGCGCGTCTCGCGACCGACCGCTTCCATGTCACCACGACCACCGGCGGCGCCGGCCGCGTGCTTGCAATGATGGAGGACTACCTCCAGACCGAGTGGTCGGAGCTCGGCGTGTGGCTCACCTCCACCACCGAGCAGTGGGCAGTGATCGCGCTGCAGGGACCTCACGCGCGTCGCGTGCTCGCCGATCTCGTGGATGTCGATCTTGCCGCTGCGGCGTTGCCACATATGGGGGTGGTCAGCGGCCGGATCTGCGGGGTGGCCATGCGGCTCTTCCGGGTGAGCTTCACTGGTGAGCTCGGTTTCGAGATCAATGTCCCCGCGGACTACGGTAGTGCGGTTTGGGAAGCCATCTGGGCATCGGGACAGCAGCACGGCATCACCCCGTACGGCACCGAGACGATGCATGTGCTGCGCGCGGAGAAGGGCTACATCATCGTCGGCCAGGACACCGACGGCACCGTGACTCCCGATGATGCCGGGCTCGCCTGGGCGATCGGCCGCAACAAGCCCGACTTCGTCGGCAAGCGCTCGCTGCAGCGCCCGGCGCTGCAGTCGCCGGAGCGGCGGCAGTTCGTGGGACTTCTCACCGCAGATCCCCAATGCGTTCTCGAGGAAGGGGCACAGGTGCTGAGCGCCGCGCGCGCGCCGCTTCCGACGCGGCCATTCGGGCACGTCACCTCCTCCTACCACAGCGTGACACTCGGGCGCTCGCTCGCCATGGGGCTCATCGCGGGGGGCCGTGCGCGCATGGGTGAGACGGTTTACGTACCGCGCAGCGGCGGCGAGGTCGTTGCCGTCCAGGTCGCATCGCCGGTCTTTTATGACCCGAAGGGAGCGCGGCTCAATGCGTGAGCAGATCGCAGCGCGACTCCCGGCCCGGTTCGACGCGACGAGCGGCCTCGAGCCCCTGCCACCGGCGGTGCGGTATACCCTGCGGGGTGCCACTGCGGTGCGGGGGGCGATGGCGGCGGCGGGCATGGAACTGCCGGCGCAGCCTTGCCGTGCGATTTCCCGCGGCGGGCGCGCGGCCTTGTGGCTCGGCCCCGATGAATGGCTGCTCATCGGTGCGGAGCAGGACGCGGCGGCACTTGCGGGGTCCCTCGAAAAGGCGCTCGCCGGCATTCCCCACTCGCTGGTCGATGTGAGCCACAGACAGGTGGCCTGTGAGCTGCGCTGCCCCGAGGCGCTGGTGCTGCTGGCCGCGGGTTGCCCGCTCGACCTCGATGAGCGCGCCTTCCCCATCGGCATGTGTACGCGTACCGTGCTGGCGAAGGCGGAAGTGGTGTTGTGGCGCACTTCCGCGGGCGCGTTCCGTCTGGAGGTGGCGCGCTCGTTCGTCGCGTACGTGTCGCAGTTTCTTGACGAGGCCGCGCGCGCCAGCGGCCTGGACTGAGCCGCAGCGAAGCCGGCAAATGGAGTCACGCTCGTGAAGACGCAGGTTCGGGTGCTGGTGATCGGTGGTGGTGTCGTTGGGGTGAGCACGCTCTACCACCTGACGAAAAAGGGCTGGACGGATGTGGCGCTCATCGAGCGCACCGAGCTCACGGCCGGCTCGACCTGGCACGCAGCCGGTCTCCTGCCGCTCTTCAATATGAGCTACACCGTCGGGCAGCTGCACAAGTACTCGGTGGACCTGTACAAGCGGTTGCCGGCGGAGACCGGCCAGGATGTGAGCTTCCACGTGAGCGGCAACCTGCGGCTCGCGACCTGTCGCGACCGCATGGACGAGTACTACAAGTACTGCGGCACCGCCAATACCATCGGCGTGCCCTTCGAGGTGATCACGCCGCAGCAGGTGAAGGAGCTGTGGCCGTTGCTCGAGCTGGGTGGGAGCGCCGACACTCCGGCCATCGTCGGGGCTCTGTATCATCCGGATGACGGCCACATCGCGCCGGCAGACCTCACCATGGCGTTGCGCAAGGGCGCGCGCGCAGCCGGAGCCGAGATCTACGAGCACACCGAGGCGGTCGGCATCGAGCGCACCGCATCGGGCGAATGGCGCGTGCACACCGCGCGCGGTGCGGACATCCTCGCTGAGCATCTCGTGCTCGCGACCGGCAACTACGCGCGCCAGACGGGTCGCCTCCTGGGCCTCAACGTGCCCGCAATTCCGGTCGAGCACCAGTACATCGTCTATGACGAGTCCCCGGAGCTGAAGACCTATCGCCAGCGCGGCGGTCGCGAGCTCGCCGTACTGCGCGAGTCCGACAAGTCCTATTACCTGCGCGAGGAGCGCATGGGCTGGATCCTCGGTCCGTACGAGAAAGGCGCGCCGGCACGCTTCGCCGACGGTGTGCCGGAATGGTTCGGCCGCAGCCTCTTCCCCGGTGACCTCGAGCGGCTCGTCCCGCACGTGGAAGCAGCGACGCGCCGGGTGCCGGCGCTCGAGCACTGCGGCATCAAGGACATCGTCAACGGGCCGATCTCCTACACACCGGACGGAAGCCCGCTCATCGGGCCTGCGTGGGGCGTGCGCAACGTCTGGCTGAACGAGGGCCACAGCTTCGGTATCACCGCCGCGGGCGGTGCAGGCTGGCAGCTCGCCGAGTGGATCGTCGAGGGCGAGCCCGGTATCGACATGCTGGCGGTCGATCCGCGCCGTTTCGGTGGCTATACCGGCAAACGCTACGTGGTGCAGAAGAACGAGGAGACCTATCGCAACGTCTTCACCATTCATTTTCCGGACGAGGAGCGCGCGGATGCCCGGCCCGCCAAGACGAGTCCGGTGTACGACAAGCTGCGGGCACGTGGCGCGGTGTTCGGCCAGCGCTATGGCTGGGAGCGGCCCAACTGGTTCGCCCCACCGGGTGTCGCGCCGCGCGATGAGTGGAGCTTCCGGCGCAGCAACTACTTCGAGCACGTCGGCAACGAGGCACGCCTGATGCGAGAGCGCGTCGGCGTGATCGACCTGACGCCCTTCACCAAGCACGAGGTGACGGGCCCGGGCGCAGAAAGTTGGCTCGATGGTCTGGTCGCCAACAAGGTACCGGCGAAAGTCGGCCGCATGGCGCTCTCGCATGCCCTCACCCGCCGCGGCGGCATCCGCTCGGAATTCACCATCACGAAGATCGCCGAGCAGCATTACTACGTGGTGAGCGCCGGCGCAGCCGAGCGCTACGACAACGACTATCTCTGCAAGTCGCTGCCGGCGGATGGCTCGGTCGGGCTGCGCAACATCACGGGCTCACGCGGCTGCTTCGTGCTCGCGGGACCCAAATCGCGCGAGGTGCTCGCGCAGCTCACCGACACCCCGCTCGACAATTCCGCCTTTCCCTGGCTCACCGCGCAGGTCATCGAAGCGGGGCTGGCTGTGGATGTTTATGCGCTGCGGGTGAACTTCGTCGGCGCGCTCGGCTGGGAGCTGCACTTTCCGATCGAGTACGCGCATCACCTGTTCGATGCACTGTTCGAGGCGGGCGCGCCGCACGGCATCGGCATGGTGGGCATGCGCGCGATGGAATCGCTCCGCCTCGAGAAGTCCTACCGCATGTGGGGGAGCGACATCACCCCCGATTACACGCCCTTCGAAGCGAGTCTCGATCGCTTCGTGCGGCTGAAGAAAGGTCCCTTCATCGGGCGTGACGCGCTCGAGCGCCAGCTCGCGGCAGGCGTCCCGAACCGCTTCGTCACGCTCGAGGTCCATGGCGTGAAGGACGCCGATCCCCTCGGCAACGAGCCGCTGTTCGACCAGGCGGGCAGCATGGTCGGACGGGCAACCTCGGGCTATTACGGGCACTGCCTGCGGAAGAGTCTCGCGATCGGCTACGCGCGCAGCGAGTTCGCGACGCCGGGGACGGAGCTCTCGATCGAGATACTCGGGGAGCGCAAGCGCGCAACGGTGCTCCCCGAGTCGCCCTACGACCCGGAGAACCTTCAGCTGCGGGCGTAGAGGTTTCAGAAACCCCTGAGCATGAGGTCCAGCGCGCTGAGCAGCACGTGCTGCTGGGCTGCGGCACTGCTGATGTGCGGGCCCAGATCGCTTCGTGATATCCCCGCGAGCCGCGTCGTCACCGCCGTATAGCGCTCGCCCTCGATCTCGATCGTCGGCATGAGCTGCAGCAGTGGGAACTGGGTGCAGCGCGATCCGGCTTTCGCAAGCGGTATGACGACAGTCGTCCCGAGCTCGGCCAGCAGCTCGCTCTGTACATCCACCAGCAGCGGATAGAAGCCACTCCCCTGCAGGTACTTGTTGCGGTAGACCGCGAACTGAGGCACGGCGCATCACCACCTGAGGAGGATTTTCGAGAAAGGCCGATCCTCCTTCACATGGCGGTTATAGGCCTCGATTGCGCGGGCGTTCTCCCGCCGCCATCGCCGCCATTTCAGTCGGACCAGCTCCTCTTCCAGCGCTCTCTCGAGGAGCGCCGACAGGTTGAAGCCCGCTTCGCGGGCGGCCGCCAGAAGCTCGGGACGGATCGCGACGTTTACGGGGCGCTTCGGTCGCCGTAAAGACTCATCATCCATGCACATACCCCTCGAGTGAAACGCACCGCCGGACCCCATGCGCATGCTCCATGCGCATGCCCCTCGCGAGAACCTCCCGCCAACCCCCATGCGCATGCTCCATGCGCATGCCCCTCGCGAGAACCTTCTGCCAACCCCAATGCGCATGCTCCATGCGCATGGCGGTCGAGGGAACCTCTCATTTGCCTCCTCATCGACCAGTTTCAGCCCTCCATGGCGCCTCATGTCGCATTCAGGCAAGAAGGGTGTAAAATTCGGCATGTGACCCTGACCCGCACCCAGTACGGATTTCTCACGCTGCCGCGCTACTCGATGATCGCGCTGTCGAATGCGGTCGAGCCGCTGCGGATGGCGAACATCATCACCGGCAAGAGCGTGTACCAGTGGTCGATCGTGAGTCTCGACGGCCAGCCGACGCCGGCCAGTAACGGCCTGCAGCTCTCGCCCACGGTTGCGCTCGAGCAGCTCGGCGCGATCGATATCCTGTTCGTGTGTGGGGGTGTCAATGTCCAGGAGGCGGTGTCGCCCAAGATGCTTTCCGCGCTGCGCCGGGTGGCGGAGCGGCGCATCCCCCTCGGCGCCCTCTGCACGGGCGGCTATGCACTCGCGAAGGCAGGTCTTCTCGACAAGTACCGCGCCACCATCCACTGGGAGAATCTCTCGGCGCTGCGTGAGGAATTCCCGCGCATTCAGCTGAGCGATCAGCTCTTCAGCATCGACCGCGACCGCTTCACCTGCTCGGGCGGCGTCGCGCCGCTCGACCTCATGCTGCACCTCGTGGAGGCGAAGCTCGGCGCGCGCGTGTCGCAGCTGATCTCGGAGCAATTCATCGTCGAGCGTGTGCGCAGTCACCGCGACCGTCAGTACGTGCCGCTGCGCGCGCAGATCGGCGTGAGCCATGACAGCCTCATCAAGGTCGCGCAACTCATGGAGGAAAATATCGAGAAGCCGCTGTCGCTCGATGAGATCGCCGCGGCCACCGGCCTTTCGCGGCGCCAGATCGAGCGACTGTTCAAGCGGCATCTCGCTTGCGTGCCCAAGCGCTACTATCTGCAGCTGCGGCTGCGTCGTGCCCGGGAGCTGCTCCTGCAGACGTCCATGCCGATCATCGACATCACCGCTGCCTGCGGCTTCCAGTCGCCTCCGCATTTCTCGCGTTGCTACCGCGCGCAGTTCGGCTGTCCACCGAGCGCCGAGCGCCAGGCGCAGACCGTGACCTCGGTCGCGTGAGCGGCAGGGCCTTTCGCAGGGTGTCGCAAGCGGACATGCCGCTGTCGCTAAGCAATCAGGCCGGGCGGTACCTTTGACCTTAACATCCGCCTAGCAGCGGCCGCGCGAACCGCTAAACCCAGGTCGCGCATGGAGATTTCGACAATGGCTGACGCCGACGCCGAATTCAATTTACGCGATCTCAACGAGCAGGAGCTCCTCGAGCAGGTCCACGACGACCTCTATAACGGGCTCAAGGCAGAGGTCGAGGAAGCCACCCACATATTCCTCGAGCGTGGCTGGAATGCCGAGAAGACTCTGAACGACGCCCTGGTCGAGGGAATGCGCATCGTCGGCATCGACTTCCGCGACGGCATCCTCTTCGTGCCTGAGGTGTTGCTGGCGGCCAATGCCATGAAGGGCGGGATGGAGATCCTGCGCCCGCTGCTCGCGGAGACCGGCGTCCCGCCCATCGGCAAGATCGTGATTGGCACCGTCAAGGGCGACATCCACGACATCGGCAAGAATCTGGTGTCGATGATGCTCGAGGGCGCCGGGTTCGAAGTGATCGACCTCGGCATCAACAACCCCGTCGAGAAATACCTGGCGGCGCTCGAGCAGCACAAGCCGGACATCCTCGGAATGTCGGCGCTCCTCACCACCACCATGCCCTACATGAAGGTCGTCATCGACAAGATGAAGGAGACCGGCATCCGCCAGGATTACATCGTGCTGGTCGGCGGGGCACCGCTCAACGAGGAGTTTGGCAAGGCGGTCGGCGCGGATGCGTACTGCCGCGACGCCGCCATCGCGGTCGAGACTGCCAAGAGCCTGCTCGCCGCCCGGCGGGCGGCGAAGGGCGGCGCACGCGCCGCCAGTGTTGCCTGAAGGGCAGCCTCGTTACCGGTTCCACCGTGAACGCGCGCACCCACAACCCGCCGCGCATCCTCGTCATCGCCTGCGGGGCGCTGGCACGCGAGATCGCGGCGCTGCGGCGCGCGAACGGCTGGGACGCTCTGGAGGTTCAATGCCTGCCGCCCGAGCTGCACAATCGTCCCGAGCGCATCGCGCCTGCCGTCCGTGAGGCGATCGGCGCGAGCCGCGGCCGGTATGCCCAGGTCTTCGTGGCGTACGGCGATTGCGGGACCGGCGGCGAGCTCGATCGGGTGCTGAAAGAGGAAGGCCTCGAGCGGCTGCCCGGTGCACACTGCTACGAGTTCTTCGCCACCGCACGCGTGTTCGCGCAGCTCGCCGACAGTGAGCCGGGCACCTTCTACCTGACTGACTTCCTGCTGCGGCACTTCGAACGGCTGGTGGTGCGATCGCTTGGGCTCGACCGACATCCGGAGCTGGCGCAGGAATACTTCCGTAACTACCGCAAGCTGGTCTACCTGTCGCAGGCGCCGCAACCGGAAGCCATCGAGCAGGCACGGCGCATCGCCGAGCGCTTCGGCTTCCAGTTCGAGCATCGCTTCACCGGATACGGAGAGCTCGGCACGAGGCTTGCCGCCCTGGTCGAGAGCCAGGACACCCTGGCATGGCCAGTCTGAGCATCATCTACTGGCGTGACATCCCCGCGCAGGTCGTCGTCCGGCACGGGCGGACCACGGCCAAAGTGCAGCTCTCGGCGCGGTTCCAGGAGGCCGTCGATCGGGCGGCCATGCGCGCGGGCCGCGGCAGCTCCGAAGCGTATCTCGCTGACTGGAAGCGCGGCGATGCGCGGCCGTGCGGTGATGACCTCCAGGCGGAGGCTGCCGCCGAGGCGGCGCGGATCGAGGCTGCTTACACCGATGAGGCGCTCGAGACACTGATCCGTTCCAAAGGACTTGCAGCAGGCACTTAGGTGTACGCAGTCAGGCAATGGTCGGTGCGCCACGCCCGTGGTCTCAATGCGTTCTATCGGGCGGTGGAAGCCGTGCTCGTCGCGCTGCATCCGCTCATCCGCTGGATAGGGTACGACCGGCTCGACGGGCCCATGGCCGCTCTCGAGCGTCCGGTGAAAGGCCTGCTGTTCGATTGCCGCATGTGTGGACAGTGCATCCTGAGCTCGACCGGCATGTCCTGCCCGATGAATTGCCCCAAGAACCTGCGCAACGGCCCGTGCGGCGGCGTACGCGCCAATGGTCACTGCGAGGTACGGCCGGAAATGAAGTGCGTATGGGTGCAGGCGGTGGCCGGAGCGGGACGAATTCCGGGCGGCATGCAGGCACTCCAACAGGTGCAGATCGCCGTGGACCGCCGCCTGCAGGGAAGGTCCGCCTGGCTGCGCGCCGTGCGCCAGCGCGTCGGGGACCTGACATGATGTTCGAGGACGAGCCGGTACCCGGTTATCCGCTGCCGATCCGGCCCGGCCACACCTCCCCCGGGCGCTTCGAGCGTGTGCTGCGCGCGGGCCACTTTGTGGTAACGACCGAGCTCGATCCACCGGACTCGGCCGACCCCGAGGAGGTGTACCGCCGCGCACGGGTTTTCGATGGCTACGTGG
>Ga0335069_10015012_pt1 | contig 10831 bp, 7 predicted proteins | sample Lox_Sample_11_FD_206714 | JGI IMG/M metagenome (GOLD analysis project Ga0335069, IMG submission 206714) | Soil microbial communities from Loxahatchee National Wildlife Refuge, Florida, United States - Lox_Sample_1.1 | ecosystem: Environmental > Terrestrial > Soil > Wetlands | place: USA: Florida... | reverse complement strand
TTCTGTGTCTTGCTGTCCGGATCCGCGGGATTCGCTCAGGATCTTCTTCTTAAGGAATACATCTATCTCGACGAACGGTTGCTGGCTGTCGAGCGTCAAGTGTTGACTCAGGCGGCACAACTGCCGGCGATCGATTCTGACAAAGCAACAAAAACGGAATTCGCGTCAGGTTTTATTTTTCCAGATCTTCAATCGAGCCTGCCTACCGGTAACCAATCGATGCACGTATTCCGTGACCAGGTTCTAGGTACGTCTTCATATCCGGACAGCGCTCGATACCGCTTTATCGGAAGAGAACGCTACCCGGAGCAATCAGGCGCCATCCGATGGCACCGGGGGGCTGGGGGACTCTCAGAGAATGGAGGCAAGGATGAAAACCAATAAATTGTTTCAGCCTCGCAGGAGTCATTGCTGGGCGCTGCTCGGCTTCGCGGCACTTCAAGGAATGTTGATGCTCTGCGTCCCGGCGCTCTCGACGCCGGCGGATGAACCTGAAGTCGTTCTCAGCCGGACGCCGATGGAAATAAAACCGTATGCAATCGCAGTCGGACGGCGGATGCAAAAGCCCGGCAAAGAAAGAATTGTCGCCTCGGGAACCATCACACTTTTCGGCGAAAACTCGCCGCGGGCGGAAGGTGTCCGGATCACATGGCAATTTCCGCTGAAAATCCGCCTGGAGCTGGGCGCTTTGATACTTGCGTTCGACAGGAGCAACCCGTCGCAGGCTGTTCTTCGAACTCAAAAGACAGCAGACATGGTCCAGACGCTGCTTGAAGATTCGGTCGACGGTTTCTTCGCCCTCCAGAAAGACCGTATTTCCAGGCGCTATTTGGGTTCCGGATTCAAGCTGGAGGGGGCAAAGGACTCGGATCCGGGCATGGACGTCATGCAGCTCACATACCTGGATAAATTTCGGGAAAATCAGCCTGTGCTCAAATCCTATTGGTTCGATAGCGGAACCAAGCTGCTCGGCGTTGTGGCATACACATCCGCTTCGGGCTCTGCAACGCACATAGTGATCGATGATTGGCGCGATGTTGCGGGAGAAAAACTCCCGTTTCTCGTCGAACGCTGGGAAGGCAACAAACTGATAATGCGGCTGATCCTTGGCTCGGCAGTTTTTATGGCCGGGGCAAACGACGGCACGTTTGGAGACAACTGATATGACAGCCAAATACATTGCAATCAAAATCCTGTTTGCCGTTCTTATCTGCGGGTACGCCGCCGAAATCCGAGCCGATGACCGCGTTATTTCGCCCGCCTTGGGATTCCAGCCTGCGCATTCCTATGCCGTCTCCGGCATAGAATCGATCGACAAAGCGACCGGTTCGCTGGCACTCCACATCCCCCTCGCGCAGCTTCCCGACGGCGCCGCGGATTTTACGGCCGGCGTTACGCTTGTTTACAACGACAAATACTGGGAGACGGAACCCATGGGCAGTACAGCAGCCTTGACAGAGTCGTTTACCGGAGGATGGCGACTTGCCATGATGCCCACTCTTGCAGCGGAGTACGTTGAGAGCAAAGGCGAAAAGGACCCTTGCGGATACTTTTTGGTGGCCGAGCTTTTTCAGCTGAAATTGACCAATCCGGACGGCAGCCGGAATGCCATGCTGTTGAGCAATCCTGTTCAGAAGATGTCGACATCATGCGCATCGGGCACCTATCGCATGTCGCTGCTGAAGAATCGGAACGCTTCAAGCGTCTGGTATACGGCGGACGGCAGCTTTTTGCGTCTGGAGATTGACGCGCCGAGCAAGGGAGGGGATTGGCCGAGCAATTCGTCCTGGACTTTATATCGGCAGGACGGGTCTTCCGTTCGTTATGACGTGATTTCAGGCACCGCATACTTAAGGGACAAAAACGGAAACAAAATCACCATTACACGGATGACGGATCCTCAGGGGCCTGTGCATTGGTCTGAAGTCATGGCCGACGATTTTGGCCGATCGATCCGGCTGGATCATTTCGCGGATGGCAGGGATGAGGTCAGTCAGACAGGCCACAACGGACCGCCGCTGGTATGGAAGATTTATTACGGAAGCCCGGGATCGATCATTCCCGGAAGCTATATATGTGACCATGACCTGCTGACGAATTGCGCTTTTGAAGCCCTGCCCCTGATGGTTACCAGCCTCGAATTGCCCAATGGCTTATCCTATTCCTTCGGGTATGACCGAACAGCCCCGTTTGCTTCGAACTACCGCGAGCTTCGGACCGTGACGATGCCGACCGGCGCCCGGATCGAGTATGGATACAGGCTGGACGATAATCCCAACCCAACGAATTATTTTCATGTCCTGGCAAACCCACTGACGTCGAAGACGCTTTCCGCAAATGGTGAAATCATAGAAAAATGGAACTTCAGCTACGATGTGATGGCTTCGACCGGCGACTATTCCCATAGCACTCACAAAGCGCCTGACGGGGGTGTCACAACCTATGAGTTCAAGACTGTTTCTTACAAACTGGGCCTGCAGCCGAATTCCGGAATTATTATGAAGGTTGTGTATCCGGACGGCTCGATCGTCAACCGCGACTGGCAGAATAATTCCCCCTACGAAAAGCCATCGAGCCTCTCATTCGCAAACTTATGGATCCGGCGGGAATACACTACTACGGCGGATTCTTCAGGAAATCCTGTAGCCACCTCCGTAAAAGTATTTACGGTGGATCGAAACGGCAATACCACGTCGGTTGAAGAGCGGGGCTGGCTGCCCTACAGCCCGACTTTATATGATCCCTCGAGCGCGGCGCTAATCAGGAAGACAGCGCATACATACCTGAACGGGGCCGGCGATTCGGCCGGCAGTACAGCGGCGGATGCAAGAGCCTACTCCTACGCATCTCTGAGTCCCGTGACGGTACCGCGCAACTTGCTGACTTCGACGGAAATTCAGGACGGCGGTGGAGCAGTGAAATCCCGAAGTCAGTTCGGCTACGCGGAAGCGGATCCCGCGCGCACCGTTGGAAATATGACGGCAGAATTTCACTGGGATTCAACGAAGCCGGGATTTGCCGCCATAAATCCGGGGACCGAGTTGACCCCGGCCAACTCCATCGTGAAAAGATATGAATACACGGTGCGCGGAAACCTCAAAAAGGAGACAGATGCGCGCAACATAGCCACGACTTACGATTATGGGAATATCGCGGGATGCTCGCCGGACAACGCAACGGTTACCGATCTGTATCGAACCGGGACACATCAGGGACAGAACGGAAGCGCCGCCTTAATGGACTGGTCTTACGGCTACAACTGCAATTCAGGGAAACGCACGTCGACCACAGACCCGAATCTGCTCGTGACCACGGTGACCTATGACAATTACGGCCGTCCAACAACGATCCTTGACGGGGATTACCGAAAAACCGTCCATACATACAATGACGCTGCCCTCTGGATCGTGACGCAGAAGGATGTCGGTTCCCTCAATGATCAGCGCAATGTTTCAGTTCTGCACTATGACCAACTGGGCCGCATCCGCCTTTCGCACCAACTGGAATCGGCCGTCGCCGATCCATACAGCGCGGCCGCTGACGAATCGGCGGGAATACTAACCGATACAAAATATGTTTTTAGCCTGAATCGTAATGAAATGTGGACGTCGAATCCGTACCGGGTCGCCGAGACAAACGCAGCGACGCGCGGGTGGACCGTGAAGCGCATGGACAAAATGGGGCGCGTGTGTGTTGAAGAATGGTTCGCAGGGGCCGCTGCGCCGGCCGTTGCAGCCAATTGCGCGGCTTCGTCCGGGGCCACAGGCTCCATCACCTATAAATACAACTCGCTGTCGAATTCGACCGTGGAGGAAGTCTCCGATGCCGCGGGCCGGACCATCCAGCTGTATCGTGACGTTCCGGGCAGGCTCATCGCCGTGAGAGAGGATCCGGCAACGGCGAGATACGATACATACTACCAGTACGATCCTCTGGACGATCTGACCGCAAGCCGACAGGCAGGTCCCTGCAGCGCCTCCAATCCGGTAGCTTCGCCCTGCGGCGGAGGGCAGGTCCGGTCTTTCGCATATGATTCCCTGAAACGCCTGTCTGCGGCGACGAATCCGGAAATGGACGGGAACACGCTTCACTACGGATATGACGAGAACGGCAACGTCACTTCAAAGTCGGGATCCGGCAGCGCAGCGCTGCTCGTAAGCTATTCCTATGATTCGTTGAACCGCGTGAAGACGCGGGACTACGGCGATGGAATCACGCCACCCGTGACGTATTGCTACGACGGAACCTCCTGGAGCGGCGGTTTCGGCGGGTGCAATGGAGCTCCGGCGACGCCATTCAGAGGGCATTTGACTGAAGCCGGATCCACGGTTTCACGCACATCCTATGCATACAATACGGCAGGACAAATCACGGGAAGCACTCAAACGACGGCCGGAAATTCCTATTCCTTCAGCTACGCTTATAACGCCTCGTTTTCACTGACTTCTGTGACATATCCCAGCGGGCGAAGGTTTCTCGCCGAATATGACGATGCGGGCCGTGCTGCGCGCCTGTGGGGCCAAAGCGGGGCATCGCTGAAAGACTATGCCGGCAGCGCGACCAATCCGGTCAAATACGCGGCACACGGCGGAATCAATTCTGTGACGCTGGGCAACGGGATCGAAGAGACGCATGGCTATAACAGCCGGTTGCAGACGGTCAGGATTCAGGCGGGCGGGCTATTGACATTATGGAATTGCTACCAGGCAAGCGACGATGCGAGCTGCCCGGCGCTGATCGCGACGACGGTAAATTCCGGCGATATTCAGGGACAGAAAATTGCCAGGGGCAACCAGGGCTGGACGCAGAAGTTCACGTACGATGCAATGAACCGGCTGAGCGCATCTTCCGAAACTGCGGAAACGGGCGGCTGGCAGCAGACGTACGGGTATGACCCGTTTGGGAACCGCTGGATTTCCGGCGCCAGCGGCTTGCCGGCCAATCCTCTGATTCCGTCCAGCGCCGGCGCTTTTTCCGCTGCTACAAACAGGTTTTCCGGGATGGCCGGCTATGACGCCAGGGGCAATCTCAAATCGTATGGTTCCTATACCCTGATCTATGACGGCGACGACCGGATCATCGCTGCAAGCGGTGTGGCCCCGTCTGTCCGGCATGAGTATGATGCGGAAGGAAGGCGCGTACGCATGCATCTCTGTTCGGGTGTGGCCACCTGTGCCGCCGGCCCGGATGCAAGCACAACCGTTTACATTTACGATGCTTTCGGGAAACTCGCCGCCGAGTATGGTCCCGCTTCGGCGAGCGCGGGAACCGGCTATTTCACGCTCGATCATGTCGGATCAACTCGGCTGGAGACCGACGCCGCAGGTCAACCGGTCAAGTGCAGCGACTATCTGCCCTTTGGCGAGGAGATTCCGGTCGGCAATGGAGGCCGCTCTTCCTGCTTTGCGGCTGGAGACAACAAGATCAAATTCGCAGGCAAGGAACGGGATACTGCGACGGGCCTGGATTTTTCGATGGCGCGATACTATTCGGGGTCCCAGGGAAGATTTACGTCTGTCGATCCTTTGAATATTCCCGCGCTGCAGAAATCCGCCCCGAAGCAATTTGCCGCCATTCTCTCGAATCCGCAGAACTGGAATGGATATGCGTATGCGCATAACAATCCGTTGAAAAAGGTGGATCCGGACGGGTATCTCACCATCATCGTCGCGGGCACGTGGAACAGTCTGCGCGAATGGCAGAATTCGGCGTTTCGTGCCCAGGTGGAGAAAACATTTGGCGAAACGGCGGTTCTTCTCCCGAACAATTTCATGGGAAATTCCGTTCAGGCCCGGTCGGCTGCCGCAAAACAGCTGATTTCCATCATCGCTGCCCACAAATTCGCTCCGGGAGAAAAACTGAATATCGTTGCGCACAGCCACGGGGGCAATGCGGTGGCCGAAGCCACTCAAACCGGGATCCCGCACAAAATCGATACGCTCGTCACGATGGGAACGCCTATCCGGCCGGACTATCAGTTCAACGAGTCGAAAATCGGATTGCACCTGAATGTTTTTTCGAACCATGACAAGGTTCAGCCGGCCGGCGGCATGACCTACGATATGGGCGGTTCGTTGATACCGGGAATTATCCCGGCATCACGGACTGTGAATCTTCCGGGAGTCAAGAACCTGGATGCCACGTCCGAGGCGGGCGGCCATTCTCAATTGTGGAAAAAACCCGGGACTTGGGCCAATATAGTTGCACCAGAGATAAAAAAATGAAAACACATACTTGTGCCGTTCTGTCAGGCGTCGTCATGTTTGCTATTGCGTTGCTGCTGCTCCAGATCGAATATCCCTGGAGTACCTATGCGGCGTTCCATTTCAGCAAATGGGTGACTCTGATATCCTACCTGGCGGCCGCCTGCATCATCGCGGCCGCGGCCGCCGGTGTCACGGCACTTTGCCTGCGCCTGACCAGGGGATCTCTCATTTTGAAAGCCGTGGCGTGCTGCATGGGCATGTTTATTTTCCTGGCGGTCCTATCCGTCCTTCTGGGGCCCGGGGGGTATGATGTGCCCGGGACGCGCCTGAACGGAATCTTCTTTTCCGAATTTGAATTCCTCAATTTCATATTCATGGTGGCGGCTCCGGCATCCGTGGCCGCCGCAGTTCTATGTGCCTGGCTGGCGCGCAAGCAGGCGAACAGCATGGCTCCGTCGTTGAACTGAAATGCCGCTGCAGATGCCGCTGGTTTCACGGAAGAATGTATTTGAAACATGCGGAATCTGCAGCGACGCCTCTTAGCCTAAACGACGCTGCACAGCAAAAACTTTCGCTCAAATTTGCAGAAGACGGTTGGATATAGGGAGAGGGAATGGAATGCTGTTTCGCGTACAATCCGCCGCCGTTTTCGGCATCAAGGCTTATCCGATATCCGTTGAAGTCGATCTTAGCTCAGGGCAGAAGCTGAACCTGATGACCGTCGGCTTGCCCGATACGGCCGTGCGCGAAAGCAGCGAACGCGTGAAGGCGGCACTTCGCAACTGCGGATTTGTCCTGCCGCCCCAGCACATCACCATCAATCTTGCGCCCGCAGACCTGAAAAAAGAGGGTTCTGCATTTGATTTGCCGATGGCGGTCGGAATCCTGGGGGCATCGGGTTGTGTGCACACGCAGAACCTGTCGGCCTATCTATTTATGGGGGAGCTGTCGCTCGACGGCTCGATCCGGCCGGTCAAAGGGACGCTTTCGATGGCGGCAATGGCTCGGGATAAGGGCATGCGCCATCTGATCGTTCCTGAGGCGAACGCCCGGGAAGCGGCGGTTGTGGACGGTGTCCGGGCATTTCCGGTGCGAAACCTCTCGCAGGTGGTGGAACTGCTCAATGGCAAGCAGCCCTGGATCCCCCTGGCGGTGGATCGCGAACAGCTGCTCGCGCAGCAGAGCCTGTATGATGTCGATTTCAAGGACGTCAAGGGGCAGTACCAGGCGAAGCGCGCCATGGAGGTAGCCGTCGCCGGTGGGCACAACATCGTCTTGATCGGCCCTCCGGGATCGGGGAAAACGATGCTGGCCCGCAGGCTTCCGACCATCCTGCCGCCGATCAGTTTCGACGAGGCGATCGAAACGACGAAGATTCACTCTGTCGCGGGTCTGCTTTCGGAGAAGGCAGGGTTGATCGCGGCGCGTCCTTTCCGCGCCCCGCACCACACGATTTCGGACGCCGGGCTGATCGGCGGCGGGACAATACCGCGACCGGGCGAAGTCAGTCTCGCGCATAACGGCGTCCTGTTCCTGGACGAGTTGCCGGAATTTCACCGTCATGTACTCGATGTTCTGCGCCAGCCGCTCGAGGACGGCGAAGTCACGATTGCGCGCGCGTCGATGTCTCTGACATTTCCGGCGCGTTTCATGCTCGCGGCCGCGATGAATCCCTGCCAGTGCGGGTATTATGGAGATATCCTGCATGACTGCACGTGCACGCCGCCGTTGATCCAGCGCTACCTGGCGCGGGTGTCCGGACCGCTGCTGGACCGGATCGACCTGCACATTCAGGTGCCTGCCGTGAAGTACAAGGAGCTGGCGCAGGACGAGAAGTCGGAGGAATCGGCCGCAATCCGCGAACGCATCTTGGCCGCGCGCTATATCCAAAGCAAGCGCCTCGAGTCTTTCGGCATCTACTGCAATGCACAGATGACGCCGCGCACCTTGCGACGCTTCTGCAAACTCGATCAGGAATCGGAAAAGCAGATGGAAAACGCCATCACGCGCATCGGACTGTCCGCGCGCGCGTATGACAGGATCCTGCGCGTCTCCCGCACGATGGCAGACCTGGAGGGCTCCGACCGGATCCAGGCCCACCACGTTGCCGAGGCCATCCAATACCGCACCCTCGACCGCACCTACTGGCAGCAGTGAAAATCGATTAAGAAAGGGGACGTCCCACACGTTCACCTTTTATTTCTTTTGTTCGTAAGGAGAGCCAGCAATGCCAAGAAGAAATCGAATCGTAATTCCAGGTTTGCCGCATCACATTACACAGAGAGGGAACCGGCGAATGAATGTATTTGTTGATGCAGAAGACCGGCGGGTTTTTCTTCGCATGCTGCAGGAGCGTTCTGAACAATATGCCCTGCAGCATTATTCCTATTGCCTGATGACGAACCATGTCCACCTGATCTCCGTCCCGGAGCAGGTAAGCTCCCTATCTCATACCATGCGTGACGTTTTGGGCTCCTATGCTTCCTATTTCAATCAAAGACATGGTTTGAGCGGTCGTCTATGGCAAGGACGATTCTATTCCGCCGTTTTGGATGAGACGCATCTCTGGGCGGCATTGCGCTACGTGGAACGGAATCCCGTGCGCGCAGGGATGGTCAAACTCGCAGAAGCCTATGAATGGTCTTCCGCTGCAGCACATTGCGGCTTGGGCTTGAAGGAGGACAATCTTTTGATCCCATTGCCGGCGATGCCGGGTTTCATCGGCGATTGGCGTATTTGGATTAGCGGAGAAGATGATCCCCATGATATGAAAAAGATCCGAAACACCACCAAGACAGGTTTTCCATGCGGATCTTCGGAGTTTGTGAAGAAACTGGAGTCGCTTCTGGGTGTGAATTTGCGGCAGCGCAACCCGAAGCATCCTAACTTTAGAGAAAGCGCTCGGAATGATTTGCTGTCGTTTGTTGGCAAAAAGGAGTAACTCACCGCAGTCAAAGCAGGCGCGAAAGAAGGTGGACGAGTGGGACGTCCCCTTCCCTTGATCACTGCAAAAAGCGCAAAAGTTCGGCGAAGCTTGTAGCTATTCTATATCCGTGCCCGCTGGTTTCACCTGGCGCCGGCTTGAAAAGTATGGCAGAGATACCCATCTCGTCGGCGGCCTTCACATTTCTCAGGCGATCGTCAACGAATAACGCGTCGGCAGGCTTCATTCCCGCCTGATCCAAAAGGGATCGATAAATGTCGGGATCCGGCTTGCGCGCGCCCACGTCGCCGCTGATGACAAAGCCCTGAAAATAGCGGTCCAGCCCGAATCTCCGGCGCAGCTTTTGCGACCATTCCGAGACGTCGTTCGACAGACACCAGAGCTGCATCCCGCGGGAGCGTGCATCGTCCAGGAATTGGATCAGGCCGTCGGTAAGCCGGTGGCGTAGAAGATACGTATCTTCCAGCGACGGATCCACTCCGGCAAGCCTCCAAAACTCCGCCGAAGAAATTGTGCCCAGGCTCGCCGCGCTGTAAAGCCGAACAACTTCCCCGACATCCCGGCAGCCGCCATTTTCGACGATGAAGGGATAAAGAAGATTCGGGCCGTCATCGGCTTCGGCGTAAATCACGCCCATCGCATCAAGGGCCAGGAGTTTAGGATATGGAGCCATGTATTCCATCCCAATCTTGCAGGCACAGCTTTATTTTCTGCTCCAGGCTATCAGCAATCCGGCAAACAGGATCACATAAAAGCCGAGAAAGATGCCAATGAAAGCGGGCAAGGCCAAAATCGTGGTGGGGAATCTCAACCCGAATATCCACTTGAAACCATAAGTCAGTAGAGTGAGAAGCATGGCGAAAAGCGCTGCTTCAACGTGCGCGTGCTTGCCAACTCCGAATGAGCTCATGATACATCCACGTGAGTGTTTGTTGATGATGACTGCCGGACAACACCGATGCCTTCCCGATAAAACATATCGGCCGCATCCTCAAAAGACAAACCCGGAATTTAGTTTCTTTGCCGGGCAGATCCGGTCTCAGTTTATAATATTCGCATGCCTTGTCTGCGAAAAAGCATCCATGTTTATCAGCCCGTGGGAATCAAAAATAATGCCGGTGAAACCAGAAAATAACCGGGGGTGGACAAAAGTGACCTCAAGGATTCAAGACATGAAAGAAATAAGGACACGCCGTTTTAGCGCAAGAAAAGCAGCAGGATGGTCGCTGGCAACCTTGCTGGCGACAGGATTCCTGGGAATCGCTCTTTCGACGAAGAATGATTCCGCTGCATCCCCGCTCCAGGCCATCGATAAGACGATTCAGTGCGGCAAATGCAAGATCACGGTGATTGGAGCCTACTGCTGGCGCGATTGGATGCCGGTCGTCGCCAAGCCCGGTCCCGATGGAGGTTCGCCGCTCCATGCCAGGGTGAAACTCACCCTGGACAATTCAGCAGGAGACCCGACGGAACTCGGTTTACGAGCCGCGATTGTGGATGGCAAGGGACAATCCTATCCTCTTTCCTTCGGCATACGCCGGTACTCGCGGCCGTTTGCCGACGATGTTTCCGGGCGCGGCCGCATTTCCGCGGCCGCGAAAGGAAAAAGCGCCGCCACGTCACAAGGTGAATCGTGGAACGGCAACCTGAATCGTGGAGAGGTCAGGGAAGTTGAGCTGGT
>Ga0335069_10015010_pt1 | contig 10831 bp, 7 predicted proteins | sample Lox_Sample_11_FD_206714 | JGI IMG/M metagenome (GOLD analysis project Ga0335069, IMG submission 206714) | Soil microbial communities from Loxahatchee National Wildlife Refuge, Florida, United States - Lox_Sample_1.1 | ecosystem: Environmental > Terrestrial > Soil > Wetlands | place: USA: Florida... | reverse complement strand
GCTCTCCACCAGCGCCTTCAACGCCCTGCTGAAGACGCTGGAGGAACCCCCAGAGCATGTGAAGTTCATCTTCGCCACCACCGAGATCCGCAAGGTGCCGGTGACCGTGTTGTCGCGCTGCCAGCGCTTCGACCTGCGCCGCCTCGACATCGAAACCCTGATCAAGCTCTACACCGACGTCGCCAAGGCAGAGGCGGTTGCCATCGCGCCGGCGGCCGTCGCCCTCATCGCCCGCGCCGCCGACGGCTCGGCGCGCGATGGCCTCTCGCTGCTCGACCAGGCCATCGCCCGCGCGGCGGGCGAGATCACCGAGACCGAAGTGCGGGACATGCTCGGTCTTGCCGACCGCACGCAGCTCTTCGACTTGTTCGATCTGCTGATGCGCGGCGACGCCAGTGGTGCCCTCGATCTCATGGGCGCCCTCTACGCATTGGGCGCCGACCCGGCTGTCGTGATCCAGGACTTGCTGGAACTTACCCACTGGCTCACCCGCCTCAAACTGGTGCCCCAGGCCGGCGAGGCGCCCGGCGTGCCCGAAGCCGAACGGGTCCGCGGCGGCGACATGGCCGGCAAGCTGACGACGGCCCAGTTGGCCCGCGTCTGGCAGATGCTGCTCAAGGGCCTGAACGAAGTGCAGTCGGCGCCAATGCCATTGCAGGCGGCGGAGATGGTCCTGATACGCCTCACCCATGCCAGCGATCTACCGACGCCGGCCGATCTCGTCAGTCAAGTGCAACGGGGCGGCCCCGTCATCGAACGGCCGCGGCCGTCGACCGCTGCGGAACGGTCGCCGTCGACCACGAGCATGGCGACGCCGACCATGCCGCCCGCATCGCGCGCGGAACCGGGCGACCGGCCGCGCGCCCTTGCCGCCGGCGGTGCCGCCGCGACCGCGCAGGCCCAACCGGCAAGCCAGCCGGTGACGTCGATGCCGGTGCCGGAGAGCTTTGCCGCCGTCGTCGCCCTCGTCGGCGAACGTCGCGAGGCGATCCTGCAGGCGCATCTACGCAACAACGTGCATCTCGTCCGCTTCGAACCAGGCCGTCTTGAGATCCGGCCGGACGAGCATGCCCCGCGCAATCTCGCCAATCGGCTGGGCGCGCTGCTCTCGGAATGGACGGGTCAGCGTTGGATCGTCAGCATCTCGGGCGAGCCCGGCGAACCGACCCTGGCGGAGCAGGCCGCCAGCAGTGAGCGCCGCGAGCGCGCCGAGGTGACCGCCCATCCCTTGGTGCAGGCCGTGCTTGCCACCTTCCCCGGTGCCACCATCGAGGCGATCCGCGACCTGACGCCGGTCGCCGAACCCGTGAACGACGGAGAAGCAGAGGCATGAAGAATCTCGGCCAGATGATGAAGCAGGCGCAGGCCATGCAGGCCAAGATGCAGGAGATGCAGGCAGCGCTCGAACGCACGGAAGTGATCGGCGTGGCCGGCGGCGGCATGGTCTCCATCACCGTCTCCGGCAAGGGCGAGATGCGACGCGTCAAGATCGACCCCAAGCTGGTGAATGCGAGCGAGGTCGAAGTGCTCGAGGACCTCATCGTCGCCGCGGCCAACGATGCCCGCGCCAAGGTCGAAGCACAGATGCAGGCCGAGATGGCCAAGGTCACCGGCGGCCTGCAGCTGCCGCCGGGCTTCAAGCTGCCGTTCTAAGCGCCACCGGCGATTCACCCCTTTTTTTCGGGGGCGGGTTTCAAGTCCATCCCTGCCGTCCGCCACACAACACAACTCGCCATGGCCGTTTCCGACGTCGAGCGCCTCGTCCAACTTCTGGCCAAGCTGCCGGGCCTCGGCCCGCGCTCGGCGCGCCGCGCCGCGCTGCACCTATTGAAGAAGCGCGAATCTCTGATGCAGCCGCTGGCGCGCGCGCTCGATGATGCCGTCGCCAACATCAAGAGCTGCTCGCAATGCGGCAATCTCGATACGACCGACCCCTGCGGCATCTGCAGCGATCCGCGGCGCGACGCCGCCGCCCTCTGTGTGGTCGCCGATGTCGCCGATCTCTGGGCGCTGGAACGTGCAGCCGCCTACAAGGGCCGCTATCATGTCCTCGGCGGCACGCTCTCGGCGCTTGACGGCATCGGCCCCGATCAGCTGAACGTCGCCGGGCTTGTCCGACGCGCCGCCGAACCCGGCGTGAAGGAGGTGATCCTAGCGACCGGCGCCACCGTCGATGGCCAGACGACAGCGCACTACATCGTCGAACGCCTGGCCGGCCTCAACGTCACGATCTCGCGCCTTGCCCACGGCGTTCCCGTCGGCGGCGAGCTCGACTACCTCGACGACGGTACGCTGATGGCGGCCCTGAAGGCGCGCCGGCCCATGTGAACAAGTGCCAGTGCCCATCGGATGGCGCCGCCGCAATAATCCATCGACGATCCTATTGCCATTTCCTACAGTCGCCGCCATGCGCTATCTGGCGGCCGATGTCGGCGGAACCTTCACGGACCTGGTGCTTGTCGACGTCGATCCGACGACCGGCGCGGGGCGTGTACATCTCGACAAGGTGACCTCGCAGGCGACTGGCTCGGCGCTCGGCATTGCCGACGGCATCCGGCGCATCACGACGGCAGCGGGCCTTGTGCCCGGCGATATCGACCTCTTCGTTCACGGTTTCACCGTCGGCACCAACGCGTTCCTGACGCGCAACGGCGCCCAGATAGCGCTGGTGGTGACCCAGGGCTTTCGCGATCTATTGGTCATCGCCAACCAGTCGCGGCCGGAGCTGTATTCTCTCACCGGCCGCAAGCCGGCACCGGTGGTACCGCGCTCGCGCACGGTCGAGGCGACCGAGCGGGTCGATGCCTTCGGCCAGATCGTGACTCCATTGACCGAGGCCGAGGCGATGCGTATCGCCACCGATGTCGCCGGCCTGGCCCCGCAGTCCATCGCCATTTGCCTCGCCTTCGCCCACCTGGCGCCGGCGCACGAGCGGATGATCGAATCGGCGCTGAAGAAAGTCCTGCCGGAAGTCCCGGTCTATCTGTCGAGCCGCGTCAATCCGCAGATCGAAGAATATCCGCGCGCCAACACGACCGCCGTCGCCGCCTATGTCGGGCCGGTGATCGATCGCTATGTGCAGGCCGTCGAGAGCCGTCTCGCCGAGATCGGCGTCGGCGCCCCGCTCCGTCTCATGCGCAGTGACGGCGGCACCGCGACGGCGCGCGCGGCCCGCGAGAATCCCGCGCATATGCTGTTGTCGGGTCCGGCCGGCGGTGTCATCGCCGGCGCGGCGCTGGCGCGCGATCTCGAAGTCGCCAACCTTGTCACCTTCGACATGGGAGGCACGTCCGCCGACTTCTCGGTCATCCTTGGGGGCGGGCCGACCATGGTGTCGGGCCGCGACGTCGACGGCCAGCCCCTGCGGTTGCCGACTCTGGACATCGAGACGATCTCAGCCGGTGGCGGCTCGATCGCCCGCGTCGATGTCGGCGGCGCGCTGCGTGTCGGTCCGAGCTCGGCCGGCGCTGTGCCGGGACCGGCCTGCTACGGACAAGGCGGCAGAGAGGCCACGGTGACCGACGCCGCGGTCGTGCTCGGCATCCTCGATCCCCACGAGTTCCTCGGCGGCGACATGCAGCTGCAGGGCGGCTTGGCGCACCAGGCGGTCGAACGCCGCATCGCCGCTCCGCTCGGCCTCGGCATCGAAGAGGCGGCCTACGGCATCATCGCGATCGCCAACGCCAACATGATCCAGGCCATCCGCACGCTCTCGGTCGAGCGCGGCCACGATATCAGAGGTTTCGCACTTCTCGCCTTCGGTGGCGCCGGCCCGTTCTGCGCGGTCTACATGGCGCGCGAGCTGGGGATGGCCGAGGTGATCGTGCCGCGCCATCCCGGCGTGTTCGCTGCGGCCGGACTGTTGATGACCGACCTGCGCCATACGGCACAAGCGGCCTGGCAGACGGCGATGGCCAAGGTCGAGGCCGATGATGTCGGCGCCCGCCTCGCGACATTGCAGGCCGAGCTTGATACCGAGCTGGACCGCGACGGCGTGGCGCCGGCGGATCGGTATTTCCGCTTCGCCGCGGACATGCGCTGCGTCGGCCAATTCCATCAGTTGACCGTGACGTTGCCGACGCCGAACGGCGCGCGCTGGTGGGACGCCGCAAAGCTCACTTCCGATTTTCACGCAGTGCATGAGAAGGCCTACGGCCACGCCGACACGCGTGTGCCGATCGAGTTCGTCAATCTGCGCGCCGAAGGATTCGGCCGCGTGCCGAAACCGCCCGTGCTGGCGGACGATGCCCCGGCTGCGGATGCACCCGTTGCAACCGGTCGCCGGCGTATCTATGTGGACCGCACGATTGGATGGACCGATGCGGCCGTCTATCGGCGTGACGATTTGCGCCGTGGCCACCGGCTGACCGGTCCGTGCATCGTCTTGCAGCGCGATTCGACGGTGCTGGTGCTGCCGGACCAGACAGGTTTTGTCGACCGCGGCGGCGTCATCCGCATCCGCGCCACGCAGAGCTAGCTCACCCACTCCCGCTCACCCCAGACATCGAGGTTCCCCGCAATGCAGTCCACGCTGTTCAGCCCGTTCACGCTGGGCCCACTCGAACTGCCTAACCGCATCGTCATCTCGCCGATGTGCCAGTACAGCGCCGACGATGGTTGCGCCAATCCTCTATGGCACCTGCAGCATTGGGCCCAGCTGGCCATGTCCGGCGCCGGACTCGTGGTCGTCGAGGCAACGGGCGTCGAGCGGATCGGACGCATCACCCACGGCTGCACCGGACTTTATTCCGATGCCTGCGAGGCCGCGATGGCACGGGAGCTGTCGGCGGCGAAGCGCCTGGCAGCTCCCGGCACGCGCTTCGGCATCCAGCTCGCCCATGCCGGCCGCAAGGCGTCGGCCCAGCGACCGTGGGAGGGCGGCAAGCCGTTGGCAGCTGGCGAAGATCCGTGGCCGACAGTGGCGCCATCGGCGATCCCGTTCGACAATGGCTGGCCGACTCCGCAAGCGCTCGACGAGGCCGGCATCGCCCGCATCCGTGACGCCTTCGTCGCCGCGGCCCGCCGGGCCGTAGCCATCGGCTTCGACTCGATCGAGCTGCATATGGCGCATGGATATCTGTTGCATGCGTTCCTATCCCCGCTGAGCAACCGGCGCACCGACGGCTATGGCGGACCGCTCGCCAACCGCCTGCGCCTGCCGCTGGAGATCGCGCGCGCCGTCCGCGCGGCCGTCCCCCGCCATCTGGCACTCGGCGCACGGATCACCGGGACCGACTGGGTCGAGGATGGCTGGACGGTCGAGGATGCCATCATCCTGGCGCGCGAACTGAAGGCGGCCGGCGCCGATTTCGTCTGCGTCTCCAGCGGAGGAATCCGCGGCGGCGTGCGCGTGCCCGTCGAGCCGGGCTATCAGGTGCCGTTGGCAGCGCGCGTCCGCGAAGGCGCCGGCATCGCCACCCGGGCCGTCGGCCTGATCGCCGATCCGCTGCAGGCCGAGCGGATCGTCGCCGATGGCCAGGCCGACCTCGTCGCCATCGCACGCGCCGTGCTCGACAATCCGCGCTGGGCCTGGCACGCGGCCGATCGGCTCGGCGCCAAGCTTTCCTATCCGCCCCAGTATGCGCGCGTTGCCGCTCCGCTTTGGCCCGGCGCCAAGCTCGCCCGTCCCGACGACTTTGCCGAGGAACTGGCGACGGTGTCGTAGACGCTTGACCATCGCTTGTCGTTTGATCGGGATTGGGGAATGCTGAGGGCCATGCACGGCAACATCGACCCGATCACCCGCGACGTGTTCCAGCAGCAGCTCGTCGGCATCGCCGAGGAGATGTCGATGGCGCTCCGGCGCGCGGCGTTCTCCTCGATCATCTGGGACATGTACGACTACGCCTGCGGCCTGTTCACGCCGGCCGGCGACATGATGGCGCAGGCCGAGACCATCCCGGCCCAGCTCGGCATCATGTCGACCGCGCTTCGGCATGTGAGCGCCGCCATCCCGCGCGAGACCTGGCGGCCCGGCGACGTGCTCGTCTGCAACGATCCGTTCCGCGGCTGCACCCACACCATGGACATCGTGCTGTTCAGCCCGGTGTTCGCCGATGGCGAGCTGATCGCCATCACCTCGACCATTGCGCACCATATCGACATCGGCGGCAAGATTCCCGGCACGGAGGCGGCGGACAATATCGAGGTGTTCGCCGAGGGCCTCATCCTGCCGCCGCTCAAACTGGTCGAGGAAGGCCGCCCCAACCAGGCGATCCTCGACATCGTCGCCGCCAACGTTCGCGACCCCTATGCCTGCCAAGGCGATCTGCGGGCGCAGATCGCGGGCTGCCGCACCGGCGAGCGTCGCATCGCCGAACTGTGGGGCCAGCATGGTCGTGAGCGCGCCGCGGCCCTCACGCAGAGCTGCCTCGACTATGCCGAGACCTATATGCGCCGCACGATCGCCGCCATGCCCAACGGCCGTCATGCGGCGGAGGTGCTGATCGAGGACGACGTCACCACGAAGGAGCCGATCCACCTGAAGGTCGCGGTCACCGTCACCGGCGACGGCCTCACCGTCGACTGGACCGGCACCTCGGCGCAGCGCGACAACGCCCTCAACGTGCCGATCGCCTCGACGCTCTCGATGGTCAACTACGCCGTCAAATGCATCGTGGCGCCGGAGATCGCGCAGAACGAGGGCTGCAACCGGCCGGTGAAGTTGATCGTGCCGGAAGGCACGGTGCTCAATCCGAAGCGGCCGGCCGCGGTGTCCGTCCGGCACCTTACCCAGCAGGCGCTCGCCGACTGCGTACTGAAGGCCATGGCGCCGTTGGCCCCCGAGCGCGCCGCCGCGGGCTGCCACGTCAGCTTCCCCACCTTCGCCGCCGGCGGCTTCGACGACCGGCCGCCGAAGCGTCCGGATGACGCGGCGCCGCCCTACTACGTGATCTCCGACATTATCGGCGGCGGCATGGGCGGGCATGCGGCCGGCGACGGCATGGATGCGGTCGACACCCACGGCGGCAACTGTGCCCTGCTCTCCGCCGAGGTGATGGAGACGCTATCGCCTTTCCGCGTCCTGAAGACGGAGCTCATAAGCGGCTCCGGCGGCGCTGGCCAATACCGGGGCGGCCTCGGCATCGTCAGGGACTATGAGCACCTAGCCGACCGCAGCGTGATCGGCGCCTATGTCCAGCAGACCCGCGAGGACACCCGCCCGTGGGGCCTTGCCGGTGGCGGACCTGGTGGGAGAGCCGGCATGACCCTCAACCCCGGCCGAACAGACGAGCGTCCGCTCAGCAGCAAGGTCATCGGCCAAGTCCTGAAGAGGGGCGACGTGCTGCGCCTGACCGGTGCCGGCGGAGGCGGCTGGGGGGACCCGGACGATCGAGATCCGGCTCTGCTCGAACGGGACCGGACGGAGGGGTTCGTCTAGCGGATCGCCGGGGCCGGCGCGGCGGCGTTGCCGTCTCGAATCCCTCGACGTGCCGCCGGCGGCGACGCATGCTGACTTCAATCGGGACTCGTCACGGTGCCCGCGTACGGGCGGGAGAGGCTGGATGTTATCGCGTCGACGCCTTCTCGACACCGCAGCGCGGACCGGATTGCGCGGCTGGCTGGCGACGTGGCTCGTCGGCCTCTGGCATCCGCCTGCTACCGCTGCCGCTGCCTGGGAACGCACGTTGCCGGCATGCCTCGACGCCCTGATACCGGCTGACGGCGACAATCCGGGTGCGCTGCAGCTAGGTGTCCCCCAGCGGCTGGCAGCGGCAGCGGCGCAAGATCGCGGCTATGCCGACATGCTGGACCAGTTCAGCCGCTGGCTGGACGCGCAGGCCAAGGCCGCCGGCGCTGCCAGCTTCACGGACCTTGCCGACGCCGAGCGCGAAACGGTCCTGCGCGCCGCCGAGGCGGCGGAAGCGGGGTCAGTGCCCCGAATTGCCTTTGCCCGCCTGCGGCGTGACGCCTTCACCAGCTTCTACGCCGATCCTCGATCCTGGCCGGCCATGGGCTATGCGGGTCCGCCGCAGCCCAATGGCTTCCCCGATTACGCCGAGCCGCCGCGGGGCGCGTGATGGCGGATCCCGAATACGATGTCGTCGTCATCGGCAGCGGCCCCGGCGGGGCCTCGGTGGCCTGGTCGCTGGCCGAACAAGGGGCCAGAGTCGCCATTGTCGAGGCCGGCCCCGCCTATGATTTCACGAGCGATTATCGCCTCGACCGGCCGGACTGGGAACTGACGCTGTTTCCGGAGAAGCCGGGGACGGACAAGGGCTACGACTTCGCCGAACTGCAGCGCCTCGAGCCACGCTGGGACGACCTGCGCAGTTGGAATCGGGTGCGCGGAAAGGACGCGGCCGGCGAGCGCCGGCGCGCCTGGGACTATCACCATGTGCGCGGCGTCGGCGGCTCGACCCTACACTATCTCGGCGAAGCCCACCGGCTGCATCCGGCCGCCATGTCGCTGCGCAGCCGTTTCGGGGTGGGCGTCGACTGGCCGTTCGACTACGACGCCCTGGAACCCTTCTACGCCCGGGCGGAGAAGGCGATCGGGGTGGCCGGCCCCGACACGCCAGGCCCGCGCCGGCGCAGCGCCGGCTTTCCGCTGCCGCCCCATGCTCTCAGCTATGCTTCGCAGCGCGTCGCCACCGCCTGCCGCAAGCTCGGCCTGTCACTGCAGCCGAACTCGCTAGCCATCTTGTCGCAGCCCTATGCCGATCGCCCGGCGTGCAACTATTGCGCCAACTGCATTCGCGGCTGCCCGCGCTCCGACAAGGGCAGCGCCGACGTCACCTTCGTCAGGGCCGCGCTCGCCACCGGCCGTTGCCGCCTCTTCGTCGATCATCAGGCGGTATTCGTCGAGCCCGGCGTCGCCGATCGCGTCGCCGCTGCCCACTGCGTCGACGGCGCCGGTGCTTGGCAGAGCTTTACGGCCCGCGCCTTCGTCGTCGCCGGCGGCGCCGTGAACACGCCGCGTCTGCTCCTGGCGTCAACCAACGGCGATGCGCCGCACGGACTGGCCAACGAATCCGGCGAGGTCGGGCACAACTTCCTGGAGACGCTGTTCTGGACCGCCAGCGGCCTTCACCCGGAGCCGCTCGGCAGCCACCGCGGCGTCCCCGCCGACAGCATCTGTTGGGATTTCAATGCCCCCGACGCGATCCCCGGCGTCGTCGGCGGCTGCCGCTTCTCCGTCGGCGCCGGGCAGGCCGACCTGACCGGACCCATCGCCTATGCGACGCGCATCGTGCCCGGCTGGGGACGGGCGCATCGGGCCGCGATGCGGACGAGCTTCGGCAACGCCCTCAGCCTCACCGCCGTCGGCGAGTCGCTGCCGAATCCGGGCTCCTTCATCGATCTCGATCCGTCACGCACGGACCAGCGCGGGCTGCCCTTTGCCCGTATCCACAGCGTCCTGCCCGAGATGGAACTGCAGCGGCTGAGCTTTATGGCGCGCCAGGCACGCGCCATTCTGGCCGCCGCGGGCGCCGAACAGCTGGTGGAGGAATATGGCAGCTACGACACCTTCAGCTCGACGCATGTCTTCGGCACCTGCCGCATGGGCCATGATCCCCGCGATTCCGTGGTTGACGCGAATTGTCGCAGCCACCGCTGGCGCAACCTCTACGTCTGCGACGCCAGCGTCTTTCCCACCTCCGGCGGCGGCGAGGCCCCCTCGCTGACCATCGCGGCCCTCGGCCTCAAGACCGGGGCGGCGATCGCGGACTCCCTGGCCGGCAAGTCGCCCTAGCGGCGCAGGCGGGGTGCCGGGCCGCCGAATGTCTTTACTTGCTATCGCAAGCGGGCGGTATAATGCTATGCGCCCGCTTGGGAATGTGCCAGCGGGAGTGAACCAGCAGGTTCATCGTAGAGGGGGAGATCATGAGCGAGCGTTCGGAGAGGATCGCGCACCCTGTCAACGGCAGACCGGCAGGGGCGACGCGGCGGCCGGCGAGCGGCCGGCTGTTCCTGGTGGCCATTGCGGCCGTCGGCATGTTCCTGGCCAGCCTCGCCTGGCCGACAGCGCCGGCCCGCGCCGGCGGACCCCCGCCGCCGGAATTCTGCAACGCGATCGGCGGGAGCTTCGCCACCGGCAGCTGCGGCGGTCCCGTCACCAACAGCAGCCAGGGCATTTCCGGCAGCGCCCAGCGGCAGATCGAGCAGCGGCTGCAGGAACTTCGATGCAAGAACGATCCGAGCTGCCAGGCGGCCGGCGGTGCTAGCGCCGACAGCGTCGATTATTCCGGCTTCAGCGTCTTCGTCTCCGGCGACTACGAGCACAAGGACAAGCAGCTGACGTCATTCGAGACCGGGTACGACTCCAACAGCTTCGGCCCCCAGATCGGTATCGACTATCGGCTGGGGACGAGTGGCGTCATCGGCGCGGCCTTCGACTACACGCGGACGGACGGCGACTACGACAACAACTACGGCCACTTCAACGACGACGACATCGCCCTGTTTCTCTACGGCTCGTATTTTCCGAGCGATCAGTCGTTCATCGATGGATCGATCGGTTTCGGCCACAAGCAGCACGACGTCGAACATGTCGATCCCATCGCCGGGACGAACGTCGCAAAGGCGGATCCATCCAGCTTCGAATTCAGCGCCGACCTTAGCGGCGGCTACGATTTCAGCTTCGGAGCCTTCACGATCGGACCGCGCGCCGGGCTGCACCTGAAGCATTCCGACCAGGAGGGCTTCACCGAGACCGGCACGGCCGCCAACCTGTTCTCCTACGGATCGCAGGAGAAGGACTCGCTCACCAGCACGATCGGCTTCCAGGCGTCCTACGCGATCAGCACGAGCTTCGGTGTCATCGTCCCCTCGGTCAATGCCGACTATGTCCACGAGTTCATCAACGGCCGGGAGACCTATACCGCGT
>Ga0335069_10015009_pt1 | contig 10831 bp, 7 predicted proteins | sample Lox_Sample_11_FD_206714 | JGI IMG/M metagenome (GOLD analysis project Ga0335069, IMG submission 206714) | Soil microbial communities from Loxahatchee National Wildlife Refuge, Florida, United States - Lox_Sample_1.1 | ecosystem: Environmental > Terrestrial > Soil > Wetlands | place: USA: Florida... | reverse complement strand
TGGGATTCTACGGAACAGGCCCTCGCCAACATCGAAGAAGTGATCCAGTACGAAGGTGCTCAGAACATTGCAGCTTTTATCCTGGAACCGGTCACCGGCACCAACGGCATCCTCGTTCCGCCCGATGGCTACCTGCAAGGTGTGCGCGCCATCTGCGACAAGCACGGCATCCTGATGATTGCCGACGAAGTTATGTCCGGCTTCGGACGCACCGGCGAGTGGTTCGCCGTCGACAACTGGAAAGTTGTCCCCGACCTTCTCTGCATGGCGAAAGGTTTGACTTCAAGCTACCTGCCGCTGGGTGCCGTTGGCATCCGCCATCACATTGCCCAGCATTTCCAGAACAAAGTCTTCTTTGGCGGATTGACTTATAACAGCCATCCCATGGGCTGCGCCGCAGCGCTTGCCACCATTCGCGTCTATGAAGAAGACAACTTGATCGCCAACGCAAAGAAGATGGGCGCCTTGATGAAGAAGCTGGCGGCCGACTTGGAAGCCAAGCATCCGTCGGTCGGCGCGACCCGCTCTATCGGTTTGTTCGGAATCGTCGAACTGGTCCGCAATCGCAAAACCAGGCAGCCGATGGCGCCGTTCAACGGCACTTCGGAAGAGATGGCTGCGCTCGGGCGTTTCTTCCGCGAGCAAGGGCTGTATACGCTGGTGCGCTGGAACACATTCTTCACCAATCCGCCGTTGTGTATCACTGAGGCGGAACTGCGCGAGGCGTTTGCAATCTTGGATCGCGGTCTGGAGATTACGGACAAAGCAGTGCAGAATTAAATCAGGAGAATGGGCCGCTTCACTGGCATTCTCGGAATCCTCACCATGCTGGGGCTGGCATTTGTGTTCTCCAGCAACCGCCGCGCTATTCAGATCAAAACCGTGCTGTGGGGGCTTGGCCTGCAGTTTGCCTTTGCCCTCTTCGTTCTGAAGACTGAGATTGGCCGCCTCATCTTTCAGAAGGCTGGCGATGGTGCGAACCGCCTGTTGGCGAATGCGTACGCCGGTTCGCAATTTGTCTTCGGCGATCTGGGCAAACGCGGCTCGCAGAGTTTCGTCTTTGCCTTCCAGGTGCTACCGGTTGTCATCTTCATAGCTGCATTTTTTGCCGTCCTCTATCACTGGGGAATCATGCAGTTCGTTGTGCGCCAGGCGGCGCGAGTGATGACTCGGTTTATGGGCGCGAGCGGCGCTGAATCGCTCAATGTAGCCGCCAGCATCTTCATGGGGCAGACGGAAGCACCGCTGACCATTCGTCCGTTCCTGCCGGAAATGACCAAGTCGGAATTGATGACGGTCATGACCAGCGGGATGGCGCATGTTTCGGGCGCAATCATGGCCGCGTACTTCGCATTCGGTGTCGAACCCAAGCACGTACTGAGCGCTGTCATCATGACCGCGCCCGGAACCATTCTGATTTCCAAGATGCTGGTGCCCGAAACCGAGCAGCCCAAAACCGCAGGCCGCGTGATCATGAGCGACGAGGAAGTTGCCGCCGAAAGAGAAGAAAACTTGCTCGGCGCAATCGCGCGTGGCACCACGGATGGCCTCTACCTCGCACTCAACATCGCAGCCATGCTGATCGCTTTTCTCGCACTGATCGCGTTGACCAACTCTGTTCTCGGGGGCATTCACAACGGCTTGGGACGGATCGGTTTTGCCTGGTTTCCTGCGAGCTTGGAAAGCATCTTCGGAACGCTGTTCGCTCCGGTTGCATGGGTCATCGGCATCCCCTGGCGGGATTGCGCTGCCATCGGCAACTTGCTGGGAACGCGTATGGCGCTAAATGAACTGGTTGCGTTCTCCATGCTTGGCCCACAAAGAGCTGCGCTCGATCCACGTTCCTTCACCATCGCAACCTTCGCGCTGTGCGGCTTCGCAAACCTGAGCTCAATCGGAATTCAGATCGGCGGCATCGGATCGCTCGCTCCCAACAAGCGCGGCGAACTTGCGCGCTTAGGATTCCGCGCAATGCTCGCGGGGACCATGGCTAACCTGATCTCTGCCTCGATTGCGGGGATGCTGCTGTAGAAAGCCTTAAGGCACGCCGGTAATGACAAACACCGTTCCCCAGGTTAATTTCCCTCCCAGGGATGTCGTGCTGAACCAGTTGCCCTGGTTATCCGTCACCAGCCCTGCCTGGGGTCTCCAGCCATCGCTGTAGTTAAAACTATGGAGTGTGATCTCGCGCCATGTTCCGTTGCCGGGCACAAGCCCGTAGACTGCGCCGTCGTCAGAAGAACCGCCATTGTAAGAAGTTCCCAGCAGGTTGCCGTGCTTGTCGAACGTCAGCCAACCGTAGAGATAGCAGGGATCGGTTCCCTGGATGAAGTGATAGAGCACCTCGGGTTGATAGGCGTTCTCCTTCGGAAGTTCGTAAACGACTCCACAATCGTTTTCGACACCTTGTTCGGAGGCAGTCCCGTAAAGATTACCCTCTTGATCAAGCGCGAGACGGCTGGTCGGTTCTTCAATACCACCCGATGAGAAATCGACGATGGTCGTGAAAGTAGAAGAAGAAGGGTCGTAGCTCCAAGCCGTGCCATCGCCGCAGTAGTAGCAGTTCGGACCAAACTCGGTCGTTCCCCATAACACGCCGTTCTTATCGATGGCCGGGCCTGTGGGGAGTAATGCCCCGTCGTCGCCGTCGGCGAAGGCATGCAAAACCTTGAAAGTCCTCGACGACAGCGAATATCGCCAAAGAGTACCTGATCCTTTCGCCCCATAAGTATAGGTCGTGCCGTAGATGTTCCCCGCTCCATCCAGCGCGAGATTGTCCTGGGGCATCATGCCATCACCCGGCCCACCGAAGGTATGCAGGACGGTAAATTTTCCCGCGTGCGAGTATGCCCAAAGCACACCGTCTTGGGGGCCACCGCCTGCACTGCATACTCCGAACACATTTCCAGACTTGTCAACAGCCGGAGTGCCTTGGCAGTTGCGGCCATCCGATCCACTAAAGCTGTGCAGGATCGCAAACAGGTAAAATCCGTTCTTGTTGATCAACTTGAAGAGATCACCGTTGCCGGTTTCATTGTCGCCCGAATAGGCTACACCGTAAAGATTGCCCGAGGAGTCTCGCCCCAGGCCCGAGTAGATGCAGCAACCGTCATTACCGCCGGTAAAGTTGTAGACTACCTTGAACGAAAGGCCGGGCTGCTGGGCCTTCGCCGAAGGCAGGAGCAGGAAGGACGCAATTGCTGTCACGGAAATTGTCAGCAGAACTTCTTTGGATGTGATCCACATCGGAGATACCTCCTTAGGTTCAGCGGGACGCGCCTTCGAAAGGTGCTGCGGCGCTACCCGGAATTTACTTCAGCTATCCCGCTGGTACTTCGGTACGGCAAATTACGGTGAGATGGAAAACACCGTTCCACAGCCGTAGAACTCGTCGTCGATGCATTCAAGGTCCCCGCCGGACAAAGTTGTTCCATAAAAGGTCCCAGAATTGCCGGCGAACCACAGGAAGGGAGCTTCGCCGCTGCTCAACTCAAAAGTGTAAATAGTTTTCAGACCCTTCTGCGAAAGGTCGAAGACTGTCCCACAGGCAGAGCCTGTACACTGGTACAAACTATCCCCGGTGGTTCCGATGATGTCGCCGGCGTTGTTGAAGAACAAGGGTCCAAGGGCACTGGATCCGTCGCTTCTGTCTTCGAATTCGTAAAGAGTTTTTTCCTTCCATCCAATCGCCCCGGAAGGACTCAGTTCGAAAATTGTTCCACAGCCACCTTCGCATGCGGGATTACCTCCGCGTGTGGTTGAGCCGTAGAGATTCCCGTTGGAATCCTGCAAAAGGCCTTTCGGCGCCGTTCCCCCGCCATTCTTGTCGGAAAAGAAGTGAAGCACAGTTTCTTTGCCAGCCGGATTAATCTTGTAAACAACGCCGCAGCCTCCCCCGAAGCAACTTGAGGTGCCGCCCGCAAAAGTGGTTCCGTAGATATTGCCTGTGTGGTCGATGATCAGGGACCATGATGAGGGCAGAGCGCCGTCCCTTACGCCGGTAAAACTGTAAACCACCGATTCTTTGCCATTCTTATCCAGCTTAAAGACGGCGCCAGCGTTGTGAGCGCCGCCAATGTAGCTGTCGCCGTAGAAATTGCCGGCCGCATCCCGCGTTAAGCCGCCAGGATCAGAAGCGTCGGGGGCACCTTTGAAAGAGTACAAGGTTTGTAAATGCCCCGAGGAATCGAAGTGGAATATTGTTCCGTTACCGCTCGTGCCGCCTCCGGACGTTGTGCCGTACACCCCTCCGCTTCCATCGATAAAGGCCAGTACGGGACCATCGCCGTCGGTGCCGTTAAAGGTATAAAGGACAATCTCCGCACCTTGCTGGGTTAGCTCATAGATCAGGCCACAACCGTCGGGATGGCAGCCCCCGCCGGCTGCGGCCCCGATCAGATTTCCATTGGGCAAAGGCAGAAGACCTCCGCCTGGGTAACGTCCGTCAGGGCCGCCAGGGAACTCGTAAAGTACTTGAAAGTTTTGGGCAAGGCTCGCTGAAGGTGTAAAGAATGGGAGAAGGGTAAAAGCCAGAATGCAAAGTTGACGAGGCGCTAAGCACTTCACAGGCTAATCCTCGGCGGACGATTCATCATGTTATTCCTCTCGATGACGATGTCAACAGGACTTTCGGCCTACTTTCAAGGTGATGGACTTGTAACAGCCGATTGCAGAAGCCTAAGGCAACCCACACGGTTAGTTAAGTACGCACCGAGTTAGAAACTGGATTTAAAAAAACAACCGCCAAGAGAAATCTTCGAAGCTCTTCCTGTGCAAATCTTCCCGCAATCCAATCCGGAAGTCTCTCCGTACATCCGGTTGTAGACGGAAGCTGTTCGTGAGCGATCGAGCGTGGCGCGCCCTCGATCGCTAGCCTAGACGGCGACCTCTACCCACTCCACTTTCAAGAGGTTTATATGCTGAAGAGATTTAACCCGGCGGTGGCCCTCGCCGTGGCGCTGCTCCTGCTGGTTCCGGCCAACCTGTTCGCATCCAGCCACCGTGAAGCGCCGATTACCGCCCTCGACCACACCGCTGACATCACCGACTGGTACGCCTTTGTCAGCTACGACCACCCCGACCACGTTGTCATGATTCTGAACGTCGATCCTTTTCTCGAGCCTTCCAACGGACCGAACTACTTTCCTTTCGACCCAGCGGTCCTCTATGAAATGAAAGTTGATAACAACCAGGACGGAATCGAAGATGTAACTTTCCAATTCCGTTTCAAGACCGAGATCCGTCAGCCCGGCCTGTTCACCGGCTTTGTCGGCGGCATTGCCGGATTTCCTCAGATCACCGCGCTCGACGGGCCCGGCTCCGAAGGCCTGAGCCTTCGCCAAAGCTACACCGTCACCGTAGTGAAGAACGGTAAGTCACGCGATTTGACCGATGGCAAGACTCTCTATGCCGTTCCCAGCAACGTCGGCCCGCTTACCATGCCGAATTACACTTCGCTCTTCAAGCAGGGTATGTATGAGCTGGGCGATGGTGTCCGCGTATTTGCCGGTACGGTTGACGATCCTTTCTTTATCGACCTCGGCGCAGCGTTCGACTCGCTGAATTTCCGCATGGGCGTTGGCGGCGTAATGCCTCCCGCAGAAGATGCCGATGACACCCACAACTATGCTCCGGACGCAGTTGCCGGATTCAACGTCAACTCCATCGTTCTCGAAGTTCCCATCCAGGCGCTGACGGTCGATGGCAAACTGCACAACGCCAACGAGAAGCAAGCCGTGATCGGGACCTATGGCACAACCTCGCGGCAGAAGATCACCATCCGCCGCTCTCCCGATCCGATCCAGTACCAAGGCCCGTTCAAGCAGGTACAGCGCGTGGGCAATCCGCTGATCAACGAACTGATCATCGGCACTGGTTCGAAAGACCGCTTCAGCATGGACGAACCCGAAAACGATTCGCAGTTCTCGGACTTCTTCCTCAATCCGCTGCTGGCGACGGTGTTCGGATCGATCGGGATTCCGGTCGCTCCGCCGCCACGTACAGATCTGCTGATTCTTGCTCAGTACGAAGCTCCAATCTGCCCGGGTTGCGGTCCCAGCGACTCCGGTCCGGTTGCCGATTTGCTTCGTCTGAACACCGGTATCCCTGCGACGCCAGTGGGGCAGCAGAAGCGTCTCGGCTTCATCGTGGGCGATTCGGCGGGTTATCCGAATGGCCGCCGGCCAGTAGACGACGTGGTCGACATCTCCTCGCGTGCGGTCGCCGGAATTCTAGTTGATCCGGTGAAGTACGGTACGGCGATCGGGGACGGCGTCCAGACCAAGGGCCACGGCTTCAACCCCCACTTCCCCTATGTTGCCCCCGCCAACGACGGGCGTGACAGCCACCACATCGGCCCCGGACAGTTCGGTTGTTCCGCTCAGCCCAACAGTATCTGCCCGGTGAAGTAATTCAACTCGTGGCCGCTGCTGCGATGCGGCGGTCACGACTTTTATCTAAATCAGTGGAGAATCATATGAAGAAGATATTCGTAATATGCGCGATGTTCGCAGCCATGGCGGCTTCTGCTCAAACTGCACAAGAGCTATCTCCGGCCGAACGAAGCATGGCCGAAGCCAGAAAAGCGATCGACAAAAAGCCTGATCAATATGCAGGCTACAACCAACTTGCAATGGCGCTGGCACGCCGGGCCCGCGAAACCTCCGACGTCAACTTCTACGCGCAGGCGGAAGATGCGCTCAGGAAGTCCTGCGAACTCAAGCCCGGAAATCCTGACGCTGAGAAGATTCACGTCTGGCTGTTGCTCGGGCGGCACGATTTCCCCGCTGCACTCGAAGCGGCAAAGATTCTTAACAAGAAGGTTCCAGACGACGTGCTGGTGTATGGCTTCCTGACCGATGCCAACGTCGAGTTGGGCAATTATGCTGACGCCGAGAAATCAGCTCAGTGGATGCTCGATCTCCGTCCCGGAAATCTACCCGGTCTCACCCGTGCCGCCTATCTTCGAGAGTTGTTCGGCGACGACGACGGCGCGATCGAATTCATGGAAATGGCGTTTCAGTCCACACCGCCTACGGAGAACGAAGACCGCGCCTGGATCCTGTCGCAGATCGGACACCTGAAGTTGATGGAAGGGAAGCCCTCAGACGCAGAGAAAGTGTTGAATGAAGCGCTCACGATGTTTCCCGGATATCACTATGCACTGGGAAATCTGGCAAAAGTAAGAATCGAGCAGAAGCGCTATGACGAAGCCGTGGCTTTGCTTCAGCAGCGATATCAAGCCGCGCCGCGTGCCGAAAATCTGTATGACCTCGCGGAAGCGCTGCAACTGGCAGGGAAGGCAGATGCAGCCAACAAGGCATTCGCCGAATTCGAAACCAAGTCGCTGCTTGAAACCAACAGGAAAGACAATTCGAATCGCGAACTGATCTTTTACTATGCCGACCATGCCCACGCACCCGCGAAAGCCCTCGAAGTCGCCGAACGAGAATATGCCTGGCGGCATGACTCGTTTACTCTCGATGCCTACGCTTGGGCTCTGCACATCAACGGGCGGGAGGTTGAGGCTCGCAAGCAGATCGACGCTGCTCTGAGTGTCGGCATTCGCGACGCCAGAATGCTTCGCCATGCCGGGGAGATCGCTCTCAGTCTCGGAGACAAGGCGAATGCCCTGCATTATCTAAAGGATGCGGCGGCGCTGCATGCTCCCGGCTCCGAACAAGCCGAGGTGACGCTAATCACCGCACAACGTGATGAATCGCGATAAGAAAGATAATTCCATGATTCTCTCGTCGAAAACATTGATTACAGTCACGGCGCTGGGGTTGGCGATGCTGTCAGGGCTGGCGTATGCAGCGATGCCCGCCATCTCCGGCGTCGTGCTTGACGAGAAAAACGAACTGGTGCCCGGCGCCAAAGTTGAAATTCAGTCCGGCAGCAGTCTCTGGGTGACCGAAACCGACAGTCAGGGGCAATTCTCGCTCGAGGCGCCGGCCTGTCCCTGCAAACTGACGGTGAGCGGGAAATACATCGCCCAAGAAGAACAGGCACTAGACTCGGCCGCCGAGCGACAAAATCTGCAACTGCACATTCGTTACGTTATTTCACCAGTGCAGGACAGCATGGTGATCACGGCCACTGCGCTCGATCCTGGCATTGACCGGCGCAATACCGAGGTCTACAAGAAGACGCTATTTGAGCGTGACGATCAGTTGCTGGAAACGCTGAGCGCCGGCATCAACGCAGGCCAGCATGAAGGCGGCGGCAAATCGCTCGAGATTCGCCGCTATGGATTCAACCTCGATCACGGCGGCGTCAATGGCGGACTGAAGATCGTCGTCAACGACCTGCCGCAAAATCAGGCAAGCCAGGGCCACGGCCAGGGCTACCTCGGTTCGCTGAAAGCTTTAACCCCGGAGCTCGTGGACGAAGTCAATATTCTTAACGGACCCTTCAGCGCGGAGTATGGGGACTTCTCCGGCCTCGGCGTGGTGCAAATCCGCACTCGTGAGAGCCTGCCTGATGAAATTACTGCCAGACTGCAGAGCGGATCGTTCGATACCTTCCGAACTTTCCTCGCTTATAGTCCGCAACTCGAGAATGCCGATTCGTTCATTTCCTACGAAGGCTCTTACACCGACGGACCCTTCCTGAATCCGCTGCGCTACATGCGTAACAATTTCACCGGGAATTACACTCGCCATCTGGACAACAGCCAGGCCGTCGGCCTGAAACTCAACTTCGGCACCAACGACTTCTATTCTTCAGGACAGGTGCCTCTCGATTTGGTGAATGCCGGGGAACTGAATCGCTTCGGCTACATCGACCCGACCGACGGCGGCAAGGTCTGGCTCGGTACTGTCGCGGCTTATTACAAGAAAGAATTCGCCTCGGGAGATTCCTTCAAGTCCGACGTTTTTGTCGGCCGCTCTCTATTCGATCTGTATTCGAATTTCACCTTTTTCCTGAACGATCCGGTCCACGGCGACGCCATCCTGCAGCACGACTCGCGCTTGCAAGAAGGTGCCAATACGCAGTATCTGCATCTTTATAAGATCTTCGGCGCGCAGGCACTGCTGACCGTGGGCTCGAACTTTCATGACAATCAAATCAATGTTGGCTTGCTTCCGCGCGTTGGCCGCACTGTCACAGGTGTTGACACCGACTCCCATCTGGTGATCCCCAATTTTGCCGGATACGCCCAGCAGGCCGTGGACTTTCTGAACGGACGCCTTCACGTGGAAGCCGGACTGCGCTGGGACTATTTCCGCTGGCACGACGACGACCTGGTCAATCCAAGCATTTCCGGTGTTCTGTCGGCCAACAAATTCCAGCCGAAGGCCGCGGTAGCCTACACGCCGTCGAATCGCGTGCCCGTGACCTTGTCGCTGAACTACGGACGCGGCATCAGCACGCAGGATGCCCGCGGAATCGTCGAGCGGCCGGATTCCCCGCGTGTCGCCACCACCGACTTCTACCAGGCAGGTGCCACCTATCATCTGCGCCGCCTTTCGTTCAGCACAGATATTTTCCTGATCGATCGCTCCAACGAGCAGGTATACATTCCCGATGACGGCACCTTCGAATTCAAGGGGCCAAGCCGCAGTTACGGATACGAAGGCAAGATGTCACTTCGCTTTACCCGTCACCTGTCGCTCAACGGCGGAGTCACGCAGGTGGTGAACTCGTTCTACCGCGGCACCTCTCCGCGGCAATACGTGGACAGCGCGCCGCACAACGTTGCCAATGCCGGCGTAACGCTATCCGATTGGCATGGGTTCTACAGTTCCGTGCGCTATCGCCACATCAGCCACTATCGGCTTGATCCGATCGATCCACGGGTTCCGCTGGCGTCAGGGCTCGATGTGATGGATCTCGAAGTGACCAAGCAGATTCGCCCGTGGGTCGAGCTAAATATGGGCATCGATAATCTGACCAACAAGCGATATTACGAGACCCAGAACTACTTCGAATCGCAGCCTACACCGGATCCGGCGTCGCGCGGTTTCCGCGTTCACGCAACGCCGGGATATCCTTTCGATGCCAGCGCGGGCATCACCTTTCATCTCGGACACAAAGCGCGCTAGATGAACCCTACCGCGGCCACAACCAACCAAATGCTCCAGCCGTCAGCAAACCGTAAATCAACCCATCGACAACTTCTTTGATGGTCATGCCCCAGGGCATACCTTTCCAGATACTGTTAACAATGTTTCCAAGGCCGTAAGCCATGAATGCAGCGGTTCCGGCAACCCGAAAAACCACCAGGTAGTTGGCGCCCGCCGGAACCGTGTGACCGGTCAGGTATGCGGTGAAGAACCCGACGATGAGGCAGAACCCGAACCACATCCCCAGGAGTTTGCCCATCGGAATATTTCCGGAGGGGCGCAACACCATCATCCCGACCGGCCCTTGCTTGATCTTTTCCTGAATCGCCGGCGACTTCATGTCTCCGTGCTCGCAGTAGGGCATCATGTAAAGCCCGGGGCCAGGGTTTGCCCCTCGGACCGCGGCCAATAACTTGTCTTCATCTGGTAGGCGCTTACAGTCGCTCTGGTGATACTTGAGCACGACGTGCATGATAGAACTGGCGATAAAAACGATTACGGCTGCCAACACAATGGGTATCCACAACGCGGTTACAGGGACCATGCGTTCTCCTCGTTTCTAATGGAAGTGGTGGAATTTATCGGAGAGAGTACGCTTGCTAGGACCCGCGGTCAAGTGGTTTGCGAGTCGAGTTTCTGGCGATGTCGATCGCTTACGGCCGTTTATTCCGATACAACGCCGGATCGACCTGCTGGGCCATTGCTCCTTCGTTAAGGTTGAGTTCGAGGAACTCGCGGATGGCTTTCGCGTGTGTCGCCGGATC
>Ga0335069_10015008_pt1 | contig 10831 bp, 4 predicted proteins | sample Lox_Sample_11_FD_206714 | JGI IMG/M metagenome (GOLD analysis project Ga0335069, IMG submission 206714) | Soil microbial communities from Loxahatchee National Wildlife Refuge, Florida, United States - Lox_Sample_1.1 | ecosystem: Environmental > Terrestrial > Soil > Wetlands | place: USA: Florida... | reverse complement strand
TTGTGCTTATGGTTAGTCTCACCGAGATACCACTGACTGGAGAGCCGGATGCGGGAAATCCGCCAGTCCGGTTCGGAGGGAGGGGTGGCGCTAACCACGCCATCCCTACCCCTATCAGTCACGGCAAGTTACGCGTGACCTATGCAAATCACTTCGCCCCGCAGCCCACACCGCTTCACCCGCCGGCAGTTCCTCCGCGCCACGACCGTTTCCGCCGCGGCATTCCTGACGCTGCCGGCGGCAGTTCGCGGCTTGCGGGCCGGGACTTCCGCCAACGATAAGCTGAACCTGGCCGGCATCGGCATCGGGGGCCAGGGCGGGCACGACCTCGGGGAGATGGAAACCGAGAACATCGTAGCCCTATGCGACGTGGACCAGAATCACGCGGCGCACATTTTCAAGAAGTACCCAAGGGCGCGGCATTTCACCGATTACCGCCAAATGCTCGACGAGATGAAGGAGATTGACGGCGTGGTGATCGCAACGCCCGATCACCACCACGCCTTCGCCAGCATGGAGGCCATTCGGCGCGGCAAGCATGTGTACTGCGAAAAGCCGTTGACGCACTCGGTATGGGAAGCGCGGCGCGTGGCCCAGGCGGCGCGCGAGGCGAAGATTGCCACCCAAATGGGCAACCAGGGCCAGGCCTCCGAGCAAACGCGCCGGCTGTGCGAATACGTCTGGGGCGGGGCCATCGGCCGGGTGCACGAAGTGCATGTGTGGACCGACCGGCCATCGCGCGGCCTGTTCGAGGTGTACTGGCCGCAAGGCCTGGCGCGGCCCAAGGATACGCCGCCAGTGCCGGAGACATTGGATTGGGAGCTATGGCTCGGCCCGGCGCCGCAGCGGCCCTATAACCCGGCCTACCTGCCGTTCGTCTGGCGCGGTTGGTGGGATTTCGGCACGGGCGCCCTGGGCGACATCGGCTGCCACGCGATGGACCCGCTGTTTCGCGCGCTCAAGCTGGGAGCGCCCTCGAGCGTGCAGGCCGCCTCGACCCGCGTGAACGAGGAGACCTTCCCGCTCGGCTCGATGGTCACCTGGGAGTTCCCCGCGCGCCCGGCGCCGCCGCAGGCGATCAACCGCCATATCAAGGGCCTGTCCGGCGCGGCGGCGGGGGGCGTCGAAATGCCGCCTTGCAAGCTGGTGTGGTACGACGGGGGGCTGCGGCCGCCCCGGCCAGCGGGCCTGCCCGAAGGGACAAAAATGGGTGACAACGGACGGCTGCTGGTTGGGGAGAAGGGCTTCATCCTGGGCACGACGGTCTTCCCCGCCGCGCGCGCGGCCAGGGCAGAGAGAATACCTGCCATGCTCCGCCGCTCGGGCGGTCACTATGCCGAGTGGATCGCCGCGTGCAAAGGCGGCGAGCCCGCCGGGTCCAACTTCGATTGGGCTGGTCCGCTGACCGAGGCGGTGCTGCTGGGCAACGTCGCCCTGCGGGTGCAACTGCGGGAAGACCTGACCTTGAGCAAGCTGCTTTGGGACGCTTCGACCTTGAAATTCCGGAACCTGGCCGAGGCCGACCAGTTCCTTCGCCGCAACTACCGCGCGGGGTGGAGCCTTTAGCCGTAACCATGCAACCGGAATTCAACGCAAAGGCGCAAAGGAGCAAAGACGCAAAGCAGGTAAGGCCCCCTTCGAGGCCCCCGATAATGGCAACTAAACGGTTAGCTCCGAGGTCTTGGACTCAGACGTCCAAAACCTTTGCGCCTTCGCTCCTTTGCGCCTTTGCGTTAAAAGTCTTCTGCACAGGTACGGCTTTAGGTGGAGAAGCGTCGGTGACGCTTCCCCGCAATACGCACGGGCCACGGTCGAGCCGGCTCACGCCGCCTCGCGGATCATGTCTTCGCTGCCGTAGGGATTGGGAATCCGCAGCTTGCACTCCGGATCGTCGCGCCACTCGCCGTCCACGATGAATCGGTAAGAATGCTTGCCGGGGGCCAAAGGCACCGAGACTTCCCAGACCCCATCTTTGCTCTTGCGCATCGGGATTCCCCCCTTCTGCCAGTGGGTGAAGTCCCCCACGAGCAGGACGCTCGAAGCATCGTGCGCGGTGAATCGGAAGGTATGGCTCCTATTGGCCTTCGCCGTCCCGCTGGTATGCTGTTTTGTTTCCATGTTCGAGTGTTCCTCAGCGCCAGCGCGGTTAAAACTCCTTCTCGTTGCACCCGGGATTCCTCGCCCCGGATCCCTGCCGCGGACGACTTTAGAACACTTTACCATAAGCTGAAGACTGCATGTAAGCAAGGGCGCGGGGCAGCGAGGCGGGTGGGCCTCGTCCGGCCTGCCCTCTCGGCAGGCATCTGACAAAAGGTCCTGCGCCGCGTCCGCTTCGTCCTCGTTCTCGTCCTCCTCCCTCGATACGGCGCGTAAACCGAGGACGAGGAAGAGAACGAGGACGAAGCGGCAACCGCAGCCGTGTTTATGAGATGGCCTTTAGTGCCGCAGGCTCCGGTGGTAGATGCGCCACTCGAAGCCGTTCAGCCGAAACTGGGGAAAACCATTCGCGTGTGGCGCCGGCAAGCCGGAAATACGCATCGGCTGGAAGCCTTGGTCGTTCGTGACCTCTACGGAGCCATTGATGGGGCGGTTGGAGAAATTGATCAGCACCACAAACTCGTCGCTGCGGTCCGCGCGCATGAAGCTGACCAGGTCGGCTTCGTCCGAGTTGTGGAGCCAGACGACGCGGTCGTTGGTGAAGGCCGGGTATTCCCGGCGCAGACGGATCAGGTCCTTGTACACCTTGCGGAAGGGTGGCCGGTCCTTGGGATGCCAGAAGACGGGGAGCTTCTCGAACAGCGCCGGGTCGCCGGATTCCGTGGCATCGCCCACTTCCATACCGTTGTAGATGAGCGGCACGCCGTCGAGGGTGAACATGAGGGCGGAGGCGGCGAGGGCGCCGTTGCAGCCGAACCGGGCAATGGCGCGCGCCTCGTCGTGGTTATCCGAAAAGCGCATGTGGAGGCAGCCCGCGGGGAATTGCTTGCGGCTTTCCTCCCAGGAACGCTTCAGCTCGGACGCGGGCGCGCCGCGGAGCAGGACGTCGTTCAGCGCCGAGTGCAGGGGCCATGAATAATCCGCATCGAAGGCATTGGTCAGGAGCTCGGGCTTGCTGGCCTCGGCCAGCATGATGATGTCCGGCTTAACCTTCTCCAGCTCGGCGCGGGCCTGCTTCCAGAAATCGGTCGGCACCTCGTAGGCCACGTCGCAGCGGAAGCCGTCCACGTCGAACGTGGCGGGATCAACCCAGTGCTTCAGCATGGCGATCATGTACTCGCGCAGCCTGGGGTTCTGGTAATTCAAGCCGGCGACATCCGTCCATTCCTTTACGGGGGGTATGATCTTTCCGTGCGCGTCGTGTTTGTAGAACTCGGGGTGCGCCATCAGGACGCAGTCCCAGGCGGTGTGGTTGGCGACAATGTCTATGATGACCTTGAGCCCGCGCTTGTGGGCTTCCGCAACGAGGTGCTTGAAGTCCGCCTCGGTGCCGTAGTCGGGGTTGATGGCGTAGTAGTCGCGAACGGCGTAGGGGCTGCCGAGCGTGCCTTTGCGCATCTTTTCTCCTGAGGGCTGGATGGGCATGAGCCAGATGACGTTGACCCCGAGGTCCTTCAGTTCGTCCAGCCGGGCGGTAATGGCGTTGAAGTTGCCTGCCTGCGAGAAGTTGCGCGGGAACACCTCGTAGATGGTGCCGTCGCGAAGCCAGGCAGGGCTGGTGCGCGCCACTTTGGGCGACGCAGCAGCGGTTGGTGTGGTGGGGGCGCCCCGCTGGGCCGTGCGGCAGCCGGTGCCCAGGAATCCGAGCGCCAGCAGAGCACAGAGCACGGCCGCGCTTGCGGTAAGCCTTCTCAACGGGTGGTTGGTTAGGTGGTCGTTCATAAGGAATCCATCGCAGATCAGGTTATACAATTCATGTCTCTCGTGTCACGCTCGACGGCCTAAGGCAGCAGCTTCACGCGGTAATAGCGTTGCGTCGCTCCGGCCGGCGGCGCATCCGTGCACGAGAGCCAGAGCTGTGTTGGGCCGGCCGTGGTCAGGCCCCCCGACACGTTGCTCCACGCCAGGCCGGGCGCGCTCGCCCAAATCACCTGGTAGGAATGGCCGGGCATGGAAGCCCAGTTGATCGTGAAACCACCGGGGGCGGACTGTGGGCTGCCCAGAACGAACCCAAGCGCCGGTTCGAGGCGGTCGAGCGTGCCGTCGGCGTTGCTGTCGGCCAGCGCAGCCGTTGGAAGGAGCAGGAACCCACTGGGGCCGATGTCCGGGCCGGTGCTGGCCGGGCACGCAGCAGCCAGCACGCCGCCGTCGGCGGTCTGGTAGGCGGCGGCGCAGAGATAGATGTTCGTAGGCATGTATCCGAAGGCCGCGACAAGGTCTATCGTGCCTTCCATTGCGCCGGAGGTGGTGCCGGCCTTGAAGGCCTGAGCGGACGTGGGCGCGTTGTACCAGGCGATATAGGTGTTGAGGCTCTCGGTGGCGAGGTAGGGCTTGCTGGAGGCGACGGCCACCTTGCCCGTCTTGGCCCAGGGCGCGCTAGTGGTCGCGGCGGGCAGCAGTTGATCGCTGACGAAAATGAAGTGGTCGTTGGGGCCGTTGGTCCCGGGCGACCACGTGGCGACGTAGAGCGTGGTGCCACGCAACGCGCTGTAGAGCACCATGCTGTTGGAGGCCAGCAGGTAGCCGGGGTAACGGAACGTGCCATCGAGCACAAACGGCGGGTAGTTGGTGGGCGCGGCGGCCAGCGTGTTGGTGCACACCGTGGCGCTGGGCGTCGAGAAGCCGACGCTGTTGGAGCCGACGATGCAGTAGCAATGCGGAGTGTTTGCGGCAAGCCCGGTATCGGAATAGCTGGTGCCGGGAATCATCGCCAGGGGGGTGGCATCACGGTTGATGATATAGGAGGTGGCGCTTGCCGCGGCCGACCAGCTCAGGTTGATCTGATTCGTCTGCACCGGGGTAAGGGCCAGGCCCTGCGGCTGGGGAGGCGGTTGCGGCCCACTCACAGCCGACACGCTGAACCGGTAATCAATTCCCGCGCCGCCGTTATTATCCCAGGTATTGGAACTGTTGTGGAAATCGCAGTCCATCTCCGTAGCCGTGGCGAGAGCGGTGGTGGTGAACTCCCAACGGTTCGAGGCAGAGTTGAACGTCATGACTGGATCAGGGGAGACGACGGTGCTCCAGTTGTTCCATCCCAGGTGCAGATAAACGGGGCTGGCGCCGGCAATGGGCCCGCCGGTTGGGTAATAAAGCACCGTAACGGGGCTCGACTGAGTGACGGGAACGGGTTGAGCGCAGGCACGACCCACGCAGCCGTTGGTGTTCGCTGTCCCGCCCCCTCCGCCCGCATTAACGCCTACCCAAACATGCTGGATGGGCGACCTGTAACTGTTGCCCCGCGTATCCGTGGCCGCCACGTAGTAGTCCACGTAGGCATTTGTGATGCCCTGCACCTTCGCGTAGTAGTAGTCGGCGATGTACTGCGGGGTGACGCCGACGACCGGCGCGACGACGCGCTGGGTCATGTTGGACGTGGTCCAAGGCCCCGTGAGAGCGCCCCCGGCATACGTCTTGAATTGGTCGGAGGAGGGCGGGTTCGTGCCGTTGACACGCAGCAGCAGGCTGACGTTCGAGATGCCGGAGACGTCATAGGCGTAGGTCCAGACCCAGAAGTCGGAGTTCGACGCCACCACCGGCTTGTAGCCGTATTGGACGCCGAAGTTGGTGCCGCCAGGATTCCACGGATGCCGCTGAGGCGGGAAGATGGTGGGAGGAGTCGTGTCGGCGGCCGGGTTGCCTGAGAGAATGGCATTCACGTTGCGCACCGCGTTGGACTGGGCGACGACTGCCCGCTGGCACTCGTCCCCCGTGCAGCCGTAATAGACGAACCCGCTGTCGAGGCTCGCGAGGTAGTAATGCCAGCCCAACTCGACCGCATTGGGCGTGGTGCTGAAGCTGCCCGGGTCCCGCACCTGGTCAATGTCAGGCGTGATGCCGGCGACTTGCTGCGCCGTCTTGACCCGGTTCTCCGTGGCGATGATGACGCGCCAATTGTCCGCCTTGTCGCTCGTGCCGAGGCTGGGGTCCACCACGTTGTTCCCATTGCTCGAATAGCTTGGCGGCCAATGCCAGTTGATGAAAATGGGCGAGCCGAAGTCGCCATCGGCGAAGACCCAGCCGCCGTCTTCGACGTGCACGACGTCATTGGTATCCGGCGGGCTCTCGTGCAGGAACTGCTCGACCGTGCTGGGGTCGTAGCCGGCCCCGGCGGCCTGGCTGGCAAACTGGGACACCCATTCCATGTAGTAGGAATACCCGCCGCTCCAGGCATTGTCGCCGTCGTGCGCGAGCAGCACGATGGCGGGCTTGCCCGGGTTATTGCGCGCGGCGAGGTCGCTCATGAGTCCCAGGTCCCACGTGCTGTAGCTGTCGCGCCAGCTCAGGGCCTGGTCGCTCGGAATCACGATGATGCTCGAGTTGGTGCCGGTGCTGGGGTCCACGTAACGGGCGTAATGCGCCTGGAAGGCGAACGGCATGGCCGCCGTCGGCGAACAGCCGCGCTCGATCGAGATGCGCTTGTAGTTCGAGGCGCCCTGGGCCGGGTTCAACTGGTCTGCCAGGTTGGGAATATCGCAGTTCTCGCCGCCCGAGCCGAGCACGAGCGGGAAGTCGGCGCACGAACGCGTCAGGTGGTTATTGGCCACAACCGTCCAGGCGACGCCTACCTTCTTGAGGATGGGGATGATATGCTCGGAGAAGCAGGTCTCCGCCGGGAAGTAACCGCGCGAATCGGCAGGGTTGGTCCCCCAGAAGATCTCCATCTGGCGGCGGTGGATGCGCAGTTCCATCTCTAGTGTCTCGTCGCTGACCAGGGGCGCCAGGGCGTGATGGTAAGTGAAATTGACGAGGTCCATCCGTGGCTGGCCGCCACTGGTCGTCCACGTCCGGGCCTGTTGGTTGTAGGAGTTCCAGTTCCCCGCGTATCCGAGCTGGCCGTGGGAGCCGAGGCTCTGGACGTTTTCCATGAGCGCGCCGGAGTAGTTTACCTGCGCGCCGGAGTTGGCATAGCCGAGGATGCTGCTGAGCGCGTCGTGCGGGCGGCTCTGGTAGGCAGCGACTCGATCGGCCTCGCCGAAGATGGTCGAGAGCACTTCCGGGGAGGGATGAGGGCGCCCGGCGTTCTGTTGCTGGATCGTGTCCCAGGCCGCCTCGTAATGGTCGGTGCCCCAGTCCCGTCGGTCGGGCCAGTAGATTGGCTGGTGCAGGTGCCAGAGCCAGGTCGTGTGCACATTGGTTCCCGCAACTGCCGTCAATGGCAGGACCAGGCATGCCGCGTATGTCGAGGCGAGGCGGAGGAGGTTTACCCGCACTACAGCGCTTGTCACGGACATCGCCCGTACCTAAGCAGAACAGGGGCATTATTCAAGGCCCCTGCCGCCGCATGTTTGTGCGGTAGAAAATCCGCGCCTGCCTGTGCTAAGGTAGCCCTGAAGCAAAGCCGGGTGACGGTCGGTCAGCCACCCCAAAGGGCGGGAGCCGGCAGAGGCGACAGGCCACCAGCCGAGGCGTTGACTCGCCGCATCAGGCCGCTTATACCGATTGAATTAGAAGCCACGTTGCGCATGCGAGATCAACCTGCTCGGGTGAGCGGCGGGCATTAGCGTGTTCTGTCCTCCGGCCGTAAGCCTTCCCCTAAGTTTCAGCCTATGAAGATAAGGTTTGTCGGTTCCACTGGATCCATCAGCTTCGGCGTGGGATTGGTGTTCGCTGCCGTAGCCGCCGCCCGCGGCGAGGCCATGCTCGAACTGTTCCAGATGAAGTGGGCCGATCTGAGCCAGAAAATGCCCGAGCTGGCGGAGGCGGGATACACGAGCCTGTGGCTGCCGCCGCCCGCGAAAGGCGGCGGCTCGCTCTCGGTCGGCTACGATTTGTTCGACCCGTTCGACCTGGGCGACAAGAACCAGAACGGCACCGTCGCCACCAAATACGGCACGAAAGCCGACTTGCTGCAGATGGTGCAGATGGCGCACCGCTTCGGCATCCGCATCTATTTCGACAACGTGATGAACCACCGGCAGGGAGTGGTGCCCGGCTACGACGCCTACACTCCCACCAATTACTTTCCCGGGCTCTGGCCGCAGGACTTTCACCTGCAGACGACCACCAGCGGGAACCGGAATTGGTATGACGTGGAGAACTGGAGTGACCAGTACTACGTGCAAAACGAGCCGATCAACGGCCTGCTCGACCTGGCGCAGGAGCCGGGCACGATCAACTTCAACTACGGCAGCACTAAGTTCAGCCTGGGCACGAAGCCGGTCTTCATCCGCCAGCCCAGCAACCCGGAGTATTACATGGACACCAACACGGTCACGCTGGGGTCGTGGCCGGCCGGCAGCGCGCCAGGCTACAGTTGGTCGGGCGGCACCTCGCCGGGGTTTACATGGGGCGCGGGAGCCTGGCACGGCTTCAACGGGACCAACGGCCAGCCCGTGCCGGAGTTGGTGGAAACCTACCTGACCCGGGCGGCCATGTGGACGCTCTACACGACCAAGTGCGACGGCTTCCGGCTGGACGCGGTCAAGCACGTGCCGTCCCCCTTCTTCGGAGATTACTCCTCCAGTTGGCGGGGCTACGTGGGAGGCATCCAGGCCATGTTCGATTTCACCCACGGCTACGGCAACAACGTGATCAGCAACGGCTACGTGGAAGGCGACGACATGCGCAACAGTTGCTTCGACACCGAAGCGCCGCGCAACGATGCGATGCTTTTCGGCGAGCACCTTGGCCCGCCGCCAACCTACGGGGAATACATCAGCACGGGCATGCGGCTGTTGAACTCGCCTTTGCGCGACACCCTCAACAGCGCCCTGTCCGGCGGCGGCTCCCTGCCTTCGGGACTGGACCAGCGTGATTTCACTCCGTATGGCGGCGCCTTCAGCGCCGCCCAGGGCGTGCAGCTTGCCGAGGACCAGGACCATGCCCTCTGCTGTCCGACCCACCGCGAGATGCAGGACGCCTATTACTTCATGCACGAGGGCCTGCCGATGATCTACTCGGACAACTTCAACTGGGCGGGCAACCCGAGCGACCCGAACACGTTCCCACAAGCTCCGGGGACCGATTACCTGGGGCAGTATGGAGACAACTCGATGCCCGAGCTGTGCTACATCCATCACCAGATGGCCCGCGGCGGCACGCGCTCCCGCTGGAGCGACAGCCACATCGTGGCCTTCGAGCGCTACGATTACCGCGATGTGCAGACGTCCGACGCCTACGACGATCCCGATGCCACCGTCCTGCTGTTCGCGATGAACGCCACCTATAACAACCCCCAGGGCGACGTCCTGTTCGATGACGGCATTTCCCGCACCGCGGACGGCTACTACACGTGCTGGGAGAGCAACACCCCGTCCAAGGGCTACGGGTTGAACGTGGGGTTCCCGCCAGGGTCGGTCCTGTCGCAAATGGCCAGCACTTCTCCCGGCGGCGGCAACCTGCGCACGTGCCCCAAGCTCCTGGTGCATGCGGCCACGACCAATTACACAGACGCCTATAACAGCCGCAATGCCAGCGACCCGACCCAGCGGCTGATCTATGTTAACGCCCCGTCGCCATCGGGCGGCGGCGCCATTGAGCTGGTGGTTCCGGCAGGCGGCTGGGTCATGTACGGCTACCAGTGGCCGGAGCCGAGCCGCGCCAACCTTCTGACCAATGCCATCACCCTGCGCCAGGCTGGGGCCGCTGTGCCTTCCATGCTCGTCTATCGGCACGACGGCACGAACGGCGACCCCAATTTCAGTCCCATCTATCCCTTCAAGGTGCGGGGCAGCGTGGATACGAGCGGCAATGTGGTGCTGGCCCCCGGCGAAGGCCACGTCTCCAGCGTGACCAACTCCCAGGGCGTGCAGACCTTGTCCAACAGCTACGCCATCCTGATCCCGGTGGTAACCAACGCCCCGTTCGACATTGACGTCCGCTGCGACGCCTCCGCCTCCAACATCCTCGTGAAGCTCGATGGCGGTATGGACCTCAACAGCCAGATGAGGCTGGGCCCCACCACGGGCTTCGATCGCCGCGACAACCAGCCCGGCTACGTCAGCGACGTCTGGCTGGGCTATGAGCAGGCGACCAACCAGCTCCGCTATGGACCAGAGAAGTTCGGCGCCCGCGACGTCTCCCGCGACAACATCGTCTCCTTGGGCGCTGAGACCTATTACTACACCGTGGGCGTAAGCAATGACCTGGTGGTGCTCGGCTCCGGCAACGGCACCAACATCAACACAGATACCGCCACCTGGGTCTATCACGATCCCGCGGCTACAAACACCGTCGCCGGGGCGGAAACCGCGACCCAGCGTGTTCCGTATAACCCTGCCGCCGGCCAGTCGGCGGACATCTGGATCAAGTCGGGCTACCAGTTCCAGATTGACACCTGCTACATCTACTACACGACCGATGGCAGCAATCCCGAGGGCGCGTTCGGCGTCGGCAAGGGCACGACCCAGGTGGTGGAGGCCTTCTGGGTGGCGCACGACGTTTCCGACGGCACCATAGATTGGTGGAAGGGGACCATCCCCGGCTTCGGCGCGAGCACACAGGTCCGCTACAAGGTTGCGCTGTTCAAAGGCGGCTACGGCCCCATCGGCACCATATCCGACGCGGACAGCTCCAAGCTCTACGGCCTGACGCAGTTCGGCATCACCAACTTCAACCCGACCACCGCCACCGTCTGGCTCCACAACGATCTCAATACGAACAACACGGCGACCGGCCTTGCCAGCGGCTTCCATATCGTGCGCGCTCGTGCGTTCCTGCCGCGGAGCGGCAA
>Ga0335069_10015007_pt1 | contig 10831 bp, 4 predicted proteins | sample Lox_Sample_11_FD_206714 | JGI IMG/M metagenome (GOLD analysis project Ga0335069, IMG submission 206714) | Soil microbial communities from Loxahatchee National Wildlife Refuge, Florida, United States - Lox_Sample_1.1 | ecosystem: Environmental > Terrestrial > Soil > Wetlands | place: USA: Florida... | reverse complement strand
TTGATGAAGACAAAGTACCCGACGCCCGGCTGAAGCTGGTTCGGCGCGGTCACCCTGCACGTGCTCGTGGGACTTTCGACGGTGAACGGAACGTTGACGTACACGCCCGCGCTCGCGTCGAAATACCAGAGTGTCCCGAGCTCAAAGCGCTCGTTGTGGACGGCGCTTCCCTCGGCGAGACTGAACCTGTCCGTCGGGGTTGTGCCGCAGGAGAACATGACCCAGCGGAACCCTCCGGCCGCCTTCGTCGGCATGGCGGGGACCGTCTGCGACGATCCGGGGATGAACGACCCGGTCTGGTTGAAGCTCGCCGGTGTCGGGTTCCAGAGCGTCCAGTAGCCCCAGCCGTTTTTCGTGACGCCGCCGGGCGCGGGAAGCGTATCGATCCGCACAAACGACGGGCTGCTCGTGAGCGGATTGACGCCTGCCGGGAAGTCGTAGGAGTAGACTCCGGGCTGATGGCCCGGGAATGCGGCATCGGAGTGGTAGTCCGCAAGGCCGCGTGCGACGGAAACGAGATTCCAGCCCCCGCCTCCGCCCGTCACCTGTTTGGTGGACGTGCCTGCGTTGCTGAAGTCGAATCTTGTCCACCCGGCGGTCCACTGCGAGCCCATCGGAACGGCGGGATCGAATGCGCCGCGGTAGGCGACCTTCGTGATCAGCGGGTCGGAGGCCACGAGCGTTCCCGCCCACACGGTGTCGTTTGCCGAAAGTCCGCTCAACGGCCGGGGATCCGGGCTGGTAAAGTTGCTCATGTTGGCCAGGCCCATGTCATCCGGCTGGTGCGCCGCGTCCGTGCCGAAATTCTTATACGCAGCCGTCTGAAGCCAGGTGCTTACGGGACCGGGCGCGACAGCGGAATTGTTCAGCCGGTAATCAACAACAAGGAATCCCGCGTCGGCATTGCAGGCCAGGCTGAGCCCCTTTGTTTCCTTGAGCCCCGCGTTCGCGTCGATCAACGTCTCTGCGTCGCGCAGCGAATATCCACCCGGATACCCGAGGCCGATGCAGTTGTATATGTCGTGTCTCGTTGCACGGCGTTCAAGAACGTTGTACTGGAACCGGTTGCCCGGAACGAGCGACACGCTGTTCGTCCTGCGCGGACCGACGAGCGTGATATTGCACATTTTGACGGACGTGCGGGGTGCATCCGTGGAGTACCCGTTCCCCCCGCCGTTGTTGTTGTTGTCTGATTCGAATCCGTTCGATTCGCCGGTCGGATCCCAGATGTACGGATCCCTGTACCCGAAGCAGAACTGCAGCCTGCCTGAGAACCCGAAATCGGTGTCGAATTCGTCGTCGGTCCCTCCGAACGCCACGAGGTACTTGCAGTTGACAGTGCCGCCGAACCATTCGAACGAATCGTCGTAGGCGTAGGCAACCTCAACGTGGTCCACCACCGTGCCATCGCCAACGCCGCCGAACGTGAGTCCGTTTATCTCGTTGTTCAGCTGGTAGCGGTACCCGGCGAACTCGATCCGGACATACTGCAGCGTGCCGCTGTTGTCGTGCGGATCACCCAGCCCGATGCCGCCGCCGCCATAGACTGCATCCGGACCGATGACTCCCCCTTCGATAATCGGAGCAGCCTGATTTGTGGGCGCCCCACCGAGGAGGATGACGCCACCCCAGTCGCCCGGGGACTGCTGGCCCTGGGGCTTCCTGCTTGTGAAGACGATGGGGTTTGTCGGCGTGCCGATGGCATAGATTTTTGCGCCGCGCTTGATGATGAGAGACGCGCCCTTGTTGCTTCCGGTGGTGAGCGAGTCACCGATCAGCGTCGTCCCTGCGGGGATCGTCAGCGTGGCCAGGGAGTCAAAGAAGACCTGGCCGAACATGCTGACGCGCGCGCCGGTGACAACGTAGCTGCCCGGACCGTAGTGGGTCGTTTCGACCCCCGGAGACCCGAGCTGCGTCAGTGTCGTTTGCGACAGTGTGACTGTCGACAACAACACCGCCGCGACCGCGAAGAAGATGATGCGACGTTGCATAGTCGTTTTCCTTCCGTGAATTACATGATGAGTTAGTGTGACACCAACGGGTACAGAATTCCGGGAGATGTGTGTCCGGCGGACGTGCTCACCCGTTCGCACCAGCATGAGCGGAGTCCGGCGGGGTGCATACCCTCCTTTCTGCGAGAACACCCCGATCACCGACGGAAGAAGGGCCTGCGGACCGGTACAAAAAAAAGCAGGACATTCCTCCGCAGCGATCACCAAGTTCTCATTTAGGTTTGTGAAACGGGTGCGTCAACACCCTGTAATCCATCACCAGCGTGCCTGCTCTATCGCACCCACCTCCCGGTCGCAGACATGTCACATTCCCGGGAGCATGGTCCCACCATCACAACGTCGTGCTCAACTGCAGCCCGAACGTCGATCCTCCGAACGACAGCTTGTACGGCACGGACGGATGTCCGGGTCCCCCGCGCGTCTCGAACCTGTGATAGCCTGCGCCGAGGTCCCTGACGGTGAATTTCAGCTCCGTGTTGAACGGGAGCGCCTGCGTCACCGAAAGGTCGAGCGTGCCGTGCGCGACCTCGATGATGTCGGTCCACCGCTCATCCCCCACGGCATCCATCTTGTCTCCGAATTCGTAATAGAGCAGAGCGACAGACGTCCCGAGCGAGGGCTCATTGAAGAGCATACCCAGATTCAGGGTATAGGGTGACTGTCCCTGCATTTCCCGCTTCTCTACAACTCCCGAGGCGAGAGGATTGTCGATGGCCGAGAAGACCCGGGCATAGTTGCCTAGAAGGGAGAAATTCCCGAGATACGCGCCCAGGAACCCCAGGCTCTTGCGCAGTTCGAGCTCCCATCCGTAGTTGTTTCCGTGATCCGAGTTAAACCATGTCCGGGTCGGGTTCGACCCGCTGAGGATTCGCTGCTCGATCGGATGTGTGATGACCTTGTTGAAGGCGCTCAGCGCCACCACCTCGCCGGGCCTGGGGAAATACTCCAGGCGGACATCGTAGTTCCACGTGAGGGAACGGACCAGATTGGGATTGCCGAAGTTGTTTTCAAAGAGCGTGTAGTCGTAGAAAGAGGTCGTCGAGAGCTCGCGAAACTCGGGACGGTTGACGGACTCGTTGAACGCGAGACGGAGGTTCACCTCGGGCGACGCGATCCACGTGAGATTGTCGGAGGGGAGAACGTCGACGTTCGCAACGCGCGCGACAAACGGTGCTCCTCCGTCCGGCTGATCGAACGTATGCAGAAGCTGCTCGGAGTTCTCGAGCCGCCACCCGCCGACGAACCGGAAATCAACGCCAAAAAGACCGAACGGCAGATCGACCATTGCATACCCGGCGTACAGCGACTGCGAGCCGGTGTAGGAATCGTGGGCGTCGTACAGGGGAGACATGGTCATTTTGTGCGGCCCGAAATTCTCCGGGGCGAATATCCTGTCGATCGGGAGGAAGGCGAGCGCGTAATCCGGCAGTACCGGATCCCCGGGACGATACCTGTCCAGCTCGACCGTGTAGAACCGCATTCCGTAGTAGAGCTGCCGCCAGAGTCCCGAAACACCGCATTTCAGTCTTACACCCGCCAGGGGAAATGTCAGCGCGCCCGAGGCAGTCCGGGTATATTCTTTCGCGTCGGACCAGTAGCGGTGTCCGAGACTGAGGGTCAGATCACTGTCGGGTTGCGTCGCCGCCTTCTGGTAGACGATCACCCTGCGATCCGGCTCCTCGGCGTGCGAGGTCGAGTACGAGAACTGCCAGTCCAGCGTCGCCCCTCCCAAGGCGGGAAAATTGTGTTCACCGTCAAGCTGTCCGAGATACATCCCACGCTGTTTCCAGAGGGACTCCACGGTGTGCTTGTATGTGTCGTTCGGATCGATGATCGTGAGATCCGTCGCCTGGTCCGCAGCATTGCGGTCGTAGTTGTTCTTGAAGCTGATCTTATGCAGTCCGCCGAACTTCCAACTCACGTTCACGATCGCTCCCCAGAGGACGCTGAATTCGTCCTTCACCGAGCTCGAGCTCAACGCACTGTAATCGGGATAGCTGAAATTCTGGCTGAACTCGGTGCGCTGGAGCGCCGTCCGGTATGAGAGCGCCGCGATGTAGCCGATCTGCGAGTCCTCCCCGGGAATCTGATCACCGATCGTGAGACTCAGGCCTCCGTTCGGGGCGGCCGCGATGGTCTTCGGCGCCCAGGAGTTCGGAAGCAGCGTCCCGAGCTCGTAGGTCCCCCGCGGGTTCCAGGTGCTGTACGCCTGGGGAAAACTGCGGCTGCCGTCGTCCATCCCCAGCCAGTCCCGCGTGCCTCCCTGCGCCCGCTTGATGGATCGCGTGGTGGTCATGTTGTTGTACGAACCCGACAGCGACGCCTTGAGGACACGCTGCGTGGGGAACTCCACCGTGGACAACTGCACGAGTCCGCCGCTGAAATCTCCCGGCAGATCGGGCGTGGCCGCCTTCGTCACCACCGCATTGGCGAGCATATTCGCGGGAATCATGTCAAACGCGAAACTCTTTCTCTGGATATCGTTGTCAGTGCTCGTCACCTGAATTCCGTCCAGCGTCGTCGCGCTGTACCGGTCCGTCATCCCCCGCACGAACGCGAACTTGTTGTCCACGATCGAGACTCCCACGACGCGCTTCAGCGCGTCGCCGGATGTCGCGTCGGGGGTCCTTCTGATCTGCTCCACGCTTACGCCGTCGCTGATGCTGGCCGCTTTCCTCCTCGCCGAGAGCAGCGCACTCTCCGTGGAGGTCTGGCGTTCGGCCGTCACGACGACCTCCTCGGCGTTCATGACCGCCTGATCGAGGTCCACGTCGAGCCGGTATGCTTCTCCCTCTTTCACGGTCACATCCCTGATGAGCCGTGAAACGTAACCTACAAGCGAGACCCGAACGTTGCACGTGGACGCGGGGATTCTCCGGAGCGTGTAGGTACCGTTCAGGTCTGACACCGTCCCCCACGGAGTACCGACAACTGTGATGTTGGCACTAACAAGCTCCTCGCCGGACTTCGCGTCGTGTATTGTTCCGTGAATTGTGCCTGTTTGCGACCGGGCAGGGAGGGCAGACAGAATCGCAAGGAGGATCACGACGGCGAACGATCCCGCTGCACCGGCGGGAGGACGACCTACTGAAGAAATCGGAGCAGGAGTATCAAACGACAAGTCTTCCTCCTCGAAGATCAGCAAGATTTCTCTGTTGCCGAGCGCGCCAGCACCCTGAGCCCCTTCCGACCGGCGGTGCCCGCCCCGCGGCAGGCGAGGACTGAAACGTGATTCCACCGACGGCGTGAGCTTGAACACGTTGCGAGGTTACTCGTGCGGCTGACGAGGACGATCTTTATGAAAAATTAACGCCCCAATGTACAATGGGACCATTGAGAAGCAATGTCCTTTTTGTTACGAATTTGTTAAGTCTTCGGCCGGATGCCGGACGGGCGGGTCTTGCATCTTCACAGCAGGGATCGTATATTTTGCATGCAAACAGCAGGACACAATCCTGCAGAGATCACCAAGTTCTCACGTTTGCGGGGGCGGCGCGTCAACGCCGCCCCATTTTTTTTACTCTCCCCTCGCCGGGTTCCTACGGAACCGCGGAGTCCTCCGGAGTCCCCTTTCCTTCAGGCAGAACGAGGCGATAGCCGATGCCGGATTCGGTCACGAAGAGTTGCGGATCTGACGGGTCGTCTTCCAGCTTCTTCCGCAGTGACCGGATGAACACGCGCAGGTACTCGACGTCCGACGCCATCTCCGGGCCCCTGATCCTGCGCAAGATGTACTTGTGTGTCAGGACCTTCCCGAGATTCTCGAGAAAGAGCACGAGAAGCTGGAATTCCTTGGCCGTGAGCCTCACCGGTTCGCTTCCCTTCCGGATCGTCCGGGCGGAAAGGTCGATGGAGAGCCGCCCGATGGCATACGTACGCGGGATCTCGGTCGACATGCGCCGCCGCAGCACGTTGCGCAGCCGGGCGAGCAGCTCGCCGGGTCGAAAAGGCTTCACGATGTAGTCATCGGCACCCGCATCGAGACACTCGATGATTTCCTGCTCGGAGCTGCGGACGGACAGGATGACCACCGGCACCGCGCTCACGCACCGGATCCTGTTCAATATGTCCTTCCCGTCCTCATCCGGCAGTCCGAGGTCCAGGATCACAGCGGCCGGCTGCCGTGCGGCGAACTGCACCATTCCCTCACCGGCAGTCGCGGCATGGACGACGTCAAAGCCGCCCGCACGGAAGGCTATCTCAAGAAAGCTCCTGATGCCCTCCTCGTCGTCGATGATCAGTACTGTCTGAGGTCGTTTCATGCCTCGTCGTCTATTGTCGGGAGCTTCCTGTCGGTCAGCGGCACTGCAATGACGAACCGCGCGCCCCCCGCCGCGCCGGCTTCAAGGCTGATGATGCCGTCATGCGCTTCGATAACGCCCTTGCATATCGAGAGACCGAGTCCGGTCCCCCCGGCCCTGGCATTCGGGAGACGGAAGAACTTTTCAAAGACCTTGCTCCTCGCACCCTCTGGGATTCCCGGCCCGGCGTCCTCCACCTCGATCACATAGCGCGTATCCAGCGGCCTGGCCCGCACTGTGATTTTCGTGCCCGGAGGAGTGTACATCGCGGCATTGATGAGGAGATTTCTGACGACCTGTTCCATCAGCACCGAATCAACGCGCACGAGTGGACCGTTCCCGGGAAGGTCAAGCTCCACCGGGTGTCCGGCAAGCTCGTCCCTGACCGTCCGGACGCACCCGGTCACAATGTCACTCATGTCGCACCATTCGAAATTTGGCCGCAGGAAGCCCGCCTCGAGGCGCGACATATCAAGAAGATTTCCGAGCACGCGGTTGAGCCGCGCGGCCGCGCCCTGGATTTCACGTACCGTTTCTCCCCGCAGGAACTCATCCGACGCGATGAACGGCTCGTTCAGGTTGTCAGACGCGCCGATGATCGTGGAGAGGGGTGTGCGAACTTCATGGGAAAGGGAACTGAACAGCGTCTTGAACAGGCGCTCGGACTCCTCGATAAGACCGGACTTCTTCTGGCGCTCGGTTAACGACTCGCGTTCCATCGCGACCGCAATCTGTTTGGCGAACGCCTCGATCAGGGGAGAGTCCAGCGGAAACGAGGCGTGGCGGTGCGCCCTGCGCAGGGCAATGACGCCCAGGGGCCGCCGGGGGCCCAGGATCGGCAGATACGCGGCCGCCTCGTCGTTCTCCTGTTCCTTCACAATGAACTGCCCCGACCCGCACGCGCGGCGTGCAGCAGCCATCTCTGCTTCAGTGAGGGAAAACGTTCCTCCCGCGTGCTGCATGAGCTCTCCCCCCTCCCCTTCCCGCAGGAGACAGACTGCGGCCTTCGCGCCGAAGTACGCCTCCATATTGTGCACGGTCATGTGCACGACATCATCGGTGGATACGGCGTGCGAAAGATCGCGCGTGAGCGAGAGAAGCGCGTTGGCCGATTCCTGCGCCCTGCGCCGCGCGCGGTCTTCCCTCCTCACGCGGCTGGTAAGCGTTCCCATGGCTCCGGCAACGCAGAAATACATGATGAGGATGATGATCTCCTCCACTCCGTGCTGGCTGATGTCGTATATCGGCGGGATGAAGAAGAAGTCCCAGCCCACGGCACTGAGCAACGCCGCAAAGATGACCGGTCCGATCTCGAGGAACAGGGAAAGCGAAGTGATCCCTGCAAGAAGCACGAGACCGATGCTGTGGTACCCCAGGAACCCCGCAAACGGGGCACACGCGAGGATGACGATGCTCACGCCGGCGGCCGCGATGATGTACTGGGCGGCCCGGCCGAGTCTGCCGGAATGAACTCCGCCGGCTCGTCTTTCCTCGGATCTCAGCGTGGCGGTATCGTGCGATGGCGAGGACATGCGGCGGTCAGGAGAGTGTGCGGCAGAACGCGACCAACAATAAAGAAAAAAGAAGACCTGATCAAGCCGCGCACCCAAACGTCATAATTCCTTAACTTGACATTGCAGAGAATCGAGGCAATCCTGCCTCGTGCATGGGCTCACGCAAAGAAAAGCCGCAAGGACAATCTGATCGTCACTTTCCCTGTCTCTTTGAGTCAACTGCCGGCTTTCGGCTGATCGAGGAGCCTCTCCGGGCGCTCGCGGCCCGGCGTTTTCCTGACGGGCGAGATTTCGGGGTCTTCTTCCCCGTGGCAGCCTGTCCCCCACCCCTGACATTTCATTTCATCCCCCTGGCCGATTCTTCAGATGTTTCCTGATGAACAGGGTCTCACGGACCGCCTTACTCAGGAGGCGGATTCGATGGAAGCCGTGATTCCCGCGATCGCTCGTTGACAAGCTTCCCCAGCGGAAAGATCCCGCAGAACCGTGTCACCGCAAGCCTCAAGTAAGGGGCAGAGTAGCGACTTGCTGGCCGAGCGTATTGAACATCGTCAGCGTAGCGTGTGACCTGCTGGGCAGAGCATAGCGGGTTGTCGTCGTCGAGATCAATCTGCTTGAGAGGATGATACAGGCCTGGCGCCTGCTCCGTGCCAGTCCACGCGTACGCATGCCGTTCAGTAGTTGCTCCGTGCCCGGGCATGAACACACCCGGCACACTCACGTAGACGCCGGACGATCCCGACGTTTGGGTCTCAAAGGCGTAATTCTTCGTCTCCGAGACATTCGTTCATCGAGCAGTTTACCGAGAACCAACTGACATTCTCCTTGTGAGCCAGCTCTTCGGATCCCGACATTTCAGGTGAAACAATAGGCACTCCAGCGGCTACGATTCAGCGGGCGGGCGGTATGAAGAAGTAAGGCGCGTCCAGGGTGGCCATGCCGACCTGTGATTTTCCGCCTTTGAGGTAGCTCCCGTAGGGTTCCGTGCGGGCAGTCCCGCCACCGTATCCCTCGTACCACATGTAGTACCGGCTGCCGATCTTCTCCACCGTGGTGAACCAGATCGCTTCTTCGTCCCACTGGCCTTCGTCACCCCGGCTGAAAATCGGGTTGGTCGGATACTTTGTCCAGTGGACCAGGTCTATTGACGTCGCGAGCCCCGCGTTGAACGGGTAGTCCTTGCTGCAATCTGACCCGCAGTAGACCATGTAGTACAGCCCCCCTTCAGAGAATATGCGCGGTGTCTCAACTGTAAAGCTGTCCCAAGTCCCCTCCGGCCCGACAGGAAGAGCCAGCGATTGAGCAGGCTCGCTGTAGTGGTAGCCATCACGTGAGGTGGCATAATGGATCTCAAACCCCCTCTTCTCCGGAACCTGCCTCCAGAAGTAGAGATAGAAGACGCTGTCGCGGTAGACCACCTCCGGCGCACCCCCGATGATCACGGGGTTCTGTTCGTACTTTCTGAAGTGGACGCCGTCGTCCGACACGGCAAGACAGACCGCGCGGTCAGCCAGAGGGCTGGAGCCCGTGTAGTACAGGAAGACCTTCCCCCCCACCAGGATCGAGGCGGGATCGAGGGCGTGGCGCTCATCCCATGATCCGGGGCCGCCGACGTCAATGACCGGCTCCGGGAGGATCTCCCAGGTGACGCCATCGAACTTCTCTTGCGGGATTGTCGCTACTCCTATCCTGTCGTGCCCGCCCCGCTGACCGCGGAAGTACATGTAGTAGGTCCCCCCTTTCAGCAGCAGGTCTGGATTGGCTGTTTGCGATTCGCGCCACGTGCCGGCGGATGCAGGGAAAACCGGGTTGCCGCGGTGGCGATTCCAGATGAACCGCAGAGTGTCCCCTGACGTACGATAATTCTGCGCCGTTGCGTGAAATGAGAACAGGGCCACCGCTGCAAGCACCGGAGTCAACACTCTCACTGAAATGGACATCGGCATTTCGAAGGTTTCTCTTGTGGCCCGTACAGTACGGACTCCAGGTGAGATGTTCAAGGCTGAGGGCTTTCAGGGGGGGAAAACAGAGCTCCGGGGAACCGGCACAACTCGAAAACGGTCGAGCAGATCGTGCTGAAAATGGAGTCGCTCTACCGCAAATCGGGCGGCGTCCGGATCAGGGACCGCGGCATGGCGACCGAGACGAACCTCCGGCTGCTCGATTCAATTACTTGCCGCCCTTCCCCAACTCCACCTGTGCCCCTTTGTACTCAATGAAGTCGGTCTGCCCGGTGGCAACACACTTCTCAAAGTACTCTTTAGCCCTGGCGAGGCCTGGGTGCTCAGAGAGCCGGGCCTCTTCCATGTCCAACAGATACGCCATGCCGATGTAGAAGTAGGCCTCGCACTTCTGTTGGATGTCGGTCGTCGAATCTTTGCTCGACGCCGCTTCTAAGAGCTCCTTTTCCGAAACCTTGCCGGCATAGAAACGGAGCACCGGCACAACCCACTTCTCCTCCTTCACATCATCCGCCACCTTCGTCACGTAACCCTGCGCTTCTTTCACTTGTCCATTCCGGTAGAGTGACAAGAAATAGAAGAGCCGTGAATAGAGATCCTCCGGATTATTCCTGGCGGCCATCTGAAACACCTTTGCGGCATCCGACAATCTCCCCGCATAGTAGTCCGCAAACGGATCAATTGTCGTCACTGGAACGTCCGTGCTCACCGTATCGAATATCACTCCGTCAATCCACGCCTTGCCCTTCCCCACAAGGAGCACCCCGAGGGCGATGTTGACGCTCCCCGTCGGTACGTCGAGGACGACATCGTACTTTTTCCAGTCCGCTGTCCCGACAATTGGTCTGTACTCCATATTGTCGAAGCTCACGCTGTGCCCGTTTGGTCCGTCGACCCTCATCCAGAATCCCACCCATTGCCTCACGTTTTCGCTCTTGATGAATCCCGAAAGACGAACACGCTTGCCGATGAAGGGTCCGGGTTTTACGGAGTTGGACAATGTGCCGAAGTCTCTCGGCTCCGGCACTATCGATTGAATGAAT
>Ga0335069_10015006_pt1 | contig 10832 bp, 21 predicted proteins | sample Lox_Sample_11_FD_206714 | JGI IMG/M metagenome (GOLD analysis project Ga0335069, IMG submission 206714) | Soil microbial communities from Loxahatchee National Wildlife Refuge, Florida, United States - Lox_Sample_1.1 | ecosystem: Environmental > Terrestrial > Soil > Wetlands | place: USA... | reverse complement strand
GCTCTCGTACTCCACGACCACTACCGCATCCAGACCGCCCATCTCGTAGACGCATGCCACGAGCGAAGGATCCCGGTGCAGCAGGGCGGCGAGCATGAGGGCCGCTTCAATCATCGTTACCCACCAGGTTCGCCATGTCGCAGGCATCGCGCAGCGAGCAACGCCGGCAAGGCTTGCGGCACAGAACGAAGCACATCAGCGCCACGACCACGATTCCGATTGCAAGGGCAAAGAAGCGACCGTAGGTATGCAGAAAGCCCATGGAGAACCCCCTTTTAGGAATGCTTTTTGATGTAGAACTTTTCGAACTTCTTGAATGACGGATCTTCATGGGTCTGAAGGGGAATGCCTTTACGCGAGCCTGTGAACTCGATGCCCCGCATCTGCGTCGGGGTAAGAAGGAACTTTGTCACCCCTGACTTGTCCACCTCGGTGTAGTGGTAGTAGATCTCGTCGAAGAAATGCGGCAGGCGATTTCCCAAGGCCTGTCCTACCATGGCAGGCTGCTGATATCTCCGTTGCATGTCATCCTGCTTGTCGGCGATCTCTGCGGTCATCACCACGTGCATGGGAAGGTTCTTCACAGCATCCAGGATGTTGAAGAACCTCTGCATCACAAGGTTGTAGTCCTGAAGCTGAAGGGTCTCCATGTGTTCCCCGCCCTTGTCGCGGTGCTTCTCATCGGCGGTGATCTCATGAGCAAAGATGTCGCAGAACGATGTCCCGCTGTCGATGATGAAAGTCTGTGGGTCATACCCATAGGACTTGACCTCATCCCACATCGACCCTTTGCGATACTTCAGCTCAAGGACAAGCTGATGGAGATCTCTCCACGAGAACAGATCATTCTCGCCGACATCCTCATTCCACCGAACGAAGGGAAACACGCAGGGGTCGACCTTGCAGTTTACAGGGATGTTGGTGGCAAGGCCCGCATCCGCGTTGGCGATCACGGGGTTGGGGAAGGTCAAGGCGAAGTGAGTCTTTCCCACCTTGGAATAGCCCACGGACAGCACGCGGACGAACTCACTGGCTTGGAGGGACATGCCTTGGGAGTAGCGAAGCTTCTTTGTGGCGGCGACTTTAGCCATTGGACTTCCTCCTCAGGGCCTCGACATGGTCCTCGTGCCACAGGCGGTAGAGTGCATCGGCCGAGAGCCACGGGGTGGATATGACAGGGCGGCGATAGCTTGATGCCTCTTCCATGATCCACTCATTCTCGATACAGAGGTCGAAGAGCTTCGTCCCGCGATAGGGCATGGCAAAGTAGATGTAGCGGTCGGTCAAGGGAAGGTGATTGGCAAACGCCAAGGTCCGCTTCACATCATCCTCGGTCTCCCCGGGCCATCCGATGATGAAGAATCCTGCCGTCTCGATTCCCATCGCCGCCAGGCGATCCACTACGAACATGGCATTGGTCGGGTCGATCCACTTTCGGCCAAGACTCATGCTCTCAGCCGTGTGGGGGTTTGCCGTCTCGAAGGGCAGGGACAGTCTCCAACACGAGGAGCCCTCAAGGGTCGTCAGGACTCCACGATCCAGAAGTGACCTGATGTAGATGCCATTGGGAGCCGACCAGAGCAAGCCGTGTTCATGAAACATCGAGACGATGGAGGAGAACCTTTCAGGCTTCAGGGCGATGTTGTCGTCAATCACGAACAGTTCCTTCACGCCGATCTCGTCAGTGAGCCACGACAGGTATTCGTTGAGAAGGCCCACAGGACGAGGCTGCCACGAGTCCCAGTAGTCGCTCATGGCACAAAAGCCGCAGTGATTGGCGCATCCCCGAGAGGTCTCGATGGTCATCCAGCGGTCGGTCTTGGCATGGTCGAAGGGGGCTTTCTTCTCCCAGTAGGGAAGGATTTCTTCCATAGTAAAGCGCGGAGGCTTCACTTGGGAGAAGTTCTCAAGCGACCCGTTTGCCCACCACTCACCAGGATAGGCCCATCGGGTCACACGAAAGGGGGCACGTACGTGCAGGGCATAGGGACCTCCAAGGGTGATTTGCGAGCCTTTTGCCATGCGGATGAGCTTCTCGATGGCAAACTCCTGGGACTGGAGTTGACAGGAGATCCCGACATCCTCGGCCTCATCGATGAGGGAGGACAGCTCGTCGCTGTAGCCCTTGAGGTGTGCGTCGTAGACCTTGACCTCATCGAGGGCATTCTCGCGAATGCTCCACAGGCCAAGCGGCGGAAGGTATGTGGGGCGAAGACCCGGATCCTGACATTCGGGGGGTTTTATCAACAGGCTCATGTCAACTCCTTGTAGCCATAGTAGGCGTTGGGTCGAGCTTTTTCCTTCAGGCTGAAAAACTGATTATAGTAGTCGGCGCGGTAGAAGATTTCCTTCTGCTGAAGGTTGGGATTGCGAAATCTGATTTTCCCCGACCATCCTGAGCCTGTGTAGGCCACGCCACAGGTATCGCAGGGGGCGCGGAAGATCCCACGAGCCTGTTCCTCGCGGAACTCCTGGTAGACCCCAGAGTTGTAGAACTCAAGGATGTCGGTGTCCTTGGTGATCTTTGGCATGGGGCGGGGCTGCTTGTTCATCATCTCCTGGCCATACATGCAGAGCGTGGGCCGCTGGTCCCACCGGATGAGCATGAACTGAGCATCACTGTACTGGCAGGGAAAGCGACGCATCCCGCCTGTGTCGAAATTGGAAAGCATCTTGCCCACGATGACTGCATCGATTCCGTGGCACAGCCAGTAGTCGATGTAACGCTCAATGGTCTCGAAGTCCTGGCCTCGGTCACAGATCTTGACCATCAGGTCGCCTTCCCAGCCCTTGAGGACTTTAAGTTCCCTTGCCTTCAGGACTGACAGCAGGACACGGTTGTAGTTGCTTCCTGGCCGTGCCAGCTCCTGGACCTGGGCGTCCATCCCGTCCAGTGAGAATATGTGCTGGTAGTAGTTGGGGTAGGAGAAGAGCATTCTATAAAGGTTTTCATCCCACACCATGCCGTTGGAGGTGATGTAGGTATCCAGCCCTTTCTCAAGGACATATTCCATGAGATCGGTGATGTGGGGATGAAGGAGTGGCTCGCCGTTGGCGTAGGGCACAAGGATCGGGCGCTTTCCTGTCAGTGGGTCGATGGGCATTCGTGATGTCTGGTCAACCATGGCCTCGAAGAACTCATAGTCCATGAAGCCCTTGGGATAGTCATTCTGCGTTGAGCCGCAGCCAAGGCACTTCAGTTGACAGATGTTGGTAGACTCAAGGGTGACGAACTTGGGAACTCTCATGTTTCTCCTCTCCAGAGTTTTTCGACGGCTTGGGCGCAGGCAAAGGCTCTCTCATAGAGAACCGCTTCAGGGGAAGCGGATCCCTCCCAGTGCTTGGAAAGCCACAAAATTGATGCAGCTAGGTATTCGATGATGCTTCCCCGTGGAGCCTCAAGTGCTATGGACTCCATGATCTTTGACAGGCGCTTGCCGCCCTCGGAAGGCTTGGGGCGATCACAGTAGCAGTCAAGGCCATTCGCATTGCTGTCATCCCAGATGACGAAAGCGGTCCAGGACTTCTTCACCTCACCGTCACGGTGGCCGTCAGGGGTAAACTCGTACCAGAGGTTCCGCTGGCAGTTGCAGGACATAATGTCATATCCCCTGTCGGCGAAGCTCTCATATTGGTCCATGAGCCCTTGGGGGCTATCACTCTCGATGATGTGAAGGCGTTTCACAGATTTCCCCAAGTTTTTTTCCACTTGTAGATGGTCCCCACCGGAACTCCGAACATTCTTGACACCTCGGTTATGGTATGAGACTTCAGGAACTGGAGAACTTCCGAACGAAGACCAGCATCCCATTCGCAGTGGCCCTGGTGGCTCGTGTCATAATGGGATCCTGACTTTCTGGCCTTGATCTCAAGCAGTCTTGCACGTTCGTCTTCTGTCCATTCTATGCCCATGTCCGAATAGTCCGCAAGTGGCGGAAGGGCAAGCGATGTACTCCCGTCCTTTTCAGCTTCCTGCAATGGCGTCCTCCAGAGGTTGAAACATTTCGGGGGTGGAGAACTTCCCGGGGCGCTTTCGAAATCCTGCGGGAACCTTGGACTTTCCTGTGAGGTTCATTCGGCAGATGTCGGCGTACTCACATTTCCTGTTGAACGCCGGGCAGAAGTACGGGTTTCTTGCAAAGATGGCAGGGTCGGCTCCCTTCTGTACAGCGTGCATCTTTTGTGAGATCTCGGAAGCAACCTGTACCATCGAGCGCGAGAAGAACGCGAAGTCTTCAGGCTCACGATAGAACAGTTCACCACGATAGTTCTTTATTGCCCGTACGTCAGCCGCATTCTTGGAGAAAAACGTGATGTCAGGCACGACCGCTGTCACTTTTCGTCGGTAGTGCTTCGTCGCTCCCCAAAGGTAAGCTGTGGCCTGGTCGCCACACTCTATGTTGATGAGAGTGGACTTGATCGACCACGATGAAGTCTTGGTTTCAAAGACGAGGAAGTTATCGAAACGGTCCTCGGCAATCAGGTCAAGGCGCATCGTGAAGTTCCACTTGGGCTTGCCGGGAAAGGGAATCTTGATCATCTTCTCTACGTCTATGATCTTGAGATACTTCAGGTCATCCTTGCCAAACTCGTTAATCCACGACTCAAGCATGGCAGGGGCACGGCTGAGAGTCTCAAGGTATTCATCGCGGTTTTCAAACTCACCCTTTCGATCCTTGATCTCATCCTTTACAAGGGCGAGTGCGTGCTTGTCTTTTCCTGTACGATAGAACTCGGCTTTTCCTTCATGGAAAGCCCCCCCAAGAAGCAACGGCGTGGCAACAAACAACGGTTCGAGCCGAGGGGGACCGAAGCGAAGGAAGAACTTGCGCTGACAGCACTGGTAGAGGTTGTAGAAGTGCAGCCCTGAACTTGTTGCGGAGCGGTTGGGCTTCACTGTGCGTGTTTCCAATTTTGTCGGCTCCTTACCAAGTAAATAGCTGTTGGGGTTACTCCAAACTTTCTTGCTAAACGGAGCCTGTCTCCCTTTTCCCACTTGGAGTTTAGGATTTCTTTAACAGCTTTGGCTGTCAGTTTGGAACAGGGATTAGCTTCGCCACAGGGAGGAAGGGCTCTTCCCTCGAACCTGTTGCGGTCCCATGCTTCGTTCATGTTATCGGTACTACTTCCAAGGTGCAAATGCTCAGGGTTGATGCACTGACGGTTGTCACAGGAATGGCATACGCATGAGCCATCAGGTATTGCCCCGTTGTACTTTTCCCAGATATAGCGATGGAGCCGTACAGTCTTTCCTCCCCTGTGAGCTACTGGATAGCCTTGAGACCGTTTGTGGGAATTGCAAATATGACAACCATTTTTATCTACTGTATAAGTAATGGCTCTCGTCTTTGTTCTTCCCATGCTCATCCTTGGTTCCTCGATGTAAGTCTTCATGAGTGCAAGTTTATTGCAATCCTTTGGGTTCTGTCAAGGAATGGACCTTTCCATGTAGGCGAGCATTTCACGAATGCACGTGGAGCAGATGTCCTTTCGGGTAAAGTCCAGCGCTTTCTCGTCGGTAAGTCGATAGCGCTCTGAATGCTGGGTTTCGTAGGTAGGTGTCAGGTTGAAAAGCATTCCGCTTTCTGCCCCACAGATGTCACAGATGGTTCTGGTCATGACATCACTTGCCTTTCGGGCGAGCGATCCAGGAGTCCTTCCACTGGGACTTGTCCACGTCGTCGGGGATCTTTCCTGCGGGGGAGAAGCCTTCGCGGGCGACAGGTCCGCGCCACAGGAGAAGCCATGGCTTTTCATCAGAGCCTTTGACTTCGGGAAGGACCGACCACCACCATGCACGGCCATCGGGATTGAAGGCGGCGCCGATGGTGCCCTTGGGGGCCTTACTCCAGTCAGGAGACCACAGTTTCTTAGCCATATTTTTCCTCCAATTCGATGGGATAGGCAGGAACCGTGTGGGCAATTCGCCATGCGAAGGCAGCGTCACAATCCTCAGACCCAAGTCCTCGCCAACTTCCCTCATCCTCTTCGCAAAGAGATACGATATAGTTGGGGGTGTACTGACAAAGCTTCAGATCGTGCTGGTTGTCTGAGGGCCATCGTTTCCTTTCGTAGTGAAAGGCCACCCACAGTTCGGTGTTCTTAGGTGGCTTCTTTTTGGAGAAAAGATGCCATTCGTTGGAATTCACTTGCTGTCTCCTTGTAGGCGTTTCTTCAGGGCCACAAGCTCCCGGGTGAGCTTTGCCAAGGTGGTGTAGGCCCAGTTCTCGGGGCCGACCACGGTCTGTCCGACGGCCTCGGGATCGAGCATGGGAAAGTCAGTGGGCGAGGCGACAGCGAGGAGGAGATCGGCCGAAGGTGAGATCCATGAATAGCGCTCGCGGTATTCGGGTTTGTTCTTCAGGTTTGCATGGATCTGCCACAGGACCTGGGTCATGTAGGTCAGGGATATGATGTCGGTCTGGACATCGATGTCGTCGTGCTTCAGGTCGATGATAGGACGATTGTCGAATTGGTTTCCTTTCCACCAGACGTTCATCTCGCTGCCGTAGCAATAGGGCTCGTAGCGAAGAGGGGCACGACGGGGGCCACCTTTGCGCCAGCAGCAGTCCACGGCCATGCAGACACGCTTGGCAGGGTCATCGCCACAGGCTATGTCGGCCACGTTCAGGGCGAGGGCCGAGACGCTGCCAGCTTGGGTCACGTAGTAACGGATGTTAGGGAAGAGACTCTTGAGGATGTAATTGAACTCGGTGTTCACCATCCCCTTGAAGTCCTGATAAGGGAGATAGAAGAAAAGCCTTTCCCTGTCGATGACGGACTTTTCGCTGTACCATATCGGATCGGCCTGGATGGGAAGGACGATGTCAAGGAGCTGGGGGTGGTCGAGGCGAGACTCCAAGACATGGAGGTATTGCTGCTGGTCAGCGTCAGCCACCACAAGGGCCGTGGGTGTGATGCCTTGGGCGAGCAGTGCGCCGAGGGCGGTCGGTCCACAGAGGATGGCACCGGGATTTGGGGGCAATCGCTTGAGGACTTCGGGAATTGACGGTCCGCTTCCCATGACGATGAAAGTGCCGTAGCGAGCGCCGAGGCGATTGGTCAGTTCTTCGAGGGAATGAACGGGAAAGCGGGCGCGAAGCAGGCGGCTAATGTTGGGAAAGCCCTGGACGATGAAGCGGTTCATGGCGCCGTCACTCACAGCCTCGCCAAAGGCATTCAACTCGTCGATGGCGGCTTTCTGTTCGGCACTTTCGTTCTCAGGTATCAGGCTCAAAGGTTAGGCTCCTTCATTTGGATTTCACAGGGAGGGAATGGAAGGCTTTACTCTCTCCATTCCCTGTCCTGTGGCTGGATGGAAACACCCGGAGCGCGGCCTCCCCGGGTGGCCGTCTGCCGCAGACCAGCTACGGTCGGACTTTTCTGGAAGTGCCAGGATTCGAACCTGGTTGCCTTGCGGCAACGGCCACCAGAGACGGGAAACGGAGGAAACCCGCGTCTGGCCCCTGCACTCCCGTAAAGCGCCGTGCGGGGAAGGAAGGAGGACACAGGACCTTCCCCCTGGGCTTGCACGGCGCAAATGAGACATGGTCAGAAAATTGGGGCGGTGTCACACAGCGGCGAGAAATGCCAACGGCACCCCGTATCGCTGCTTGAAAAGCCATTTTCAAACTCACTTTTCTGTGACCTCCGCCCCGACGTTGTGTGGAGTCAAAGGCAGTATATCATGGGACTCCACGATGGTGTCAAGCCTTGTCGACAATAGTCGCTAATACTTTTCGGGCAAACAGCTCGGCGACATTACGTTTGAGATAGGCGCGGCACTCGCTACCACTATCGTCCATCAAGGAAAAGATGACAGGGTAGTCGGGGTCATCGTCGAGGATGACATGGGTGGTTTCGACGAAAATTGTTGCGTCCATGTTGTCAGCTCCTTACTGTCGAAGAGGTTTCCTTCACGCCCTTGACGCCCGGGATGCCGAGGTCCTCAGACTTGGCGTCGCGAGCCTTGGCGTTGAGAACCACAAGGTTTGGCATCAGATAGTCAAGGAACTTTGCTTCGTCGACTTTTGTTGCAGTCTTGGAAGCTATCCACCTGACGAGATCACCGAGGTTGGTTACCTCGGCGTGCCAGTGTTCGGTGAAGGACAGGCCCGAGACCTCAGGGACAAAGGGCTTGGCCATGATGGCAGCGGCCTTTTCGTCCTTGCCACTGTCGAGGGCTTTCTCGATGAGGGCGTCCTGTTTGGCTTTCTGCTTGGCTGCGTAGGCGGCCAAGGCATCGCGAATGAGGACTTCGGCATCGCGAATGACGTTGTCCACGTCCTTGAAAAGCTTGTCCTTGGTTTTGTACTCGGCTTTCGCCTTGTCGATCTCGGGGCCGAGGAGGGTTTTCAGGTCCTTACGGATGCTGACGGTGTCCTTGAGGGCTTGGCCGGCCTTCTCAAAGCTGGTGGTATCGAAGACACTGACGGCTCTCCAGGTCTTCACAAGCGTGGTGGCGCGGGCTTTCAGGGCCGTGATGCGAGGATCGGGGGCAAAGGTGACAGCGGATGGTTTGGCTTTTGACGGCATAGTTATTTCTTCCTTTCGCCATTGGCCCGGTAGTTGGATCCCGGGAGGCATCCGACGGCTTGTAGCTCGGCATCGGGGCAAACTATGAGGATGGAATACTTTCCACGCAAGGACTTGGGGGCAAGGTCGTTCCCGTTTGCGTGGCGTCGAATGCCATAGGGATAATCGGTTGAGAAGCTTTTTCCCATGGGATTTTCGCCTATTTTGTGGCTCGCCGGTAGAGAAGCTTTTCGGCGGCCTTTGCGTCATTGAAAAGGGATTTCAGCGCCACAGCAAAATCGAGATTATGACGAGTCTCGATTTCGTGAGCATCGGCAATCATGCGAGCGAGGGCAATTTCAAGTTCCTTTGTGCGACTGACAGACATAGGTTTTTTCCTCCGTTGTAGTGATTGTATCATGGGGTTATGTGGTGGAAGCAATACGGGCGAGCTTCCCCATGAGGTAAAGACTTGTGGGCCGGTGCGGATGGCCGAAACGCTTGAAGTCGTCAAGCAAATCGCGGATTACGGCCTGATAGCCCAGGAGGAGGATACTGGCGTCGTCGGGGCCGGGGATTGCCAGAACGCCGGCTTTTTCCAGTTTCGCGATTGCATCGGCCGGTGAGATTGAGCGTAGGTGACAGACCAGGGATGCATGGTCGGGGCAGCGGGGGCGGATTGTGTAGACGGCAGTGGTCATTTTGTCACCTCTACTTTCTCGACGGTAGCGTCAATAAGGGACTCGTCTTGAATGCGCTCCAAGAGTGCCCAGGCGATGCGACCGGCGGAGATCTCATCGGTTGCTTCGATCTCCATGGTGACTCTGACAACATAGACTCCGTTCATGATTTTCCTCCGTTGTGATGGCCGACGGCATGTGTCCGTCCGCGCCTAGGGCCGCCGGCCGAATTGAACGGCCAATTACCCTTGGCGGCCCCCCGCTGCTTTCAGCGGAATGTCATGGCGTCACCTCTCTTTCGTTTCGCGCGCGGTTTGCATTACCGCCGCTATGGCCGGCCGGGGTGGTGAGGCCCCGCGCCTCTTTGCCGGCCGGTTATCAGTAGTTCATGGATACCAGATGGTCATAAACCTCCTGGCTTACGGGTGAATCGCATTCTACGTTAAGCCCGGGGCGGAATCCCTTTAGCTGGACGAGAGAGAGCAACCGATAGGCGCGGCTGCTCTGGCCGGTATGATGGTCTCGGCCATAGCAATAGCAGCCGATGTACACATCAAAGCGCTTTTCGATGTATTCCTGATGGGTCATGGTGTTTGTCCTTTCCTATATCCAACGATGGCAAAGGGCATAGCCGCCTTCGCGATGCCAATGCATTACCGTTTCATCGCCGTTTGAATCTTTCCTTGCAAATCCATCGATGGTATAGTCGCGATCGCCGTTGAAATGATCGTTTGACGGGCAGTGCTTTCCGATACAACCGTGGCCGGTAGGGAATAGGACGCGGCTTAGGGAATAGACAAGATGAAAGCCCATGTCCATTCCGCAGCCGCTGACGGCGACACCTTCATGACGACGGTCATAGCGAAAGCCGATAGCTTTAGCCACAAGCCAGGAGATACGCCGGGGCGAATTGTCGCGGATGATGAAGCAATCAATCACTCGATACATGCCCGATCGGGAAACATGGACCAGGTTTGTCCAGACAGTATTACCGGGCTTTAATTTCTTGAGCAGATCTTCGCGGGCTGAATCCCGTTCGATTTTCTGTGCTTTTGTCATGACATCTCCTCCGTTAAAGGAATGCATCAGCTGACAAGCAACGCTTGTCGATGGCCGGGGGCAGTTTTGAAGCTGCCCGCACTCTCCCGGCCGCTGGGCGGTTTATGGCCGGGAAGATTTGCGCTTTCCTTTGTAGATCATTCCTTCGCCGAAACCGCGACCGGTATAGATGATATTGTCGACGACGGCTTCAATCTGGTACATGTGAGAGCCTATGAAGGAATAGACGGGCCAAGATGCGACGGCGTGCCATGTTCCAATGGGCTTTCCGTGCCAATCGGTAAGAATGCCGTCTTTGCCGGGGTAGGCTATGATGTACTCTGGGGAAACAACGGCCCCGCCATGTTCGAAGGTTTTCCCTTGGAAAGTGAAGGTACAATCCTTTTCGATGTAGATACGATCATTTGCTACTTCCATTTGCTTCCTCCATTAGAGAGTTTTGTGGCCCGGGGAGATAATCCCCCCTTACAGGCCAGTCAGTTGTTCCAGCAGGCGAGCATAGGCCCGCTTGTAGTTGGCAGGAATCTCGTCCGGTCCGTATGGGTCGGTCTGGAATTTGGCATCGTCTATCAGCTCTTG
>Ga0335069_10015001_pt1 | contig 10835 bp, 8 predicted proteins | sample Lox_Sample_11_FD_206714 | JGI IMG/M metagenome (GOLD analysis project Ga0335069, IMG submission 206714) | Soil microbial communities from Loxahatchee National Wildlife Refuge, Florida, United States - Lox_Sample_1.1 | ecosystem: Environmental > Terrestrial > Soil > Wetlands | place: USA: Florida... | reverse complement strand
CGCTTCATCTCGCACACGCCTGCCTCCAGCGGCCGGACGCCGACGCAGCCGGCCGGCTCGCCGCCGACGCGCGCGACGAGCAGGGCGTCGTAGCCGCCCGGCAGCGCAGCCACCTCCTCCTCGAAGCCCTGGAACGAGAGGTCGACCCCGAGCGAGTCGGCGTACTCCCGGAAGAGCGTGCGGACGAGCTCGACGTCGTCCGCGTCGGCGATCAGCGGAGCGCCCGCAGCGCCGCCACGTCGTCCGGAGTCGGCTCCCACTCCCCCGCCTTCACGTTCGCGCGCACCTGCTCCGGCTTCGTCGCGCCGGCGATGACCGACGCGACCGCAGGCATCGCCGCGAGCCCGCCGATCGCGACGTCGAGCAACGACACGCCGCGCTCGTCAGCGAACGCCCGCAGCGCGTCGACGCGGTCGTGCTGCTCCTCCGGGATCTCGCGGCCCGCGAGCCGCCCCTCGCTCGCCACCTCGCCGCGCACGTACTTCCCGGTCAGCAGCCCGCTCGCGAGCGGGAAGAACGGCAGCTGTCCGATCCCGAGCCGCTCGCACGCCGGCAGGATCTCGTCCTCCGCCTCACGGTGGACGAAGCTGTAGTGGTTCTGCGCCGCGACGAAGCGCGTCAGGCCGCGCTCGCGCGCGACGCGGTCCGCATCCTCGATCTGCCCGGCGGAGAAGTTCGAGGAGCCGATCCACCGCACCTTGCCCTGCTGCACGAGCTCGTGCAGCGCCGCGAGCGTCTCCTCGATCGGCGTCTCCGGATCCGGCTCGTGCATCTGGTAGAGGTCGATGACGTCCGTGCGGAGGCGCCGGAGCGAGCCCTCGACCGCCCAGCGGACGTACTCGGAGGAGCCGCGCGGCAGCTCCGGCGCGCCCTCGAACGGCTTGCCGAACTTCGTCGCGAGCACGACGCGGTCGCGCCGGCCGTCGAGCACGCGGCCGATGTACTCCTCGCTCGTGCCGTTGGAGTAGATATCGGCGGTGTCGAGGAGCGTGACTCCGGCGTCGAGCGCCGCGTCGATCACCGCGCGCGTCTGCTCGAGATCCGCGCGCGCGCCGAAGTTGTTGCAGCCGAGCCCGACGACGGAGACCTCGGGGCCGCCGTCTCCCAGTGTTCGTGAGCGCATGGAGCCTGACGCTATCCGTTCGCGTGCGGTCGGCGCGCGATGTGCATGCGCGCGCGGAAGCGCATGACGACGACGCCGTCCTGGTTGACGAGCTCGTTCTCGCCGACGATCGTCCCGCGGCCGGGATCGGTCTCCGACGGCCACGACTCGACGATCCGGCTGCGCGCGGTCAGCGTGTCCCCGGGGCGAACGGGCGCGAGCCAGCGCAGCTCCTCGACGCCGGGCGAGCCCAGGCCGGCCGCGTCGAGCAGCTCCGCGCGGACGTAGATGCCCATGTAGATCGCGGCCGTCTGCCAGCCGCTCGCGATCAGCCCGCCGAAGGGCCCGCCGGCCGCGGCCTCCACATCGACGTGGAACGGCTGCGGATCGTACTCGCGCGCGAACGCGACGATCTCCTCCGCGGTGATCGTGTGCGAGCCGTGGACGGTCTCCCGGCCGACGGCGAAGTCCTCCCAGTACCGCACCGGCGCAGGCTATCCGCCCGGTCGCCCATGATCGGCGCCTTCCCCGATGGCGGGGAGCCGCGGCGGACGCACACTCACGGTGGAGGAGGCGCAATGAACGCGGAAGCCGACCGGACGAAGCGCTTCGCGCTCGTGCTGCTCGGGCTCGGGATCGCCTTCTACCTCATGTTCGGCGTCGGCGAGCTCGCGGGCGGGGACGTCAGCGGCGTCCAGCACTTCATCCCGGTTGCGATCCTCACCGCGCTGGCGGTCGTGGCGTGGCACCGTCCGCGGGCCGCGGGCATCGCCCTGCTCGCGCTCACGGTCCCCCTCGGCGCCGTCTACATCGCCGTGCTCGTCGTCCGGGACCTGCCGCCGACGTGGGCGCTGATCATCGTCGCGCCGCCCCTCGTGACGGGGTACCTGCTCCTCCGCGCCGGGCGCGGCTGAGGGGTCAGGCCGGGCCGAGCCCGTCCGGCAGCGGGCGCGCGTGGACGACGACGAGCGTCTTCGTCGGCCGCGTGAGGGCGACGTAGAGCTCGCGCAGGCCCTGCTCGCCGTCCTCGGCGATCGCCGCCGGCTCGACGACGACGACGTGGTCGAACTCGAGCCCCTTCGCCTGGCGCGGCGTCAGCACCGGGATCGACGCCTCGTCGAACGCGTCGCCGATCGGCGTCCCGGCGGCGAGCGCGCGCGGCGCGATCACCGCGAGCAGCCCGTCGCGCTCCGCGAGCGCCCCGGCCTCGCGCAGCGCCGCCGGGAGGAGCTCGTCCTCGCCGACGCGGACGATGTGCGGCCGGTCGCCGCCCTTGCGGTAGGCGAGCGGCGGCTCGACGTCGGGCGCGATCCGCTCGAGCAGCGGCAGCGCCAGCTCCATGATCTCCGCCGGGACGCGGTACGCGTGACGGAGCTCCTCGATCGTGATCTCCGCCTCCTCGGGGAGATACGGCTCGAGCTCCTGCCAGCGCCGGTAGACGATCGGGCCGGTCGCCTGCGCGACGTCGCCGAGGATGGTCAGCGAGCCGTCGACGGCGCGGCGCGAGATCGTCAGGAGCTGCATCGGCGAGAGATCCTGCGCCTCGTCGACGATGACGTGCCCGTAGGCCCGCGGCGGCCCCTCGAGCAGGACGCGCGCCTCGTCGAGCAGCGGCAGGTCGTGCTCGCTCCAGCGCAGGTCGGCGGCGCGCCGCGGCCGGTCGCGGAGCAGCAGCTTCTGCTCCGCCGGCTCGAGGATCTCCTCGGCGGCCTCGGCGAGCGACGCCGGCGAGGTGAGCAGCCGCGCGACGAGCTTGTCCGCACGCGGGAGCGCGAGCACGCGGTCGAGATACTTCGTCAGGAAGCCGTTCTTGCGGAGCGCGCGCTCGAGATCGTCGAAGCTGCGCAGCGCCATCGGGCCGAGCAGCTCGCCGTAGCGCTCGTAGAACCGGCGCAGCAGCGCCATCCGGAACCGTTCGCGCGCCGGCCCGAGCGCGAGACCGGACGCGAGCGCCTCGTCGAGCAGCTCCTCGACCTGCCGCTGCTTCACCGAGACGAAGCTCCCGTCGGCGTAGAGGACGAGCTCCTCCGGCGCCGGCTTCACGGCGAGCTCGACCGCGCGGCGGACGACGAGCGCGAGCCGCGTGTCCGCCTTCAGCCGCGCGACCTCGGGCGCCTCCTCACGGCCGACCTCGATCCCGTCGAGCAGCTCCGAGACGGCGCGCTGCTCGACCGCCTCCTCCCCGAGCGCCGGCAGCACGTGCGAGACATAGTCCATGAACGTGGGATTCGGCCCGACGACGAGCACGCGGCGCAGCTGCTCGCGATGCGTGTACAGGAGCCACGACGCGCGGTGCAGGCCGACGGCGGTCTTCCCGGTGCCCGGCCCGCCCTGGACGACGAGCGCGCCTTCCGGCTCCGCCGTGATCAGCCGGTACTGGTCGGACTGGATCGTCGCGACGATGTCGCGCATGCGCCCCTCGCGCCGCCGCTCCAGCTCCTCGAGCAGGAAGTCCGAGACGGACGCGCCCTCGACGCCGGTGCCGTCGAGCGCCTCGTCGGAGATGTCGACGATCCGCCGTCCCTCCGTGCGGTAGCGGCGCCGCTGCGTCACGCGCTGCGGGTCGGACGGCGTCGCGGTGTAGAACGGCCGTGCCGCCGGCGCCTGCCAGTTGACGACGAGCACCTCGTGGCGGTCGTCGTGCACCCATCGCCGGCCGATGTAGAGCGGCCGCGGCGTCCCGTCGAGGCTCAGCCGCCCGAAGCAGAGGCCCCGCTCGGCGTCCTGGAACGTCCGCGCTCGTCGCTTCGCCCACGCCTCCATCGCGAGCGCGGCCCACTCGGTCGCCATCGCGTTCTGCGTCCGGCCGAGCGTCTCTCGCATCCTGTCGAGGCACGCGTACGCGTCGTCGACGTACGCCTGCTCCGCTGCCAGCTCCGGATGGGACACGGGTCGAGAAGGCTAGCCACGTAGGATCCCTCCGGCAATGAGGCTCGGGGTCAACCTCGGCTACGCGTCGCCCGGGACGAATCCGGTCGAGCTCGTTCCGCTCGTCCAGGAGGCGGAGCGGCTCGGCTTCGACTCCGCGTGGGCGGCGGAGGCGTGGGGAACCGACGCCGTCACCGTGCTCTCGTGGCTCGCCGCGTCGACGAGCCGGATCACGATCGGCTCGGCGATCATGCAGATCCCGGGGCGGACGCCGGCGAACACCGCGATGACGGCGGCGACGCTCGATCTCATGTCGGGCGGCCGCTTCGTCCTCGGGCTCGGCACCTCCGGCCCGCAGGTGGTCGAGGGCTGGCACGGCCAGCCGTGGGGCAAGCCGCTCGGCAAGACGCGCGAGTACGTCGAGATCGTCCGCGCCGCGCTCCGCCGCGAGACGGTCGAGCACGAGGGCGAGCACTATCGCATCCCGTACGACGGTCCGGGCGCGACGGGGCTCGGCAAGCCGCTGAAGCTGATGATGCGGCCGCTCCGCGCCGAGATCCCGATCTACCTCGCGGCGATCGGCCCGAAGAACGTCGCGCTCGCGGCCGAGATCGCCGACGGCTGGCTGCCGATCTTCGTCGACCCCGAGCGCTTCGGCGACGCCTTCGGGGCGAGCCTCGCCGGCGCGCCCGACGGCTTCGAGATCGCCGCCACCGCCCACGTCCTCGTCGGCGACGACGTCCAGGCTCTCCGCGACGCGCTGAAGCCGTACCTCGCCCTCTACGTCGGCGGGATGGGTGCGAAGGGGAAGAACTTCTACAACGCGCTCGTCCGCCGCTACGGCTGGGAGGCCGACGCGGAGCGGATCCAGGACCTGTACCTCGCCGGGAAGCAGCGCGAGGCGATCGCCGCCGTCCCCGACGCCCTCGTCGACGCGGTTGCCCTCGTCGGCCCGAAGGAGCGGATCCGCGACCGGCTCGAGGCCTGGCGGGAGACGCCGGTGACGACGCTGATCCTCGGCACGTCCGAGCCGAAGGCCCTGCAGACGCTCGCAGAGCTCGTCCTCTAGAGCGGAGGCCTCCCCCGCAGCGGGGGGTTGCCCACAGCCCCCGGCATACCTCGATCGAGGGAGATTTCGCCGGTCCACCCTTCCGAGGGACGGTCCGTCACCAACCGGGGGACGATGCCGCTGCCCCCTGTCCGTACGGTCTCACCGCTTCAACGTGCTCTGCGAGCCGCTTCGGCGGTCACGACGAAGGGGAGAGGCAAACCAGATGCAACGAACTGCGGTGGAGGGGCGGCGAAACACCCTGTGGGGCCGGGGCGGCCGGAAGGCCAGCGCGGTCGTCGCAGCGGTGGTGACCGCGGGAGCGCTGGCGGCGTCGGCCGCCGCCGGCGTGTCGAGCCCTCACAAGAGCTGGGGCTTCAACACGAAGGGGCTCGGGAAGACGAGCGCCTACGTGCCCGGATCGCTTGCAAGCGCGATCCAGCAGACCCCGAACAAGAAGTTCGACGTCATCGTCGAGGGCACCCACGCGAAGACCGGCGGAGGCCTTCGGAACAGCATCCTCGACGCGAAGAGCGGCTCGAACGCGATCGGCGGCGCGCAGATCCGGCGCACGTTCCGTGCGATCAACGGCCTGCACGCGATGCTGACCGGCAGCCAGATCGCCTTCCTCGCGAGGACGTCATACGTGTCGGCGATCGTGCCGAACGCCCGGGTGCAGATGAGCTCGATCGAGCTGCCCCAGACGAACGGGCAGAAGTGGGCCTGGGCGATCGGAACGCCGGTCGACTGGACGACGCAGGCCTCGGAGCTGACCCAGCCGACGATCGCGGTCGTCGACTCCGGCATCGACCCGACGCGCGCCGACTTCGGTTCGCGTGTGATCGACCAGGTCAGCCTGGCCAGCCTCACGCCGAACTCGCCCGGCGACGGCTACGGACACGGCACGTTCGTGGCCGGGATCGCGGCGGGAGGCGCCGACGGCTTCGCCGGCGTCGCACCCGAGGCGAACCTCGTCTCGATCGACGTGATGGACGACGAGGGCGAGTCGACCGTCGCGGACATCGTCGCGGCCTGCGACTGGATCCTCCAGCACAAGGCGGCGGACGACATCCGCGTCGCGAACTTCTCGCTGCAGGCGACCGAGCCGACGAGCCTGTTCTTCGACCCGATCGACCAGGCGGTCGAGAAGCTGTGGCTGAACGGCGTCGTCGTGGTCGCGGCCTCGGGCAACTTCGCCCAGGACGGGCAGGAGAGCGGCGTCCCGTACGCGCCCGGCAACGACCCGTTCGTCATCACCGTCGGCGCGACCGACGTCGAGAACACGGTCCAGACGGGCGACGACGTCGCCGCTCCGTGGTCGGCGTGGGGCTACACGGCCGACGGGTTCATGAAGCCGGAGATCTCCGCTCCGGGCCGCTACGTGATCGGGCCGGTCTCCGCCGGCGCGGGCCTCACGGTCGAGCGGCCGGACCGCGTGCTCACCGATCCGTCCGGGTACATGCAGCTGAGCGGAACCTCGTTCGCGACGCCGATGGTGGCCGGCGCTGCGGCGATGCTGCTCGCCCAGCATCCGGACTGGACGCCCGACCAGATCAAGGGCGCCCTGATGGTCTCGGCCAGCGCGACGCCCGTCGCGGCCCCGGGCTCCACCGGCGTCGGCGAGCTCGACGTCGCCCTCGCGCGGCGCGTCACCGATCCGCCGAACCCGAATGCCGGCCTCGACCAGTTCCTCACGACCGGCTCCGACGGGACCGTGACGTTCGACAGCTCCGCCTGGCAGGCGGCGGCCCAGAGCGACGCGGCCTGGGCCAGCGCCGCGTGGAGCGACGCCGCCTGGAGCGACGCCGCCTGGGGCAGCGCAGCGTGGGGCAGCGCAGCGTGGAGCGACGCCGCCTGGAGCGACGCCGCCTGGAGCGACGCCGCCTGGAGCAGCGCGGCCTGGGGCAGCGCAGCCTGGCGCGACGCCGCCTGGAGCGACGCCGCGTGGAGCAGCGGCTACGCGCGCAGCGACTCGGCGGCGGACGATCCGAGCATCGATCCGAACGCGACGGCGGTGACGGACGACGAGATGACGTTGCTCGAGTCGAACCTCGGCATCGTCGACCCGAGCTGCGATCCGTCGCTCAACGCCTGCACGGCGCCGTAGCAAGGCCGCAAGCGATCGCGGGGCCGGAGTCCTAGCCGCAGGGCCCGGCCCCGCAGTCGCGGTCCGGAGACCTGTCAGGATCTCCCCATCGTCCGACCCTCGGGAGGCCAGCCATGACAGCCGTGCTGAAGGAGTTCCGGGACTTCCTGCTGCGGGGGAATCTCGTCACCCTCGCCGTCGCCTTCGTGATGGGCGTCGCGTTCGCCGCGCTCGTCACCGCGTTCGTCAACGACCTCGTCATGCCGGTGATCGCGGCGATCTTCGGCAAGGCGAACTTCAACGAGCTGACCTTCACGATCCACCACGCAGTCTTCATGTGGGGCGCGTTCGTCACTTCGGCGATCGCCTTCGTCTCGATCGCGGCCGCCGTCTTCTTCTTCATCGTCAAGCCCGTCGATGTGCTCGAGAAGCGGCGCGCGAAGGGCGAGGAGGAGGCGCCGCCGAGCGACGAGGAGCGTCGCCACCAGGAGCTGATCGCGGCGATCGGAGCGCTCGGAACGCGTAGCTGAGACCGGCTAGCGGCAGGCGCCCGCGTCCGGCACGTAGCGCGGCGGGCTCGTCGCCGCGTTCCGCGACTCGAAGCCGCGGGAGAAGCGCGCGCCGCCGCAGAACGGCACGCGGACCGTCGCCGGTGCGTTGGGACGGACGGCCACGCGAAGCGTCGGCCGGTCGTGGTCGAACAGCGTGAACGTGCCGGGCGCCGGATAGGCACTGCGCACCTGGAACGTGACCCAGCCGGCCGCGGGCCGCCGGTCGGGCCAGAGCCAGATCCCGCCCGCGTTCAGCAGCATGCCGCCGGCGAGGCGACCCCACATCAGCAGCCCGAGCCGGTCGGCGCCGGCGGGCCGCCAGAGGCCGAGCGGCCCGTCGCTCCCCACGAGCCGCGCGTCACGGAGGAGCACGGTGGAGGCGGAGCTGTCGACGACGAGCGGCGTCGCGATCGTGTGCCCGGAGAGGAGCAGGCGCCCATCGGCGTCGACGGCGAGCTGCGGCGACGCGAACTTGTCCGGCGCCTTCGCCCCCGGCAGGAGCAGGACCTGGTCGACGTGGCGGTTCCAGAACAGCGTCTCGAGGACGGTGCTCCGCTGGCTCCCGGGCGCGGCGAGGAAGGCGGGGGCGCGAACGCCGGAGTGGTCGATCCACGCGAGGTCCGCCGGGAGCAGCCCGTGCCGGAGCGCGACGTTCGTCGTCCGCTCCCAGGAGACGCCTCCGCCGAAGGCGACGGCGGCGACGAGGATCGAGACGAGAAGGAGCGCGCCGGGGACCCAGCGCCGGCGGCTCGCCGCGGCGATGCCGACGGCGGCGCCGAGGGTCGCCGCGAGGGCGACGAGAAGCGACGCAGTCCCCGGGTCGCCGACGAGCAGCTGCAGCCGCCGGACCGCGCCCTCGAACGGCGCGGGCGACGTCTGGGCGGCGACGTAGCCGGCGAGGGGGACGAGCCCGGCGAAGGTCGCGATCGCCGCCGCGACGGACGCCTCGGCCTGCCACCTGCGCGGCGACCGGCTCATCCGCAGGCCGAAGGCGACGGCGAGCAGCGGCACCGCGTAGAAGAGGTAGCGCTCCTGAAGGAGCTTCGTGTCCCCGTACAGGCATGCCTGCGCGAGCAGCGCCGCGAGGAACGAGACCGACACCGTGCCGAAGGCGAGCTCCGAGCGGAAGCGCGGCCGCACGAGGGCGAGCGCGCCGCCGACGAGCCCCGCCGGTGCGATCACGATCCCGGCCGACAGGACGAGGACGTAGAGGTCGCTCGGCGCGAGCTTCCACCCGCCCGCGAGCGCGGAGTCCGACGGGAGCAGCGTCGCGTAGTAGCCGACCCGGCCGGTCGCGGCCAGGCCGAGCGCGGCGAGGGCCTCGAGCGCGACGAACGGGACGAGGACGCGCTGGCGGCCCAGCGCCGAGCGCACTCCACCGGTGCGGATGCCGTCCGCGACGACCGCGACGAGCGCGCACAGCGGCAGCACGGCGAGCTGGACGCGCGCGGCTCCGGCGAGGACGGCGAGCACGATGAAGACGACGGTCGCGCGCCGGCCGGGACGCTCCACGAGCGCCACGGCGGCGGCGATCGCGCCGAGCGCGAGCGGGTACGCGATCGGCTCGGACAGCACCTGGCTCGCGAGCGAGAGCTGCGGGACGACGACGGCGAGCGCGGCGACCGCGAGCGCCGTGTTCTCGCCCAGCCGCACCTTCCGGGCGAGCAGGTACGCGGGCACGGCCGCGAGCGCGACGGCGACGGCGTTCAGCGTCTGGATCGCGCGAAGCGACAGCTCGACGCGCGGCAGCAGCCACGCCGGCGCGGTCAGCAGCGGCTGGAGCAGCGCCGGGAAGTACGCTGCGGTTCCGCGTACCGAGGGCGCGTGCCCCGCGGCGATCGAGCGGCCGAGCGCCGCGTAGAGGTACTCGTCCGGGAACGCCGTCGGCACGAGCCGGAGGAAGGCGAGCAGCGCGTGCGCGACCGCCGCCCCGAGCACGAGAGCGGCGAGCTTCCAGCGGACGGAGATCCGGGCGCGCGCGGAGGCGGCGAGCTCGGGCTCCCAGACCGGATCGACGCTGACGGGGTCGACGGCGCTCACACGTGGGCTTGTCGGCACCCCGAACGGGGGACTTGAGCGAGTGCCCCTTCAGGTGATGCCGTCTAGGACGACGTTGCGAGTGCGGCGCGGCGGACGACCGCGAGCACGCCGGGGGCGTACGTCCCGTCGGGACGCGGCGGGATGTCCACGAGCAGGCTCGTCCGCGTCGCCTTCGCCTCGGCGATCAGGCGCTCCAGCCGGGCCGGCGTCCGCGGCACGGCGTGCCCGTCCCAGAACCAGGTCGGCCCGAGCGCGATCGCGGCCTGGTGCGGGAGCTTCGAGACCGGCGTCTGCGGCCACCCGGGCGGCGGATGGCCCGGGAAGCCCGCCTCGAAGGTCTGGTAGTCCTCGCCCGGGAGCGGCAGGTGGTGGTGGTTCGTGACGACGAGCGCCCACGGCTGGAGCCGGTGGACGAGCCGGTAGAGCCCCTCCAGCTGCGCGTTGCTCAGCTCGTGGTCCCAGGTCCCGTCGAACCAGACGCCGGCGACCGGCCCGTAGCCGGTCAGGAGCTCGCGGAGCTGCGCACGCGCGAGCACGAGGTAGGCCGCCTTGTCGCGGCCGTACGTCGGCTCGTGGAGGTCGAGGGTCGAGTAGTAGAGGAACAGCGGCAGGTGCGCGCGGTGGGCGGCGGGAGCGAGCGCCGCGAGCAGATCCCGGTCGCGGCTCACGCCCCACGTGCCGAGCCCGCTGTGCCAGAGCGTGTAGCCGTCGTGGTGCTTGACCGTGACGACGATGTACGAGGCCCGCGCCGCCTGCGCCAGCGCGACCCACTCGCGCACCGCGTGCGTCACGTCGGGCCGGAAGCGGCGGACGACCGCCGGATAGGACGTCGCGTGCACGCCGCGCCACCACGCGTCGTCCGTCGGCGCCGCCAGCAGCGACGACGGCCCGTAGTGGACGAACAGGCCGAGCCGCGTCGACGCGAACCAGCTGAGCGCCTGGGCGCGGGTCTCCCGGTCGGCGCGGCGCAGCGCCGCGTCGCGGCGCAGCTGGGCCGGCAGCTCCCGCGCCGCCGCCCGCTCGATCGCGGCCGCCCGCGCCCGCAGCGGGCTCGCTGCGGTCTCCGGCTTGTTGCCGCCGGAGGCGGACGCGCAGCCGGCCGCCGCCAGGGCGACCGCCGCGAGCACGAGCCATTCGCCC
>Ga0335069_10014999_pt1 | contig 10836 bp, 11 predicted proteins | sample Lox_Sample_11_FD_206714 | JGI IMG/M metagenome (GOLD analysis project Ga0335069, IMG submission 206714) | Soil microbial communities from Loxahatchee National Wildlife Refuge, Florida, United States - Lox_Sample_1.1 | ecosystem: Environmental > Terrestrial > Soil > Wetlands | place: USA... | reverse complement strand
CCGGGTGGAGTTCCCCGAGCGTGTCCTGCGTATGTGGGACATGCTCAGCGAGGCAGGTGACGGACTCGAGCTGGAGACCGTGCCGCCGGAGGCCCTGGCCCGCATCCACCAGCTGGTCAAGGCAGCGGCCGCCGAACTCCAGGTCTCGATCTCCCCGGCCCTGGCCGGGGAGATGCGCCATTTCATCGACGGCTGCGCGGCCGAGCCTTCCGCATCGGAGGTGCGCATCGAGTACGCGAGCTTGCTCGGCTGGCTCGCTGGCCTGGTGATCGGCATATACGCCCAGCTTGACGACTCCAAGCATGAGCTGGCCATTTCAGCCCACCCTCGCGGGAGCACCAAGTCACCGCTTGATACGGGAGGTACCCCATGAGCACAGTTGATCGCTGGTCGGTGGAGCTGTCCATCAGCGAGCATGGCCGCGAAACTGAAGCCGACGCGCGTCTTGTCCTGGCTGATGACGCTCTCCTGGAGGCTCATGGCACGGCCCGGCGGAATCCAGCTGACCCCGATGTCACCGGAATCGGCGAGAAGATCGCAGTCGCGCGGGCCTTGTCAGGGCTGGCCCACCTGCTACTTGGCTCAGCCACAGCAGAGCTCGAGAACATGACCCATGAGCGGGCCCGGCTGCACCTGTGACGCGGGCGAGCCCGTGACGACGGGCGCCAGCCGGGGGACTTTCGCCCCTGTCTCACCCGGTTGCACTGCGCTGGGACCAAGGGTACGGCGCAGATGTGCTGCGGGAGCTGGCGCGGCTGCGGTTCACCGCTGAGGTGCGGGCCGTACCCGGGGGACGGGTGGTGTTCGCCGGCGAGCCGCTGCTGGAGGTGACCGCGCCGGTGGCCGGGGCGGCCCGGTGCGTGCTCGCTGCGGCTGGTGCCCAAGTGGTCGACTTCGCCTTCCGGCGTACCCAGGGCGTCGAGGCGGGACTGGAAGTCGCCCGTACGTCGGCAATCGCGGGCTTCAGTGCGACCAGCAATGTCGAGGCGGCCCGGCGGACTCTGGATCGTCCCGTGCGGCACTCACGCCCCGGCCTGGGCACAGCCGCACGACCGGCCAAGGGCCCGGCGCGGGTGACAGTCTGCGGGGGTGCCTACAGCCAGACCCGGACCGTTGCAGCGGCCCGGGTCCTTGTTCTGTTTCCGGTCGTAGTTCACTTGACCTTGAGGTCGGCCAGTGTCTGCTCGTAGGGCACGAACATCTCCTCGCGCCCGACCTGGTAGAGGCCATACTCAAAGTCCTGCATCAGGATGCCTCCCTTGAGCAGCAGCCCCTGAATCTCCGGCATGGCCATCAGCCCAAGGAGCACTTCGAACTCTGCTTCGACGAACCAGAAGTTCTCCCCGGTGGTGCTCCAGAACCATTTGGGCTCTGTGCAGACGCCCTCGGCGGCCTTCTTCCCCCAGAACTCGTCGGCCTCGCGCCCGTAGGCGAGCGCAGCCGTCTCCCGGCCAGGGTAAGGAAAGCTCCACTTCACCACCATCGCGGCTTTCATCACGTCACCCCCCTCTCGCGTCCCTACGCATGCAAGCCTTCTCCCGGTGCGGGCCGGTTCCCAGAGGCCGAAGTCCCTACCAGGGGGCGTCATCGCACAAAGCGGGGCGGAGTGGCTTCGTCATTCACCGGCTCGTGCCCAGCGGCGGGACCACACCAACCGGCCATGCGACACTGCGCAATACATGCGGCCCGGCCCCGGACCTGGACTTCGAGTATCTCGGGCCGCCGCCGACCGCGGGGACGAAGCACCACTCGAACGCGTGTGCAGCGTCTCGCGCGGTTCCGGTTGCTGTACTTTGCTGCTGTACTCTCCGACCCGGCTGTTCGAATTTAGCTTCTGACCAGGTGGAGCTAAGGGGACTCGAACCCCTGACCCCCTGCTTGCAAACAACAGGCAGTACGTCCATCCACGTCCATCCCTGCAGGCCACCGTCCTGGAGCGTGTATCCGCGTCCCTCCAGATCCGTACCTGTTGCGGTACTTTCGTGCTGTACTCCACCACCCAAGCCCACGGCCCTCCGGAGACCCTGCGGCACTCCGCCGCTGTGCCCCTTGCGAGCCTCATCCGTCCCGCGAAGAGAGCGACTGAGCCCCACGTCAGCACGGTAGCCGCGGAGTTCTGTGCGTGCCACCCATTTCAGGTTCCGCTTCTGCGGATAAGCGTGTGTCAATCTCTCGAACTCCAGGAAAGGGCGCCTCGCCGGGGGCGCTGAGCTTTATCTCCGGACGTGACCGCGCTGAATAGATTCGGGGCGGCCGGGCCGAGCACGCAGACGCGGTGTTGTCCCACCCGTCGTGGGTGATGCCGCTGGCCCGCTGCCAGGGTTGGCTGAGCATGCCCCGTCTGGGCAAGATCCGGGGTGTGGGGGAAGGTATGTCACTAGCGGCTGCGTCATCTTCTTATCCGCTCTTGAACATTTTCTGGACGATTCTCGAGATCTTCTTGTGGGTGATCTGGTTCTGGATCCTGATCACGGTGTTCATCGACATCTTCCGGAGCCCTGATCTGTCCGGTGGGGCCAAGGCCCTGTTCGTGCTGCTCATCCCGCTGATCGGTGCGGTGGTCTACCTGATCGCCCGCGGCAGCAAGATGCAGGAACGAAAGGTTTGGTAAGGCTAGGAAGAGGAGCAGGCCGCAGTCGTACCACCATCGCGGCCGGAGAAGGCGACGCACCTGTTCGCGTCTCAGCCGACCGTCTGCCGGGCTGGTCGGTGTACGTAGGGGGAATGCTGAGATGACTCTCGCTACGCCTGCTGCCCAGCCACCGGCCGAGACATTCACCAGCGTAATGGATCACGTCGCCCAGGGCTTCGAAGCACTGGGCGCGGCGGTCCTGGTCGCCGGCATCGTGTGGGCATTCGTGCTGGCGATAGTCGCGTGGCGGCGGTCAGGTCACCCGGCCAAGGGTTATCTGGCCCTGCGCACCGCCTTCGGCGGGACACTGCTGCTCGGACTGGAAATCCTCGTGGCGGCAGACCTCGTCCGCACGATCGCCGTCGCACCCACCCTCGACAACGTCCTGGTTCTCGGGCTGATCGTGGTGATCAGGACAGTGTTGAGCTTCTCGCTGGAGACCGAGATCGAGGGTGTGGTGCCGTGGCGGCGGGCGCAGATGAGCGGCGTGGGGGGAATCCGCCAGGCCTCGGCCAGCGCACTGAAGCCCAAGCGAGACCAGTGATTGCAGTCATGGCCCGCGCATCACCTCGGCGGGGTGACGTGCGGCCGGTACGCATCATCCTGGACGGGTTTCTGGATCACCGGGGCAGGGCGTGGTGGCTGTCGTCGCGTGAGCCCGTCCACAGGCCGTCACGTGGCCGCCGGGCTGTGGTCCTCGCCCGTTTCGGATCTGCGGTCCCGGCCGCGCTGCACGGCCCCCAGCAGGAGCCGGACGCCAGTGCCCAGAAGCGCGAGATCGCCGAGCATCTGGACGATAAGCAGGAGCCGGGCAGGCTCGGATTTCGCGGTGATGTCGCCGAACCCGACCGTGGAGAAGACGGTCACCGTGAAGTACAAGGCGTCCGTGCGGGTCAGCGGCTGGGTGAAGCTCGCGGCCGAGGCTCGTTCCATCAGGAAATACGTTGAGGCGAACAGCAGCAAGTACAGGGGAAGGATCAGGGCCAGCGCCTCGGCCGCCCGCGCACCTGGGTAACGGGCGCCAACAATGCTCCTGACCTGCCACACCATGAGGCCCACGAAGATCAGCAGGCCAATCAGCAGGCGCAGCGCTGTGTCGGTATTCCACGGACGATCCAGCGGAAGCAGGTAGTACAGAGCGACCAGCGCAGCCGTGATCAGCAGACTGCGCAGCGCCGCCCAGGCGATCAGCCGCCTCCGTTTCGCCGCCGGCAGGTCCCGGGCGGGCTGGCCGGTCATGTTGCCCCCGCGAATTCCGCTGGGGGCGTCAAGGCGATCGATGGCCGGCTGGGTGCCGCTTCGGCGGCGTGCTTTTGCCGCAGGTTGGCCAGGAGCTTCATGGGCATACCGATGCCCGCGGTGACCTTCTCGGACTTCCTCACCTCCCCAGGAAACCGCTGAAGGAGGTGAGTTGCCTCACCCGTCCGGGGTGTGCCGGGCCTGACCAGCCGGATGGGGGGCACGGCTACTTCGATGCGCTCTGGGACCGGGTTCAGCGGGGCAGCCACCCCGCTTGGGTGACGCCACGTCCCCCTCAGCGAGCTTGACTGACGTCACACGTTGAGCATGATCATTTCTCAGCATCGGCGCTCAAGGACGCACTTAGCGGCCATTCGGAAGCGAATAGAGGAGCACGCAGATGGACACCGACGACAACGCACGGGTTCGGTCCCCAGACGATCTGAACCCGCCCGGCGGCGCACACGCGGGTGCGGCAGCGGTCCGACCTTCCGATGCTGCCCCGGCTTCGGCGCCCGGGACGGCGGATACGGCCATGCCGGTGAGCCCGTATGGCGGGAAGCCGGGTGGTGGCCTGCAGTTCCCGCCGTATTACCGGCCCACGCCGTCGGTCCGCAGCCGGATCAACTACTTCCCCGGCAGCGAGGTCCTCGGCGAGAACGAAATGCGGATCTCGTTCGTCGGCAGCTGCCCGTTCCCGCCCCGGCGTGACCAGGCCGGCACCTGCATCATGGTGGAGCTGGGCAACGGCGACCGGTTCTTCTTCGACTTCGGGCCTGGCTGCGTCAAGAACATCCTCGCCATGGGCGTGCCGGTACCGGAGATCAACGACATCTTCATCACCCACCTGCACGTGGACCACTACCACGACCTGTCCTACCTGCTGCCCTTCTCAGCCTGGGCGGGACGGTGGAAGCAGCCGCTGCGGGTCACCGGGCCTTCCGGGCGCACGGCCGACCTCGGGACCAGGGCCATGGTCGCGGGCATGAAGCAGATGCTCAAGTGGCACCTGGAAGCCTTCGACGCCTGCCCGATCGGGGACGGCTACGAGATCGAGGTCAACGAGTTCGACTGGAAAGACGAGAACGGCGTCTGCTACGACAAGAACGGCGTCACGATCCGGCACTGGCGCCGCTCCCACGCCAAGGACGGCGCCTCAGCCTACCGGCTGGACTGGAACGGCCTGTCGTTCGTGTGGACCGGCGACGGCAGGCCGGACGAGCTGACCGCCAAGTACGCGCAGGGCGCCGACGTGTTCGTCACCGAAACCCAGCCTGACCTGGCCCGCCTGAACCTGTACAAGTACGGGCTGCCGGAATTCCTCTACAACTACACCGTGGACATCCACCACACGCCGACGTACGCGGCGGGCTACCTCATGAAGCAGGTCAATCCGCGCTGCGCCATGGTCACCCACATCGCGTTCGACAACGACACCCTCAACGAGACCAGCGCCGACATCCGCGCCTACTGGGACGGGCTGTTCCTGTACGGCGCGCCGGACGTGGTGGTCGTCAACGTGACCAGCGATGCGATCTGGCACCGCGAAGCCGCCCTGCCCGGCTTCGCAGGCCAGTCCCTCCCGAAACCCACCCTGCTCTTCGGCGACCCGCTGCCGGCCACCGGCCAGGGCGTCGTCCCGCAGCCCAGGCTGCCGCGCGAGCAGCAGCAGGAGCAGCTAACGCGCGACCTGGAGATCGACCCGCACAAGTACTATCCGCCGGACGTCTACCGAGAGCCGCTCACCAAGCTCCCCGATCCGGAGGAGGTCGATCTCCTCGAGATGGCCAGGGTGATGGGAATCGACCTGAGCAAGCTCAAGAAATAACAATGGAAATCCTCTACGACGGCGACAGAGCCGTTCCGGTCACGATCCTGACCGGATTTCTCGGGGCGGGGAAGACAACGCTGCTGAACCGCATCCTGACCGGGAATCACGGGCTGCGGGTAGGAGTGCTGGTCAATGACTTCGGGTCGGTCAGTATCGACGCCGAGCTCGTCGTCGGAGTGGACGGCAACATGATTAGCCTGGCCAACGGCTGCGTCTGCTGCCAGATCCGCGACGACCTCATCGAGTCGGCCGCCGCCCTGCTCGCACGCCCGGAGACTGTCGAGTACATCGTGCTGGAAGCCAGCGGCGTCGCCGACCCTGGCGGGATCTTCATGACCTTCACCGATCCCAGCCTGCGGGACAAGATCCGGCTGGACAGCGTCACCTGTGTGGTGGACGCCGACCAGGTCTTCGCGCACCCCGAGTACCCGCCTCTGATGGACCTCAAGCTGCACCAGGTCGGGTTCGCGGACCTGCTGATCCTGAACAAGGTGGACCTGGTCGGCCCCAGCCAGGTGGAGAAGGTCAAGGCGTGGCTCGACAGCCATTTCAACCGCCTGCGCATCGTCGAGACCAGCTACTGCGACGTCCCGCACCAGATCCTGCTCGGTGTCGGGCGTTTCGATCCGGGCGGGGCCGGCCTGGAGTGGACGGCCCCGGCGTATGACTGCATCAGCCCGGCTGGTCATGACGGCTACCGGCGGCATGACCACGCGGGGGCGTTCAGCACCTGGGGCTATGAGACGGACCAGCCGCTCGCGCTGGACGCGCTGCGGGAGTCCATGCGCAAGCTGCCCGGGTCTGTCTACCGCGCCAAAGGGATCGTCTACACCAGCGACGTACCGCAGCGGCGCGCGGTGCTGCAGGTGGTCGGCAGGCGCGTGGACATCTCCATGCACGACGAGTGGGGCCAGCGCGCACCGCGCACGCAGATCGTAGCCATCGGCGCGGCCGGCCGCATCGACCCCAGCCTGCTGGAAGAAACGCTCGCCTCCTGCATCTCGCCCGCAGCCGCAGCCCGGCCGGGCCAGGCATAGGAACTGGACCGGGGCAGTCAAGCGCGGTGCACGGTGATCTCGTGTCATCCCGGAGGGGTTGCTGTCAGCCGCGGGCGGGGTCAGCGAGGAACGCGAGCAGCCTGGCCCGGCGGCGCTGGGCCATCTTGGCACCCCGCCGGTGACTGAGGAACGAGCAGAGGATGGCCACGGCGCAGGCCAGCGCCACGCCCCAGCCAAGGTCATGGTCGGGCAGCTTCCGTGACAGGCCGTGCAGCGAGGTGAAGCCCCACAGCAGGAGCGACGGGATCATCAGGGCGATGGCCAGCCAGGGAACCAGGACATAGGGAGTTACTGCGAGGATCAGCCAGCGCCAGAGCATGCGCCGTCTCGGCTGGCGGTGCTCCCACCGGAAACGCAGCGGCAACGGGTGATAGGGGAAGAGGATTCCCACCCACGCCGCTATCCCGAGCGCGCCGAACGGGACCACGCCGATCCAGACGACCGTGTACAAGATCGTCAGCGGATCGTGGCCGAGGATGCCGGAGAACACCGCGATGACCACGCAGACCGGCGTGATCAACGCCCACAGGACAACGTTCTTGGCGTACAAGAGCCGCCGGAGCAGGACCGGGTCATCCAAGGCCGCCATCACCCGCTCCCGGTCAGGAGCCAGCACGTTGGTGGCCGGCACGTCGGAGTACATCCATGCCGCGAGAACCAGCGCGAACGCCAGCGAGCCGTGCAGCGTGAACACATCGTCCTTCAGGCCCCTCGGCAGGAAGAACCACGCCACGCTCATGAAGGCGCCATTGCCCGCGACCGTGAGGAGGGTCTCGTAAGGCGGCCGGAACGCCCGGCCAAACTCGGCCCGCACCGCCGCGGGGAAAGTACGGGGCAGCAGTACGGCAGCCGATCCGGGCGCCTCAAGCATGGCACTCCCTCCCCGCGCTCCCGATTGCCCGCAGTCACCCCTGGCGGATGAGGCCTGCAGCCAGCCGGCGGCGGATCGTTGCTGGTGCCATCGGTCGCGGGACCCCTGCTGGCCGGTCATCCACCGGGCCTCGAGGCCACCATGTTGACGCTGACCAGTTCGAGCCCGAGACTGGCGATCCGCTGCATGAGGCCATGGAGAGCGCCTTGATCGGGGAGCTCGGCACGAAGCGTGGTCGTGTCCGCGCCCACGCTGACTTCGCAGTCATCGAATTCTGCCCGCATGACCGGGCCCGCCTGTCCCAGGAAAGTGATCTCATATGTTCGTGCTTGCACGCGTGGCGCCTCGCAGCCTGCTCCTGGTGTTGTGCTCCGAGCTTGCCCGATGGCCAGGCCTGGGTCGTCACCTTCGCGAGATGACCGGCGATGATCCCCCAGCCTGCCGTGCCTGGTCAAGTGCTTAAGGTGCTGCCTACCATGGGGATCACGAGCAGGCTGAGAGGGGCTCCGGCACGCTGGATGGGCCGGGACTGCGGGGCATAATGGCACAACGGGGAACCACACAACAGGGGGCGGCACGACGGGACGATCGGCAGAGCGCACGGTTCGCGCGTGCGAAGTTCCGCCCGACGACGCTGCCCACGACACTCCTCACCAGGCCCGCGCTGCTTGAACGGCTAGCGGCGGGGGCCGGCCAGCGGCTCACGGTCGTGGTGGGATCGGCGGGCGCAGGCAAGAGCGTGCTCTTGTCGAGCTGGGCGGCAACACGGCAGGCAGGCTTGACCTCCTGGCTGTCCTGCGATGAGGCCGACACGGACCCGGTCCGCTTCTGGACAGGCTTCATCGAGGCCCCCCAGGCGATGGCACCCGGCTTCGGTGCCGATGCCGCCGAGCTGCTCGCCATGGACGGCACGATGTCGGCCGACGTTACCGCCTCGATCGCGAACGACGCCGCACAGCTGCCCGCCGGGTCCGCGATCGTCGTGGACGACTTCCACGCCGCTGCGACCCGGGCCGCCGGGGATATGACCGATCTGGTCACGCGGTGGCCGGCCGAGCACGCGCAGCTGGTGCTGGCCAGCCGGGCCGACCCGCAGCTGCGGCTGCACAGGTTGCGCCTGTCGGGTGAGTTGTGCGAGATCCGCGACCGTGACCTGTATCTCTCCCGCCCCGAGTGCGCCGCGCTGCTCGCGAACTTCGGCGTGCAGGTCGACGACGCGCAGCTCGCGCTGCTGCATGAGCGAAGCGAGGGATGGGCCGCCGCGTTGCAGATGGCCGCGCTGACACTCCGCGCGGCCCGGGACCCGGCGCAGGCCGCGCGTGCACTAGATGTCCGCAGCCATGCGATCGCCGAGTACTTCATCGGCGAGGTCCTGGAACAGCAGCCCCCGGAGGTGGCGCGCTTCATGCTCGACACCTCGGTTCTTGACGAGCTGACCGCTGAAGCCTGCGAAGCCGTTACCGGCAGGCAGGACGCGGCGGCGCTGTTGCGCAGCGTCGAGGCAGCCAATCTGTTCATCGTGGCGCTCGATGATGACCGGACGTGTTACCGGTACCACCATCTCGTGCACCAGGTGCTGCGCGCCGAGCTGCACGCCACCGACCGGCCGCGGGAGCTGGCGCTGCAGCTGCGCGCGGCGGAATGGCTGGAGTCCGCCGGTGACACGCGGCGTGCGACCCGCCACTTCCTGGCGGCGCGACAGGTGGACCGGGCGCTCGGCCTCTTGCAGGAGCGGGTCGTCACCGACTTTCTGTATGACCCGGTGGCGCCGGCGCCGCTCGACCTGAGCACGGTTGACCCCTCGTTGCTGGCGGGTGCCCCTGACCGGCTGCTGGCGGTGGCGGCTGACCTGCTGCTTTGGGGCGACTGGGTTCGCGGCGGCGAGTATCTGGACCTGCTGGAGCGAACGCAGCCGCAGATCGCGCCCGATTCGCAGCTGGCGGCCAGGCTCGCGGCCGCTCGCTCCGTGCACTCCTTCCTCACCGGTGACGTGCACGAGGCGGTACGTCACGCCCTCGCCGCGCGTGGCATCGAACAGCGGACGCTCCGCGAGGACGAGTGGAACATCAGTGTGCCCATTGTCCTGATGCGGGCCTACACCTGGCTGGAGGACTTCGCGGCGGTCGACCACGAGGCGGCGGCCACCCTGGCCATCCCCTCGGTCGCCGAGTCGGTACGGCTGGTGCTGGTACCGGCGGTGCGGGCGCTTACGTGGTTTGGGGCCGGCCGCCTGACCGAGGCCGCTGATGCGGCCAGGGCCGCGGAGGCTGACGCGAGGCGGCTGGGGTTCGACCGGCACCCCTTCGCGGTGGACTATCTGCGGGCCATGGCGGGCGCGGCGCTCGAGCGGCGTGAGCTAGACGCCGCAGAACGCCTCACCGAGCAGGCGCTGTCGATATCCGAGCGCGGACGGCCCCCCTTCAAATATCTCACCCTGCTCGACCGGGCCGAGATCTGGGCTACCCGCGGGCAGACCCGCGATGCCCTTACCACCGTCGAAACGGCACGGTCTGTCCTGGCCGGAACGGCGCCCACGCCCCTCACCCGAGCCGACGAGCTGGAGGCACTGCTGCGCCTTGCGCTCGGTGACCTGTGTTCCCCGGCCGAGCTGGCGCGTAGCCTGCCCGAAACCAGGCGCAGCCTGCTGCTGGCCAGGGTCGCGCTCGCCGCCAACCACCCCGACGCCGCGCTCGGACACCTGGATGCCGCATCGCTGGGGACCTTGACGCCACGAGCCGCGCTGGTGCGTCAGATACTGCTGGCTGCTGCCGCGATCCAGCGGGGCGATCCACAGGCAGCCGACATCCTGGGTGACGTGCTCAACACCGCTCGCCACGAGGGCTACCTCAACACGATCGTCACCACCGCGCCCGAGGTGACGCGCTACCTGGTCGAGCACTCCACGCAGATGCAGCCGGAACCGTTCCTGGAGCGGATCATCGCCGCGGCCATGGAGGTGCGCGCCGCGCAAGCGGACGCTGCACAATCCGGTGCCCCGGTCGTGGAGCCGCTGACCGCTGCCCAGTTGCGGATCCTGAAGCTGCTGCCGACCACCACATACGAGCAGATCGCGGCCACGCTGTACATCTCGCACAACACGGTGAAGACCCACCTCCGGTCGATCTTCCAGAAGCTGGGAGTGTCATCACGCGCGGAGGCGATCGAGCGCGCCGTGGATCTCCAGCTGCTCTGAAGGCGTGCACCG
>Ga0335069_10014998_pt1 | contig 10836 bp, 7 predicted proteins | sample Lox_Sample_11_FD_206714 | JGI IMG/M metagenome (GOLD analysis project Ga0335069, IMG submission 206714) | Soil microbial communities from Loxahatchee National Wildlife Refuge, Florida, United States - Lox_Sample_1.1 | ecosystem: Environmental > Terrestrial > Soil > Wetlands | place: USA: Florida... | reverse complement strand
CGGTGACAAGTTCGCCGATGCGCTTCGCGAGCGCGGTCTGGTGAGTGATCCGCATGTATCCGTTTCCATCAAGGAATCGCGCGTGCATTCCGTGGCGATCACGGGTGCGGTCAAGAATCCGCAGATATATCCGCTTTTGGGTGAATCCCACCTCCTTGATGTGCTCTCGCAGGCTGGTGGCCTTGCGGATAACGCTGGTACTACCATCAATATCACTCGTGGGCAGCATTCATCCTCCCATTCGAGTGAGGAAGCACAGTCCGACACGATCATCATCAATCTCACTCAACTCCTCGACGGAGCTTCTCCCGCCCTGAATCTTCCGGTTTATCCGGGTGACGCTGTTACTGTTCCGGTTGCCGGGGTCGTCTATGTCGTAGGCGCCGTCAATCGTTCCGGCGGCTTCCCCCTCAACATGAGCCACCAAGAATTGACCGTATTACAGGCCATCGCTCTCGCCGAGGATACGAAATCGACTGCAGTTCGAGACAAGGGCATGATTGTTCGCCGCGGCACTCAGTATCCGGACGGTCGCGAAGAAATCCCAGTCAATGTCGGGCAAATACTGGCGGGTACACGGCCAGACGTGCGCCTTCAGGCCAACGACATCCTGTTTATTCCCGACAGCACGGCGAAAAAGGCTTTCCGGCGAGGGGCAGAGGCGGCAATCCAGATCGCTACTGGCCTTGCCATCTGGCATTACTAACCAATTAGTTTCCAGCTGAAAATTTATGAGTGAATTTCAGGAATCCGAACAGTACCTTGATCGTTACGAACCCACGCAGCCGGTTCCGTTGCGGGTTCCTGCGATCCCGATGACGCTTAACTCCGCTGTTGCGGAGCCCGGTACGGCCTCACTCAGTGCTTATTGGCAAATCTTGTTGCGCCGCCGCTGGTCAATTCTGACCGTCATGGGCATCCTCACCACGTTGGTCACCATTGCATCCTTCAAGATGGCTCCCGTCTATCGTGCCACGGCCCGCGTAGAGGTTGATGCCGATGCCCCTCAGTCGGACTCCCTCAACGCCTTGTACCAGCAACTTCCGACCGATCAGGATTTCCTGCGGACGCAAATCCAGGTACTCAAGACGGACCAGCTGGCATGGCAAACTATCGAGAGTCTGGGCCTCGGTGACAATGCAGGTTTCGTAGAGGATCATTCCCAACACGCAGGTCCCGATCAACGGAAAAATAACCTGATTCGGCGTTTCAAGAAAAACCTGAGTGCAGAATTGGTCCCGGGAAGCCGCGTGATCCAAGTGAGTTATGAAAGCACCGACCCAGCAATGGCTTCTAGCGTAGCCAATGGGCTGGTTAACAATTACGTCGAATACAACTTCCGCCAGAAGTACGATGCCACGCGGCAAGCCTCCGAACGCATGGAGGAACAACTCGACGAGCTCAAGAACAAGGTCGAAAAGTCGCAGCGTGCCCTTGTGGATTACCAGCGCGAACACGCGATTGCCAACGTGAACGACAAGGAGAACGTGGTCGAGCAGCGTCTCTCCCAGCTCAGCACTGACCTCACAGCCTGTCAGACGGATCGTATTCAGAAAGAAGCGTTAGATCATCTGCTGCAGACCAAGCCCGAGGCGATGACGACGCTTGCTCAAGGAGAACTGATCCAGCGTTTGCAAGAGAAGCTCGCTGAACTCCGTTCCCAATACGTCGAAGCGCTCGCTCAATATGGTCCCGCGTTCCCCAAGGTCGTGCGGCTCCAAAAGCAGGTGTCCGATCAGGAACTGCAGATCCAGTCGGAGCGGAGCCGCATTGCCGGCCGCATCCATGACGATTACATCGCCTCCCTCAACCGGGAAGCGATGTTGAAAGAGGCCGTCGGAACCCAGAAAGAAGAGCTCGCGAAACTGAACAACCTGCTCATCGAGCAAAACATCCTTACCGGCGAGTTCGAGACCAATCAGAAGCTGTACCAAGACCTGCTGCAGCGCCTAAAGGAGGCCACGGTTACCGCCGGCCTGCGTTCTACCAATATCCATCTGGTCGATCCAGCCCTGGTGCCCTCGGAACCTGTACGACCCAAGAAGCTTCTGAACATCTCCGTTACATTGCTGATTTCCTTCATCCTCGGAACGATGCTCGCCTTCGTCCAGGAAGGTATGGATAACTCCATCAAGAGCGCGGAGGAAATCGAATCTTTGTTGGCCATTCCTACCCTCGCGATCATTCCCGCGATGCGAATTGGTGGCACCAACAAGATGCTGCCGTGGGGAGCGGACCCGGTTGCGGGTAAGCGCGTGCCGGGTCCCTTGATGGTTCCCGCGCTTGCGGTGTTACGCCAGCCGCGTTCGCCAATTGCGGAAGCGTATCGTGCTCTCCGCACCTCCATTTTGCTTTCCATCGCGAAGCGTGGCCCGTATGTGCTTCTTGTCACCAGTTCCAATTCCAGCGAAGGTAAGACCAGCACGGCCATCAATCTCGCAACCGCTTTGGGCCAGAGTGGAGCTTCGGTGCTCCTGGTTGACTGCGACCTGCGGAAGCCTGGCGTGGGACACACTCTCGGCCTTGACAGTCGGAAGGGAATCAGTAGCATTTTCGCGGGGCGACACACCCTCGAAGAGTCGTTGCAGAAATATGAAGCGCTTCCGAATTTGTGGATCCTCCCCGCCGGCCCCGTTGCTAGCAGCCCGGCAGAAATGCTCGCTTCACCGCTTGCAGAGAAGTTGCTCTCCGATTTGCGCGAACGATTCACGTACATCGTGATCGACTCGCCGCCCCTGCTTGCCGTTACCGACGCAACCATACTGTCCACTTTCGTCGATGGGGCCCTCCTGGTTGTTGAAGGGGGTGTCACGCCGCGACGCGCAGTGGCTCGCGCTCGCAAGATGCTTATGGCTACCGGCGTGAGGATCATGGGGGTGGCACTGAACAAGATCGATTCACGTCATGGTGCTTACTACGGGTATTACGGACATTCCTATAGCTACGGCAACTTCGATCCGATCGACCCGGAAATGCCGGGTTATGCATTCGAAGCAAGTCATGCCAATGGCAACGGCACTGGCAATGGCAACGTGCGCCCGCAATAGAGTTTTCTGCTGTGTTGCTTAATCTGCCTCTAGACCGAGCGCGTACGAGAATCGCCTTCTTACTCGTGACGTTCTGTGTTTCGGGATGGCTCGCGGCCACAGCGTTGCAATCTGTCCTGCCCGCTATTTTGGCAGAATCAGATAACGTTGCGAGGGTTCGCGAGGCTCTCATGTTCGAGTGTCAGAACGATCGGATCCAGAATCAGCTCGGCAATCTGTACTTCTGGACGGAACTGGATGCCGGCAAGGCTGTGCCCCTGCTGCGGCGAGCCACGGAAATCAATCCATGGCAACCGCGGTATTGGCTCGATCTCGGTCGTGCATGTGAATCGGCTGGCGACCCGCCTTGTGCGGACCGGGCCTTTGCTACCGCTGCCGGACGTGCTCCTTTCGTTCCTCGCTTTCAGCTCGCTCTTGCAGAACATTATTTGCTGGCGGCACGGCAGCGGGAATCGCTCAGTGCACTTCGCCGGTACTTTGCCCTTGCGCCGGAATCTCCCGAGTCGGTGTTTCAACCTTTTCTCCGGGCCTTTGGCCCAGAGCCGATCTGGAACGCCTTGCCGCAGAGCTCTGATTCCACGCTCCAACTCCAATTGATCACCTTGCTCGCCCAAAACGACAGGTCTGAAGAGGCAAAGCGCTATTGGACCCGCCTTTCCTCCAGTGGAGTCCGTATCCCGGTACAGGCAGCAGTCCCATACCTGAATGCTCTGTCAGCTAACTCTGACTTTAGCCAGATCGCGGTCGTCTGGTACGACCTTCAGGAGATGGGCTCCGTCGCCCGACCGGACGCGCAGAATCTGGTCTTCAATAGCAAATTCAGCAGCCCTCCCAGCAATATGGGTCTCGATTGGCGATACCAGCCGCAGAAATATATCTCGCTCGATTTCACCAACCTTGGCCCAGAAGGCGACGGCCACTCTCTGCGCGTCGATGTTGGTTCTACCAATTCTGACCTCGATCTCATCGAGGAAATCGTCCCGGTACTCCCCGAAACTACTTATCTCCTCTCGGCCTCCGTGCAATCGCAAAACATCACTTCCGATAGCGGTCCGCGACTTCGCGTGCAAGACTTGGGTTGCGCCTCATGTCTCGAGGTGCAAACTGAGGGAAGCGTGGGAACGAGTCCCTGGCACCAGGTGAGTGCTGCCTTCAGGACTGGGCCGGACACGAAATTCATCCGTCTCTCTCTTTGGAGGCCGCGATCGCGATCCTATCCCTTCGAGATCAGCGGCCAATTCTGGATTTCCGACGTCACCTTGCGGGCATCGTCAAACCAATGAGCGCGATCAGCTATGAGCTCGGGAATCTCGTCAGCACAACCGAATCGGTTGCGCGTTCACGGCGGTGGATTACCAGTTGTCAGCTTCTGCTGCTGGCAATTCTTTTCAGCTCTCCGCTCGCGTTCGGAGCTGTTGTTCCTGCAGCATGGGGTGCTATCGCAATAGGAGCCTCGGTGGCATTGATGTTTTGGGCTGCTGCATGCGTACAGCAACGCCATCTTTTCTTGAACTACTCGCGATCGCACTTTGTGGTAGTGGCGGTGCTGCTCGTAGCGGCGTTGCAACTAGCGACGCATGCTACCGCCGACGCCATCGGCACCCGTGAGGCACTCGTCAAGCTTGGGAGCAATAGCATCATCCTGTTCTTGACTTCGACTCTGTTCGCCATCGCTGCAGAATCGTCGCCACGCCGTTTCGGCTGGCTCATTTCTGCCTATTCCTTCGCGATTGCACTGTTCGCAATCGTTCAGTCGTTCGCCAGTCCCGATCGGATCTACTGGGCCATCACTCCTCGTTGGGGAGGCTTTATCTTCGGTCCTTACGTGAACCACAACCACTATGCGGGCCTGATGGAAATGCTCTTTCCTTTAACGATTGCGTTTCTTCTATCCGACAGGGTAGGAGGTCCCATTCGATTCTGGCTCGCGTTCGCAGCGGTGATCGAAATGGCCTCCGTGGTTCTCTCCGGATCACGGGCCGGCATCATGTCCATCGCGCTGGAGTCGGGAATTCTCGGAGCGTACCTCCTGACGAAAAAGTATTTCCCCTCGCGACGAATCGTCGTGACGCTTGTTTTCATAGCTATCTCTATCGGACTGCTCTATTCCTGGCTGTCGTCAGATTTTCTTGCCAAGCGTTTGCAGTCTGCTCTGCAGCATCCGGAAGCTAGCTATGGCGAGCGCCGCAACATGGCCTCAGACGCACTGGTCATCATGCGGCATTTTCCGTCCACGGGAACGGGCCTTGGCAGTTTCAGTACTGTTTACCCGCAATATCAGAGTTTCGTTACCGATCAGCAAGTTGAACATGCGCACAACGACTACGCCGAATTTCTCGCAGAAACAGGTATTCCTGGAGCCGTAATCCTAGTTGCCGCGTTGGCCCTGTTTGGTGCGCACGTCCGAAACAACCTGCGGCAGCCTGTTCTATCGACGGCCGATTGGATGCGCATCGGCGCCACCATAAGCTGCCTTGGAATCATGGGGCACAGTTTCGTCGACTTCAACCTGCACATTCCAGCGAACGCGGCTTGGTTCGCCGCGTGTCTGGGCATAGCAACCACAACTTCGGCAACCGAGCCACTCGCGAACTAAGTGTCTACCGCCACTGACGTTCTTACTTCCGCTCCAACCTCAAGCGAGGATATCGGCCTTCGATATCTCCGCGCTGCCTTGTTCTCTGGAGCCAGCGGGGTGGTGAGCCGCATGGTTCTGGGTCTTACGCCGCTGGTACTAGCTCGCCTATTGGGAGTTGAGAGATACGGAATCTATGCTCTTGTTACGTCGCTGGTCGGAGTCGTCGCGGGCACTTCAAGCCTCGGTCAGAACGCTGCGCTGCAGAAATTCTTGCCGGAATATGCAATCCAGGATCCAGCCCGTGGCCGCGCCATCCTCGTCGCTTCCGTCAGAATTGTCGCCGTGGTCATCGGCCTGGTAAGTGCCGCCTTACTCATCGCCTCGCCTGCAATCGCACGTGTGATCTATCGCGACGCATCTCTCTCTGGCGTATTGCGTTTTGCCGTCCTGCTCGTTGCGGGGACTGTGCTCTACAATCATTTTTCCAGTGTCGCCATAGGGCTCCATCGGATCCGTACCTACGGCATCGCATCCGTCGTTCGCGGAGGCGCGTTCCTCATCTTTGGCGCCCTTGGGGCGTTGCTGCTTGGCCTCTACGGAGCTCTCGTCGGTCAGGTAGTCGGGGCCCTTCTCGCAGCTTCCGTTCTCATTCTTGACTCGCGACGCACGGCAGCGCAAAAGCTGCCCGGTGAGATTCGCTCGTACGCCTTCTCCGATCTCTTTTGCGAAATTATGAACTTCGGCATGCCCGCGTTGCTCGCCGGAGTCGTTGTCTCCTTCGGCATCTGGTGGGGCAGCACGGTGTTGGTCCGTCACGCCGGATTCCAACAGCTCGGCCTTTTTGCTGCCGCGTACTCGCTAATGCAACTCATCCTCGTGCTGCCCAGTAGCCTCTCCATGCCAGCAGTTAGCTACCTGGCGGAAACGCGGGCCGCTCGCGGCGAACGGGCATTTAACGAATTGGTGAGCCATAACCTTCGTCTCATATGGGTCCTCACCCTGCCCATCAGCTTCGCCTGTGCGCTCTTCTCCCGACCGCTAGTGATGCTTACCTTTGGCCCGGCCTTCGCGCCAACTTCCGGACTGCTCTGCTGGATGGCGATCACTGCTCTCGTGATCGCGATCAACGCGCAGATCGGTTACGCCGTTGCCAGTCTCGGACGCATGTGGCAAGCCCTGGCGCTCAATGTGTTGTGGCTTGCAGCGTTTGTGCCAATGTCTTACGTTTCAGTACAAGGAAGCCGCTCTAACGGGCTTGCTGCCGCATATTGCTTCTCATACCTCTTATTCACATTTATGGTTGGTGGATACTCAAGAATTTGCCTGGGAATTCGATATCCTCAGTTGAAAACTCTAATCTTTGTGACAGGGTTAGTCATCGTTGCAACCGCTCTTCTGAACACAGCTCCCGAATCTCTCTCATGCTTCGTGGGGAAAATGATTGTTTGTCTCCTCCTATGTGTAGTCGAATGGCGATTAATGTTGAACGATTTGGAACGACAGCAAGTTCACACTCTACTTGGCTTTCAACGAAAGCCGGCCGCGAATGCGATTATCTGAACTGCCGCTCGAAGTCGTTGCTGATTGCCCCTTGTGTCACGAGAGTGGCGCGCGTGACTTCGTCTCCCGCGGGGACGGAATGCAGGTAGTCCAATGCACAACCTGCTCTTTCTTATATCTGAATCCGAGACCGGTGAACGAAGCTCTGCAACGGATTTATTCCACCGCGTACTACGAATCCAGCGACGAAATGTGTGGCTACCGTGAGTACTTGCGCCGCGAACGGGAGGCCTTGGACGGAGGATGGCACATTGGTTACACCATACTCGACCTCATCGAGCAATTCGAACCCCTACTCGGCAAGAAAGTGATCGAGGTTGGTTCTGGAAGCGGCTCAGTATTGAGGATAGCCGCCCAGAAGGGAGCTACAGTCCAGGGGATTGAAAGCTGTGCCGAGATGGCGCAATACATTCAAAAGCATTTGGCAATGTCAGTGATGCACGGCTCTCTTGAGGACGCAGATCTACCTGACGACGCTTTCGATCTCGTGCTCCTCTGCGAGGTCATCGAGCACCTCTCAGACCCGTTAGGAGCAGCGCGACAGCTTCAGAAATGCCTTAAACCGGGTGGTCTTCTTTTTCTTACAACTCCTAACGCCGGATGCACTGGACGCTTTGGCGGGAGCTGGTACGGATTTCATGCTAGTTACGAGCACGTAAGTTACTTTGATATGGCTTCGCTGAACCGACTCATCGGCCAAGCATCTCTCGACGTTCTAGGGGCGTGGAGCTTCGGTGACACTCATCCCGACGTCCATGACAAGAAATCGGATACAGCGAGCACGCTGTTGAAATCAGTTCTCCGTTCTTTTGCCAGTGAGCTGGCGCCGTCCCTGTTGAATCGTTACCGCCGGACTAAGCGGCGACAGACTCTTTATCCGTGCACAGGGATAGAACAGGCTCACAGCCTCTGGCTTCTCGCTCAAAAGGCCGCAACGCCCTATGCCGAATAGAGCCCGTGTATTGATGATCGCTTGGTCCGACCTTAGGTTCTATCCGCCTGTCATCAACCTGGGCCGAGTTTTAAGCGCAAATAACGCCTCGGTTCGGCTCATTGGTTTCAGAGCTCGAAGCTCAGAAGTGGTTCCAAAGGAGTGTCCGGCGGGCTTTTCCGTCGAACGTGTTGCCAGTTACCCCCATGGATGGCTCGGAAAGGCAAATTGTTTTGCTCGGATGTTGTTCCGAATTGCTCATCTCAGCCTTAGGTGGCGGCCGACTCTCGTGATCGCCCACGGTAGCCAGGCCATCAGCTTGGCGATTGTCGCTCAGTTCTTGAGCAACTGTCGCACCATCTATTACGCCCATGAACTCAGCGACAGCGATTGTGGAACGCTACCGCTTCGCGTGGCTAAGAGCATCGAAAAGAATGTCGCTCGGACATTCACTAGAGTTCTGTGCGCCAATGATGATCGCGCAGACATTTTGCAACAACAGCTCTGCCTGCTCGAGCGACCAGCCGTAATCCCAAATTCACCTTTAGCAGCCGAAGCTCTGTGTGATTGCAAGGTGGAGACAGCATTGCAGTTTGCCAGAAAACGTGATTCATCAGCCTCGTTTGTAATCACCTATGCGGGTAGACTCGGGCAAGGAATGGCACTTTCGGAGTTGTGCCAAGCCGTCAGTGAAATGAAACATGTGGCAGTAGTCCTCGCCGGTTTGATTGACGACGAGTTCAAAGAAGAAGCGAAAAAGCTCTTCCTATTTCCTCGCGTTCACTATTTCGGAACAGTCGAGTATCAACACCTCAGGCGCTGGCTGGCCGGAGCCACAGCCGGCTGGGTCTATTATGAAGGGCAAAATCTCAACACCCAGTTCGCCGCCCCTTGCAAGATGTATGAGTACCTCGCGGCGGGAATTCCTGTAATCGTTAATAGCTTCCCGTTAGCGACAAGCACGATCTCCAAGAATCAATTGGGAATCTGCATTGAGTCGGCGTCACTCAAAAGCATAAGCGACGCGATCCAAAAAATCTGTGCCGCTAAATCCACCCGTGTATCCTGTGACTACCAGAACTATTTCATCTCCCAACTATCGTACGAGTCGCGAGCAACCCAAGTTATCAGCGCATACCTGCCTGGTTGATAGGAAACCGGGCTTCGACTGCTGGCCGGAACTTGCTATCTCGCTCGTGCTCACGGTGATCGCACTCGTTTTTGAAGAGTGTATAGACGTCGTCGCGATCGGTGGGATTCTCACCACGTTGATGTTCGTTACGCGTCAGTTTGTCGCTGGTACGTTTCGCATCTGGAGCTTGAGGACATGCGCGATCGTGGGATTTGGTGGTTGGATGTTCCTGGGCATGATTCGCTACTCTTCCGGGTTAGATGCTTACCTCGGGCTCGTGCAAGCAAGCTACGTTATGTCCGCCGACCTGCTCCACCGCTTGACACTGCTCACTGCGCTCGGTTTCACAGCGATGTTGTCGGGATTACAGATTGGTGGGCTTATGATGCCACTAACGCGACGATATGTCCTACGTCGGTCGCTTTCCAGCCAAGCCATTGTTACAGCTGCATTCGTGCTTTTGGCGATTGCCCTGCCCTTACAATTGCGACACAACAACTTCTGGGGATTCGTCCCTCAACTACCGTTTTACGCAGGGATCATCGCTCCTCTTCCAATCCCAGCAGTTCTGCTGATTTGTTATGTGGTCGCGCGAGACCGGCATTTCACGAAACAACATCCCATTCTCATTGCATTTCTACTTGTCGTCGCATGGGGTGTCATAGCCCTCGAGACATCACGACGAAGCCCTTTGGTTGCGATCATGGGTTGCGTTTTTCTGTTGGCGTGGTTTCGCCCTCGAATGTCGGCCGAGCGGCAGTTTTGGGCTGTTGGGGGTGGAATCTTTCTGAGTTTGTGCCTTTACCTCGGCGGTAATGCGATTCGTGCTGTTTCTTTTAGCGACAAGACAATGGAGGGATTTCTCGAGGAATACCGACTCCTTAATACTCAGGCGACAAGTGTCCAAGGCTTCTACATGTTGGCGTACGTCCTGGACAACTACCCTGAACCGTACCCCTATCTGGCCGGCAGTTCCATTGGAGCTGTTGTACTAAATTTTATCCCGAGAGACTACTGGCCTGCGAAGCCGATTGGATTTGCTAAGGAAGTGGCATTACGCATGTCTGGCATCCCGGCCACATACGAGTACACCAGAGAACTGGATACGGCAACCGGCCACCAGTCGTACAGTGGAACGCTGGTAGGGGAAGCTTATGCAAACTTTGGGCCACTAGGCGTGCCAATGCTGTTGCTGGCCTTCGGCGCGATCGTTAGCCTGTTTGAAGAATACCTATTTGCACATCGCGATAATCAATTCGCCGTTTTGGCGTGTTCCTGCGCAGTTGGTGCAGTGCTAATGCAGCAACGAGGGGATATCCTCTCTGTCAACTTCTTCACCATTCACGCCACAGGTATCTTCTTGATACTGGTGTCTTTGTTCGGAAAGCCCATCGCCATCCATGCGCATTCTCATTAACGCCCTCTCCGCCAAGATGGGCGGAGCCACCACCTATGTCCGCGAATTGGCCAGCCAGGTTTCAGCCCGCGGGATAGCTCACGATTTTGTGTTCCTTGTTCCGCCGGAGCACGTCGAGTTTGTCTCCCGGCTCGCGCCTTCGGCACGGGTGATCTCCAGTCAGTACAGTCA
>Ga0335069_10014997_pt1 | contig 10836 bp, 10 predicted proteins | sample Lox_Sample_11_FD_206714 | JGI IMG/M metagenome (GOLD analysis project Ga0335069, IMG submission 206714) | Soil microbial communities from Loxahatchee National Wildlife Refuge, Florida, United States - Lox_Sample_1.1 | ecosystem: Environmental > Terrestrial > Soil > Wetlands | place: USA... | reverse complement strand
ATCCGCAGCAGCTTGAGCGTTTCGCGCGCGAGCTTGAGGAATTCCATCGCGTCGAGCTCGGGCTCCCCGCGTGACTTGCGCACGGCGTTGACCGCGGCGCGCAGGAAGCTCGCGTTGGCGACGCCGGGGATTTCGACCGGATACTGAAACGCGAGAAACACGCCCTGGCGCGCGCGCTCTTCGGGGGCGAGTGCCGCGATCTCGCGGCCGGCGTAGAGCACGCGGCCTTTGGTCACCTTATAGCCGTCGCGGCCCGCCAGCACATAGGCGAGCGTGCTCTTGCCCGAGCCGTTCGGCCCCATGATCGCGTGGACCTCGCCCGCCGGGACCGAAAGAGTCAGTCCATGCAGGATGGCCCGTCCGTCGACCTCCGCATGGAGGTCCTGGATCTCGAGCAATGCCGTCATCTCAACCGACACTCCCTTCCAGGCTCACGCTCAGCAGCTTCTGCGCTTCGACGGCGAACTCCATCGGCAGCTTCTGCAGCACCTCGCGGCAGAAGCCGTTGACGATGGTGCTCACGGCCTCCTCCTCGCTGAGGCCGCGCTGGCGGCAATAGAAGAGCTGGTCGTCGCCGATCTTCGAGGTGGTCGCCTCATGCTCGACCCGCGCCGTGCGGTTCTTGACTTCGATATAGGGCACCGTGTGGCCGCCGCAGTTGGGCCCGATCAGGAGGCTGTCGCACTGCGAGTGATTGCGCGCGTTCTCGGCGCGCTGCTGCACGCGCACCAGGCCGCGATAGGTGTTTTGCCCGTGCCCGAGGGAAATGCCCTTCGAGACGATGGTCGAGCGCGTATTGCGGCCGATGTGGATCATCTTGGTGCCGGTATCGGCCTGCTGCCAGTTGTTGGTTACGGCGACCGAATAGAAGGCGCCCACCGAACCGTCGCCCTGCAGCAGCACGCTCGGATACTTCCACGTGATCGCCGAACCGGTCTCCACTTGCGCCCAGGAGATGCGCGAACGGGCCCCCCGGCAGGCGCCCCGCTTGGTGACGTAGTTCAGGATGCCACCCTTGCCGTCCTTGTCGCCGGGATACCAGTTCTGCACCGTCGCATACCGGATCTCCGCATCGTCGAGCGCGATCAGCTCGACCACGGCCGCGTGCAGCTGGTTCTCATCGCGCATGGGGGCCGTGCAGCCTTCGAGATAGCTCACGTACGATCCCTTGTCGGCGATGATCAACGTGCGCTCGAACTGCCCGGTGTTGCGGGCGTTGATGCGGAAATAGGTGGAGAGCTCGATCGGACAACGCACGCCCGGGGGGACATAGACGAACGACCCGTCGCTGAACACGGCAGAGTTCAGCGTGGCGAAAAAATTGTCGCCGACCGGGACGACGCTGCCGAGATATTTGCGCACGAGATCAGGATAGTCGCGCACCGCCTCGGAGATCGGGCAGAGCACGACGCCGAGCTCCTTGAGCTTGCCCTTGAAGGTGGTGGCGACCGAGATCGAGTCGAACACCGCATCCACCGCGACTCCGGCGAGGACGGCACGTTCGCCCAGGGGGATCCCGAGCTTCTCATAGGTGCGCAGAAGCTCCGGGTCGACCTCGTCGAGGCTCTTCGGCTGTTCCTTGCGCCGAGGGGCCGCGTAGTAGTGGATGTCCTGATAGTCGATCTTGGGATAGCGCAGTCGCGCCCAGTGCGGCTCGTGGTTCGGCTCCACCTGCCAGCGGCGGAACGCCTTGAGGCGCCACTCCAGCAGCCACTCGGGCTCCTGCTTCTTGGCGGAGATGAAGCGGACCGTATCTTCGGTCAGTCCCTTGGGCGCGAGTTCCGCCTCGATGTCCGTGATGAAGCCGTATTTGTAGGCGCCCGCCGTGGCGCGCAGGGCTTGGAGTGTCTCGGGCGAGACGGTCATGGTGAGCGGTCTTCCACAAGTGCGGCGCGCGACGGCGGCGATGGCCGCAACGCGCTGGCAACGGGCTGCGCGAGCTCAGCCAGCGTCACGTCGTCCAGCGCCTTATGGACGGCGAGGTTCAGACGCTGCAGGCCGACGCGCGATGGGCAGAGCGCTTCGATCTCGCACAGGCGTGGGCCGGATCGGGCGCAGCGCGTCAGCATGACGGGGCCATCGAACAGGCTGACGATCGCCCCTACGGGGATGGCCGCCGCCGGACGGCCCAGACGGTAGCCGCCCCTGGCGCCGCGCTCGGAGGCAAGAAGCCCGGCACGGCGCAGCCGCGCCATCACGCGGGCCACGGTCGGCACCGGCAGTTGCGTGGCGGCAGCACTTTCGGCAGCCGTATGGCTCTCGGCCGGATGCTGGGCCGCGTGAGTCATCAGCATGATCGCATAGTCAGCCAACCGGCTCAGGCGCATAGCGTTTTCGATACCGGATCAAATTGATCGTGATTTGAATTAGGGGACGGGAACGACGGATTTCAACCCGCTACCGGACACGGCCTGCGACGCTATTGGCCGGTGATATGCCACAGCCCGTCCGACCCCAGGCAGGCGGTACCGTAGAAGGGCTGACCGGAGGCATCGACGGTGGCGTTGCCGTTGAACTGGCGACAGGTGGCGGCGGGGGGCTGATAAAGGGCGGCGGGTGCTGAGACGGCGGCGGGTGCTGAGTAAGCGTACGGATCCGCAGGATAAGGGTAGCCGTAGTAGTACGGGTAGTAGGCCGGGTAATAGCCGGGCCAATAGCCGCAACAGCCGAAGCCAAAGAAGACATGGCTGTGAACGCCGCCGCCATGCCCGCCATGGCCGCCGTGGGAGCCACTGTGGTCGCCCCCGTGGCCATGCGCGAACGCCGCTGCCGGGAGACCGAGCGCGAGGACAAGCAGCAGAGCGGACAAAAGCGTGAGGGAGCGAGCCATCGTCACCTCCCAGCGCGCCAACTTTGTTCGCGGCGCGTATCGATCAGTGTCGGCTCAACCGGTTGCGAGGACAAGTCACATCCTGGGGACTTGCTAACATGACCTTTTCCCCAAAGAAACTGGCCGGGAACGCGGACGCGCTCCCGGCCAGTATTCGCTGTCGCCTGCGGTTGTGTCAGGCCGGCTGCGGTCCCGGCTCCTGCGGCGGACGGCGGCGCCGCTCCGCCATGAACTCGTCGAACTCCGCCTTGTCCTTGGCATGGCGCAGCCGATCGAGGAAGTCGCGGAACTCGCGCTGCTCCTCTTCCAGCCGGCGGAGGGTCTCGTCGCGATATTCATCGAACGCCCGATTGCCGCTCGAGGCTGAGTAGCGGGCGCCGCCGCTGCGGCACCAGCGTTCGGCTTTCTCCTGCAGCCGCTCGAATTTGCGCTGCCAACGGGTCCCGTCGTTGCGTGTCCAACAAGCCATTCGACCGCTCCCTATCATGTAAGCCAAGATCGCCAGGCCGATGGGCCAGAAGAGGATAAACCCCAGGACCACCAGCAGGACCCGGGCAACACGCCAGCCAGCACCCCACTCAGACCGGTGAAACTCGTCCATGCGCGCGGCGTAGATCATGGCGGCCCTCATCTTCGTGGATTCGGCAATGTAAATGTTACTTACATTCACATAGACTTGGCTGGCTTGCGAGTCAAGCGTGGGCCTGAGTCTTTTTTTCAGGTCTCGCGTTTGGGCGCGTCGATCAGACCCAGGCCCTGGAAGTAGATCAACACACCCGCCTCCAGAAGTTCCTCAGGCGCGCAAACAGCGAGGCAACGCCGTGCGCGAGCGACCAGACATGCAATGCCACCATGAGGGCGGGCGGCCTGCGCTCCTTAGGCAGCCGTGCTGAGAGTGTTTCGGCGGCTTGGCGCAACACGGCAAACGCGCGGTCCGCCGCCTCGCGCAATTCCGGATCGGCATCGAGCACGACGCCGGCTTCGAACATCGCGGAATAGAAGGCGGGCTCGTCGCGGGCGAACGCGAGATAGGCCCGCCCGACATTCTCGAACGCGGTGAAGGGGTCGGGGGCCGCGTCGTTCCAGGCGCGCCCGAGCCGTTCGGCGAACAGCTCGAAGCCGCGCCGCGCCACATCGGCCATCAGCGCATCGCGGTCGCGGAAATGCCGGTACGGTGCCGCGGAGCTGACACCCGCCCACCGTGCCGCGTCGGCGAAGGTGAACCCGGCCGGCCCCTTCTGGGCGATCAGCTCGAGGGCGGCTCTGATCAGCGCCTCGCGCAGGTTGCCGTGGTGATAACCGCGTCGGCCCTCGCCCGCCCCGCCGTCTCCGGATCCGCCGCGTTGCGACCAGCTCATGTGAGATGCTCTTACATGAATCGCGGACGCCGCGCAGCCGTAATTCGCCGAAGAGCAACTCGGGGTTAAGGCACGCCTTGCGAGAGCTGTTGCGCGCGGCCGCTGCTGACGTCGCGCGCCGACACGGCTGGCGCCACGTTGCCCCAGCTGTTGCGCACGTATGTCAGCACGGACGCGACCTGCATGTCGGTGAGCTTCCAAAAGAACGACGGCATGGCGGCCCCGGTTGGGGCGTAGGGCGTGGCCACGTTCTGCGTGCCGTGCAGAACGACGCGGATGAGCGTGGTGGGGTTGGCGGACTGGACGTCGGGATTGCCTTTCATGGCCGGGAAGATCCTAGGCACGCCCGTCCCGTCATCGCGATGGCAGGCGGCGCACTGGTCCTTGTAGATCGCCTGGCCCGCCTTCATCGCCGGGTCGTCAGCGGCCATCGCCGTCGTGGGCGCGGGCGGAGACGGCTGATCCTTGAGGTAGACCGCGATCGCCTTCAGGTCGGCATCGGTCAGATGCGACGTCGAATCGGAGATGACCTCGGCCATTGGCCCGGTCGCGGCGCCGATGCGGTTCTGCCCTGTCTTCAGATACGCGACGACGTCGTCCACCGACCAGCTGCCAAGCCCCTGACGCGGATTGCCGGTGACATTCGGCGAGAACCAGCCTTGCAAAGTCCCACCTTGGAGGGCTTCGCTGTTCTTGTCGCCCCCGAGGAAGTTCTTTTCGGTGTGGCAGGCCCCGCAATGGCCCGGCCCCTGCACGAGATAGGCGCCTCGGTTCCACTCGTCCGATTTGCCGGCTGCCGGCTCAAAGCGCCCCGGCGTGAAGAACAGCCAGTTCCAGCCGATCATGCTCGCGCGGATGTCGAACGGGAACGGCAGCTGGTTGGAATGAACGGGATGATAGACCGGCTCGAGCGCGTCGAGATAGGCGCGGATCGCGAGGATGTCCTCGCGCGCCATCTTCGTATAGTAGGGGTACGGCATCGCCGGATAGAGCCGTGTGCCGCCGTGGCTCCGTCCGATCTGCAGCGCGTTCACGAAATCGTCGTCCGCCCACGAGCCGATGCCGGTCTCGATGTCGGGCGTGATGTTGGGCGCGAGCAAATTTCCGAACGGCGTTTCGATCGCGCGCCCGCCGGCGTACGGCTTGCCTCCGGGCTCGGTGTGACAGGCGGTGCAATCGGCGAGCGTGGCGAGGTAGCGCCCGCGCTCGATGTCTTCGAACGACTGGTGGTCGTGGGCGATTTCGGCACGCTCGACCGGCGGTGCCGCCCGCGCACAGGCGGCGGAGGTCACGAGCAGCGACAGGGCGGCGGCGATCGTGCTGCGCATGCTCATGCTGGCACGCTCACGCCTGCACCAGCGGCCCGGGCGATTTCAGGTACTGATTGACGATCGCGTCGGCCGCCCAGAACGCCAGCGCGCAGACCGTGTTGGTCGGGTTGTAGCCGGCGTTCTGCGGGAAGGCCGTCGCCCCGGTGACGAACAGGTTCGGCACGTCCCAGCTTTGCAGATATCGGTTGAGCGCGCTGGTCTTGGGATCGCTGCCCATGATGGCGCCGCCGCACGTATGGGTCGTCTGGTAGACGGTCGAGTTGTAGGGGCCGGTGCGCGGATTCTTCTCCATGGTCCGCGGCTCGAGCTTCTCCACGATATCGGCCAGGCGGTCGGTGATGTAGCGCGACATCTTCAGTTCGTTGTCATGGAAATCGAACGTGATTCGCAGCAGCTTGCGGCCGAGACGGTCGGTGTAGGTCGGGTCGAGATCGAGAAACGCGTCGCGATAGCTGTAGCAGCTGCCGTGCGTCACGAATTGATACGTGCTGAGGTAGTTCTCCTTGACAGCCTTCTTCCACGCGGGACCCCAATTGGGCGTTCCTTTCGGGGTGGATGTGGTCAGGATCGGGCGCCCGTTGGTCTGCACACCACCCATGTAGCCGCCGCCGACGAAGCCGAGCGGACCATGGTCGAAATTGTCGCCGTTGTAATCGTCGATGCACATGCCGATGGCGCCCGAAGAGATGAACGGGTTGAAGTTCTTGTCGTCGAAGAACGCGGTCACGCTCGAGGTGACCTGATAGGAGTAATTGCGGCCGATCACGCCTTCTCCGGTCTGCGGGTCATAGGGCGTGCCGATGCCCGAATGCAGCAGCAGGTGCACGTTGAAGAGCTGGAACGCGCACAGCAAAACGAGGTCGGCCGGCTGCTCCCAGCTGCGGCCGTCGATGTCCACATACGTGACGCCGGTCGCGCGCTTGCGCGAACGGTCGAGGTTGATCTGCGCCACCTCGCATTCGGTGCGTGCCTCGAAGTTCGGACGGCGCACCAGGACGGGCAGCAACGTGGTCTGCGGACTTGCCTTCGAGTAGTTGCCGCAGCCGAACCATTCGCAGAAGCCGCAATACGTGCACGGGGCCAAGGTGACACCCAGCCAGTTCGTGTACGCTTGCGAGAGATTGCCCGAGGGCTGGGGAAACGGCTTGTAGCCCATCGAGCGCGCCGCGTCGGCGAACAGGCTCGGCCCGTAGGGCTGCGTCTGCGGCGGCGTCGGATACTCGCGCGAGCGCGCCCCTTCGTAAGGATTTCCGCCGTCCTGCTTGACCCCCTTGATGTTTCCGGCCTTCCCCGAGGTGCCGCACAGATATTCGAAGCGGTCGTAATAGGGCTCGAGATCGTCGTACGTGACGCCCCAGTCCTGGATGGTCATGTCGGCGGGCAGGAACTTGGCGCCATAGCGCTGCGTCAGATGCGAGCGCAGCTGGAAATCGGTGGGCAGGAACCGCCACGTTTCCGCATTCCAGTGCACGCCACCGCCGCCCACGCCGTTGGGCGGCATGAACGAGCCCCAGGTGCGCATCGGAAGTGCGGTCTGGCCGGCATTGTTGCGGAACGTCATCGTCTCCTGCGCCGGACGCAGGAAGAGATCGTGACGGATGTGATAGCGCAGCTCGTCTTGCGCATACGTGGTGGGAAAATCGGTGGCCGTATCGCGCCACGGTCCGCGCTCGATGGCGACCACGTTGAGACCCGCCCGTGTCAGAGCCTCGGCCAGGATCGCGCCGGTCCAGCCCAGGCCGATGATGACGACGTCGGTGGCCGGCAATTTCTGGGTCATGCTCCACCCCATTCGGGCCGGCCCGAGATACCCACCGGCGGCAGCGGGTAGCGCTGGTTGTGCTTGTCCACCCAGTCGCGGTAGTCGTAGCGCGCGCCCGGAAAGCCGATCATCTTCCATCCGACCATGTTGCGGTTGCCGCCATAGACCGGATCGGCGAAAAAGCCTTCGCGCGTGTTGCGCAGAAGCATCTCGAAGAAGCCCGTGGCGCTGGCACCCTCGAGATGAATGGGGCCCTTTTCCAGCCGGCCGATGACGTCGTCCTTCTGCGCGTCGGAGAGCTGGGCGAAGCTTTTGCCGGCGAACGCCTCGCGGCAATATTTGTCGAGTGCTGCAAGCGACTGCCGATAGCGCATCGCCGGCGTCAGAGGCGATTGCGGGCCCTGCTGCGGGGTGCCGTCGGCAAAGGGCGGCCGCATGTAGAGGGCTCGCGAATTGCCGAACGGCCCGGCGAGTTGCCGGTCTATGAACACGGCACAGCCGGCGTCCTTGCCGCCCGGCGTTTGCGGGTCGGGCGGAATCAGCCGGTCGACCAGGGCTTCGACGGCAGCACCCTCTTCCGGCGTGAAGAACACCCACACCCCGGGATTGGCGGACACCGGCGGCGGCGTCCCGGCATCGGGTTTCCAGGGCAGATTGCCCGCGACCATGCGCGCTGCAGCGGACGTGCACCCCAGCGCCAGGACGCTCGCAGCTGTCCCTGCCAGGAGCTCACGCCGCGCGATCCGCATCACGGTACCCTCTTGCCGCCTCTCTCGATCAACTGGCGATGCGGCTCTTTGTTCCGAGACGGAAGCGCAAGCTGCGCCCTTTACTTAAGTCTACTTAAGTCGCTGTTCGTCCTGCTCCCTGTAGCTCATCATGCGTCCCCAGGTGCTCTTCGTGCCCCAGATCCCAGAGCGCAGGCATTCGAGCTGCACGATCTGGCTGTGGTCGACGAACAGGTTTGCATCGACGCCGTAGTTCTTGAGATACCATTCGAACACCGCCGGATCGGCAGCCTCGAACATCACCTTTTCGAGGCCCAGCTCGTTGATGATCTGCGCGACCACGTCGGTGCGCCACGGCCAGGCGTTCTCGGTGATGCCTTCGGATTCGATCATGATCACGTTGGCGCCCGCATCGAGACACGCCTTCGCGCGGCTGATGACCCAGCGCGCCTCCCGGAACCCTTCGGCCTTGAGCTCGGCTTCTGGCGTCGCACCGCCGACGCCGAACTGAATTCCGAGTTCGGGTTTGGCCTTGAGCCCGGCACGCCGCACGCGCTCGATCAGCCGCAAGAGATCGTCCGCCGACAAGGCGATGAACCCGGCCGACAGCTCGATCATGTCGAAGCCGATCGCCCGCGCTTCGCCGATGTATTTTGCCACCGCGTCGGCGCCGTAGCGCAGCACGTGCTCGATCCATCCGCCCGTCGACACGTATACGTCATGACGATGCGCGAGCTCGATGAGCTCTCTCACACGCTCGCGCGGCATGAGCGCAAACGAGCCGCCGGCGAATTTCAGCCCGTCGAGATAGGGGTGCATGGTCTCGAGGATGTCCTCGAGGTACCGCCGCCCCATGGGCGTGTAGTAAGGCCCGCGTATCTCCGTTATCCCCCTCTTGCGGGGCTTTTGAGGCCGCATCGTCAGCGGAATGAAGGAAAACGCTCGCTCGTCCCTGCGCTCGATCATCAGAACACCTCCATCGCATACCGCGATCGACGCCCGGTGCTGAGATGCCGTCTTCATTTCGTCATCAAACGTGGCGAGCGCCGATCACGATCACGTCACGCTTCGATTTGATAATGTTCGAGCTTGCACGAGGGTTCCGCGCGCACCACGTCCAACAAGTCAGCTTGTCGTACGCAACTTTCTTATCGGCGGCCGCTTCTCGTGTCGGCCGCAAGGAGGGGAAAATGGGACTGATGGATTCAGGGCAAGAAACGGGGCGCGATGCGAACGCCTTCGCGGCGGCGTTCTTGAACGGACCGATGGTCGACGTGCTGATGCGCACGACCGAGTCCTACAGCAAGGCCTGTCTCGCATGGCACGAAGAGATCCTGCGCTTCGCCGCGGAGCGGCTGCAGCGCGATAGCGAGCTCGGCCAGGCGCTCGCGAATACGCGCAGTTGGGCAGATGCTGCCAAGCTGCAGCAGGAATGGGCGACGTCAGTCTTGCGTGACTACACGAACGAGACCACGCGCTTGTTCGAGATCGCGGCCGACGCCGGGTCGAAAGTGGCTCAGACTCAGGCAGAGGCTGCATCCGAAACGGGCCGCACCATGACGGAGGCTGCCCGGACGACCGCCGAGACCGCAGCCGAAACGGCGGACGAGGTGCGCAGCGAAGTTCGCAGCGCCGAAGGACCACGGCCCCGCGGACAACGCCGCAGCCAGCCGGCGGAGTAATCGGGAGACGATCACTCGAACCGGGGTGACGCTGGCGTTCCGCCGCCGCGTCACCCCCGGTTTTCTGGGACCATACCGTCAAGGCGGGGGAACCACGGCCCCGGCCCGCCGTTCGTTGGGTGTCCTCAGACGGAAGACACATGCCGCGCCAAGGGGCCCGTAAGCACTCAGCGAAACACCCGGAGGCCGACGCGGCGCCGTCGCTCGGCGCGCTGTCGCATGGGGCGGCACAACTGCCGCTCGTGCGCATCGACACGTATAACGAAGAGCTTCGCGACCCCAACGGCTTTGTGGGGGATCGTGCGAGCAATCGCGCCTTCAACACGATCGTCGAGGAGTGGCGCGAGCGGCTGCGGCGCGTCGACCGCGATCCGTTCGGCCCCGACGAGGCGGTCAGGAAGAAGAAGCTGGACAAAGCCCTGACCAACGGCGATCCCAAGGAGGCGGGCCTCGTTCAAAGCGTGATCGAGGAGTTTGCGAATGAATTTGCAACCGTCGTCCGGCGGTTCCTGCGCAACAAAGCCTGGGCCGATACGAGTTGCATCGTCATCGGCGGGGGTTTGCGCAAAAGCCGGGTCGGCGAGGTCGCCATCGGCCGCGCCGCAACGCTTCTGAACGCCGATGGCTGTACGGTCGACCTCAAGCCCATCCGCAATCATCCCGACGAGGCAGGGCTGATCGGCTGTGCGCTCCTCGCCCCGCCCTGGGTTCTCAAAGGCCACGACGCGATCCTCGGGGTCGATATCGGCGGCTCGAACATCCGCGCCGGCCTCGTCGGCCTCAATCTCGACAAGGCGCCGGACCTCGGCAAAGCCGAGATCCGCGAGATGGAGCTGTGGGCCTACTCCGACCAGCGCGAGCGGCCGACCCGCAATCAGGCGGTGGAGCGGCTGGCGAAGATGCTGCGGAGCCTGATAACCCGTGCCGGCAAGGAGAAACTGAAGCTCGCCCCGTTCGTCGGGATCGGCTGCCCGGGCATCATCTGCGACGACGGATCGATCGAGAAGGGCGCTCAGAATCTGCCCGGCAATTGGGAGAGCAAATCGTTCAACCTGCCGAAGGCGCTCCATGACGCCATCCCGACGATCGGCGAGTACAAAAGCACGTTCATGTTGCACAACGACGCCGTGGTGCAGGGGCTGAGC
>Ga0335069_10014996_pt1 | contig 10837 bp, 8 predicted proteins | sample Lox_Sample_11_FD_206714 | JGI IMG/M metagenome (GOLD analysis project Ga0335069, IMG submission 206714) | Soil microbial communities from Loxahatchee National Wildlife Refuge, Florida, United States - Lox_Sample_1.1 | ecosystem: Environmental > Terrestrial > Soil > Wetlands | place: USA: Florida... | reverse complement strand
ATGGCCGGTCGCTGGCGCGTGCGCGTGCGCCAGGCCGAGCTCGCCGCCTGGGGCGACGGACCGCTCGGCCGGCTGCGGCGGGCGCTGCTGCGGCCACGCCCGGGAGTGGGCCGCGCGCTCGATCGAGTCCTGATCGCGGTGACGGCCGTCGCGATCGCGCTGTCGCTCTGCGTCGCGCTGATCGCGTTCGCGGGCTTGGCGCTCCTGCACGCGCTGCTGGGCGGCTGATCCTCTCAGCCGATTCGGTCTAGGCGCGGCGCGCCCGTTTGTGGAAGGCTCCCGCTCTGAACCTCCGTCCTCAAGGAGCCCAGGTGACCGAGGAGCAGCAGCCGGCCGGCGACGATGCCGCAGCCACCCAGAAGCTCGACACCGCCGCGAAGAGCGCGGCGACCACCGGCAAGTCCGAAGCGGCAACCACCGGCAAGTCCGAAGCGGCGCCCTCCGAGGAGACGGCGTGGGACCGCTCGCGCGGCCGGCGGATCACCGTCCGCTCGCTGATCGCGGTCGCGACCGTCCTGGGCTTCGTGAGCATCTTCGCCGTGTGGGCGAAGACGCAGCTGCTCGATACGAACCAGTGGACGAAGACGAGCTCGCAGCTGCTCGAGAACAAGGCCATCCGCGACCAGACCGCGACCTACCTCACGGACCAGCTCTACGCGAACGTCGACGTGACGGGCGAGCTGCAGAGCCGGCTTCCGGGCAACCTCAAGTTGCTCGCCCCGGCGGCCGCCGCCGGGCTGCGCAACCTCGTCCAGAGCGCCGCCGAGGACGCGCTCGCCAGCCCTGCGGTCCAGGCGATCTGGGCCGACGCCAACAGGGCCGCGCACCAGGAGTTCGTGAAGATCATCAACGGGGGCGGTCCGAACGTCAGCACGCAGGGTGGCGTGGTGACGCTGAACCTGCAGCGGGTGCTCACGAAGGTGGGCGATCGCGTGGGGATCCCCTCCGGCCTGCTCGCCAAGATCCCGTCGTCGGCCGCGAACATCGTGATCTTCAAATCCAAGCAGCTGAAGACCGCGCAGGACGCGGCCAAGGCGCTCAAGGCGCTGGCGTTGGTGCTGCCCATCCTCGTGTTCGCCATGTTCGTGCTCGCCGTCTGGCTGGCCCAGGGACACCGGCGCCAGACCCTGCTCGGGGTGGGCTTCGCCTTCATCGTTGCCGGCTTCCTGGTCCTCATCGCGCGGCGCATCATCGGCGGCGAGGTGACGAGCACGCTCGCATCGGAGGCGGCGGTGCGACCCGCGGCGAATGCCGCCTGGGACATCGGCACCTCACTCCTGCGCACGCTCGGGATCCAGGCCGTGATCATCGGCATCGGCGTCCTGATCGCCGGTTGGCTGGGCGGCCCCTCGAAGCCGGCGACCGCGTTCCGCCGCATGATCGCCCCGTACCTGCGCGACCGCCCGGAGATCGCCTACGGGGTCGTCGCGGCGCTGCTGCTCGTCTTCATCCTCTGGGCACCGCTTCCGGCCGCGCGCCGGCCGCTGTTCGTGCTGTTCCTGATCGCCGTCTCGATCCTGGGGGTCGTGGTGCTGCGGCGTGAGACCGAGAGCGAGTTCCCCGCCCAGGCGGAGGCGGGCACGCCCGTCACGGTGGCTTCCGACGCCGGCGGGACCGGGAAGGATGCGCCACCCGCTCCGCCGCCGCCTGCGGGCGGCGGGCCGACCGCTTCCGGCAGCTGAGCCGGATCCGCAGCGCGCCGTGCCACATCCGGTGATCGTCGGGGTCGCCCAGGCGACCTGGCGCGACGCCGGTGCGCCCGATCCGATCGAGATGTGCGCGGAGGTCGTGGCTGCGGCCGCCGGCGACGCCGGCGCCGGTGGGGCGCTGCTGCGCCGCGCCGGCTCGCTGGGCGTCGTCGACATCGCCTCCAGGCGTTGGAGCGACCCGGCCGCGCTCGTTGCCGCGCGCTTGGGCCTGGAGCCGCGCGAGCGTCTGCGCACGACGCTCGGCGGCGACGGCCCGCAGGTGCTGCTCAGCGACATGTGCTCGCGTATCGCCGAGGGCGCGCTCGACGTGGGCATCGTGTGCGGCGCGGAGGCGCTCGCGACGCTCGCGGCCGCGATGAAGGCCGGCGCCGAGCCCGATTGGCCGGCGCTCGACGAGGGCGCCGCGCCGACGCGCGTGCTCGGCTCCGAGCGCTTTCCCGCCAGCGACGCCGAGGTCGCCGCGAACCTGATCGCGCCCGTCGCGATGTACCCGCTGTTCGAGAGCGCGCTGTGGGCCGAGCGCGGCGGCACGATCGATGCGCACCGCGCGCGGCTCGGCGAGCTGTGGGCGCGCTTCGCCCAGGTCGCGGTCGCCAACCCGCACGCCTGGTGGCGGGGCGCGATCCCATCGGCCAAGGAGATCGCGACGCCGGGCCCGCACAACCGGCTCGTCACCCAGCCGTACCCGAAGCTCCTGAACTCGAACATCCAGACCGACCAGGCCGCGGCGCTGATCGTCTGCTCGGACGAGCTCGCGCGCGAGCTCGGCGTCGACCGCGACCGCTGGGTGCACGTGCACGCCGCGGGTCACGCGTGCGACCACTGGACCGTCAGCGAGCGCGAGGACCTGCACTCCTCGCCGGCGATCCGGTTCGCCGGGCGCGGGGCGCTGGCGGGCGCCGGGGTGACGATCGACGAGGTCGCACACCTCGACATCTACTCGTGCTTCCCGAGCGCCGTCCAGATCGCGTGCCGCGAGCTGGGCGTCGACCCCTGGACCGACGCGCGTGCGCCGACCGTCACCGGCGGGCTGACCTTCGCCGGCGGCCCGGGCAACAACTACGTGACGCACGCGCTCGCTGCGATGGCGGTGCGGCTGCGCGAGGACCCCGGCGCGCTCGGCCTGACGACGGCGGTCGGCTGGTACCTGACGAAGCACGCCACCTGCGTCCTGGGGGGCGGACAGCCCCGCCGCGGCTTCACGGCGGCGAACGTGCAGGCGCAGGTGGACGCGACGCCTCGGCGCGAGGCCGCGGCCGGCATCGCCGGCGCCGCCACTGGCGAGGCCGCCTCGATCGTCTACGGCCGCGACGGCGCGCCGGCAGTCGCGTCGGTCACCGCGCTGCTCGATGACGGCCGGCGCACCGTCGCCTCCTCCGGCGACGCCGGCGTGCTCGCCGCGATCGTGGACGCGCCGCTCGCCGGGCGCCAGCTGCACCTGGACGGCGCCGGCGGCTTCACGCTCTGACGGCCCGCGGCGCCCACCTGGGCGCGCTTGGCACGCTATCCGTGCACAACTCGACCAGGCAGGCTGCGGGTGTGCTCGGCCGGGGCCGCGCGGGACCACAACTTTCGCCCGCGCCCCGTGTCGGTGCGGGCATGCGACGGCTCTTCGCCCTCCTGGCAACCCTGCTTGTCCTCGCGGCCGGCGCTTCGCCCGCGATCGCCGCCAATCCCGTCCCGCCCGCGGCGAGCACCGGCGCCGCGAGTGCGATCACGCAGACCGCCGCCACGCTTGGCGGGACGGTCGACCCGAAGGGCTCGGCCACGACCTGGCACGTGGAGTACGGGACGTCCGACGCCTACGGGCTCACCACGCCCGAACAGCCCGCCGGCTCGGGCAGCGGCGCTGCCGCGGTCAGCGTCCCGGTCACCGGCCTGACGAGCGCGACGACCTACCACTTCCGCGTCGTCGCCACGAACGCGGCGGGCGTGGCGCGCGGCGCGGACCACACCTTCACGACCACCGCGCCGCCGCGCGCCCCATCGGTCGTCACGGGCAACGCGCGCGCAACGCAGGCGACGAGCGCGACGCTGACGGGGTCGCTGGACCCGCGCGGCGCGGCGACGAGCTTCCACTTCGAGTACGGGACCACGACGAAGTACGGCTCGGTGACCGCCGACCAGACCGCGGACGGCAGCGGCAGCCGGAGCGTGAGCGCCCCGATCACGGGCCTGAGCGCCTACACGAAGTACCACTTTCGCCTCGTCGCGACGAACGCCACGGGCACTGCGCGCGGCGCCGACCGCACCCTCACCACGCTGCGTGCGCCGTCGGCGATCACGATCGACGCCGCGACGCCGGACCCGGTCATCTGGTCGGGCAGCGTGACGCTCACCGGGCGCGTGAGCGGCGCCGGCGTCGGCGGCATCGGGCTCGCCGTCGAGCGCCAGGACTTCCCCTTCACGGGGCCGGTGTGGGTGCCGCGCACCTTCAGCGCCGCCGCGGACGGCAGCTACCGCGTGGCGGTCGGCCCGCTGTGGTCGGCGGTGCGCCTGCGCGTCGTCACGCGCACGACGGTGAAGGCCGCGAGCCCGCCGGTCGACGTCGCCAGCCGCGTGCGGGTCGGGGTGCGCCGAGCCGGCGGCACACGCGCGCTCGCCGGGCTCACGGGCACGATCAGCCCGGCCGTCCCGCAGGCGGCCGTCTCGGTGCAGCGCCTCACGCCCCGCGGGCGCTGGGTGGTCGTGCAGCGCACCGGCGTCCAGCCGCTGGGCGGCAACCGCTCGCGCTACGCCCTCACGATCCGGCGCCCGCGCCGCGGCACGCTGCTGCGTGTCGTCGTGGTGCCGAATGACGGCGGCGCGCACGTGCGCGGCGCCAGCCGCGAGCTGCGCTTGCGCGGGCGCGCGTAGCTACGAGACGCCGGGCGCGAGCCGCGCCGCTTGGCGCTCGGCGCCGATCTCGACGACATCCCACGCCAGGCGCACGCGGCGCATCGCGCGGATCATCAGGGCTGAGGGATCGAGCTCCCAGCTGCGCAGGCCGTGGAACGCCGAGCGCGGGAAGGCGTGGTGGTTGTGGTGCCACGACTCGCCGAACGAGGGCAGCGCGAGCCACCAGACGTTCGTGGAGCGGTCGTCCACATCGAAGCGACGGCGTCCGAAGAAGTGGCAGACGGAGTTCACGCTCCAGGTCACGTGGCTCTGCACCAGCATGCGGATCAGCCCGCCCCACAGCAGGCCCGTCAGCCCGCCGGCGACGGTCCCCGAGATCGCGACGCCGAGGCCGAACGGCACGGCCGCCGACACGAGGATGAAGACGGGGAACGAGTAGTGGATGACGCGCATCCCGCGGTCCTCGACCAGTTCGCCCGCATAGCGCGAGTGCGTGGCCATGCCGTGCACCTTCCACGTCCATCCGACGTGCGCGTGCCAGAGGCCGCGCAGCGCACCCAGGACGCCCGCGCCATGCCCGACGTGCGGGCTGTGCGGATCGCCCTCGACGTCGGTGTGGGCGTGGTGCTTGCGGTGGTCGGCGACCCAGTCCAGCGGCCCACCCTGGATCGCCAGCGAGCCCAGACAGGCGAAGGTGTACTCGAGCGCCTTGTAGGTCCGGAACGAGCGGTGCGTCAGCAGCCGGTGGTAGCCGACGGTGATGCCCATCCCGCAGAGCAGGTACATGACCGCGAACACGAGCAGGTCGCTGAGATGCGCGAGGTCGTGATGCACGGCGACCGGGATCAGCCCGGCGAGCGCGAGCAGCGGGCCGAAGACCGCAACGAGATTGGCGTAGCGGTCGGCGCGCTTCATGGCGGGCAATCTAGTCGACGCCCCGGGCAGGGGCTCGTCCTACCAGACCCCGGGGAGATCGCGGCGCCTGAGATCCTCGAGCATCTCCCGGCGGATGACCGCGCCGTGACGCCCGGCCTCGGCGAAGACCACGGGCGGGCGCAGCGCGCCGTTGTAGTTGTTCGACAGCGCGTACGTGTAGGCGCCGGTGACCGGGACGGCGAGCAGGTCGCCGACCTGGGGCGCGGGCAGCTCGACGTCCTCCACGAGCCGGTCGCCGGACTCGCAGTGCTGCCCGACGACCTCGCAGCGCTCGAGCGCCCGCGCGCCGCCGGACACGGGAGCCGCGATCGCCGCCTCGAACGGCTGCCCGTAGAGGCTCACCTCGAGGTTGTCCCCCATCCCGCCGTCGACCGCGACGAACGTCCGCGCCGCGCGCTTGACCGTGACCACGCGGTAGAGGCTCACCCCGGCCGTGGCGATCAGGGCGCGCCCCGGCTCGACGATGATGCGCGCGCCGGACGGTAGGTGGGCGTGCGCGGCCGCGGCCAGGGCGGCCACCCACGCCTCGATGCCCGGAACGTGCTCGTCGCGCAGGTGCGCCACGCCGAGCCCGCCGCCGAGGTCGTAGACGGCGGCGTCGGCGATCGCGAGCTCATCGACGAGCTCGCGCACCGCCCGGACCGCCTCGGCGAACGGCGCCAGCTCGTGGATCTGGGAGCCGATGTGGACGTGGACCCCGCCGAGCGTCAGGTGCCGGGCGGCCCGCACGCGCGCGATCGCCTCGCGCGCGAGCGCCGGCGGCAGCCCGAACTTCGACGCCCGGCCCCCGGTGCTCATCGCCGCGTGGGTGGGCGGCGCCACGTCGGGATTCAGGCGGATCAGCACGGGCTGCGCGCGGCGCGCAAAGCGCTCGAGCCGCTCGATGTCGTCGAGGTTGTCGATCACGACGAACGCGACGCCCGCGGCGAGCGACCGCTCGATGAGCTCGTCACCCTTCGCGTTCCCGTGCACGATGATCGTGGCCGGGTCCACGCCGGCCCCTAGGGCCAGCTCGAGCTCGCCGAGCCCGGCGACATCGACCCACGCGCCCTCGCCCGCCATCAGGCGGTAGACGGGCGTGGCGGCGAACGCCTTCGAGGCGAACGCGACATGCGCGCCCGGCCACGCGCGTGCGAGCGCCGCCCGGCACCGCCGGACGGTCGCCCGCACGTGGCCGGTGTCGAGCAGCAGCAGGGGGGTGCCGTGCGCGGCGGCGAGCTCATCGGCGCGGCAGCCGCCGATCACCAGCGTGCCGTCCTGGGCGCGATGGGTGCCGGCGGGGAAGACGCGCAGGACGGGCTCGGCCGGGTCGCGCGCGCCGCTCATCGCCGGCAGCATCGCAGGACGGGTGCCCTGCACGCCGGGCGACCGGCGCGCACGCCCCGTGATGTGATTGCGCCATGAGGACCGAGGTGGCTGTCATCCGCTCGATCGACGAGCTCACCCCCGCGTGGCTCGCGGACGTGCTCGGCCGTGGCCCGATCGCCGGGCTGCGTGCCGAGGCGATCGGCACCGGGCAGATGAGCCAGAGCCACCGGGTGACGCTGGACTGGGGCGACGCCTCACCCGGCGCCCCGGCGAGCGTCGTCGTGAAGCTGGCCGCGACCGACCCGACCAGCCGCGCGACCGGCGTGGGCCTGGGCGCGTACGAGCGCGAGATCCGTTTCTACCGCGAGCTGGCGCCGCGGATCGGCGGCCCGCTCGCCACCTGCCACGCAGCTTTGATCGACCCGAGCGACGGCTGGTTCACGCTCGTGCTCGACGACGCGGCGCCCGCCGTCCAGGGCGACCAGATCGCCGGGTGCGGCGTCGCCCAGGCGCGGCTGGCGCTGAGGGCGCTCGCGCGCATCCACGCGCCGGTCTTCGCCGACCCCCAGCTCGGTGCGACGCCCTGGCTCAACCAGGAGATGCCGCTCAACCAGGCGCTGCTGACCCAGCTGCTGCCGGCGTTCCTCGAGCGCTACGGCGACCGCGTCGCCCCTGAGCACCGCGCGGCCTGCGAGCGCTTCGTCCCGAGCCTCGACGGTTGGCACAGCGACCGCCGGCCGCCGCTGGGCTTGGTCCACGGCGACTTTCGCCTGGACAACATGCTCTTCGGCGAGCCCGGGAGCCCGCGGCCGTTCACGATCGTCGATTGGCAGACGGTCGGCTGGGGCGGCGCGATGACCGACGCGGCGTACTTCGTCGGCGGCGGCCTGCCCGTCGAGCTGCGCCGCGCGCACGAGCAGGCGCTCGTCGCCGAGTACCACGAAACGCTCTGCGAGCACGGCGTGCAGGGGTTCTCGTGGGAGGGCTGCTGGGCCGAGTACCGCCGCCACTGCCTCCTGGGGCTCATCATGACGATCGCCCCGGCGATGATCGTCCAGCGCACCGAGCGCGGCGACGAGATGTTCACGACGCTGCTGGCACGCTACGCGCAGCAGGCGCTCGACCTCGGTGCGCTCGACCTGCTGCCCGCGCCCGGGAGCGGACGGCCGGCGCCGCTGCGCCCCACGCCCGAGGACGAGGGCCGCCACCCGGCCGGCCCCGACGAGCTGTGGAACGAGTCCTGGTACTTCGACGCGGTGACCGAGGACGGCGCGACCGGCGTGTGGGTGCGGCTCGGGATGTACCCGAACCTCGGCGTCTCGTGGGTCAACGCGTTCGTCTGCGGCCCGGGGCGGCCGACGGTCGGGGTGATCGACTTCGCCGCCCCGCTGCCGCAGGGCGACGAGCTGGCGGTGCTCACGGACACGCTGCGCGCCGAACACCGCTGCGAGGCGCCGCTCGAGCGCTTCGCCGTGCGCCTCGAGGCGACCGGCGAGGCGCACGACGACGCCGCGGCGCTGCTGCGCGGCGAGGCCGGCCGGCCGGTCGCAGTCGCGCTCGACCTGGTGTGGGACACGGACGGCGAGCCGTACGCCTACCGCGTGACGACGCGCTACGAGATCCCGTGCCGCGTGCGCGGCCGCGTGCGCGTCGGCGGCGAGGAGCTCGAGCTGCGCGCCGTCGGCCAGCGCGATCACTCGTGGGGCACGCGCGACTGGTGGGCCGCGGAATGGATGTGGTCGGCGGGCCATCTGGACGACGGCACGCGCCTGCACGGCGTCGAGTTCCGCGTGCCGGACGCGCCGCGGATCGGCGTGGGCTACATCCAGCCGCCCGGCGCCGACCTGCACGAGGTGGACGCCGTGACGGCCGACGAGCAGGTCGGCGCGGACGGCCTGATCACCAGCGCGCGCATCGGTTTCGGCGCCGACCTCGCGCTGACGGTCGAGCCGCTCGCGTTCGGCCCGCTGCGGCTCGTGGCGCCGGACGGGCGCATCTCGTTCTTCCCGCGCGCGATGTGCCGGCTGACGGCCCCCGATGGGCGTGCCGGGGTCGGCTGGGTGGAGTGGAACCGCAACCGCTCCGCGGCGCCGCCGAACACCCGTTGAGCCCGCGCTGAGTCCGCCGGGGCGCGGCGTACGATCCGCCCACGGTCCACTGTTCGGCCGTCAGGGAGGCCCCCCGTCATGCGCAGCCTGCGCCCCCGTCCCATCGCCTGGATCGCCGATCACCGCAGCGCGAAGCTCGCGCTGGCACTCGCCGTGGTGGTCCTCGGCGCGGGCGCGGCGATCGCGATCGCCGGGGTGCCGGATCAGAACGGGGTGATTCATGCGTGCCTGCGGACCGGCACCGATGGGCTTCCGGCTACCGCGGAGAACGTGCGGGTGATCGACCCGTCCGCTGGCCAGAGCTGCACGAGCTCCGACCCTGCGGGTGGCGGCACCGGCGAGCAGACGCTCACCTGGAACGTCACCGGCCCGCAGGGCCCGCAAGGCCCGCAGGGGCCGGCGGGCAGCAACGCGACCGCCACGGTCACGTCCGCGAGCCCGGTCGGGACCATCACGATCTCGGGGCTCAGCAGCACGAGCAAGCAGGCGACGTCGAAGGCCGCCGGCGTGACGCCCCTGACGGCCGACATCTTGTCCTTCTCGTTCGTCTCGAACGGCTCGGCCGGCACCGGCTCGGGCAAGCAGGCCGCTCCCAGCCAGATCAAGATCACGAAGACCGTCGATGCCTCGTCGCCCGCGCTCCAGAAGGCGAGCGTCGAGGGCAAGAGCCTCCTCACGGTCACGGTCGCCCTGTACAAGCCCGGGACGACGACCGTCGGCACGACGATCAAGCTCGGCAAGGCGCTGATCGCCTCCGAGGAGTGGTCGGCGTCGAGCGGCGGCGGCTCGAACCTGCAGGAGTCGCTCACGTTCGTGGCGCAGACGCTGAAGGTCACGAGCAGCGGCGGCGGCAGCGGGCTTCCCGCGGTGCAGAAGTTCGTTGCGATCCCGAACCCGAAGGCCTGAGAAGCGCCGACGTGAGCGCACAACGATCAGCGAGGTGAGCAGATGGCCAGCACGGTGAGACGGCGACTGACGGCGATGCGCGCAAGCGTGACGATGGCACTCTTCGGGCTGCTCGCCGGCCTGGGGATCGAGGCGCAGGCGAGCCTCTCGAGCCCGCCGGCGCCCGACGCGCACAGCGCCTCGACGAAGATCGCGCACAACTCGATCGGCTCGGCGCAGGTGAAGCTGCACTCGCTGCTGTTCAGCGACCTGAAGGAGCACCAGGTCCCCTCCTACAAGGAGTACAAGGAGTCGGTCAGCAAGATCATGTCGGCGCTCGGCAAGATCGACGTCGCCAACCTCGTCCACAAGATCGACGTCTACGACAAGACGGCGGCCGACGCAGCCTTCATGCATAAGGGCGACACCGCCGACAACGCGCTGAAGATCGATGGACTTTCCACGGATCAGCTCGTCCAGGGGCACGGGCAGGTGATCACGGGCAGCATGTCGGTCGGCCCATCGATGGGCGACCTGTTCGTCCTGATCGGCCTGCTCCGCGTGAGCGCGATGGACCCAACCGGCGGACCGGCCGCCCAGGTGACGCTGACCAACACCTCCGACCAGAACATCACGCTCAACGAGGGAAACAACGTGCCGTCAAGCATCATCAAGCCTGGCGGGAGCAGCAGCCCCATCGCGATGGGCGACGGCTCGGTGATGCCGATCCAGATCATCGGCGGCGGCGGGCAGGTCATCACGCTGACGCTCTCCTCGTTCACCGGCGGCGTGCACACGCTCGTCGGCCAGGCCGTCGTGGGGACGCCCTGAGCACGATCGCGACACCGCTCTCGGGCGACCGCCTCGCGCTGTCGAACGCCGTCGAGGCCTTCGAGGGCGCGCGCGCCGCGCTGCTCGAGGCGCCGGGGCTCTTCCGGCTCGACGCCGTCGTCGTCCCCGACAACATCCGCCTGATCGTGCGCAACCACAGCCCGGGCGCGCTGACGATCGACTCCGAGGGCTACCCCCGACCAGTGATCGTGGCCGGCGACG
>Ga0335069_10014994_pt1 | contig 10838 bp, 7 predicted proteins | sample Lox_Sample_11_FD_206714 | JGI IMG/M metagenome (GOLD analysis project Ga0335069, IMG submission 206714) | Soil microbial communities from Loxahatchee National Wildlife Refuge, Florida, United States - Lox_Sample_1.1 | ecosystem: Environmental > Terrestrial > Soil > Wetlands | place: USA: Florida... | reverse complement strand
GGGTGCAATTGGACCAGCCCTCGAAAAGAAAGGAGTCGAGCCATTTCGACTAAGGTTTTTGTTGGCAATCTTAATTTCCGTACGACCGAGCAGCAGCTCTCCGATGCACTCTCGGCAGCAGGACAGATAACCCACGTCCATATCGGTACGGACCGGGAGACGGGTCGCTCGCGCGGCTTCGCCTTCGTAGAGTTCTCCAGCGAGGAGGCAGCAGCCGAGGCCATCAAGCGCTTCGATGGTCAGGAAGTCGACGGCCGCAAACTCCGAGTGAACACGGCCGAGGATCGACCGCGCCGGCCCGACGGCGGGCGCTTCGCATTTGCTCGGCCACCACGGGCAAACGAGGGCGACCCGTCAGCCTATGCAAGCCCTCCGCCGTGGGCGGGTGGAGGCGGCTTCGATGCCGGCGGTGGCGGTGGCCGACCGTTCAAGAACAAGGGCAGTCGCCGCGGACTCCGCGCCCGCAAGCGCAGCCTGAGCTTCTAAGCTGGCTGTCGGCGCCGACGCGATCGGCGCTTGGTAATCCCCTCAGACAGATGGCGCGAACGCCCCAAATCTCTTACTGGGTTCGCTCCTCGATCGGCACATAGTCGCGCGGGCCGGCGCCAACGTAGATTTGGCGTGGCCGCGCGATGCGTGTTTCCGAATCGAGAAGCATTTCCTGCCATTGCGCAATCCAGCCAGGAGTGCGACCGATGGCGAACAATACCGGAAACATATCGAGCGGAAAGCCCATCGCTTGGTAGATGATACCCGAGTAAAAGTCGACGTTCGGATACAGCCGATGTGAGATGAAGTACTCATCGGCCAGGGCGATGCGTTCGAGTTCCAGTGCGATGTCGATGAGCGGGTTCTTCCCCGTCTCTTCGAAGACTTCATCGGCGATGCGCTTGATGACCTTAGCGCGCGGGTCGTAGTTCTTGTAGACGCGGTGACCGAAGCCCTGCAGGCGGATCTCGCCGGCCTTCACGCGTTTGATGTATGCCGCGATGTTCTTCACGCTGCCGATCTCCGTCAGCATGCGGATGGCCTGCTCGTTGGCGCCGCCATGCAGCGGGCCGTACAACGCGGCAGTCGCTGCCGCCACCGCCGAGAACGGATCGACCTGGGAGCTGCCGACGCTGCGCATGGCGTTGGCGCTGCAGTTCTGCTCGTGATCAGCATGCAGGATGAACAGCACATCGAGGGCGCGTTCCAACACCGGGCTCGGTCGGTACTTGAGTTCGGTCTTCTTGAACAGCATGTTGAGGAAGTTCCCAGTATAGCTGAGATCGTTGTCCGGGTAGGCGTACGGCATGCCGACCGAATGGCGATAGGCGAACGCGGCCAAGGTCGGCATCTTGGCGATCAGCCGGTGCGTCTGGACCTTGCGCGACTCCGCGTCGAATATCTTCTTGGCCTCGGGGTAGAAGGTCGACAGCGCTGCAACGGTGCTGACCAGAATCCCCATCGGATGTGCGTCGTAGTGGAAGCCGTCGATGAACTGCTTGATGTTCTCATGCAGGATGGTGTGGTGGATGATGTTGCGCACGAAGGCGTCGAGGTGTGAGCGTTGCGGGAGTTCTCCTTTGACGATCAGATAAGCCACTTCAAGAAACGAGCTGTGCTCGGCGAGTTGTTCGATCGGGTAGCCGCGGTAGTGCAGGATTCCCTTGTCGCCATCGATGAACGTGATCGCGCTCTTGCATGATGCGGTGTTGCCGAAGGCCGGGTCGTAGCTCATCAGCCCGAAATCATCAGTTGACGTTTTGATTTGCCGCAGGTCCATCGCGTTGATGGCACCTTGCTGCACACCGACTTCGTATGCCTTGCCGGTGCGGTTGTCGACGATTGACAGCGTGTCCCTGCTCATTCTCTCCCCCCTCGGTACAAACCTGCTTCGCAACGTACAGTGCCACGGGCTGGCGGCTGCCGCAATTGGCCAGTCGGTCCTCTTCCAGGTTGGTTGACTCGATGGGGGTGGCCGTTTATTGTGGGACGGACTGGTCAGTTCCGTTATTCGAGCAACTCATGCGCGGCAGAAAAAAGACGAATGAGACGCGGCTGGCGATCATCCGCTGCGCCGCTGAGATCTTCTCCGAGCGCGAGTTCCACGAGGTGCTGACGGACGACATCGCACACCGCTTGGGCATCGGCAAGGGGACCATCTACCGCTATTTCGGCTCCAAGGAAGAACTCTACCTCGCGGCGATTGGCGAGGGGTTGAACGGTTTGCATGCGGCCGTCACCACGGTACTCGAACAAGATGCCGCGCTCGAAATGACCGTCGAAGCGGTGGTGCGTACGATGGTGACCTACTTCTGGCGGCGGCGCGATTTCTTTGTGCTTCTGCATCGATTGGAGCCGAAGCTGAAGGCCCGCGAACGTGCCGATTGGCGCCAGCACCGCGACGAAGTCGTTGCCATGGTCCGTCGCGTCATCGAGCGGGCGGCCTCGCGGGGCGCGATCAGTCGAATCAACGCACGCCTGGCCGTCGAAGTCCTATTCGGCATGATCCGAGGGGTGTGCGTCTACCGGGCAGAGAGTGACCGACCGGAGGATCTGAGCCGCTTGGTAACCGCGATTTTTCTACGCGGTATCATTGGGGAGGCCCGCGGCGCACAGGATGATCCGCGCTCGCTGCGCATTGCTCACGGAGGCAGGCAAATTTCATGAAGGTCCGCTTCGTCGTTTCGGTCCTCACGCTGCTCGCTGGCTGCGAGCGCGCCGGCAACCCCGAAGCCATCGCCGCCGAGGCGAAGGCCGTCGCTGTAGCGGTGACGGTGGCGCGCGTGAGTGTGCGGCCGAGCAACCGCTTCGTCAACTTCGTCGGCACCTTGTACGGCAACGAAGAGGTGACGCTCTCCAGCCAGGTTGAGGGCCAGATCAAAGCGATGACTGTCGATTTGGGCGATCAGGTGCAGGCCGGGGAGGTGCTTGCGCAAATCGACGACGACCAATGGCGCGCCCGCTTGCGCGAAGCCGAGGCGACACTCGCCAAGGCCCAGGCCGACGAGCAGCGCGGCCGGCAGCTGCGCGACCGCAACGTCATCTCCCCCCAAGAGTACGAGACGATGAAGACGCATGCGCAGGTGGTGCAGGCGCAGCGCGACACGTTGACCGTCACGTTGCGGCATACGCGCGTGGAGTCACCAATTGCCGGAGCGGTGGCCAAGCGCTTCGTCTCCGCAGGCGAATACGTCCACGCTGGCAGCCAGCTCTTCAGTTTGGTGGCCGAAGATCCGTTGAAGCTACGTGGCGACGTCCCCGAGCGCTTTGCGCACGAGCTGCTGGTCGGGCAAACGGTCAACGTCAAGGTCGATGCGTATCCCGATGCCGTATTCACTGGGCGGTTGGCGCGCATCAGCCCGGCGTCGAATCCCGAGAACCGCTCGGTCGCCGTCGAAGCGCTCGTTGCCAACCATGATCGGCAGCTCAAGCCGGGTTTCTTTGCCAATGCGGCTGTGGTGACTCGCACCGATGACCGCGCGTTGATGGTTCCGCAAGAGGCGTTGGTAACCTTCGCGGGTGTCACCAAGCTGTTCATCATCACTGACGGCACCGCCCACGAACGCCAAGTGCAGACCGGTACACGCGGCAGCGGGGGGTTGGTCGAAATTGTCGAAGGTGTTCAGCCGGACGAAGTGGTTGCGACGTCAGGGCTGAGTAAGCTGGGCAACGGTGTCACCGTCACCGTGCGGGAAGCTGGAGGCGCCAATCCCGACCCGTCGTAAGCCCGGAGCGGCGAAAGTCAGGCTCCCAGGAGCTGGTTCGCTCCGACGCTTTGTAGAGGACCGAAACGCGCATGAAACTCGTTGATCTCTGCATTCGCCGTCCCGTGTTTGCCACCATGCTGATCGCCTTTCTCGTGGCGCTCGGTGCGTTCTCTTACCGCAAGCTGGCCGTCGACCTGTTTCCGAACATCGATTTCCCCATCGTCACCGTGACCACGACCCTGAAGGGCGCAAGTGTCGAGGAGATGGAAAGTGGTGTCACCAAGCCGATCGAAGAGGCGGTTAATACGATCGAGGGCATCGACGAACTCCGGTCGGTCACCAAAGAGGGCTTGTCGCAAGTAATCGTGATGTTCGTGCTCGAGCGCAACCGCGAAGCGGCAGCGCAGGACGTGCGCGACAAGGTCGCTGCGATTTCGTCCCAGCTTCCCGAGGGAACCGACGCGCCGGTCGTCGACAAGTTTGATGTCGAGTCCTCGCCGGTGATCAGCATTGCGGTGGCCGGCAAGCGCAACCTGCGCGAGGTCACCGAGATCGCCCGGAAGCAAGTCAAGGAAGACCTCGAAACACTGCGCGGGGTTGGTTCAGTGACCTTGGTCGGCGGCCTTGAGCGCGCCATCAATATCACCATCGATGCAGATAAATTGGCAGCGTACAACATTCCGGTCCAGCAAGTGAAGGCGGCGTTGCGCTCACAGAATCTCGAAATTCCCAGCGGCCACGTCGATCAAGGGGCCAAGGAATTGGTGCTCCGCACGATGGGGCGCCTCGATAGGGTCGAGGACTTCAAGCAGCTCATCGTCGGCAACGTGCGGGGCCGGCCGTTGACTATCGGTGACGTTGCCGCCGTCACCGACAGCTACGTCGAACCGCGCAACATGGCGCGCCTCGACGGGAACCCGGCGGTGTCGCTGCTCGTCCGCAAACAATCAGGGACCAATACGGTCGAGGTTATCGATCATATCAAAGACCGACTTGAGCAGCTGACGTCCGTTCTGCCACCGGACATGACGCTGCAAGTCGTGCGCGACCATTCGCGCTTCATCAAGAAGTCGATTCACGAAGTTGAATTCCACCTCGTTCTCGCCTCGGTGCTCGTGAGCCTCACGGTGATGCTGTTCATGGCCAATCTGCGTGCGACCTTGATTGCCGCCGTCGCCATCCCGACGTCGATCATCTCGACATTCACGCTGATGCAGATGATGGGGTTCACAATCAATAACATCACCATGCTCGGATTGGTGCTCGCCACCGGCATCGTCATCGATGACGCGGTTGTCGTCTTGGAAAACATCTTCCGTCACGCCGAGGAACGTGGCGAGCCGCCCATGCGAGCCGCGGCTGCGGCCACCAAGGAGATCAGCTTGGCGGTCATGGCCACAACGCTGTCTCTGGTGGTGATCTTCCTGCCGGTGGCCTTCATGTCGGGCCGCGTCGGCCGGTTCTTCAACAGCTACGGCATCACCGTGGCGTGTGCCATCATGGTCTCGCTGCTCGTGTCCTTTACGCTGACACCGATGCTGTGCTCGCGCTACCTGCGCGTGAAGCAGATTCTACCGGGCCGTGGCGGCTCGCGGAACTTTGGCTTCTACAGTGCAATCGATCGCGGTTACGGCGCCATTCTCCGCTGGTCGCTACGGCATCGGTGGGTGATCGTCGCGCTGTCCGTCATCGTTGTGTGGTCGACGGTGCCGCTCTTCAAGGTCGTTGGCAAAGACTTCTTGCCGCAGGACGACCAGAGCGAGTTCGAAGTCATCGTGCAAACGCCGGAAGGGTTTAGTCTGGCTCGCACCGATGCGTCGTTCCGTGAGCTCGAGGACAAGCTGCGTACACTGCCCGGCGTCAGCCATGTGCTGAGCACGATCGGTGATAGCACGGGCCGGCTGAAGGCGGGCGAGGGCCCGGTAACCGAGGGCTCTGTGTACGTCCGCCTCGCTGATCTCGGACAGCGACCGCTGTCGCAGTTCGAAGTGATGGGCCAGGCGCGCACGCTGCTCACACAGTACCCCGACCTGCGAGCCAGCGTGCAGAACGTGAACATGTTCATGGGTGGTGGCCAACGCTACACCGAGATCGAGTTGGACATCACCGGCCCGAGCCTCGAGAAGCTCGAGCAGTACTCCAACCAGCTCATGGCCGGGATGCGCACCATCCCGGGTATTGTCGACGTCGACACGACCCTCTCCGTGCGCCAGCCCGAACTGCGTGTCCAGATCAATCGACAGAAAGCATCGGACTTCGGGATCAAGGTGCAAGATATTGCTGCGACGTTGCGCACACTCGTCGGTGGCGAGCCGGTGACCAAGTTCAAAGAAGAGCAGGATCAGTACGACGTATGGCTGCGCGCGCAGTTGCCCAACCGCAACGATCCGCACGCGCTCAGCGACCTCACCATCTCGACACCCTCGGGCGAGCTCGTCAAGCTTGCCAACCTCGCCACCCTAACCGAAGAGCGCGGCCCGTCGCAGATCGATCGCTACAGCCGGCAGCGCAAGGTGACTATCGTCGCCAACCTCGATCGCCTGCCGTTGTCGGCGGCCGTCGCGCAGATCCAAAAGGTCTTGGCTGGTTTGGACCTGCCAGCGACATATCACGCCGAGTTCTCCGGTCGCGCCAAAGCGCTCGGCGAGACGGGCTCGAACTTCGGCGTTGCCTTCATCCTCAGCTTGCTTTTCATGTACATGATTCTGGCGGCACAGTTCGAAAGCTTCCTGCATCCAATCACCATCCTGCTGGCCTTGCCCTTGTCGATTCCCTTTGCCCTGTTGTCGCTGGTGCTTCTCGGCGACACGCTCAACATTTACAGTGTGCTCGGTCTGTTCATGCTCTTCGGCATCGTGAAGAAGAACGGCATCCTGCAAATCGATTACACCAACACGCTGCGCGCGCAGGGCATGCCGCGGGACGCGGCCATCCTCGAGGCGAACCATGTGCGGCTGCGGCCGATTCTAATGACCACGGTCATGCTGGTCGCAGGGATGATTCCGATCGCGTTGGGGCGCGGACCCGGTGCAGCGTCACGGGCGTCGATGGCCAAGGTGATCATCGGCGGACAAACGTTGTGCTTGGTTCTCAGTCTGCTGCTGACACCAGTGGCGTACTCGTTGTTCGATGATCTCGGCCGATCCCGGGTGTTCGCCCGGGCCGCGGAATGGGCGCGCGAGATGATGGGTCGCCTGCCGGCGCTGACCAACGGACGCACGCGGGCGTGACCGTTTCGGACAATCCTGCTAGACGTGCCGCGTCGAGAGGAGGTGTGCAAATGAAGTTGGGGGTCTGGGCGATTATCACCAGCGGCTTTGTGCTGGCAACGGCCGTGGCGGGTCAGGAGCCACCGGCAGTGCCGCCACCTGCCGCCGCTCCGGCGCCGCGCGATGTGCACCTCCTCGATGACGTGCCGAACTATGCTGAGGTCCTCAAGGACCAGTGGAAGCCGGGGCTACCCGCGGACGTCAGGCGCGCCGAGGAATCATCGGACTACTACGGACGCCTCGTCGACCTTGGTTCGACGCAAGGACTGAGTCTCAACGATTGCATTGCGCTGGCTCTGCAGAATAACACGAACCTACAAATCCAGCGACTCAATCCGGTCGGCGCGACCGCTGGGGTGCGGCGCGCATGGTCGCAGTTCGATCCGCGGGCGGTTGCCACCCTGAACCGCACGCGTAACGTCGTCCCCGCCACTACTTTCCTCACAGCTGGCTCCTCCCCCTCGTTGTTTACCTCGGAGCTGGATGCGAGTGCGGGCTTGCGCAAGATGTTGCTGTCCGGCGGGGCGTTGTCGCTCGATTTCACCAACCGCCGGATCTTGACAAATCCATCGATCGCCAGCCCCGTCGTGCCCCAGTATGTGACCACTCTGGGGCTGTCGCTGAATCAGCCCCTGTTGCGTAACTTCGGCTGGCAGTACGCGCTTTTGGTCGTCGAAATCGCACAAAATACCGAGCAGGCGACCTACCATCAATACGCGGCCAGTATCGCGAACACGATCACGCAAGTGGAGAGTGCGTACTGGCAGTTTGTCCTGGCGATTGAGGCGGTTCAGGTGCAAGAGCAATCCCTAGCGCTGGCGCAGGAGTTGCAGCGGCAAAACGAGGGGAAGTTCAACGTGGGCGCCCTGCCGCAGACGGCTGTGCTGGAGGCCAAGAGCCAGGTCGCGAGCCGCGAAGCCACGCTGATTCAAGCGCGCAATGCGGCCGTCATCGCGAGAGACAATCTGCGCGCCCTCATCAACGCGCGCGATCAGAATTCACTGGCGTTGATGATGATCAAACCCATCGACAAGCCCACGGTAGCGGAATACCCGATCGATCTCGAACGCAGTCTGCGTACCGCCCTTGAGGACCGCCCTGAACTGATTGCCGCTCGCCTCAACGTACGGGGTGCCGGCCTGCAGCGCAAAGTGACAGAGAATCAATTGCTGCCGCGCCTCGACTTTGCCGGCGGTCTGGGTGTCAACGGGCTTGCCGGAACCGATCAAAAGGTAGTGTTCAACGGCAGCACGATTCCGGTCAATCCCTCCATCGTCGGCGGCTACGATCATGCGCTCGGGCTCCTTCCCGACGGTCGCTTCTATACGTGGTCGGCCGGCGCAACCTTGGAAATCCCCATCGACAACGCGCAAGCCAAGGCCGATTACTCCAAGGCGAACATCGACTTCGAACAGTCCAGTCTATCGCTCCGCCAACTCCAGGAGACAGTGACGCTCGAGATCAAACAAGCCGTGAGCAACCTGCAAACCGATCTGAAGAGTATCGACGCTACGCGCATCGCTCGCGAGCTCGCAGAGGAGAATCTCCGCAACCAGAAGGCGCGCTACGATGTTGGCCTCTCTACGACGAAGGACCTCCTCGACTATCAGGACCAACTCACCCAGGCTCGGTTCCGAGAGATCAATGCGCTGACGCGCTACAACACTGACCTCGCCGAGATGCGCCGCGTGGAGGGTACGCTACTGAGTGCCCGGAATGTGCTCATCGAGCGCGTCAACCCGGAGAAAGCGCCGTGGTGGGCGTCGTTCTGACGGGCTGGACGCCTCGGGATTCCTAGAAAGGGCCCGCGGCAGCCGTTACTTTGCAGCACACGCAACCGCCTAGAGCGTCATTGGGTCGGCGGCGTGCCCGTCGGAACATCCGCAATCGCCCTCTAGTTTCGGTGTAGCCGTTTTGGCATCCGATTGGCTTTGCGCTGGACGCACGAGTCAAAGGAGGCTCCCATGGCAGATTCCGTTGCGAGTTCGGAGGCAGTCGGGGAACAGCCATCCACGAACGCCGCCACTTCACACCGCGACACCATCCTTTTGGTGCGTTGGGCCCTGACCATTACCTGTGCCTACCTGGTGCTGTTCGGTGATCCGGCGCGCGGGGCCGCGGGTCTTGCCCCGTTGGTGATCATCGCCTTTCTGGCGTCGAACCTGATAATCGGCCGCTTGCCGACGCGCTCGGTCAACTCCCCACGTTTCCACCTGGGCGTGACTGCACTCGACACCGTGCTGATCGGTCTCTCGCTCTACTGTGCCGGGCAGTTTTCGGTGGAATTGGTGGTGCTGCTGTTGGGTGTGCTCGTGCTGGCCATCGCCGGCGTTCGTCTGGGGATCATTGCAGCGCTGACGATCGGTTTGGCCGGCGTGTCGTTGCTGCTGGTGGCGGTCAACGGAAGCGACCCTCTCCGTCACACCGGTATGCTGCTCCGCGTACCCTTCCTCCTCGCGGCAGCCGTGGCATACGCGTGGTTGGCGGATGTTGGGCGGCGGGAGTCCCTTGGTATGCCGACGGCCGAGATGATCAGCGATATTGCACGCGACCTCTCAGCGCAGGCCGAGGCGATTGAACGTTGTCAGGCAGCCGCCGCGCAAGGGTTGGTTGCGGCCGCTCAGGGTCTGCTTGTTGAGGTCGCACAAGCGAACCTGAAAATGCGGGCGACGCTATCTGCGAAGCAGACGCCGGAGATTCAAGCGCCGCGGGCGCCGGCTGTGGCGCATAGCGCCGCTTAGTCTCACGGGGTGGCGATAGGTCGACCGCCCCTGCCCTCGACGGTCACGTGTCGCCACTTCGTTCGTCGTTCTTGACCCGCCCTACGGAGTGATCTGCAAACCGAAGAACACTTGTGCAGCTGCAAGCAGCATGGCGGCGGCGCCGAACCACGGATGCAGAAAACGCACCGCTGGCCGCCTCATCCAGCGCGACGACACCGCCCCGGCGGAGAGCGCACTCAGTAAGGCGCAGCCGATACGGAAATGGGCGCTGGCTGTCAACTCGAGGTCGTGCCGCAGTAGCCACGTCGAGAGGACGCCACCCGCCCAGCTGGCGAGCGCCAGCGCATACATCAGCGGCGCCAGCCGCGCGTGCCGCGCGAGCAATTGCCGGCCGTAACGCCGATCGTTCCGTGCCCGCAGACCGAGTGAGCCGACGTAGACGAGGAGGGCGACCGTCAGGCCAGCGGTGACCGGATGGACGTAGGCGAGCACTGCGACTTCTGCGAATAGCATGGGTGCGCTGCGCTGCAAAAGTGGGGAAGCAACGGCGTCAACGCAACGCATCGGCCATCAGAGCGTTGGCGTGCTCGATTTCCGCATCTGTGATCGTCAGCGGCGGCGCGAGGCGGACCACGGTGTCGCAGTGCAACGTCCAGTTGAGAATCAAACCGTGCTCGAAGCAGCGCGCTGTGAAACGCCTCGTGGCTAGCGGTGTGTCGAACTCCAATGCTAGTAGCAACCCGAGACCCCGTACTGCCCGCAGCGCACCCGTGCACAGCGCGCTGAGCTGGGCGCGCCAATTCGCACCACGCTCGGCCGCACGTGCCGGCAAGCCCTCGCGTAGTAGCACGTCCAGGGCGGCAAGACCGGCGGCGCAGGACACGGGGTGTCCACCGAATGTGGTGACGTGCGCCAGCGGTGGGTCATGCGACAATGTGTGCATCACAACGGGACGCCCGACGAACGCGCCCAATGGCATGCCGCCCCCGAGTGCCTTTGCCAACACGAGAATGTCGGGAACCACCTGGTAGTGCTCACATGCGAACAGCCGGCCGGTACGCCCGAAGCCCGTGATCACCTCGTCAACAATCAGCAGCGCGCCGACCTCGGCGCACCGCCGGCGGACGGCAGGCAGAAAGTCGCCGCCGGGT
>Ga0335069_10014991_pt1 | contig 10839 bp, 9 predicted proteins | sample Lox_Sample_11_FD_206714 | JGI IMG/M metagenome (GOLD analysis project Ga0335069, IMG submission 206714) | Soil microbial communities from Loxahatchee National Wildlife Refuge, Florida, United States - Lox_Sample_1.1 | ecosystem: Environmental > Terrestrial > Soil > Wetlands | place: USA: Florida... | reverse complement strand
AATCGCGCTGCTCCTTGGTCAGCGGCGGCGCGGGTTCGGGCGACGTCGCCTCGCCGCCGCGCGCGGTGACGGGACCGGTCGCAACCAGGACGGCGACCGGAAGAAGCCAGCAAAAGCGCGGCCGGACTGACACGCCCCGAAATGGAGGCCGCGTTCTCGGCCAGTCAAGCCAAGGATCGCCGGTTCAATCCGCCGGCCGGAAAATCACATCCGGCCGCGCCGGCCGTAGCCGCGGCCGTCGCGCCGGTCGGAATCGTAGGAATTGTCCTGGCCGGCGGAGGCCCGCAGTTTCTGGTCGTAGGTCAGAGGCACCACCGAGGGATTGAAGGGCGTGATGATCGGCTGCGGCGTGTTGTCGAAATGGTATGCCACGGGCCAAAGGGTAAACGGATGCCGGTTCCGGTAGCCGTCGTCGTAGCCGTAGGCGCCAAAATAATAGTGCCGCGACTCGGCTTCGTCCGCCCGGGCCTCGGCGCGACTCAGCCGATCCTCGAGCTCCGCAATGCGCGCGGTCTGCGCCTCCCGCTGCGCCACCTGCTCGGCGACCCGCATCCGGAGAATCGCCAGCTGCTCGGAAACGGGCACGCCCGGATAGCGCATCGCGAATTTCCGCCAGAATGAAAGCTGGTATGCCAGCGGCGCCGCCAGGAACGCCGGGTCCGCCAGCTTCCGCGCCATCAGCGCCTCGCCCTCGGCGTGGCGCCGGGAATTCTCCTCGTCGCGCTGCGCGGCGAGCGCCGCCAGCCTCGACTCCCGGGCCGCGAACTCCGCAGGCGTCAAAAGGGCCACGCGGATCACCGCGCCCGACCGCAGCTCCACCTCGCCGCGATCATAATGCAAAATCTGCCGCGGCCCCACTTGGATCTGACCACGCGGAGAACCCAGCATTTCACGCACCTCCGCCAGCGTGTTGCCCACCTTCACCTCGGCCGCACCCGCGGCGAGCGGCAGGCACAGCACCCAAAGGAGACTCGCGGCTTTCATGACAATACTTCTGACGTCAAAAGATGGTAAATAGTTTCGGCCCATTTGCAACTGGCAAGATGGGCTGAAGCCGTTCGTCCGCGCGGCGACGCGAGTGCATCTTCCGGAAGTAGCTGTCAGAACGCAGCTAAACCAGCTTTGCCGCCAGCGAGATCTTCGTGTTCAACACGCGGGATATCGGGCAGTTCTCCTTCGCGCCCGCCGCGACTTCCTGAAACTTGGCGGGGGTGATTCCCGGGACCTTGGCGTTCATCACGAGGTGGGATGACGTGATCGTCCAGCCCTTCGGTGGCACGTTCTCAAACGTCACTTCGGCGGAGGCCTCGAGGCGCTCGGCGGTGAAACCCGCTTCGCCGAGCGCCGCCGAAAGCGCCATGGCGAAACAGCCGGCGTGGGCGGCCGCGATGAGTTCCTCCGGGTTCGTGCCGGTGCCGGAGGCGAACCGGTCAGAGAACGAATACTGCGTGTTCTTCAGGGCGCCGCCGGGAGCGGACAACGAGCCCTTGCCTTCCTTGAGCGAGCCTTGCCAGACGGCAGTGGCGGTGCGTTTCATTTTGTGCGTGGGATTTCGGCGCGACGTCGCCGGGTGGGGATCGGGCGGCATTGCGTCGTGGTCAAAGCCGCCGGGAGCCAACGCCCGCCATCGATGTCCAAATCGGCGGATTTGGCAAGCGGACGACGGCCGCCGCGAACGCGTCCGGTCACGTCGGCCGGAACGGCGCCCGCAATTCCTCCGGCAGCACCGGGGTGGCGCCGGCGCGCGAGCACACGAAAGCCGCCACGGCCGTCGCCCGCTCGCTGATCACCGCCGCCGGCCAGCCCGCGAGCAGTCCGAGCGCAAGCGCCGCCGTGAACGAGTCCCCCGCCCCGACCGTGTCGACCACCTCCGTCCGGACTCCCGAATGCTCGGCCCACTCGCCGCCGGCCCAGAGCAGGCTGCCGCGCGCCCCGCGGGTGAAGGCGACCGCCCGCAGATTGAACTTCCGGGCCAGCCCCTCCACCTGGGCGCGCTCCGTCGCCGGCAGCCCGAACATCGCCGCCAGCAGCGGCAGCTCGGCGTCGTTCACCTTGAGCACATCGGCCAGCGCCAGCGAAGCGGCGATCAACTCCGGTGAATGATAATGCTGGCGCAAATTGACGTCCAGGATGCGCCGCGCGCCCGGCCGGGCCAGCCCGAGCAGCCGGCGGATCGACTCGCGCGCGACCGGACTGCGCTGCGCAAGCGTGCCAAAGCAGATGGCGTCCGCCTGCGCGACGAGCCCCTGTCCGCCCGGCTCGCCGGCGAGGAAGTCCCACGCCACGTTCTCGTGGATCGTGTAACGCGGCTGGCCGCCGGGCCCCAGGTTGACTGTCACCGTGCTCGTCGGCGCCACCGGATCGCGTTCGACGCCCTCCGTCGCGATCCCGAGCTCCCGCAGCCGTCGCCCGATCGCCTCGCCCGCCGGATCGGCGCCGACGCGCGAGACCACCGCGCCGCGGGCGCCGAGGGCCGCGGCGTGATAGGCGAAATTGGCCGGCGCACCGCCGAGCTGGCGGCCGCCCGGCAGTTCGTCCCACAGCACCTCGCCCAGGCCCACGCAGAGTCTGCTCATGTCGGGCCGGGCATTGCCGCCGGCCCCGCGGCCAGGCGCCGCGGACCGGCTTCCCCGGGGGCAAACGAACCTGTCGCCGGCGGAACTTTCACGCCGGAGGAAAAACAGCAAGACCGCTCCGGGAGCGAGCACGATTCCGCCCGCAAGCCGGGCGGCGGGAAGGCCATCGGCCGATCCTCCGGCGGGCCGCCCGGAACGCGCCGCTCAGGCTGCGACCGCCAGTCGGGCGAGCACGCGGCCGGCGGACGACAGGTGTGGGAGAAGTTTGCCAAAAATCAGCACAATCCATGCCGCCCGCCAGGCCATTCAATTGCCCTGACTCGGCCACCAGATCAGGCTTGGCATGGACCGTCGAGCTTTCCGCTTTTCCTTTGGCCCCGCGCCGACATCGTCGCTCCCTGATGCCTCCCGCCAACCCCTGTCGCCAGCCATTCCGACTTCTCCTCCTGGCCTGGCTCGGGTCGCTGGCGGCCGTCGCGGCGATGGCGGGCGCAGAGGACCGGCCGGTGGCGCCGGCGGCGGCCGAACCGGCGCTCCGTCCGGAGGACACGCCGGCGGTCGAGGAGCCGGAACCGGCCGAGACCGCGAAGCCCGAGCCGCCCGCCTCGCCGGCGGAGGAGAAGGCCGCGGCGCCGGAAGCCCCGCCGGTCAAGGACTGGTTCGAGGCGCAGGTGGAACTGTCGCGTCGAGGATTTTCCTGCGGCTCAATCGACGGCGTCCGGGGCTCGCAGACCGTCGCCGCGCTGAAGGCCTTCCAGCAGAACGAGGGTTTGCGCGAAACCGGAACGCTGGACAAGGCCACCAGGGACATCCTGCGGCTCTCGGCGCCCGCCGTCGCCGACCACGTTTTCACGGCGGAGGATCTCGCCCGGCTGCGGCCGATTCCGGACACCTGGCTCGGGAAATCGCAGATGGATGCGCTGTATTACGCCAACGCGATCGAACTCGCGGCGGAGCAACACCACGCCAGCCCAAACCTGATCCGGAAACTCAATCCCGGCGTCGACTGGGCGCACCTGCTGCCCGGCGTCACGATCAAGGCGCCCGCCGTCGGCCGGTTCACCACCGAGGCCAAGGCGGTGAAGATCCACATCAGCCTCGGCGGCCACGTGCTCGAGGCGCTCGACAATACCGGGCGCATCATCGTGCACTTCCCCGTGAGCATCGCGCGCAATGTCGAGAAGCGCCCCGTCGGCGAACTGCACGTGGCCGTGGTGATTCCCGACCCGGTGTACACCTGGGACCCGGCCGTGTTCACTGAATCGCCCGAAAGCCGCGAGATCACGCACAAGCTGATTCTGCCGCCCGGACCCAACAATCCCGTGGGCGTCGCCTGGATCGGACTCGACCTCACCGGCTACGGCATCCACGGCACGCCGGAACCGGAGAACGTCGGGCGCACCGAGTCGCACGGCTGCTTCCGGCTGGCCAATTGGGACGCGCAGGTGCTGCTCGACCTGGCCTGGGTTGGCATGCCGGTGGAGGTTGACCCGTAGGCGGGGCCGGTCCGGAGGCCCGGTTCCTCCCCGAAAAACCCGCGGTCGGGCGACTGCGCGGTGGAACGCGGCCGCCAGACGCGCGTCAGTATCCGATGCGCAGCGTGTGCGGTCCAGGCCCGGACAGCGTCAGGTCGACGTAGCGCGAGTCGCCCACCGCGGTAATCCGATGGGACGCGCTGGCGCCATCGACTTCGACCATCTTGACTGAAGCGCCCGGGCCGGGCAGCAGGACATGGCAGTCGAAAGCCTCCCCGGCTCCCGTGATGTCGAGCATGATTTCGCGCGCGTCCGCCCGGTGGTTGTAGGTATACGCCACGTATCCCTGCGAAGGCGCGTAGCGCACCACGGCCTTCACCGGACCTGCGGCGGTCAGCAGCCAGCGCGGCGCGACCACGGGATGGTGAAACGCCACGCTGTGCGGCGCGTCCCTCACGCCGGCGAGACCCTCGACCAGCGCCGCCATCGCCGTGGCGGCGGCCCAGTTGTCGGGACCGCCAAACGAGACCGGATTCGGCGGCACGTAGTGCGGCCGGTCCGCCAGGGTCAGGCCGACCAGCGTGTAGATCCCCTCGTCGGCCGGCGCCTCGAATGTCAGCCGGGCCACGGTCCGCTCCGGGTGCGGATTGTCGATCGCACACCACGACAGGGCCACGTCAGCCGCCACCGGACTCGGGCCGTGCCATGCGATGCCCGAGGTCGGCGTCTGCAGGCGCGAGAACCACCAGTAGGCGAGATGCCGGTCCATGAGGAGATATTGCGTCGCGCGCGAGCCGTCGGCATAGACGAACGCCACGCTGCCGCACACCTTCTCCGAGCTGGGTTTCGTCGCCGTGTGCAGCAGGTAGATCGCACCGGCGGCCCGGTTCACGGGAATCTCGACCGACGACGGCAGGCCGGGCCGCCGCGACACGGCGACCGCCGTGCGGCGTCCGTTCGCCGCCGGGTCGGCCACGAGAAACGGAATGCCCGCGAAGACCGGCCGGCCGGTCGGCAGGCCGCGGATGTCATCGCCGGGCCTGCCCTGCAGCATCCACGGAGCGGAGCCGGGGCCGCCCTGGTCCGTGATGTCCATGTTGGCCGCGGCCGAAAGGTCCACGGCCTGGTAGGCCGGCGGCGGCGGGGGCGGCGGGATCGATCCGGTGTAGGCGAACCAAATCTTGTTCCCGTGAGCTTTTCCGAGCTCTGCCAGCCGGTCGAGAATGTCGACGCCGTAGGCCTCGAAGCCGTTCTCGAAGGCCCCGCGGGCAAGCTCGCCGGCGACGTGGCCGCCGACGCCGCCGTTCATGTACTGCCAGCGCGCGTCGTGCCGCTCGAACCCCCGGCCGAAAGGCGGATAAATGGCGTACCATTCGCCCGGCGAGCCCGGGGGCAGGTGCGCCTTGAGGTCGAGGTAGGTCCGGAGGATCGCAACCGCATGCTCGCGGCCGATGCCGCGATTCAGCGAATAGGCGTTCGCCTGGGCGATCTGGGACTTCTCGTCCACCCCGAGGTCGCGCTTCACCGCCGGGTCCTCATCGATGAAGTGGGTGAAGAAGCGGCCGTTCCAGGACAGCGCGTCCAGCCGGCGCCGGATGTCCGCCGCCCGAACGCGGTAGCTCTCCGCCGCGGCGTGGTCGCCGGCGACGTCGAGCATCTCGCCCAGTTCCTCGCAGGCGCAGGCGTAGTGCGTGTTGTCGCCGCAGAACACGCCGAATTTCGATTTCACCGGGTCCACCAGCATGGTGTCGTTCAGCCCGATCTTCGGCGTGTACGCGTCGTCCACCTGGAAATCCCACGAATCGATCGTGTAGACGCGTTTCAGGAGCTGGAACCGATTGCTCCAGCGCGCCGGGTCGTGCGGTGCGTAGTCGAGCGCCCGCCGGGCCGCCGCCAGTTTCGCCTTCATCCAGGCCTCGTCGCCCGAGGCCTTCCAGCACTGGTACACGGCGCTGACGAAGATGTACTCGGGGTGATTCTCCGTCGGCTGGCGCACAAACCAGCGGTCGCCGTACTGGCGCAGGTAGCCGAATGGACCGTAGCAGGTCTTGAAGTACGGCAGGTCGCCGTCGGTCAGGATGAAGCTCCAGATCATCCCGTCCTCGCGCTGCGCCGCCGCCTCGAGGTCGACGAATTCCGCGCCGTCCGGGCTGAAATACTTCATGCCCTTCATCGTGTGGTAATGGTCGAGCATCCACGGCTCGAAATACCGGTAGGTCTTCCCCTTCCACTCGACCTGGTTCACGCCGGTCGGGCTGTCCGCGTTCAGGCTGCTCCGGAAGAGGTCGAACATCTCCCGGTACCGTCCGTCGTCGTCGATCCGCGTCTCCGCGAAAAGCGTGAACGGCCGCCGGCCGACCTCGGCCCCGCGCGCATCGCGGAACACCACCTGGTGTTCGCCCGGCGCGCCGCCGGCGCGAAAGCTCACCCGCGCCGCCGCCGGGGCGCGGAAATAGGCGCGGCCGGCGCCGTCGGTTACCTCAATGCTGGCGCCGGGCGCATCGATCACGACCACGGAATCGAGCGGCGCCACGCGGGCGGGGCCGACCGGCCGCCCGTCGGCGTCACCCGACACGAGCAGCGGATCCGCCGCGCTCAGCCCGGGTCGGATCAGGACCAGGGCGAAGGCCCACCACGCGAATAGACTCCGGCGTGAATGCTTCATCTCAAGTTGGGGTTGCTGGCGGTGAGCCGCACCGCCGCGGGGACCGCCGTCCTCCTTGTACCGTTTCCCGCCCGCCGGCGGAAGCCTGAACCCGCGGCCGCGCGCCGCCTCGCGCTCCGCCCGCACCCCCGGCGGGCGGCGGAGCCTGCTTCAGCATTCGGGCTGACAACAAACGCCCGCGGTGCAAGCTGCGGACTTGACCGATGAAGAGGTTTAGCGCCGAGGACCGTCGCCGGATTTGCACCCGCAAGCGGCGTTACCGCACGCAGGGTGACGCGCTGGATGCCGCCCTGGTCGCGGGTGTCGAGCGCCAGCGCACCGCCTACCTTTGCCCCATCTGCCGCCACTGGCACCTGGCGACCCGCTGAGAGTTTCCCGGTGAACCCCTCGTTTCAGCGCCGTCCTGGCTGAACCGCAGACGGTATCGGCGGGGTGCCCTCGCCCCGATTCATCGCGCTGGCTTCGGGAGCGAACATCGACGTCAACTGCATGGTTCCGCTCCAGTGGGCCCCACGCCGCCGCATGGTGGCTCGCTCCTTCAACTTTCAACTGCCCAAGTCCGGCTCAGTCCGCCCCGGCCCGATTGCGCCCGCCGTCCTTGATCGGCTTGGCGAACCGGTACTCGATGTCCCACGGAAAGTAGATCCACTTGTTCTGTTTGAACTCCTTCACGCAGGTGTCGACGATCGGCCGGCCCGCGGGCTTTGCATAGAGCGTCGCGAAGTGGGCCTTGGGCAGCATCTGGCGGACCTTCTGCGCGGTGCGGCCGGTGTCCACGAGATCGTCCACGAGCAGGAAGCCCTCACCGTCGCCCGCCACGCCCTTGAGCACCTGCACGGCACCCTGCTGCTGCTGCGCGCCGCCGCCCGCCTCCGCGCCGTAACTGGTGACGCAGATCGTGTCGATCAGCCGGATCTCGAGCTCGCGCGCGATGAGCGCCGCCGGCACCAGGCCGCCGCGCGTGATGGCGATGATGCCCTTCCACGTCCCCAGGGCGTTCAGCACCTCGGACAGATAGCGGGCGTCGCGGTGCAGCTCGGCCCAGGAAATGACGATCTCGTCGTCGTAGCGCGAAAGATTCATGGGGAAAGATTCGGGGCGGGCGCCGGGCGAACGCGCCCGGACGCGCGATGGCACCCGACCCGCGCAGCCGAGTCAATCCCCGGTCCGCGCGCCGCCGGCGCAAGGTGGTCATGTAACCCATTGGGTTACTTGGCACCCGCCGCGCGCCGTCCGGGTGCTCCGGGGCCTCGTGACCCTTCGGGTGACCGGACGCGCGCCGGCCCGGCCGGCTTTGCGGCGGCGGGGGATGACCCGGCGGCTCAGCCCCGCAGGAAGACCAGCAGCATCTGGATCGACGCGAGGACGCCCGCCGCGAGCGACGCGTACCACAGCCAGCGCTTCTTGACGATGAGCGTGATGCCGCCGAGGGCGATGGAGATCTGAAAGATCGAGGTGGCGAGTCCGAGCTCGCGTCCCGCCTCCGCGGCGCGCGTGGCGGCGGCGCGGGCCGCGTCGCGCTTCTGCTCCAGCGCCTTGGCCTCGGCGGTGATCTTCTTCTTCTCGTCGTCGTAGCGCTCGATGCGGGCCGTCAGGGCGGCCAGCTCCGTCGAGCCGGGATTGGCGGCATGCAACCGCTCGCGCTCCAGCTCGTACAGGCTCTGCTTGATGCCCTTGGCCTGGTAATAGGCCCACTGGTCCGAGGCTTCGGCTTGGTTGAACGTCGCCTCGTTGAGCTGCTTCATCGTGGTCGACGAGGCCCCCGCACCGCGCTGGGTCGCCACCGCCGCGAGCACGGCGACAACGATCGTCGAGAGCGAGACGTACTTCGTCCACGCCTCGCGCTTTTCCTTGTCCTTTTGCGCCTGCCGGTCCGCCTTGAGCGAGGCGACCAGCTCCTGCAGTCCTTCAAGTTGATGGTCCATGGTGGGAGTGAAAAAGGCCGGTGTATGAAGTCATTTTTCCGGCTTTGTCACGCGGGAAACACCGGCCGGGCTTGCCCCCGGGCCGTCGCCGACCAAGGGTTGGCGGCCGACGCCGTTCCGGGCAGCCCCGCCCGGTGCGGCTCGCCGCCCATGAGAGCCCTTTGCCTGATCCTGCCCTTGGCGCTGCTGCCCGGGGCGCCGGCCGCGCCCGGTGGCGTCCCGGTGCACGTCTGGGAAAAACAGGAAATCACGCTGACCGCCGCCCAGGTCGCCGCCAATCCGTACACCGACGTCACCGTGTGGGTCGACCTCGCCGGGCCCGGGTTTGCCAAGCGCGTCTACGGCTTTTGGGATGGCGGCGCCACGTTTCGCATCCGGCTTTGCGCGACGGCGCCCGGCGCCTGGACCTGGACGAGCGGTTCGGATCCGGCCGACACGGGGCTGGCGGGGCGGTCGGGTGCGTTCGCGGCTGTGGACTGGACGGAGGCGGAGAGGGCGGAGAATCCGCTCCGCCGCGGGATGATCCGGCCGACCGCCAACGGCCACGCTCTCGAGTTCGCCGACGGCACGCCGTATTTTGCGATCGGCGACACCTGGTATGCCACCGGCACCAACCGGTTTCGCTGGTCCGACGACGACCGCGAGCGGCCGATCGGACCGGAAGCTGGCTTCAAGGACTACGTGCGGTTCCGCCAGGCCCAGGGCTACAACTGGATCAACATCATCGCCGCGTTTCCCAACTGGAAGACCGACGACCGGGGGTGGCATCTCCTCCTGCCGGACGGCACGACGGTCCGCTCGGCGTGGCTCGAGTTTGGCACCGGCAGCGCCAAGAACATGGACAACGAAGGCGGCCGGCCCTTCCGCTTTCCCGGGAGGATTCCGGGCTACGGAGATTACTTCCCCGACCTGGATCGAATCAACCCGGAGTACTTCAAATACCTCGACCGGAAGATCGACTACCTCAACGCGCACGGCTTCGTGCCCTTCATCGAGGCCTCGCGCCGCGATTCCGGCCTGTGCTGGTACAAATATTACCCGTGGCCCGAGTCCTACGCGCGATTCGTCGAGTATGTCTTCGCCCGCTACCAGGCCAACATCACGGTGCTGAGCCCGGTGCACCTCGACATCATCGACGAGACGGTGAGCCCGGCGGACTATACCGCCGCGGTGGACCGGGTGTTCTCGCGCTATGGCCCGCCTCCCTTCGGCACGCTGCTGTCGGCGAACGCCAATCCGTCCACCCTGGAGAATTGGGGCGATCACTCCTGGGTCACGCTCCACCAGATCGGGAACATGCGCGAGCACGACAACTATTGGTATCTGACCGAGATTTTCCAGCTGCCGCACCCGGTGCCGGCGCTCAACGGCGAGCCGTACTATGCCGGCTACCGGGACGCCCGCGGTCCCGGCGCGGCGAACTACACGCGCGGCGCCCCCGGCGGCTCCGAGGCGGACGATCGCTACTGCCGCTCCGGCGCCTACGGCAGTTTTCTTTCCGGCGGCTTGGCCGGGCACGTCTACGGCGCCGAGGGCATCTGGGGGGCCGACATCGAGCCCGCGGCGCCGACGAAGATGTGGGATGCCTTTCGGTGGAACTCGGGCGCGCAGATGCAGCACCTGCGCACCTTCGCGCTTTCGGTCGGGCGGCGCTACCAGGACCTCGTGCCGCTGGCGGATCTCGTTTCGCCCAACAAGAACCCGGTCACGCTCGGCTACGAGGGCTGGGCCTACTGCGCGCGCACGCCCGACCGGGAGATCTTCCTGGCCTACTTTGAGAAGGGCGGTCCGCGCGCCCAGATCCGCGGCGCCCGGCTGAACAGCGTCTATCGCGCGCAATGGTTCAATCCGCGCGACGGCACGTGGCTCGACGCCGGCCCGGGCAGCCTCGCCGCCAGCAAGATCGGCATCATCCAACTGCCCGCCTGCCCCGACGACGCCGACTGGGGCCTGAAACTGGTGTACCGCGGGCCCGCACCGGCCCCGCACTGATCCGAGCCGGCCATGCGCAAGGCTCATCGATGCCGGCAGGGCCGGTGATTCCCGCTGTCGAGCCGAGACCGGGGAGCCTGGCCCCGGCCGCAGGCCCGGACGTCATACTGCCGTCTGCGATTGCCTGTGCGGCCGGACCTGTCATAGATTTGAACTTTAACTGCCTCGACCCCGAACACCGATGCGAACGACGAAAATGACCCTGG
>Ga0335069_10014990_pt1 | contig 10839 bp, 10 predicted proteins | sample Lox_Sample_11_FD_206714 | JGI IMG/M metagenome (GOLD analysis project Ga0335069, IMG submission 206714) | Soil microbial communities from Loxahatchee National Wildlife Refuge, Florida, United States - Lox_Sample_1.1 | ecosystem: Environmental > Terrestrial > Soil > Wetlands | place: USA... | reverse complement strand
CAACCAGGTAATTACCACGAAGATCACCAAGGGTGTGCCGATGCTCTGGTTGTTGGAGAACGACAAGGGCGTCCTGAAGCCCCGGCAGGCCATCCCGCTGCCGCCGAACGCCACCTCCATCAGGTACGAAGATCAAATCTACCAAATAGCCCCTGGACAACTCGACATGCGGACAGCCGACGTCAATGGCGACGGGCGCATGGATTTGATCCAAGTGTATACGCCGCCTTCCGCACCGACTTCCGTTCTGCGCATCTTGATCCAGAACGGCGATTTCTCATTCGAGGAACACCAGCAGATCCTGCCGTTCGTTGCGGAACGGCTGTGCGTCGGCCAGATCGACAACGCGCGCGGGCCGGATTTGGTCATCGGGGAGACGACGCTGAATCCAGCCTACTCGAGCAAACCATTCGTCCATGTCTTCCTGCACGACGGCGGTGCCACGTTCACCGAGCAGTCTCGCCTGGCCACCGAGGACATTCCGCCACTAACCTCCGGCATCAGCATGCTGGACTGCAGCATCGCCGACCTGGATGCGGACGGGCAGGCGGACCTCGTCGTGTCGAATCAGTTCGCCTCCTACAGCGCTGTCGTGCTGTGGAATGAGGGACATGGCCAGTTCGCTCCCTTCGAACGAATCTTCGGCGGGGCCGGAAAGCTCGCCATTGCCGACATGGATGGAGATGGTAGGAGTGACGTCGTGACCACAGATCACGGGCAGACGATTGCCGTGCTACGCAACCAGGGGAATCGGACGCTGGTGGCCCACGAGTGGGCGATTCCTGGCTTGATTCCCGAGGAGGTCGTGAACGGAGCGATTGTCGCGGACGTTGACGGAGATGGAAGACCCGACGTGGCGGTGATGGACTTTGGTCGGCTCCCCGGCGACTTTCTCGGCGGCGTTACCATCAATACCCCGGCCGACCATTGGATCTTACTCAAGAACAACCTGCACCCGGGAGGTGGCGATCTCACTTATGCCGCGATGTTCCCTGCAGGCGGCAGTATCTTCGATCTGATCTTTGCGGACCTCGGATCCGGCCAGCCGGATGTGTTGGCGGTAGCGCTGAACGATGATCGCATTAGCGTCAACTACAACTATGAAGGCAGGTATGCGGTATCGGAGTCGTATGATGCCGTTGACCCGCGCTCGCCGGATGGCTCCAAGCCTTTCGATCTGGTGAGCGGCGATTTCAAGGGCGATGGATCAGTGCAGCTCGCCATGCTCGAGACCACCGACTATTCGGCCAACCAAGCTTATCTTGTGCCGAACACGGTCGCCCTCTTCGACGCTGCCCTGACACCACCCAGGTTCTTTGATCTGATCGGCGTGGCGCCGCAACGGCTGCTGGCCGGCGATATCGACGGGGCAGGGAGCGACGATATTGCCGTCATCATTCGAGGCCAAACACTCTTCGTTCCGCAAGCCGTGGCATGCGCGCTGGGAGGGCAAGGCGGGGCGCTCGGTCCCTTTCGCTATCTTCAAGTCGCCGCCGCTGGCTTCGACGTGGGAGGATCGCCGCTTGGCCTGGCGCTCCTCGATGAGAATTCGACCGGGAGGCGCAGTCTGGCACTGGGGTGGACCCAGCAGGGCACCGAAATGTTGGACGAGATCTCCGTTACCCCGGAAGGACAACCGTACGGACCGCTGCAACGCATCGATACCCTGTCGTCCAATACGGTCTTCGACAACACGTTTTTCGCCCCGCTGGTCCTGCGTTCGGCAGATTTGAATGCCGACGGGCTGACCGACTTGATCGCCGCGAGCTACGCCTACACGCTCGGCATCTCCGGGACGTCGGTCTCGACCAACTTGCGCGTCTATCGCCGCACCCCGGCTGGCAGCTTTGCGCGGGTGTGGGAGCAGAATCTACCATCGCGTGTGGTCACCGACGTGGTCATCGCGGACGTCAATCACGATAGCTTGCCCGATGTGGTCGTTGCCAGCGTGCCGTCCCGTGAGGACGTGTCGGGGTTCTTCGGTCTCGACGTATTTGCGAATGTTGCTGGTGTACCCGCCAACTCGCCGAGCTCCTATGGGGTGGGAATCTCCGATGGCGCCGGAACCGGCACGGCGACGTACAGATCTCAGCTCAGGCTGACGACGATGGACATTGACGGCAAGGCGGGACCTGACATCATCGTGTCCAACTATGAAAACAACGAGGTCACAGTGCTTCTGAACGACGGCGCCGGAAGCTTTCCAACTCAGGAACGGTACCTGACCGGAGGTTCGCCCAGAGCCGTCCTTGCGGTGGATCTCGACAAGGATGGACACTCTGAATTGGCGGTTGCCAACGATGCGAAGTTCCTGCTGTCGGGGTTCCACCAAGGCACGTTGAGCATACTCAGAAGGTTTGAATGACGATGCATGGTGTGGGCAATGATCGGAACGTGAGCATGCCTTCAAAAGACGACCTGCTAGCCAAAGCCAAGAAGCCCGCCGAAGACGCGCTGCGACTGCACCCCTTCTACAAGGGCAAGGTCCAGGTGATGCCGAAGTGCGCCATCCGCGATCTCCATGACTTCGCGGTGTGGTACACCCCCGGCGTCGCTGCGCCGTGCAAAGCCATCGAGGCGGAGCCCGAGCTCGTCTACGAGCACACCAACAAGGCCAACAGCATCGCCGTCGTCTCCGACTGTACGCGCGTCCTCGGCCTGGGTGACATCGGTCCGGAAGCCGGCCTGCCGGTGATGGAAGGCAAGGCCCTGCTCTTCAAGTATCTCGGCGGCGTCGATGCGGTGCCCATCTGCTTGCGCACCAAGGATCCGGACGAGATCATCCGCACCGTGCAGTGCCTGGAGCCGTCCTTTGGCGGGATCAACCTCGAGGACATCGCGCAGCCGAAGTGCTTTCGCATCCTCGACCGGCTGCGCGCCGAGATGCGCATCCCCGTCTGGCACGATGATCAACAGGGCACCGGAACCGTGCTGCTCGCGGCGTTGCTCAACGCGTTGACGGTCGTCGGCAAGGCGATCGACAAGGTCAAGATCGCCATGATCGGCATGGGTGCCGCCAATGTCGCCACCTACCGCGTACTGCGCGCCAGCGGCGTCGACCCGGCCGGCATCGTCGCGTGCGACGTCAACGGCACGCTGCATCGGGGCCGTCAGGACATCGAGGCGCGACAGGAGGAGTATGCGGCACAGTGGCGGGTGTGTACCGAGACCAACGGGGACGGCGTCGTCGGCGGGAACCGCGAGGCGCTGCGCGGTGCCGACGTGTGCGTCGCCTTCTCGGCCTCCGGCCCGGACATCCTCAAGCCCGAATGGATCAAGACGATGGCCACAGACGCCATCGTCTTCGCCTGTGCCAACCCAATCCCCGAGATCTGGCCGTGGGACGCGCAGGAAGCCGGAGCGCGCATCGTCGCCACCGGCCGCAGCGACTTCCCGAACCAGGTGAACAACTCGCTCGGCTTTCCCGGCATCTTCCGGGGCACCTTGGACGTCCGCGCGCGTACCATCAGCGATGCGATGGCGATCGCCGCGGCGCGCGAGTTGGCGCGCTGCGCGGCGGAGGGCGGCCTCACTCCCGAGCGGATCTTGCCGACGATGGACGACTGGGAAGTCGTGCCGCGTGTGGCCGTGGCGACGGCCATGCAGGCGCAAGCCGACGGCATCGCGCAGCTCCGCAAGACGGCCGAGCAGCTGCACGCCGAAGCGTCGCAGCGCATTGCCGACGCCCGCGCCGCAACCCGCGTGTTGATGCGGGACGGCCTCATCGCCGCGCCGCCGGCCAGCTGAGGTGCGTCGTCCGTCGTGACGTGAACCAAGAGAAGGATCGAGATGGAGTCCGAAGCCCGCCACGTAGGGCCGATTGCCGAACTGCTGCGCGACGACCATCGGCGACTCGATGCACTGTTGCAGCAAGCCGTCGCGGCTCCCGGCCAGATCGATCGCGTCGCCTACGCCGAATTTCGCGCCGGCCTGCTCCGGCACATCGGGATGGAGGAAAAGATCCTGTTCCCCGCGGCGCAACAGGCGCGCGGGGGCGAGGCGTTGCCGGTTGCCGCCAAGCTGCGCCTTGATCACGGCGCGCTCGCGGCCCTGCTGGTCCCCTCGCCGACGCCGCAGATCGTCGGCGCCATCCGCAGCATCCTGACCACGCACAACGCCCTCGAGGAAGGCGCCGGCGGGGTCTACGAAGTGTGCGAGACCCTCGCGGGCGATGCGGTCGCCGAGCTGCTTACCCGCTTGCGTGAGGCGCCGGCGGTGCGCGTGCATCCGCACGTCGACGATGCCCGGGTCATGGAGGCGACGCGCCGCGCGCTGCAACGAGCCGGTTACGCCGCCGTGGCCCAGATCTGAGGCGGCCGCCTCAACTCCCCGGTGGGCGGGCGCGCTTGGCGTTCTCCTCCGCCGCCCACGCGCGCAAGCCCTCACGCTCTGCCGTTGTCACTCGCGCGTCGGCGTGGACCAGTGTGTAGTACCACGGCGGCATCTCCCCTTCGGCAATCTCGTCGTCGCATTCCTTCAGCTTCTTCGCTTGCCGCGCCGGCGCGTACGCCGCCCCCAGCCGTTGACTTGACCGACACCGGCTGGCGTACGCGTGTCTACATCACGCGCGTGCTGCAGGCGTTGCGACGGCCGCGGCGCGCCCGTCGCTCCAGTATCGATCGACATCCGCCTGCAGCTGCCGCAGGATCGTGTCTTGTCGTTGCGGCTCGAACAGATGGCGGTAGCGCGCTTGGCCCCGCAGGTACTCTTCCACCGGCTTGAAGCGGTGCGGCACCACCGTGTGGACGACCTCACCGTCGCGCCCCTCCTTCAACGGCCACACGCCGGTGTCGACTGCCAGCTTGGCGACCGCGACGGAGTCGGCCGGCTCAACCCCCCAGCCGGGCGGACAGGCGGCGAGACTGATGAAGAGCTTGGCGCCGGCGCGGCGGTCGGCACGCGCGACCTTGTCCATCAGATCGAGCGGATACGCCGGCGAGACGGTGGCGACGAACGCTGGATGCTGCGCCCGCCAGAGCTCGAAGAGGTCCTGCTTGTGCGTCGCCGTGCCGGCCGGGGTGGTCGCGGTGCGCGAGCCGTACGGCGACGCCGGCGACATCTGGAATCCGGTGTTGGCGAAGGCTTCGTTGTCGTAGCAGAAGTAGTAGAAGTCGAGGCCGCGCTGGATGGCGGCGAGCGTCGCCTGCAACCCGATGCCGTTGGCGGCCCCGTCGCCGCTCACCACGACGACCTTGAGGTCTTCGTTCTTTGCCAGCTTGCCTTTGGCGATGAGCACATCGAGCGCGTCGCGGATGCCCTGTGCGCCGGCCGGTGCCGACGCCATCGCGGTGTACAGCCACGACGAGTGGAATGGGGTGAAGGGAAAGACGGCGAGCAGTGTCATGCAGCCGGCGGCGTTGACGAAGACGGCGTTGGGACCGAGCGCCTTGTGGAAGAGGCGCAAGGCCAGCAGGCCGCCGCAGCCGCCGCACAGCCCGGTGCCGCCGGCGAGGTACTCGGCACGCGGGATTTGCTTGATGCTGGCGTAGACTTCGCGCCGCGTCGTCATCTCAGGCCTCAATCGAGTGGCCGCGCGCCACCCGCAGCATGTCGAGCATCTGGCGCTGCTCGTCCTCGGAGTACAGCAACCACGGCTCGGCGCCGCCGCCGGTGTTCTCCGCTTCGTGGAGCGCGGCAAGGATGTGGTCGAAGTCGGCGCTGTGGAAGCGCCGGCCGCCGAGCCCGCCGATGAATGACACCAACGGTGGCGCGGCGCACGTCGGCAAGGCGCTCTTCACCTCGCCGAACAGGATGCCGCCCTTGCCGATCGAGATGTTCTGATCGATGACCGCCACGGCGCGACGGCCGTCGAGCAGGCGAGCGATCTCCCGATGCGGAAACGGCCGGATGAGTCGCAGGCGCAGCAAGCCGACCCGTTCGCCCCGCTCACGCAGCCGCGCCACCTCGGCCTGGCCTACGCCGCTGAAGGAGTTCGACATCACCAGCACCCATTCGGCGTCGTCGAGCTGATAGCCGTCGGTCACGCCGTAGCTGCGCCCGAAGTGCTCGCGAAACTCGACCGCGATGCCGTCGTGCAGCGCCAGCGCCGCCTCGGCGGCGCGCTGCATCTGATACTTGAAGAAGGTGTATGCGCTGCCGCCCAACACCGCGACGCCCTGAGCCATGGCGTGCGACGCCGAGAGCCGTGCGTGCGCCGGATCGTACGACGGCAGGAAGGCGCGCACGCGTTCGACCGACGGCACGTCCACCGGCTCTCGTGTGAAGGAGAGATAGAATCCATCGAGGTTGACCAAGGCCGGCAGCAAGACGTCGGCATGCTCGGCGAGCCGGTACGCCATCAGCACTGAATCGAGCACCTCTTGGCAGGATGCGGTGTGGATCTGCAAGAAGCCGGTGTCGCGGGCGGCGAGGATGTCGTTGTGGTCGGGCTCGAGGGTGATCGGCGCCGCCACCGCGCGCGAGACGTTGACCAGCACCAGCGGTACACGCCAACCGGCCACGGTGTAGAGCATCTCCATGGCGTACAGCAGCCCTTGGCTCGACGAGGCGGTGAAGACCCGGGCCCCGGTCGCGGCGGCGGCGCCGGCCGCCGTGAGCATCGAGTGCTCCGAGTCCAAGGTGATCAGGCGCGCCGCCAACTCGTCGCGCGCCACCCAGCGCGCCAGGTCCTCGATGATCTCGGTCTGCGGCGTGATCGGATACGCGGGGACGTAGTCGACCTCGGCGAGGCGGGCGCCCCACGCCGCGGCGGCATTGCCGGTGAGCAACTCGCGACTCATGCCGCCCGCTCCCGGACCTCGGTGATGGCGTGCGGCGGGCACTCGGTCACGCACACCAGGCAGCCCTTGCAGTGATCGTAGTCGACCACGGGATAGTTCTCCGCGTCGAGGCGAATGGCGCCCTCGGGACAGAGCGCGAAGCAGAGGAAACAGCGGGTGCAGCGCGGCAGGTCGATCTCGGGCCGATAGACACGCCATCCCTCCGTCGTGCGTACCGCGGAGTTTGCCGCGGCGCTGATCGACGGGGCCGCGACGCACGCCGGTAGGCGCGGGATGACGAACGGCGGCGCGCCGGCGCGTGGCAGCGGCTGCCGTCCCGACTTGAAGATCTGCACCACCGGCGCGGCGGTGAAGGCGCGTTCGGTGGCGGCGAGATTGCGCTCGATCACGTCGGCTGCCGCCCCCACCTCGGTGAGCTCGACGCGCACCGCCTCGGCGAGCACCTCCCACGGCGCCAGCCCCGTGACTTTGGTGACGAACCCGGCGACCGGGGCGCTCAACACGTGCTGCCCGAGCACCTCGAGGGCGATCGACGACACGTCGAGCGTGACGAGGTGGCCGGGAACCTGCTGGCGGGCTTTGAAGCGCTCAGCTGGGTCCGCACTGTTGACGAGCACCAGGCTGGTGTCGCTCAACCCGGCGAACACCGCAGCTTCCGGATGATCGCACAGCGAGTCGTCCATGAGCACTACCGCGTCGGGCGTATCGATGTAGCCGCGTTCCCAGATCGGACCGTCGCTGACACGGGTGAACGCCACCACCGGTGCGCCGCGCCGTTCCGCCCCGTACAGCGGCGAGTCCTGGACGGTGTACCCGGTGAGGAAGGCGGCGCGGCTGACGATGCGGCTGGCCAGCTTCACGCCCTCGCCGCCACGGCCGTGGAAGCGAAGATGGCGTATCATCGGGGATCCCTGCCCGACCTTGGCGAGCGCCGCCGTCTACCGCGGTGCGTCGGGGGCGTTCAAGATGGTCGCTCGCGCCGCGGTGGCGGCCGCCAACCGACGCACCGCCAGAAGCAGGAGCTCGCCCGCAGCGTCGGCGAGCTTCTCCGGGCTGTAGCGCTTGATAACCGACAGGTAGGCCGCGTCGAGCTGTGCCCGGCTGACGCCGACGTCCACGCCGAGCACGTGGTAGGCATGCTCCACCTCGGCATCGGGAGCGACGCTGGGAGGCACACTGTTGCCGGTCGGACGGGTATTATGGTCCATGCACATTCCTCCTGCGGACGCACGCGGCGCCGCACGTTTCTACAGGGGAGCGAACGGCATGCCACGCATGACGCTGGGTGGAGTCGGTTGGTTCCGGAGGTGGTCTCTCCGGTTTTCCTACCGGTGTTTCCAGTGATTCCCGCAGCTGCGAAGCCGGCAGGTTGCGACCTTCACCGGCCACGGGTCTGCGGCCGTCTCTTCTGCTCTCGTCGGTATTCCAAGTGATGGTTCGACGTTCAGGAGGGTGGTGTGGTGGGTAGGGTGAAGTGGAACGTTGCGCCTTTCTCGACCGCAGCCTCGGCCCAGATGCGGCCGCCGTGGCGGTGGATGATGCGCTGGACGGTGGCGAGGCCGACCCCGGTGCCCTCGAAATCGCCGGGGGGATGCAAGCGCTGAAAGGCACCGAACAGCTTGGCGCCGCATGCCGGGTCGAAGCCGGCGCCGTCATCGCGCACGTAGAACGCTTCCTGTCCGTCGACGCGGGTCATGCCAACCTCGATGTATGCTGTCGGATGTTTGCCGGTGTACTTCCAGACGTCGCCCAACAAGTTTTGCATGAGCAGGTACCACAGCGTCCAGATCGACATCAGGTGCGTCGTTCCGCAGGCAAAGATGAGCAGCCCGAACATCCAATGGAAGGCGAGATCGCGCCGACGGCGCACGAAGTAGAGCAGTGTGATGGGGATCGAGTACTATGCCAGCGCGGTCAACGCATCGGAGATGACGTGGAGCCAGACGATCTCGGGCCGCCAGAGAAAGCAGTGCCCGTGCGGAATGAAATCTTCAGCGAACAGCTTCTGCAGAAACTCCTGCATGGTTCCTCCCCAGTCACCGCTCGAAGCGGGTCGATGTCGCCATCACCTATGGCGCTCTCACATCACTCACGCGACCGCAGCGGCTGCCGACGTCCGCGTGGCTCGAGCCGGGAGCAGCAGACGGCCTCCCCGGGTTCGCGAGCCAGTTGCTCCGAGCGGGGTTGATGCAGCCCTGGCGGCGCCGGCCGCCGCGTGGCATTCTAAGTGTGGGCGGCCGGACGGCGTGGACGGCCGTGGCCAGAAAAGAGGTTCGCGCGGTGGAAGTTGCTCGTTGGATGAAGAAGCCGGTGCTGACGGTGAAGCCGCTGGATTCGCTGGCGCATGCCCGTGAGGTCATGGCGACCCACCGGGTGAACCAGTTGCCGGTGGTGGTCGACGGCCGGCTGCTCGGGATCATCACGGATCGCGACGTCCGCGAAGCGTCCCCGTCCGTGTTCGACGAGTTGCGCGACCGCCGGCCGGCCGGTACCGCCGACCCGCAGCACATCACGGTCGAGCAGGTGATGAGCCGCGACGTGCTGACGGTCGCGCCGACGACGTCGATCGTCGAGGCGGCCCGGGTGATGCGCCGCGAGCGGATCGGCGCGGTGCCGATTGTGCAACGTGACGTGCTGGTGGGCATCCTGACCCGCAGCGACCTGCTCGACGCCTTCGTGGCGCTCGCCGAGCAGACCGGCTTCTGAGGGCCGGCCGTGGGCTCGATGCCGGCTACGACCGTTGGTGCGGGCCCGCGGACCGTTCGACGATTTCTTCTAGACAAGAAGTTCTAGAGCTGGAATTGTCTCGATATGCCGTCTTCGGTGATGCGCGCGTCGGCGCCCGAGCGCCGCCGCAGCGAGTCGCGGGCGCAGACGCGCCGGCGCCTCCTCGAGGTGGGGCGCCAGGCGTTCGCCCGCAAGGGACACGCCGGGACGAATCTGAAGGAGGACATCCTGGTGCCCGCCGGCGTATCGGTGGGCTCGTTCTACCATCAGTTCCGCGACAAGACCGATTTGTTTCTGGAGATCCTGCGGGCGCACTCGCGGACGTTCCGGGCGATGATGCGCGAGGCGCATACGCAAACGGGTGCCGTCGACCCGCCAGTCGTCGCCCGGCATTCCTTCGCCACGGTGTTTGGCGTCGCCGAGGACAATGACGACCTGTTTCGCATCATGGCGCGCGAACGCGAGAGCCACGACGCGCGGGTGCGCGCCTATCTGCGGCGTAACGCGCGCGAGTGGATCGACAGCTTGTCGGCGGACTACCGCCGCCTTGGGTTGATCGCGCCGGACGACACGGCGACGGCGCAGCTGGTCGCGGAGTTGGTCTCGGCCCTGACCGCGGGCACGATTCTCATGTACCTCGATCACCCGCCGGCGGAGCGCCGCCGCCTGCGCCCACGGCTCATCGACGGCCTGGTGCAGTTCACGCTCGGCGGTGTCCCCGCATTGGTCGGCCACACGGCCCGTCCGCCCGCCGCGCAGCCCAAGACCCGCACAAGGAAAGGAGCACACTGACATGCAATTCGGCATCTTCTACGAGCACCAGCTGCCGCGTCCCTGGCAGGACGGGGAAGAGCACAAGCTGTTCAAGGATGCGCTCGACCAAGTCGAGCTCGCCGACCGTTTGGGCCTCGACTATGCCTGGGAGGTCGAGCACCACTTCCTCGAGGAGTACTCGCACTCGTCGGCCCCCGAAGTCTTTCTGGCGGCGTGCAGTCAACGCACCAAGCGCATTCGTCTCGGGCACGGCATCACCCTGATGCCGCCCAACTACAACCATCCGGCGCGCGTCGCCGAGCGCATCGCGACGCTCGATTTGGTGAGCGACGGCCGCGTCGAGTGGGGCACCGGCGAGTCGAGCGCCCGTCTCGAGCTCGAGGGCTTCGGCATCAACTACATGCAGAAGCGCGACATGTGGGAAGAGGCGGTGCGCGAGTGCGCCAAGATGATGGCCATGCAGCCGTACCCCGGCTACCAGGGCAAGTACTTTTCCTTCCCGCATCGCAACGTCGTCCCCAAGCCGGTGCAGCGGCCGCATCCGCCGCTGTGGGTGGCGTGCTCCAGCCGCGACACCATTAAGCTGGCGGCGCGGCTC
>Ga0335069_10014989_pt1 | contig 10839 bp, 8 predicted proteins | sample Lox_Sample_11_FD_206714 | JGI IMG/M metagenome (GOLD analysis project Ga0335069, IMG submission 206714) | Soil microbial communities from Loxahatchee National Wildlife Refuge, Florida, United States - Lox_Sample_1.1 | ecosystem: Environmental > Terrestrial > Soil > Wetlands | place: USA: Florida... | reverse complement strand
TACGGGTTGAGCGTCGCGATCGCGGCGCCGACGAAGCCCCAGCGCGCGCCGTACAGCCGCCGCCCGATCTCGAAGACGAGCCACGCGGTCACGATCGCGAGCGCGAGCTGCGAGAACCCGATCGAGGCCCAGCTGCGCCCGAACATCCAGTACACCGGCACGAGGAACCAGCCGTAGAGCGGTTGCGTGTACGCGGACGGCTTGCCGGCGAGGAACCCGAATGTCCCGTGCTGCACGAACGTGAGCGCGAACGTGTCGCTCTTCTCCGTGAACGACGCGGTGATCGTGTCGCGCTCGTGGAGCAGGATCGCGAGCCGCGGGACCGCGCAGACGACCGCGAGAGCCGGATACGCGAGGCGGCGCGTCACGCCGTGGCGACGGGCGCGGCCGCGGGCGCCTCCGCCTCGACGTGCGTCCGCTGCCACAGCTCGAGCATGCAGAGCGTCCACAGCTCGTGACCGTGGTCGGCGCGCTCCGCGTCGTGCTCGGTGAGCAGCCGCTCGACGGTCGCGGTGCGGAACCAGCCGCGCGAGCGCGCGCGCTCGTCGAGGAGCAGGTCGCGGGCGAGGTCGCGGAGATCGGTGCGGAACCAGCGCGCGAGCGGCACGCCGAACCCGCTCTTGCCGCGGGCGGCCACCTGCGGCGGCAGCTCTTCGGCGAACGCGCGGCGGAACGCCACCTTCCCCTCGCGGCCCTGGAACTTCAGCGTCTCGGGCAGCGCGAGGCCCAGCTCGACGACGCGGTGGTCGAGGAGCGGCGAGCGCAGCTCGAGCGAGTGCGCCATCGACGCGATGTCCGACTTCGGCAGCAGGTCGCCGGGGAGGTACGTCTCGAGATCGAGCCGCTGGAGCCCGGCGATCCCCGGCTGCGGCGGCGGGCCGAGCAGGAAGCCGGCGGAGGTGAGCGGGCCGATCTCCGCCTTCGCCTCGTCGCTCCAGAGGTCGGCCCGCGTCGCGAGCGGCAGCACCTGCATCAGCCGTCCGTAGCGCTCGGAGCGCGGCGTCGCGGCCGCCTCGAGGAAGCGCGCCGCGCGGAACACCGGCGAGCGGCGCTCGCGCCGTCCCGACGGGAGCGCGCGCAGCATGCGTGCGCCCGCGGACGCCGCCGGCGCCGGCACGCGCTCCGCGAGCCCGACCGCGGCGTAGCGCTCGTAGCCGGCGAACGACTCGTCGCCTCCGTCGCCGACGAGCGCGACCGTCACCTCGCGCCGCGCCGCCTCGCAGATGAGATAGAGCGGCAGCGCCGCCTCGTCGCCGAGCGGCTCGTCGAACGCCTCCGCGAGCCGCGGCAGCGTCGACGCCGCGTCCGGCTCGAGCACGATCTCCTCGTGCCGCGTCGAGTACCGCTCCGCGACCGCGCGGGCGAACTCCCGCTCGTCGTAGCGCTCGTCCGCGAAGCCGACCGTGAACGTGCGCACCGGCTCCGGTGACGCCGCCGCCATCAGCGCGACGACGACGGCGGAGTCGATCCCGCCGGAGAGGAGCGCGCCGAGCGGGACGTCGGCGACGAGCCGCCGGCGCACCGCCTCGCCGACCGTCTCGCGCACCCGCTCGAGCCAGGCCTCGTCGGCGAGCGCCTCGTCGCCGGCGCTCGGCTCCCAGTAGCGCTCGATCCGCTCGCTCCCGCCCTCGGCGACGAGGAGCGACGCGGGCGGCAGCCGGCGGACGCCGCGGAGGCCGGTGCGGTCGCCGGGGACGTACTGGAGCGCGAGGTACGCGTCGAGCGCGGGGAGATCGGGCTCCCGCCGCAGCCCCGGCAGCTCGAGCAGCGCCTTCAGCTCGGAGGCGAACGCGAGCGTCCCGTCGTCGAGCCGCGTCCAGACGAGCGGCTTCTTGCCGAGCCGGTCGCGCGCGAGCACGAGGCGGCCGCGCGGCGCGTCCCAGAGCGCGAGCGCGAACATCCCCTCGAGCCGCTCGACGAAGCGCGGCCCGTGCTCCTCGTACAGATGCGGGATCACCGGCGTGTCGCCGTGCCCGCGCACCTCGTGGCCCTTCGCCGCGAGCTCCTCGCGCAGCTCCGGGAAGTTGTAGAGCTCGCCGTTGAAGACCGCGACGACGTCGCCGCGCTCGTTCGCCACCGGCTGGTATCCGAGCTCGAGGTCGATCACCCGGAGCCGCTGGTGGCCGAGGACGCACGGGCCGAAGGCGTCGGTCGAACCCTGGTCGGGGCCGCGGTGGCGGATCCGCGCGCGCATCGCGTCGACGAGCGCCGCCGAGGGCTGCCCGGACGCCGCATAGAGTCCGCAGATCCCGCACATGCGTGACAGTGTGCCTTCCGTGTCCGTCGAGCCCGCAGCCGTGGTGTCGTGCCATCTGGAGCAGCCGCTCGACGACGCCTCGTGGGCGCGCTTCGACGTGCTCCAGCGGCGCCGCCCCGGCGGCTTCGACGTGATCGCGCTCATCCGCCCGCCCGACCCGGCCCACGGCGAGGCCGAGGAGCCGTGGCTCGAGCGGGCGCGGGCCGCCGCGGCGCGCGCGCCGCTCGGGCTGCACACGCACTGGACGAGCCCGACGCACGCGCGTCCCACCGGCGGCGACCCGGCGGCGCGCGTCCGCGCCGAGGCGGCGTGGATGCGGGAGCGCGGGCTCGACCCGGCCTTCTTCTGCGGCGGCGGCTGGTACACGGACGACGCGGTGCGCGCGGCGGTGCACGAGCTCGGGCTCGTCGACTGCACCCCGCGCGGCGGCTCGCCCTCGCCGGGGATCCTTCCGACGACGCACTCGCTCGGACAGCTCGCGCGCGGGGTGCTCGGGCCGCTGCCGCCCTACGTCCACGCGTACTTCCACGACTACGACCTGCTCGACGCGACGCGGCGAACGGCGCTCGTCGCGTCGCTCGCGGTGCTGGGGCGGCGGCGTCCGCCCGCGCGCTGATCACAGGACGCAAACAGGGCCGGAGTAGAATTCGCGGTCTCGTGGCGACCAAGCCTGTTGTCGGCGGAGGCACGGACGTGGACGGCGGCGGCGACGGCGTCCCGCCTGCTCGACCCGAGTACCCCGGCGACATCCGGTCGGTCCGGATCGTCCCGGCCGGCGTCCAGCTGCGGGCCGGCCTGCGCCGCGCGGTCAGCATCGTCGCGCTCGTCGTCATCGACCTGAGCGGGCTCGCGGGCTCGATCTACCTCGCGCTCGTGCTGCGCGAGCTCTACTACGGCGAGCGGCCGATCCTCTGGGGGCTGCCCTGGAACGCGGAGAGGAACTGGCTCCCGTTCCTCGCGCTCGTCACCGTGCTCGTCTTCTGGCGCGCCGGGCTGTACGCGCCGCGCGAGCAGCGTGCGGGCGTCGGGCGGATCGTCTCGTCGCTGATGCTCGTCACGGTCATCACGCTCGCGTTCGCCGTCGGGACCGGGTACCAGCACACGACGTTCGGGCTGTACCTCACCGCGTTCGTGATCAGCGCGATCGTCATCTCGCTGCTCCGCTCGAGCTACGAGCTCGTCACCGCGGAGATGTGGCGCGTCGCAGGAGCGCGCCGGCGCGCCGTGCTCGTCGGCGAGGGCGACCGGCTCGTCGCGCTGCGGCGCGCGCTCGGCCGGGCCCGCAGCGGGATCGACTACGAGTTCGTCGGCGTCCTCTCGTCGGACGGCGGCGCGGCGGGGCTGCCCGTGCTCGGCCAGGTCGGCGACCTGCCGCGCGTGCTCGACGAGCAGCCGGTCGACGAGCTGATCGTCAGCGGCGTCGACCTCGAGGAAGGGCAGCTGCTCGACCTCGTCCAGGAGGCGCACCGCGCCGGCGTGAAGGTGCGCGTCGCGCCGACGACGGCCGAGCTGCTGCGCCAGCGCGTCGAGTACGTCGCCGGACAGGGCGTGCCGCTGTTCGAGCTGCGCCCGCCGGTCTTCGCCGGGCTCGACTGGGCGGTGAAGCGCGCGTTCGACGTCGTCGTCAGCGGCCTGCTGATCCTGATCGCCGCGCCGCTGTGGGCGGTGATCGCCCTGTCGGTGAAGCTCGACTCGCCCGGTCCGGTGTTCTACCGCGACCGGCGCATCGGTCTCGGCGAGCGGGAGTTCGGCATGTTCAAGTTCCGCTCGATGTACGTCGACGCCGCCGACCGGCAGGCGGGGCTCGAGACGGCGAACGAGGCGTCGGGGCCGCTGTTCAAGATCAAGGACGACCCGCGCGTGACGGGGATCGGCAGGATCCTCCGCCGCTACTCGATCGACGAGATGCCGCAGGTGCTCAACGTCCTCCTCGGCGAGATGTCGCTCGTCGGCCCGCGCCCGCTCCCGCTGCGCGACTACGTCCAGCTCGAGGACTGGCATCGCAAGCGCTACCTCGTGCTGCCGGGGATGACGGGGCTGTGGCAGGTCTCGGGCCGGATCGACCTCAGCTTCGACGACCTCGTGCGGCTCGACTTCTACTACCTCGAGAACTGGTCGATCTGGCTCGACATCACGATCCTCGCGAAGACGCTCCCCGCGGTGCTGGCGCGGCGCGGCGCCTACTGACTCGGACCTAACGGTTCCTTCAGATCCGATCGTCACAATGGCGGCGATGCGTGCTCCGAAGATCCTCGCCGTCGCGTCGGCTGCCGATCTCGACTTCCGCTACGGCTGCACGCCCGCGTGGTGGCAGCTCTGGAAGGGGATGGCCGAGTCGGGGATCGACCTGATCGTGACGACGTACCGCGGCCGCGCGATCGAGTCGCCGTGGTGGCGGACCGCGCCGAACCCGCTCTACCGCGAGGCCGAGGCGTTCGCGGCGGCGCGCACGGCCGCGGCGCGGCTGAAGGGCGACCGGTTCCTGCGCCGCGCGGAGGCCGACCCGGAAGACGGTCGCGCCGACAGGCTCCTGCGCGACGTCATCTGGCGGACGGTGACGCCGCGCTGGCGCCGGCATCTCGAGCGGATCCTCGAGCGCGAGCGCGACGTCGACGCCGTCGTCGTCTTCACCGTGCCGATGAGCCACTTCCGCGGCATCCCGACCGCGCTGCGCGACCGGTTCGGCGTCCCCGTCGTCTACTACGACGGCGACGTGCCGATGAGCCTGCCCGAGTTCGGCGGCATGGACACGGGCTTCAACTACTACCACGGCGCCGACCCGTCGGAGTACGACCTCGTCCTCTCGAACTCCGAGGGAGGGATCCCGCGGCTGCTCGAGCTCGGCGCCCGCCGCGCGGAGCCGCTCTACTGGGCGATCGACCCGGAGCTGTTCGCGCCGCAGCAGGTCGAGAAGGAGGTCGACGTCTTCTTCTACGGGCACAGCGACAAGTTCCGGCGGGAGTGGACGCGCGAGCTCGTCGGCGAGCCGAGCCGGCGGCTTCCCGATGCGGACTTCGCGCTCGCGGGGTACGACTTCCGCGGCGACGTCGGGAACGCACGGCTGCTCGGCGACGTGCCGTACAACGTCTTCCCGCGCGCGATCTCCTCGGCGCGCGTCAACCTCAACATCACGCGGCGCTCGCACGCGACGGTGCCGGCGTCGTCCACGGTCCGTCCGTTCGAGCTCGCGGCGTGCGCCGCCGCGATCGTCTCGAACCCGGTCGAGGGAATCGACCGCTGGTTCGAGCCGGGCCGCGAGCTGCTCGTCGCGGCCGACGCGGACGAGGCGACGCAGGCGTACCACGACCTGCTCGGCGACCCGGCGCAGGCGGAGGAGCTCGGCCGCCGCGCGCGCGAGCGCGTGCTCGACGAGCACACGTACGCGCACCGCGCGCGACGGCTGCTCGAGCTGCTCGACCTCGGCGTCCCGGCGGCGGCGCGTGCCTGACACCGCCGAGCTCGCCGCCGGCGCGCCCGCGCCCGCCGCGCTCGCGGAGCTGCGGCGCGTCGCGATCGTCCCCGCGCTGAACGAGGAGCACACCGTCCCGCGCGTGATCGACGAGCTGCGCGCGTTCGACCCCGGGCTGGACGTCGTCGTGGTCGACGACGGCTCGAGCGACCGTACCGCCGAGGTCGCCGCCGCGAAGGACGCGATCGTCCTGCGTCTCCCGTACAACCTCGGCATCGGCGGCTCGGTGCAGACCGGCTTCCGCTTCGCCTACGAGCACGGCTACGACCTCGCCGTCCGCGTCGACGGCGACGGCCAGCACGATCCGTCGCAGCTCGGCCTGATCCTCGCGCCGGTGCTCGCCGGCGACGCCGACATCGCCGTCGGCTCGCGCTTCGCCGCGGAGGGCGGCGACGGCTACCGCTCGTCCCGTTCCCGCCGCATCGGCATCCGCATCCTCGCCTCGGTCGTGTCCGGCATCGTCGGCCAGCGCGTCACCGACCCGACCTCCGGGTTCCAGGCGCTCAACCGCCGCGGGATCGCCCTGTTCGCGCGCGACTACCCGCACGACTATCCGGAGGTCGAGGCGACGGTGATGGTGTTCCGCCACCGCCTGCGGATGGAGGAGGTGCCGGTGGCGATGCGCGAGCGCGGCGGCGGCCGCTCGTCGATCACCGCCCTGCGCTCCATCTACTACATGATCAAGGTGCTGCTCGCGATCTTCGTCGGGCTGTTCCGCCGCAACGTCGTCCCGCAGGAGGAACTGCAGTGACTCCCCTCGCCGTCTCCATCGCCGGCGCGATCGCGTCGATCGCGCTCGTCCTCGTCGTGCTCGAGCTGATCCGCAGCCGGCGCCTGCGCGAGCGCTACGCGCTGCTCTGGCTGCTCACCGGCCTCGTGCTCACCGCCCTGTCGCTCTGGCGCGGCGGGCTGAACACGATGGCCCGCTGGGTCGGCGTGCAGACGTATCCACCCGCCGTGCTGTTCGCGGTCGGGATCCTGTTCGTCATCGCCGTGCTGCTCCACTACTCGACGGTGATCTCGCGGCTCTCGGACCAGAACGTGATGCTGGCGCAGCGCCTGGCGCTGCTCGAGTCGGAGCTCAGGGAAGCGGAGCCGCGGTCGTCGTAGGAGACGCGACGACGTCGGGCGCGACGCCGCCGTCGACCGACTCCTCGACGATGTAGAGGGGCCGCTGCTTCGCCTCCTCGAAGATCCGCGCGACGTACTGCCCGATCACGCCGAGCCCGACGAGCTGCATCCCGCCGAGAAGCAGCACGACGATCAGCACCGAGGTCCAGCCGGCGACCGCCGTGTCGGTGAAGAACTTCACGTAGATAGCCCACGCCAGCACGCCGACGCAGAACGCGACGACGACGAGCCCGATGCCGGTGACGACGCGGATCGGCGTCGTCGAGAACGACGTGATCGCGTCGACGGCGAAGCGGACCATCCGCCGGGTCGGGTACTTCGTCTCGCCCGCGTAGCGTGCGTCGCGCCGGTACGGGACGCCCGCCTGGCGGAAGCCGACCCAGCTCGTCATCCCGCGCAGGAAGCGCGCCCGCTCCGGCATGCGCGCCAGTGCGTCGACCGCGCGCCGCGAGAGCAGGCGGAAGTCGCCGGCGTCGGCGGGGATGTCGACGCGCGTCATCCCGCGCAGCAGCCGGTAGAACGCCGCCGCGGTCCAGCGCTTGTACCGCGTCTCTCCCTCGCGCTCCGTCCGGAGGCCGTAGACGACGTCGTAGCCCTCGCGCCACTTGGCGACGAGCGCCGGGATCACCTCGGGAGGATCCTGAAGGTCGGCGTCCATCAGCACCACGGCGTCGCCGCGGGCGGCATCGAGCCCCGCCGTCAGCGCCGCCTGGTGGCCGAAGTTGCGCGAGAGCCGGAGCAGGCGGACGTGGGGATCCGCCGCCGCGAGTGCGAGCATCGTCGGCCACGAGCCGTCCGTCGAGCCGTCGTCGACGAGGACGATCTCGCACGTATCGAGCTCCGCCGCGGCCGCCCGGATCCGCCGGTGCAGCTCGGCGAGGTTCTCCGCTTCGTTGTGGACGGGGGCGACGACCGAGATCACGGCGCCGAAAGGGTAGACCGCCGGTGGAGGTAGAGCACGATGTCGGGCCGGACGAGCCGCCGGCGGAAGCGGACGTCGAAGCCGTGCCTGATCCGCGGATCCGCGTAGAAGGAGCGGCCGATCGCCGCGACCTCGACGTGGTAGCGGGCGAGCTCGGCGAAGATCCTCGCCGGCGGCAACTCGCCGACGTCCACGCGCGTGAAGGAGGTGTCCACGAGGTCGGGGACGAGCAACCGGTGCGCGCGGTACGCGATGATCGGGATGTCGGTGGCGACGATGTCGGTCGGCGCGGTGGCGACCCGGACCGCGGCGGCGGCGCGGAGCATCCATTCGGGCTCGGTCGTTCGCGATGCGCGGAGGTGATGACCCTGCTGGGCGACGCCCACCGCGACGAGCGCCGCGGCGAGGAGCGCGACGCCGAGCCGGAGCTCACGCCGTCCCGATTCCGCCGCGAGCCCGAGCGACGCGCCCGCCGGGAGCGCGAGCGCGACCGAGACGATCACGAGGTGGTGGTCGAGCAGCGGCTTCATCGCGACCACGAACACCCCGGCCGCTGGCAGGAACAGCCACAGTGCGGCGAGGTAGCTTCGTTTCGGGTGTCGCGCGAGCAAGACCAGGGCGAGGACGGCGGCGATCAGCAGATACGTCGCCGGCGTGTGCCAGTTGAAGTAGTGCCGAACGAGACGGAGGTTGTCGACCCGGCTCCAGTGCGCGTTTCCGAGCGCGGAGGTGTGCTGCCCGACGGCTCCGTGCGCGATCGGCCCCAGCTCGTTCCGGAACGCGAGCAGCTCGGCGAGCAGGACGGCCGCCGCGCCGGCGAGCGGCCACGCTCTGCCGCGCCTGCCGAGGAGCACGATCGCCGCGAACGGCACGACGGCCGTCAGGGCCGACAGCTTCACCGAGGCCGCACCCGCGAGCGCGGCTCCGGAGAGCACGGCGAGCGCGGTCGACGTCCGCTCCCGGTACGCCCAGGCGGCGAGCGCGAGTGCGACGAGGGCGAGCACCACCGCGGGCGTGTCCGCCTCGATCTGTGTCGCCTGTGCGGCGTACGGCGGCGTCACCGTGAGCACCGCCGCCGCCCCGAGCGCGGCGACCGGCCCGAGCCGGCGCGCCGCCGCCCAGGCGCCGACCACGCCGAGCAGCGCGATCACGAGCATGCCGGCGCGGATCGCGGTCACCGAGTTGCCGAGCACGCGGGCAAGGAGGCCGAGCAGGATGTACCACCCCGGCGGCTGGTCGGGATAGACGTCCTTTCCGAGGACGAACCCGTGCCGCAGGTCCGTGATCGCGGCGAGGTAGTTCCCCTCGTCGTAGTTCGTCGCGTTGTGCAGCGGGATGGAGAAGATCCAGCCGGCGACGGCGAGCACGACGCCCAGCGCCGCGGCCTCGGCGAGCGCCTGCCGATGCCCGACGAGAGCGAACGGGCGGCGGGACGGCTCGACGACCGGGGAGACGGGGGACGTGCTCACGTCATCGGACGCTGGCGCGCACGGGCGGCCCGACGGAGTAGACGTCGCCGTAGGCGGGGTCGTTCAGCCAGTTCGCCGCGAGCCCGAGGCGGTACGTCCAGGTGCCGCGGCCCGGTCTGTCGACGAGCCGACCGCCGGCGTGTGCTCCGAGATCGTCCATCGCGAGCTCGCAGTCGTCGACGGCGTGCGAGACGGGCGTACAGCCGGCGCCGCCCCCAGGCGCGCCGCTGCGCAGGATCCGGTAGATGACGCGCGTCCCTGCGTATCCGGCCGGGTTCCAGCGCAGCAGCACCCGGCCGTCCGCGACCGTCGCGGTCAGACGGAGCTTCGGATCGACGGTGCGCAGGAGGCCCGTTTCCTGATATGCGCGCGGCGCCGGTCCGCGCAGCGGTGACGCGGACGCGACGAGCACGAGCGGGAACAGCGCGAAGACGGCGCCGGCCGCCGCGAGAACTCCGAGCCTTGTGCGTCGCTGCAGCGCCGGCCGGACGACGGTGGAGGGCGCGCGCCGCCGGCCCGGCACGAGGTAGACGAGCGCCGCGAGGAGGAGGACGAATGCCGGGAACGCGGGCGTCATGATCCGGAAGATGCTCGCGTCGGTGACGCTCGCGTTGACGTACGTGCCCTTGACAACGACGAAGGCGGCGAACCAGCCGCCGACGAGCAGCAACGCGGTGAGCGAGCGCCGGCCGAGTCCGATCAGCCCTGCGACGACGAGCCATTCGACGACGCGGGCGCTCCAGAAGTGCTCCTTGAGCTGGAGGAGGTTGAGGTGGAGCTGGTGCCAGTTCAGCTTGAGGTACTTGTGCAGCGGGTCGGCGGTCGCGGCGAGCTGCGAGTGCGCCCCGAGTGAGAGCCGCGCCGCTCCCTCGGCGTGGAAGAGCGGCAGGTAGCCGAGTCCGCGGTACTTCCAGAGGGCGAGCGTCAGCAGCGCAGGTGCCAGGCCGAGCGCGATGTACGCCGCCTCGGTCCAGCGACGGCGGACCACGTACGCGAGAACGAGGCCGGCGAGGAAGATCGCGTTCGACGGCTTGATCGCGATCGCCGCGCCCGCGGCGAGGCCTGCGGCGGCGGCGTCGAGGCGGTCGCGTCGCTCGAGCGCGCGGAACGCGAAGTAGACCGAGACGAGCACCGCGACCATCGACGGGAAGTCCGCCATCGCGGTCAGGCCGAACGACTGCGGGAGCGTCAGCTCCGTGTAGCGCTGGTGATAGCCGGCGTCGGTGAACTTGATGCCGATGAAGGGCACCGCCAGCCAGAGAAACGTCGCCCAGTATGCGAACAACCTCCCGCCGATCTGCTGGGCGATCCCGTACACGCACAGGAGCGCCACCGGCAGCAGCACGAGCACGTCGACGAGCACGATCGCCGGCAGTGCCGGGACGAGCACCGGCCCGGCGATGCCGGCGAGGGGCGCGAGCAGCGCCGGCCAGAGCGGCCCGACGAGCGGATAGGGCAGCGTCCCGTGCGCGAGCAGCCAGCCGCTGCCGTAGTACCAGAGCTGGTCGCCGCCCTGGTAGTAGAGCCAGCCGTTGTGACGGACGGTGAGCGCGAGCCCGAGCGTCACGAGCCACTGGACGAGGATCGCCGG
>Ga0335069_10014987_pt1 | contig 10840 bp, 11 predicted proteins | sample Lox_Sample_11_FD_206714 | JGI IMG/M metagenome (GOLD analysis project Ga0335069, IMG submission 206714) | Soil microbial communities from Loxahatchee National Wildlife Refuge, Florida, United States - Lox_Sample_1.1 | ecosystem: Environmental > Terrestrial > Soil > Wetlands | place: USA... | reverse complement strand
GACAATGGATTTTGTCGTGTTATCGTTCTAACCAGCTTGATAGTTAGGTAGCCATTTGCCCGTCAGCAAGAGGAGAGCGGAAGATGATCGACCACGTTTCCATCGGCGTTCGGAACATCTCGGCAGCTCGGCGTTTCTACGACGCGGCGCTGAAGCCCTTGGGCGTCAATTGTCTCAGCGAGGGTGCGACTTCGCTCGGCTACGGTGAGGAGAGTCCGCGGTTCTGGGTTTTGGCGACGGAGCGGCCGGTTCCCGCCGACGAGAAATCGGGCCTGCATTTCTGCTTCACCGCCAAGACCCGTGCGGCGGTCGACGCCTTCCATGCCGCGGCGCTGCGCGCGGGCGGCCGGGACAACGGCAAGCCCGGCGTGCGTCCCGAATACGACAAGAACTACTACGCGGCCTTCGTCGTCGACCCCGACGGCTATCGCATTGAAGCGTATTGCGGCGCCGCGCCATGAACGGTCTTGCCGCAGCGGCACCCGATCCCGAGCTCGCGCAGAAGCTCGCCCTCTTCGGTCAGTTCGTGGGCGACTGGGAGTTCGAGGCGACCTGGCATCTTCCCGATGGCGGCACCCGGCGAGGGAAGGGCGCGTGGAGCTTCGGCTGGATCCTCGAGGGGCGCGCCATCCAGGACGTCTGGATGGTGCCCTCGAGGGCCGAGCGCCGCCGCACGGGAGCACCGCTCATCGGCTACGGCACGACGGTGCGGTGCTACGATCCCCGGCTCGATGCCTGGCGCGTTACGTGGAACGGGGTACTCGACGGCTACACGACCGTCCTCCTCGCCCGGCCGCGGGGCGACGGGATCCTGCTCGAAGGCAAGGACGCCGATGGAAAGCCCATGCGCTGGCGCTTTTCGGAGATTGCGCCCGCGTCTTTCAGATGGCAGCGTTTCGTCTCCAAGGATGGCGGCAAGACCTGGCCGCTGGAATTGGAGATGGAAGCACGCCGCGTGGCGGCATCCTGATTGGGAGAAGAGATGTCCGGAGAGCGCCGTCCCATCGCTGTCGAGGCGGCGGCGGTCGCGCCGCGGCCCAATACTAAGCTCGAGCCTTTCGCCTCCAAAGCCGCCGGGCGCGAGAAGCGCGTGCTCGGCAATCTCTTCGGGCTCACGAATTTCGGCGTCAATCTCGTGCGGCTGCGGCCCGGCGCATATTCGGCGCTGCGTCACGCGCATTCGCGGCAGGACGAATTCGTCTACGTCGTCGAGGGCGAGCCTACGCTGATCACCGATGCCGGCTCGACGTCGCTTCGGCCCGGCATTTGCGTGGGCTTCAAGGCCGGTACGGGCGACGCGCATCACCTCGTCAATCGCACGCAAGCCGACGCGGTCTATCTCGAGATCGGCGACCGCGGCTTCCCCGATCGCGTGACTTATCCAGAGGACGACGTCGCTGCAAAGAGCGATGAGCAGGGCAAGTGGCGCTACACGCGCAAGGACGGCACGCCGCTCGGCGAGCCCTGATGGACGGCGGCCGCGGCGGCGGTCTATCCTCGCGCCATGGTCGATGCTGCGGCGCTCGCGCCTTATCTCGAAACCGTGCTCGCGGACGCCACGATCCCCGAGCTCCCCAATCACTACCGCGGCAAGGTCCGCGACAACTACGATCTCCCGGACGGGCGGCGCATCCTCATCGCCACCGACCGGCTCAGCGCCTTCGATCGCATCCTGACGGCGCTGCCGCTGAAGGGACAGGTGCTGACGCAGATTGCGCGCTTCTGGTTCGACAGGACGCGCGACCTCTGTGCGAATCACGTGCTGGAATACCCCGACCCCAACGTCCTCGTCTGCCGCCGCTTGCGGATCATGCCGGTCGAGATCGTGGTGCGGGATTATCTCGGGGGGACGACGGGCACCTCGATCCTCTCGATGTACCGGAAGGGGAAGCGCGAGATGTACGGCATCCGCTTCCCCGAGGGCATGCGCGAGAACCAGAAGCTTGCGGAGACCATCCTCACGCCCACCACGAAAGCCTTCGACGCGGGCCACGACGAGCCGCTCACCCCCGCGGAGATCGTGGAGCGGGGATTGCTCACGGCGGCGCAATGGCGCGAGGTCTCGGAGCGCGCGCTCGCGCTTTTCGCGCGGGGGCGCGAGATGGCGCGCGAGCGCGGCCTCATCCTCGTCGACACCAAGTACGAGTTCGGCTTCGACGAGAAGGGCGCGATCGTGCTCGCCGACGAGATCCACACGCCCGACAGCAGCCGCTATTGGTTCCTGGAGAGCTACCGGCGCCGCTTCGAGGCCGGCGAGCGGCCCGAGAGCTTCGACAAGGATTTCGTGCGGAGCTGGGTCGCCGCCCGCTGCGACCCCTACAAGGACCCGATCCCGGAAATCCCGCGCGATGTCGTGCTCGAGGCGGCCGCCGTCTACGTGAACGCTTTCGAGATGATCACGGGGCAGAAATTTCCGCTGCCGGACCCAAAGGTGAAGGTGCTCGACCGCATCCGGAAGAACCTCGCGAAGTTCTTCTAGGGCTTACATCACCGCGCCGAGCTGCCAGGGCGTGAACTCGTCCTCTCCGAAGCCGAGCGCCTCGCTCTTGGTCTGCTTGCCGGAGGCGGTCTCTAGGACGACCTTGAAAATGCGCTCGCCCATCTCCTGTACCGTGGCGCCGCCGTCGGCGATGGGGCCGCAGTCGATGTCCATATCGTCGGTCATGCGCTGGTAGAGCGGCGTGTTGGTCGCGAGCTTGAGGCTCGGCGCGGGCTTGCAGCCGAAGACCGAGCCGCGCCCCGTCGTGAAGCAGATGAGATTGGCGCCGCCCGCCACTTGCCCCGTCGCGGAGACGGGGTCGTAGCCGGGCGTATCCATGAAGACGAAGCCTTTCGCCGTGATCGGCTCCGCGTATTTGTAGACCGCGGTGAGGGCGGTGGTGCCGCCCTTGGCGACCGCGCCCAACGATTTCTCCAGGATGGTCGTGAGGCCGCCGGCCTTGTTGCCGGGGGAGGGGTTGTTGTTCATCTCGCCGCCGGTCTTGGCGGTGTAATCCTCCCACCAGCGGATGCGCTCGACGAGCGCCTCGCCGACCGCGGGACTGACGGCCCGGCGCGTGAGGAGGTGCTCCGCGCCATAGATCTCCGGCGTCTCCGAGAGCACCGCCGTGCCGCCGTGGCGCACCAGCAGGTCGACGCAGGCGCCGAGCGCGGGATTGGCAGTAATGCCGGAATAGCCGTCGGAGCCGCCGCATTGCAGCGCCAGGATCAGATGGCTCGCGGGCACCGTCTCGCGCCGGACGCGGCTGGCCTCGGGGAGCATTTCCTTGAGGCGTGCCACGCCCTCGCGGACAGTCTTGGCGGTGCCGCCGGTGTCCTGGATTGTCATGGTTTGCAGGAGCGGGCCCTCGCTCAGCCCCTCCGCGCGCATGAGGCCGCCGATCTGGTTCGCCTCGCAGCCCAGCCCGAGGATCAGGATGCCCGCGAAGTTCGCGTGCCGCGCATAGCCGCCGATGGTCCGCCGCAGCAGGTCCATCGCGAGCCCCTCGCTCGCCATGCCGCAGCCCGTGCCGTGCCCCAACGCCACGACGCCGTCGACGTTTGGAAACTCCGCGAGCGCGGAGCCGCGGAATTGCTCCGCGATGAAGCGGGCGGCTGTGGCGGAGCAATTGACGGTCGTGAGAACGCCGAGGTAATTGCGCGTGGCGACGCGGCCGTCCGGGCGTCTGATCCCCTCGAAAGTGGCACGCGAGCGCTCAGGGACCATCTCCGTCGGCTTGAAGTCCGCGCAAAAGGCATAGTCCCGCGCGAAATTCCCCATCGCGAGATTGTGAATGTGGACGTGGTCCCCAGGCGCGATCGCCGCGGTCGCGAAGCCGATGATCTGGTTGTACTTCCGTACCGGCTCTCCCACCGCCACCGGCGCGGTCGCGATCTTGTGTCCCGCGGGCACGCGCGAGCGCGCGGTGACGCGTTCCCCGGGCACTTCCGTCCCCGGCAGCAGGTCCGCACGGGCGACGACCACGTTGTCGGCGGGGTTGAGTCGGATGGTGAGCGATGCCATCGGGATGATCCTCCGAGGGAGAAGCCCGCGCGGACCGGGAAATCGACGGCGGCGCGCGGCACAACATCGGCAATTTACAGAGCGCTCCCCCCCGTGGCAATTTCGTGCGCCTGTGGCGAGGGGGAGGCGGTTGATGGTGGGGCGGCTCGAAGGCAAGACCGCGCTGGTGACGGCGGCGGCGCAGGGGATTGGCCGCGCCTCGGCCTTGGCCTTCGCGCGCGAGGGCGCCCGCGTCATCGCCACCGACGTCAATCCGGAGAAGCTAAAGGCGGTCGCCAAGGAAGGCGGGGCGGGCATCGTGGCGCGGAAGCTCGACGCGACCGACCGCGCGGCGATCGACGCGCTGGCGGCCGAGCTGGGTGCGATCGACGTCCTCATGAATTGCGCGGGCTTCGTCCATCACGGCACCGTGCTCGACTGCACCGAGAGGGACTGGGACTTCACCATGACCCTCAACGTCAAGAGCATGTATTTCACGATCCGCGCCTTCCTGCCGGCGATGCTGAAGCGCGGCAAGGGCGCCTCGATCGTCAACATCTCCTCCGGCGCCTCCTCGGTGCGAGGCATTCCCAACCGCTTCGTCTACGGCACCAGCAAGGCCGCCGTGATCGGCCTCACCAAGTCGGTCGCCGCCGACTACATCAAGCAGGGCATCCGCTGCAACGCGATCTGCCCCGGCACCATCGCGACGCCCTCGCTCGACGAGCGCATCGCCGCCCTCGGCGACGTCGAGGCCGCGCGCAAGGCCTTCATCGCCCGCCAGCCCATGGGGCGGCTCGGCACGGCGGAGGAGGTGGCGGCGCTCGCGCTCTACCTCGCGAGCGACGAATCCTCCTTCACCACAGGCGCCATCCACATCGTCGACGGCGGCTTCAGCCTCTGATCACATCCCTCTAACGAACGACAATCGGGAGCGAGTACATGAAACTGCTGCGTTACGGCCCGCCGGGCCAGGAGAAGCCGGCTATCCTCGACCGCGACGGCCGCATCCGCGACCTCTCCGGCGTGGTCTCGGACATCGGGCCTGAGGCCCTGGCGCCCGCCTCCCTCGACAAGCTGCGCAGGCTCGACCCAGCGACGCTGCCGGCGGTGACGGGGACGCCGCGGCTCGGCCCCTGCGTCGCGCGCGTGCCGAAGCTCGTCTGCGTCGGCCTCAACTATCGCCTCCATGCCCAGGAAGCCGGGCAGCCGATCCCGAAGGAGCCCGTGCTCTTCATGAAGGCGACGAGCTCCATCTCCGGCCCCAACGACGACGTGATGCTTCCGCGGAACTCCAAGAAGGGCGACTGGGAGGTCGAGCTCGGCATCGTCATCGGCAGCAAGGCGCAATACGTCTCCGAGGCCGACGCGCTCAAATACGTCGCGGGCTATTGCATCGTGAACGACGTCTCCGAGCGCGAGTTCCAGCTCGAGCGTGGCGGCAACTGGTCCAAGGGCAAGAGCGCGGACACGTTTTGTCCCATGGGGCCTTACGTCGTCACGACCGACGAGGTGCCGGACCCCCAGGCGCTCGATCTCTTCTGCGAGGTCAGCGGGCAGCGGATGCAGTCCAGCAATACCCGGGACATGATCTTCACCGTGCGCCAGATCGTGAGCTACGCCAGCCAGTTCATGACGTTGATGCCCGGCGACGTCATGCCCACGGGCACCCCTTCGGGCGTGGGCCTAGGCTTGAAGCCGCAGCGCTTCCTCAAGGCCGGCGACACCATGCGCCTAGGGATCGCCGGGCTCGGCGAGCAGCGCCAGCGCGTCGTGGGGCCGGCATGAGCCGCGGCAATGCACGAGTATGCCCGGGGCCCGATGACGATTGCATTTTAGCGATCGCCCTATCGGCCGCTCCGTGCGTGCGAGGTAGGACTGGCGCGCGCTTGCGATTTCGCGTTATGCTCAACCGCTAATAGACTCTTCTCAGGGGCTCCATGTTCGATCGCCGACCCGGATTTTTCCGGAATGAAGACGCCCAGCCGGGACGCCGCGCCGAGGGCAAAGTGAAGTGGTTCAACGCAACGAAAGGCTTCGGCTTCGTGACATTCACGGACGGATCCCAGGACGCCTTCCTGCCGATGGCGGTCCTGCGGCGTGCCGGCTACGAGGATGTGCGCGAGGGCGCGACGGTCACCTGCGAGGTGGGCGCGGGCGCAAAGGGGCCGCTGGTGCTGAGCGTGCTCAACGTCGACATGAGCACGGCCGTGGCGGGAAACTCCCGCGGGCCGCGCGGGGGCGACGGAGGTGGCATGCCGCGTCCGACCGGCCCCGCGCAGACGCTCGAGGGCGCGGTGAAGTGGTTCGAGCCCGACAAGGGCTACGGCTTCATCTCGCCGGACGGCGGAGGCAAGGACATCTTCATCCACATCACCGCGCTCCGGCGCAGCGGGATCACCTCGCTGGGCCCGGGCCAGCGCGTCCGGGTCGATGTGGTGGACGGCCGCAAGGGCCTCGAGGCGGATCGCATCACGCTGATCTGAGCGCGGCGCCGGTGCGTCGCGCGCGATGATGCGGACTCCGAGCGGCCGTGGCGGCGGGAATGCCGGCTCGGCGTTGGAGGGCGCCTTGGACCTGCAGAATACGCTGCGGACCTATCGGCGCTATGCGGGCTCATACGACATCGTCTTTGGGCCGCTCTTCCACCCTGGGCGCAGGGCGGCGGTCGCGGTCGCAAACGACCGTCCGAACCAGCACATCCTCGAAGTCGGCGTCGGCACCGGCCTCTCGCTGCCCTATTTCCGCGGGGATGCGCGTGTCGTCGGCATCGACGTCTCCGCGGAGATGCTCGAGAGGGCGCGCGAGCGGGTCCGGCATCAGGGTCTCGCCCAGGTCGAGGCGATCCTCGAGATGGATGCGGAGGCCATGAGCTTTCCGGACAATTCCTTCGACGCCGCGATCGCGCTCTACGTCGCCTCGGTGGTACCGAGCCCCGCACGCATGGCCGCGGAGATCCGCCGCGTCGTCCGCCCCGGCGGGACGATCGTGATCGTCAATCACTTCACGAGCGGCAATCCCGTCATGCGCTGGATCGAGCGGCGCCTCGCGCGCTTCGCGGACAAGGTGGGATTCCACGCGGATTTCCCGCTGGACCGATTCCTCAGAGAAAGCCGCCTCGCGGTCCGAGAGGTCCGGCGCAGCAATCTCTTCGGCTATTGGAAGCTGCTGCGCTGCGTCAACGAGAAGTGACGCCGCTCACAGAAGCTCGGGATCGAAGGCGATCACGCTCGGCCCCGCCGCGACCGCCGAGACCAAGCCCGGCGCCCGCGCGAGCCGATGCTCCGCGAAAAAGCGCGCGGTCATGATCCTCGCGTGCAGGAATTCCTGCTTGTCCGCGCCTTTACCAAGCGCGCGATGCGCCGCGAGCGCCCCCTTCGCGAGGAGCCAGCCGCCGGTCACGATCCCGAAGAGCTCGAGATAGGGGACGGCGCCCGCAAGCGCCCCCGGCATATCCTCCGCGATCGCGCTCGCGATCCCCGCGGTCGCGTCCTCGAGCGCATCGAAGCCCCCCGTCAGATGCTCTCCGATGACGGAGAGGTCCTCGCCGCCGGCATCCAGGAGTTGCTGCTCCAGCCGGCGCATCTCCGCGAGGAACGCGCGCGCTGCCGCGCCCTCGTCGCGCCGGAGCTTGCGGCTCACGAGGTCGATCGCCTGGATGCCGTTGGTGCCCTCGTAGATGGGCGTGATGCGGGCGTCGCGGAAGTGCTGGGCGGCGCCGGTCTCCTCGATGAAGCCCATGCCGCCGTGGACCTGGACGCCGAGCGAGGCGACCTCGACGCCGATGTCCGTCGACCACGCCTTCACGACGGGGGTCAGGAGATCGGCGATCAGCTGCTGATGCGCGCGCTCGGCGGCATCGGGGTGATGGCGTGCGCGGTCCACGGCGCCCGCGGCGAAATAGGCGAGGGCGCGCGCGGCCTCGGTGAGGCTCCGCATCTCCAGGAGCATGCGCCGGACGTCGCCATGATGGACGATCGCGAGCGCGCCATCGCCGGCCGCACCTAGGGGCTTTCCTTGCACGCGCTGCTTCGCGAAGTCGCGGGCCTGCTGATAGGCCCGCTCCGCGATTGCGACACCCTGGAGGCCCACGTTGAGACGTGCGTTGTTCATCATCGTGAACATGCACTCCATGCCGCGGTTCTCCTCGCCGACGAGGTAGCCGACGGCGCCGCCGGCGTCGCCATAGGCCATGACGCAGGTGGGGCTCGCGTTGATGCCGAGCTTGTGCTCGAGGCTGACGCAGCGGAGATCGTTCCGCGCGCCGAGGCCGCCGTCGGGATTGACCAGGAACTTCGGCACGATGAAGAGCGAGATGCCGCGCGTGCCCGCGGGCGCGTCGGGGAGCCGCGCCAGCACCATGTGCACGACATTCTCGGCCATGTCGTGCTCGCCGTAGGTGATGAAGATCTTCTGTCCCGTGATCTTGTAGTGGTCGCCGGACCTGACCGCGCGGGTCCTGAGCGCGCCCACGTCGGAGCCCGCCTGCGGCTCCGTCAGGTTCATGGTCCCCGTCCACTCGCCGGAGATCAATTTCGCGAGGTAGCGGCGTTTCTGCTCCTCGGAGCCATGCGTCTGCAGCAGCTCGACGGTGCCGATCGTCAGCATCGGACAGAGCGAGAAGCTCAGATTGGCGGCGGTCCACATCTCCAGCACCGCCGTCGCCACGAGCTGCGGCAGGCCCTGCCCGCCGAATTCGGGATCGAAGGGGAGAGAGTTCCAGCCGCCCTCGACGTAGCTCTTATAGGCCTCGGCGAAGCCCGGCGGCGTGCGCACGACGCCGTTCTCGAGCCGGCTGTGCGTGCGGTCGCCGACGACGTTGAGCGGCGCCAGCACGCCGTGCGCGAGCTTGCCGGCCTCCTCGAGGACCTGGTCCACGAGATCGGGTGCCGCCTGATCGCAACCCGGCAGTGTCGCGATCTCGCGCAGGCCCGCGATCTCCGCGAGCGCGAAGCGCATGTCCGCAAGGGGTGCCGAGTAATCGGACATTAATCTCGACGGCTCCTGATGTCGTTGCTCGATCCTAGCCGGTCGGCGGGCGCTGTCCAGGCTTCGCCCGCGAGCCCAGCGAGAGCCCTTTCCTATGCGGCAGGGCCGCTTATGATGCACTATCGGAGCGTGGGAGGTCCGCGATGAGCTGGCAGCCGGCACAAGAGCCCCGAGCCGCACCCGGAGTGGGAACCGCGCTGGAGATGGTGATCGTCCCGCGCATGCGCGATATCGGGGGCTTCGAGGTGCGGCGGGTGCTGCCGGCGGGCGAGCGGCGCATGGTCGGTCCCTTCATCTTCTTCGATCAGATGGGGCCGGTAACCCTCAAGGCAGGCTCGGGGATCGACGTGCGGCCGCATCCGCACATCGGCCTCGCCACCGTGACCTATCTTTTCGAAGGCGAGCTTCAGCACCGCGACAGCCTCGGCAGCGTGCAGGCGATTCGGCCCGGCGACATCAATTGGATGACCGCGGGCCGCGGCATCGTGCATTCCGAGCGCACGCCCGAGGCGCTGCGGATGGCGCCCTCGCGGCTCTTCGGCATCCAGGTCTGGGTGGCGCTCCCGCGCGCGCAGGAGGAGGTGGCGCCGAGCTTCGTCCATCACGGCGGCGAGACGCTGCCGGTCTTGGACGGCAAGGGCGTGAAGATGCGCCTGATGATCGGGTCCCTGCATGGAGCGCGCTCGCCGGTCTCGACGCTGAGCTCCATGGTCTACGCGGACGTCGCTCTTGCGGCAGGCGCACGCCTTGCCGTGCCCGCCGAGCATCCGGAGCGCGCGCTCTACGTCGTCGAAGGGGTGCTCGACGTTTCCGGCCGCTCCTTCGGCGTGAGCCAGCTACTGCTGCTGCGCCGGGGCGTCGAGGTGACGGTGACGGCGTCGGAGAGCGCGCGGCTCCTGATCCTCGGCGGCGAGCCCATCGATGGGCCGCGGCACATCTGGTGGAATTTCGTCTCGAGCTCCAGCGAGCGCATCGCCCAGGCGAAATCCGACTGGAAAGCCGGCCGCTTTCCCCCTGTCCCCGGCGAGACCGAGTTCACTCCGCTGCCGGAGTGACCCGTCAGAGCTCGAAGATCTTCCCGGGGTTCATGAGATTGTCGGGATCCAGCGCGCGCTTCACCGTGCGCATGAGGTCGAGCGCGACCGCGGGCTTGAAGCGCGGGAGCTCGTCGCGCTTGAGGATCCCGATCCCGTGCTCCGCGCTGATGGAGCCGTTCATCTCCCGGACGATGCCGTGGACGATCTCGTTCATCTCGCGGCGCCGCGCCATGAAGGCGGCGGTGGGCGCGCGGTCGGCCTTGTAATCCGCGCGCGCGGGCTCGCTCACGTTGAAGTGGATGTTCCCGTCGCCGACATGGCCGAAGGCGAGGGGACGGCAGCCGGGAACGCGCGCCTCCACGGCCGCAACGAGGCGCTCGATGCAGTCGGCGACGCGGCTCACGGCGACGGAGACGTCGTGCTTGATGCTTCCGCCCTCCTGCTTCTGCGCCTCGACCATGCCCTCGCGGATGCGCCAGAGCTGCATGCCCTGCTGCGCGCTCGCGGCGACCGCGCCGTCCTCGATGAGGCCGGCCTCGATCATCTCGCCGAGGAAGGCCTCCAGCCCCTCGCGCAGCTTTCCCCCGGCTCGGCTCGACGTCACCTCCAGCAATACGTACCAGTCGTGCGGCCGCTGGAGCGGATCGGGCACGCCCGCGACGTGCCGCATCGCGAAGTCGAGCCCGATGCGAGGGATGAGCTCGAAGGCCGTGAGCTGATCGCCGCTCGCGGCGCGGGCGCGCGCGAAGAGCTCCATCGCGTCCCGCGCGCGCCTGAGGCCCAGGAAGGCGGTCTCGATCTCCCGCGGCCGCGGGAAGAGCTTCAGCGTCGC
>Ga0335069_10014986_pt1 | contig 10841 bp, 7 predicted proteins | sample Lox_Sample_11_FD_206714 | JGI IMG/M metagenome (GOLD analysis project Ga0335069, IMG submission 206714) | Soil microbial communities from Loxahatchee National Wildlife Refuge, Florida, United States - Lox_Sample_1.1 | ecosystem: Environmental > Terrestrial > Soil > Wetlands | place: USA: Florida... | reverse complement strand
CTTTTAACCGACAACCAGAACGGATGAATCCACGACGGAGCCCCATTTCTGGAGGTGACCTTGTTGTACAACGCTATATAATAGTAGCCGTGGGGCGCAACCAGTTCACAGGAATTGACTATGGATTCCCACATCTTACCGGTATGGTGCAACACTCCCCACGAATAGACGATATCAAAACTTCCCAGTGAGTCGAGGAAAGTTTTATCCAGAATGGATCCTTCGTAGATTTCCCAGTTTGCCGGATTATTTGCGAGACTGTGCAGATACCTGCAACATTGCACACTGAAGGCATCAACATCGAAACTAACGATCCTTGTTGCGCCCAAGTTGAGAGCAGCATACGAAAAAAGACCGCTACCACTGCCGATGTCAAGGAAACTCTTGCCTCGCAAATCAGGTAAATTCAAAAATTCTGTGAGCGATCGCTCCGCGATTTTGACCCTCTCTTCGTCAAAACCTTTGAGAAATTTTTGCCAATTTTTGCCGAACGAAAAGGTTTGTCGTTGGGTCATGTCGTGAATAAGGTCCCTCAATGCTCAGCAGATCTGAGATTTTCAAACGATTCCATGCGCACGTCCGGTGAATTCGTAGGACCGCTAACCCTCAACGGGAATGTAAGTGTTTTCAAATTTGTAGTAAACAAATTGCCTAAAAGGCCTGAAACAAGGGTGTCCAAACCCACCAGAGGTGAGACGTCCAACTTCAAATCCACCTTATCCTGGTCGCCAAAATACATGCCAAACCCCTCGATACGAGCGGCATCCGAGCTAAGCTTCAGGTCGGTGACCTTCCACTTGCTGTCGAAGACCTCCATCGTCCAGGTCAACCGCTGGAAGGGCAAACCTTGAGCTATAATGTCCGGCAAACGACCTCTCATCAGCGAACCGAAATTAATGGCTGAGAAGATCCTGGACAGAGTTTCAAATCTCTGGATCACTCCGTTTTGGATTCGCACTTCGATCTTTCCGGTCTTGTAGATTCCATGATTTTCGCGTTTACTGTTCGTTTTCCATTCCAGACGGCCTTCCGCGACGAGTTCACCTTCGATCCGCATTCTATCTGGATCGGATGTGAGGATTCTTTCCATTTTGATATTGTCGCCCTGCAACTCCAGCGACAAAGGAAGCCTGGTGTTTCCCCTTATGTCAAAAAGGGCGGTCCCTCGAAGAATCCCATCGGCAAATCCCATCTGCCAATGGGGGACCTTGATCAGTCCCTGTGCGCCTTCGAAAGTAGCCTGGAAATTTGCGAAAGTTCGTGCCGAAGTTTTGCCTTTAGCAATTTTGACATGCGCCCCTCCTCGACTTCGCGCCAGGAACCTGACCACTGGATTGGCACGTATCCACTCGCCCCATGTGACATTGGTCACGTATCCGGGAGGAGCCGTAAAATCGGTGGTATCGACAAATGGAGCTTCCAGAGAAATGTCCACTTTCGGATTGTCAAAATCCGATATGGAGATTGTCCCTGTTATTTCAGAACTCCCCACTTTGGCCCGTTCGAAGACTCCGTACAAGGATCTTCCCCGAAAGCGAAGGCTGCCGGTCACGCCGTCCGTCCGCTTGTGAAAACCGGGGATGTGCAGTGATACGTAATTGATAAGGAGATTCGATTCCACATGCAGGTCCCGCGACTTGTCCCCTCCGATTTTGATTACCGCGTCTCCTTCAATTCTGCCTCCGGATTGCAATTCCAGGACGGGATCCGCCAATGGGATGAGAGCACTTGTGGGAACACCTTTTGGCGGAAGATTAGCAAGAATAGTTATTTTACCCTCTTTATCGATTTTACCCCTGGCAGATATCCGAGTACCTTCAAGAATCAAATATCCTTGCTCCACTGTGGTTCCTTCAGGATCGATGAAACCGGAGGCGTCAAGTTCCAGCGGGGTGCCGGCATTCTTCTTAACAATAGAGGCCATCCGGACAGTGTTACCTCTCAAATCAACCCTGGCGGAGAAATTCGTGACAGGACGCCGGCCCTTAAGAGTTAAAGAGACCGGCGTGGCGCCCGAGATGTGAATCTCTTCCGGAAGCATGTTCAACTTTTTCAAATCCGAAGGCGCAACTCGCAACTCTGCGGTTATGTCCACGTTGTCGGGAGAAAAACGGCCGCTCATGTCTGCGATGGTATCGCCGATGCTTCCTTTGAGACCGGCGAAGGCAACTTCAGAGCTACGAAACCTCAGCGATCCGTTCATCTTTCGGACGGGTAGAGGGAATTGCGAAAATCGGCACTGAAAATCTTCCAAGGCCACCCGCCCCTTCATTTTGGGCCTTTTCAGCAGACCTTTCATGTCCATAGTAACCGATATGCCGCCTTGTACATCGGTGACCGAGCCGATCCAGGGCTCAAGGTACCGGACGATAGACTCGTTTTCGAGTATCGGCCTGAGATCTTGCCCCTGTGCAGCCATCGATAAGAACAGGTCTGCCTGGGGAGAACTCTGGAGGTCGGATATCCAGCCGTTTATCACAATGGAAGACCCGCCGACGGTCAGGCTTATGCCCTTAAAAGCCATTTCACTGGCGCTGACCCGTACGCGACCCGTGGCATTCTTCACTCGAAGGCCCAAGCCCGGAACAAACCCGGAAACTTTGTCGAGATGCGCATCTACAAATAGCTTCATCCATCCAATTCGACCCTGGATTAAGTCAGACGTTTTTCCCGCCCAGCTTGCGGCTGTAACCATTATGTGTCCGTTCAGACCTGCCTCAGTGAGGCGTTCGCGATCCTCCTTCTTCATGAGTTTGAACGGTAGCAGTGGAAACAACTTTTGCAGGTCCAGGTCCGCGTTTCCAACCGATATTTCTACATGAGGGTCCGGTGATCCGAGGTTTTTGATCCTGATCTCGGCCCCGAAAGTTAACCCCGGCAGTCCGACCTCAGTTAAGTCGAGCCGAAAGTTCTTGTCTTGCCTGCTCGCGGTGAAGCGTAGCGACCCTTTGTCCATTAACACATTACGAAGCAACTCATGACCGGCTGCCACCATGACTTTAGAAAAGGAGAGGTTCCCGCGAGCGTGAAAGTTCGTGGCGCCCCCCTCAATGCCGGCATCCATATCAAGTGTTCCTTCCAACAAGGGTAAATCGATATTCAGATACGATGCCAGCCAACGAAAAGGAGAAACCGACAAATTGCCAATCCGGACTCGCACGTTACCCTGCCAAGCATCTCCCAATAAGGAGTTCGAGGTCAGGTGACCGTCTATCTTCACCGAGCCCTCGCTTTCAGTCCCGGCTGTTACCCCTTGAAGAGAAAAACCCTCCACACCGTACGGACTCGCATTGGTGCATATAATCTCGATTTTTGAGAGTAGGGCGGCTGCTTCGGAGTTTTTCAGATCAAAAGTTGCGGAATAAATTCGTCCATGGGCAACTTCAAACCTCCGCACGACAGGTCGCACAAGCAGCGGCCATGGGCTTTGCCGAGCAGGGAATAATGTCTTGTCCAGAAAAGCCCGCGACAATGGTATGAATAGTTCGGGCGCGGAGATTACCGCGCGGTTTACTGTCGGGGTTCCTTTAAGGGCAGAAATAGCGTCGATCTCGAACAATGCCTCCGGGACACGCAGCAATAACTGGTTACCGGTGCGGTCTCGGATCTCAAGACCTCTGATAGAGATCCTCGCCGTACCGAGTGAAAGCCACGACAAATTGACGGATTTTGCAGAGATTTTCTTGTCCAAAGTCGATTGAATGTGCGGGACAGCCACTTTTGTCAGAAGGTCTCCGCTCATTCCTACCCTTATGAAGATGAGCAGACCCGCACAGAAGAACAGCGCTGCCAAAAAACACAGACAAAGCCCTTTTGCGATCTGTCTCAAAACAGACGACCGTGCGGCTATGGGTGAAGTTTTATTTTCTTCCATTTCAAACGTATCGGGCGGCTACGAATGTCCGGCCGCATGTTGTTCGACAGTCGGATGCTGAGATCTCGGTTTATCAGAATAGCCGGACGGAGAGAGAAATTATCTGTACCATCTAAAGCTGGACCCGATATCCGATCATAAAGAACTAATCAAGTGAAACGAACGTCAGTGCAGCCTTTGCCCTGGGGGAGTCAATACATCTTACCCAGGATGGCGAGTTTGCTTCTTCAGTTTTGATATCTTTCTCCGAAGAATAGTCAAACGAGCCCTGGAAGCTTCCTGGCCGCGTTCCTCGTCCCTCTGCTTCTGTAATTCCCTGAGCTTAGTTTTGATGATACGAACGCCTTCGCCTTTTTGCTTTGTGTCGGTTTTTACAATTCCTTTGGCCTCTCTGACCACTGCCAGTAATTCTTCCTTATTCATTCCGTGTGCGCCCTGCAACCCTGGGATTTTCAGGGCCTCTTCACGCAGTTCCTTTACAGTCCATCGTTCGAGAGGTTTTTCTTTCTTTTCCTTCTGTTCTTTTTTCTTTTCAGCCATTCCTCCTCCTGACGTGTCGCCCAACCTAGCGTTCGGCTGAAATTATGAACAAAAAGATTGTCAGTTTCAACCGTATTTTGTTTAATCCATGCAAGCACGCGATAAGACATGGCAATCTGTCAAATTGGACGAACGACAATCTTCCGGATTAGTGGCGGTCGAGAGCCGCGAGCATCTTGAGATCGAACCCCTCCTTGCGATTGCGCAGATCATAGTAGAAGACCACGAGGCAAACTGAACCGAATATGCCGCCTACGAGGCTTCCCAGAGTACTCAAAAGTTGCGTGAGAATCTGTCCAACGATTCGGTGTTCCGACAGTACCGCCCCTAGAACAGCGCCCGGCGCCTGGAAAATTATTCCCATCGTTAAGTTGATCAGGATGAAAAGGTGCAAGAGCACCACAAGTCTCATGAAATGGCTTTTAGGCCATCCCTCGTCTACTTTGCCCCTGACTAAGTTCCAGCTCCTTTTCAGAGCGCCGAAATATGCGTTATCTTCTATGATGACGACCTTGTCAAAAAGAAGGAGCTTGGTTATTCCGTACGCGGGTATCAGAAGAAGAGCCATGAATGCCGCGATGGTCACCAGAACCATGAGCAGCTGAATCACCCACGGTATCGCCGGCCACCAGTCTGATGAAATAAGGGCCTTGAACACGAAGTACGCCGCCACGCCTATTAATACGAGGAGGATGGCTAAACAAAAGACTGCAATCGCAAAAAGAAACGAGGTGAGGACAAATCTCCCCAATCTAGCCATGACAAAGCGGTATGCCTGCTTTACAAGAATCTCTCGACCGAGGTAGATGGAGGACACCGCATGAATCATAGCACCCTGTGACAAATAAAACAGTCCGATCAGCATCACTATTACAGCCGGGATAATCATCACCGCGGCCACAATCACGATCCACATGGGCCATCCTTCAAGCATCCGCCAGGACAATCCGACCACTACAACAATTAGAGACGCCAGCAGCGCAATTCCTCCGGTTATTAGCACCGGAATGCTCATTATAGCCAGAAGCTTCCAAAAATGAGAGCGGCAGATTTGGAAGGAGCGGTCCAGTATCCCACCCAGAGACAAGGGTTCGAGTGTAAACTCTCGCGGTGACACTATTTTGTTGTCCGTTGAAATCGTCCGCTCGCGATGCGGTGAGAAAGTTTCAGCCACACCAGCGAGTCCTGATACTGTTCGCCGATCTTCAGAGGATGATGGCGGAGTTGGGACTGTTGGGGGTGCAGAAGTGGGCTGCGGCGTTGTTGCGCTTCGAGCCTCGACGACAGGGAGCGGTGGAGTGACTTCTACTGTAGCGCCTAGGTTTTCCAGCAGATCGACCAGTTTCCGTGCATTGCCTACTGTTGCATTACGTGTCAGGGTCCAGGGCAGAGCAGCCAGTCTGGTCATAAGGCGCTCCACCGGCGGATGGCCGGTGGTAATCCTAGACAGGTTTTGGGCCACTCTTCGCCTGCTGTCTTCGTCCTTCACTGCTGTGATCGTCACAGTGCGGGGGGTGCCGGGAGAATCGTCCTCCATTTCCCACAGAACCTTTCGTTGAACTCCTCTCCAATGTATGTGCATTGAAAAAGAATCGAAAATGACATGAACGGTGCTCTCCACTTGGGCAGTCCAAGGGGTCAGGGGCCGACCATGGACTTAGCGGCCCTCAAATTGAATTGAGAATTCTACAAGACTCTACAGAATTCGCAAGCGTTCCCTGTATAGGGTCTCGACTCTCTCCAAAAGTGACTCTATGTCATGCTGCGGGCTCGTCATGAGGCTGGATTTGTTGAAAACACGACTACCGATTTCTCGGGCGAGTTCTTCTCGATCCTCGGTACTCAATGTCTCGCGTCTGGCAAGGAATTTCCTGACGAGGTGATAATCTTCGGATGTCATTTCAGTGACCGCCCGCCTGAGTTCCGGGTCACCGTCGCTTGGCGGAACGACCGCATTCTGCAATGAAGGTACTTTTGGCATTGTCTCCGTCACCACCAGGGTTCCGGCCGCCATATCTCCCAGCCGCCTGTTGCGTCGATCTATGAACATGACCACTAGGCCGAGAGGATAAACATCCGCCAGGATGTCCACAACACGCAGAATGTTTCGGACCGCGGCTTCGAGGAACGAAATAGGCGCGCCGTCGCTTCTGATGACCCTTATATTCTGGGACTTTTTTCCCGGCGTCGAACCGCTCCAGATGTATTCGAATAATATAAAATATCCAATAGAAATGACCCCGTATAACAGGATAGCCAGCGCTAGAGTCCACTGACCTAAAGCTTGTTGCAATCCTTGCAAAAGATCAGACACGGCAAAGAGTTTGCCTCCCACGTATAGGAGCAAACCGACAACAAGCAATAGGGCAAAGATCAGGCCTGCCTGAATGAGCCTATCCACCAGATAGGCCAACAACCTTGTTCCGATGCCTGCTAACCGAAACTGCAGTTCAACATGGTCAGACGTCTCGACCATGACGGTAGAATAATTTTGTCTCACCGTGTCCATCCTGAAATGATATTATCAACATATTTGCTTGTTGGTGACCGACTTTGTCGGTTGTTTGATGAGTTATGCGACTCCCTGAAAGCGCACCCAAGCTCGATCCCCGCACATTAAGGAAAGCCGCAGGCCAACGTGAATATAAATGAGTTCATCCGTGAACGCAAAGAGGAATGGGAAAGACTGGAAACGATAACGAGGAAATTGCGCTCCGGGTCTTTGCAGGAATTGAGCAGGAAGGACTTGTGGGACCTGGGTCGATTATATTCCGCGGCAGTTTCCGACCTTTCCGTACTTAGATCCTCAGAATTGGCCCTCGACCCGGACAGTGAGATGATCGCATACCTCAACAATCAGGTCGCGATCATTCATGGGATGGTTTACAGGAAACCCCGATTCACGTGGTCTTCACTTAAAGAATTCTTTTCCTATGATTTCCCTAAGACTTTTCGAGCGAATGCTGCATACGTAGGCACAGCCGCCGCGGTTTTTATTTTGGCAGGCCTTGCAGGCTTAATTATGGGCCTTAACGAACCGGCATTCATAGATCTTCTGGTTCCCGAGAAGATCTTGACGTCCGTGGAGGAAGGCAAGGTCTGGTTTCGAGACGTTTACACTGTAGCCCCGATGGCTTCCAGCACTCTGATGACGCATAACATATCCGTGACTTTCCTGATGTTCGCTGCCGGTATAACCTTCGGAGTGGGGACTGTCTATTTGCTGGGATTAAACGGATTGCTCGTAGGCACAGTGGCTGCCTTGTGTACTAATCACAGTCTGGCCCTGGAATTCTGGTCCTTTCTGCTGCCTCACGGCAGTCTCGAACTGATGGCTGTATTCATTGCCGGTGGCGCAGGATTGATCGTGGGACACGCCCTGATCGACCCAGGCCCATATCGGCGGGTCGAAATTGTTTCATTGAGAAGCAAGCAAGCAGTAAAATTGGTTATCGGCTGCATCCCGATTTTGGTAATAGCGGGACTCGTTGAAGCTTTTTTCTCGCCTTCGCCCCTGCCCGCCGCACTTAAAATAATTTTCAGCGCGGTTTTCTTTGCGGCTCTTCTCAGTTTCCTCGTCTTTTCAGGTACGCGGGACGGAAATTCTGCAAGAACGCGGACTCAGGACGGAGACCTATTCTGAACGCCGGCGCGGACGTCTTGTTTCGATAATTTTTCAAAAATTTCTATGGCCTTATAGGAACTCCTCACCAACGGACCGGCCATTACCAGTTTAATTCCTTGCGCCAATCCTAGATCACGCAGCTCAGCGAACTCCCTGGGCGGCAAGAATCTGGAGACGGGAAAGTGGTTCTCTGTCGGTTGAAGGTACTGTCCGATAGTCAGCGCCATGCAACCCGCATTGACCAAATCTCTCATAAGACCTATCACTTCCTGGTGCGTTTCGCCCAGTCCTACCATGATCCCGGACTTGGTGATTATCCCGGGAGCGCGTTCGGAAACGAATTGAAGGACCTTCAAAGACCTTGTATAGGATGCTCCTTGCCTTAACACCGCGTAAAGCCGCGGCACCATCTCGAGATTGTGGCCAATTACATCCGGTGCTGAGTCAATTATAGTTTGGACCGCGGAACTACTTCCCTGAAAGTCCGGTATGAGGATTTCAACACTTGTTCCGGGTGATGAATTTCGAATGGCTCGGACAGTCTCCGCAAAAACAAAGGCCCCGCCGTCGGGAAGGTCATCTCTTGTTACCGAAGTAATCACACTGTGCCGAAGTTGCAGCGACTTTACAGCTTTTGCCACACGATTAGGCTCATCAAACTCTACAGCTACGGGGGGACCATGCCGAACCGCGCAGAAGCTGCAATTTCGCGTGCAACGATCCCCAAGTATTAGAAAAGTTGCTGTTCCCCGCTGAGAGCATTCACCCTGATTTGGGCAAATAGCTTCTTTGCAGACGGTTGCTAGCCCTTGGGCATAAGTCCTGAGGCGTATTTTCTGTACCGCCTGCGCTGGCGGCAATCTGGTATGAAGCCAGGATGGTAGTCGCGGGGTATTCATTCATAAGGAGAAGTGGAATCTCGGATCAATCAGCCGATTCGGGAAAGTTCGCTCATTTGAGCGCAAACCCAAGGCACTCAAAAAATGAAGACCGCCTCCGGTTAGGTATCAAGGGGGGGGAGTCATGATACAAATGGAAGACGGCCTTTCAAGGCTAGAGTAATCCCAGGCCATATAAAAGTCAACCCCCGCGAGCTAAAAAACGCGGGGGAATCGCCACGACTCCCGAAGCCTCGGATACCCACCGGTTCATCCTACAGGATAATGGAACATTATTTATTGTCAAGGAGTAAATGTTGGTTAAAATTGGGGTAGCACGGCTAACCTTTTTACGCTCATAACTGCCTACCATAAATGACAAAATCTTATTTAACTCGCGCTGGAGGTGGATCATTACGGCTGGTTTTCCGTAGTGCTTCAAGCGCCTTCGCACTTTTCCGATACAACCCGGCTACTTTGTACAATCCCGCCTTAAAGACTGTCGTCGCGTGCCTGTCCTCATGGAGAAGCGATGAAAATTATTTGTATGTACCCGACCTGAGGAGATACATTGACCGGAAAAATTTCCGAATTGCGATACCGAGAAAAGAGGTTATGTCCTCTTTGTTTGCATGCCTCAGAACTGAAGACGTTGTTTCACAAAAGTCGGCCCATCGGCGCCGCACTATTTGCACTCCTATTTTTGCTATCAGGAGGACCACTCATGCGCGCACCTAGCCCCTACTCCGGTTCAACTCCTATGAAGGAAAGCCCGGACTTTGTGAGACTGTCACTAGCTGCTGCGATGACTCTAGGATTTGTGAATGGTTGGTTTTATCGCAACGCGCAGTTGCATTGTATAAACCTGCTCCTTACATACGCGGATGGATGTAAGGCAAATTGTGCTTTTTGTGGCCTCGCTGGGGAAAAGTACACACCCACTTCTCGGAGGAATTTCATTCGAGTGCCCTGGAAAGTATTTCCCACGGCTGAGGTAATGGACGCGATTCGACAGGCGCCCGATCACGTGAGCCGGGTTTGCATCTCAATGATTACACATCCTCGCTCCAAGAGCGATGTGCTGAAGATCTGCCGCGAAGCGGCGCGTATCACCGAAAAACGGATTTCGCTCCTGATAGCTCCGACTATGCTCAAAAGGGAAGACCTCGTGTCTATGAAGGATTCAGGCGCGGACCGTGTCGGAGTTGCCATCGACGGAGCTACGAGTGAGATTTTCGAACAACTCCGGGGAAAACCGGTCCACGGACCTCATCGGTGGGATCAATATTGGCGGATTTACAGTGATGCCCTTGAGGTCTTTGGAGAGGGTATGGCGGGAGTTCACTTGATCTGCGGCCTCGGCGAAACGGAACAAGAATTGGTCTCAACAATCTCCAGGGCTCGATCAATGGGCGGTTGCACACATCTCTTTTCTTTTTTCCCTGAAAAAGGGTCTCTAATGGAAAACAACGTTCCTCCGCCCATTGGGGCCTATAGACGTATACAATTGGCCCGTTGGTTAATCGACAATGATCGAACTCGGATAGAGGATATGGAATTCGACGCTCGGGGGCGGATACTGGATTATGGCATTCCTGATCCGGAGCTTAATGAAATCATTTCCAGCGGTGGTCCGTTCGAGACTTCCGGCTGTCCGGGGCCGGACGGCCAAGTCGCGTGCAACAGGCCCTATGGCAACGAAAAGCCGGGAACATTGATCAGAAATTTCCCTTTTTCGCCTGAACCGGAAGATCTGGAACGAATTGCCGAAGAATTGGCAGATTACACGGATTGAACGAACCGAAGTTAATAGGCGCGGATTCGCCCAACAGGGCTTCTATGTCGCCCCGCGTCGTTGGGAGAGATTGGCAGCTCTTCTTGGAATATTTCTAAGGCTCGAACAGGTTTATGCTGATGCCGTTTG
>Ga0335069_10014985_pt1 | contig 10841 bp, 8 predicted proteins | sample Lox_Sample_11_FD_206714 | JGI IMG/M metagenome (GOLD analysis project Ga0335069, IMG submission 206714) | Soil microbial communities from Loxahatchee National Wildlife Refuge, Florida, United States - Lox_Sample_1.1 | ecosystem: Environmental > Terrestrial > Soil > Wetlands | place: USA: Florida... | reverse complement strand
GGCGCGACCGCGGTCACCGGGGTGACCGGGCTGCTCGTCTCGCCGATCTCCTGGGCGCACCACTGGGTGTGGATCCTGCCCGCCCTGGTCGTGCTGGTCCGCGCGGGGCACCGGATCGCCGCGGCCGCCGGGTACCTGCTGTTCGCGCTGGCCCCGTTCTGGTTCACCCCGCACGCCGCCGGGCCGCGCGAGTACGGGTTCCACTGGCTGCTGACGCTCGCCGCCAACTGCTTCCTGCTCGCCGGGCTGGCGTTCGGAGGCTACATGGCGCTCAGCCAGCTGCGGCGCCCGCGGGAGGCCGGGATCGCCGGGGATCCCCGCGCATCCGGCGAGGGCGCCGTCGCCGGCCGGCGCGGTTCAGAGCAGGACCGGGCTGGGCACCTCTAGGACGCGGCCGGTGATGTCCGAGGCTTCCGCGGAGAGCAGGAACGCGACCAGGGCGGCGACGTCGGCAGCGTTGCCGAACCGCCGGAGCTCGATCGTCTCCGCCAGGTCGGCACGGGACCGTTCGGGCAGCAGCGCTGACACGTCGCGGGTACCCGGGCCGGGAGCGACCGGGCCGGGAGCGACGGCGTTGACGCTGATCCCGAGCCGCCTGGTCTGGATGGCCAGCGCCCGGACGAAGCCGGCGAGGCCCGGCCGGGCCAGCGTGCCGGGGCCGACGGGGACGTGGTCGTACTCGCCGCACACCGAGGACACCGTGACGATCCGGCCCGCTCGCCGCTCCATCATGGCGAACACGGCGGTGCGGCACAGGTGGAACACGCCGTCCAGGCTGGTGTCGATCAGCATCCGCCAGTCGGCCTCCGCCAGCCGCGCCAGCGGCTGTTCCCTGGTGATCCCGGCGCAGCTCACCACGGCCTGTACCGGGCCGAACTCCTCCTCGGCCAGCCGGAACCAGGCCGTGACCTCGGCGGCGTCGGTCACGTCCACGTCGGTCCCGGTCACCCGGGCGCCGATTTCGAAGGCGGCCTTCTCCACCTCACGGGCGGACGGCCCGTCCCCGTGGTAGCTGAAGCCGACGTCCCAGCCGTCCGCGGCCAGCCTGCGCACGACGGCCGCGCCGACACCCCGTGAACCGCCGCTGACCAGCGCCACCCGGCCGGAGTCCTGGCTCACCCACGCCTCCCTCTCCCCCCGCCTTAAACATAGACATCACGGTGATGCCAGGCATCGTAACGACACTGACGTCATCAAGATTAACGGGAGGTGAATGTCGGGTTGCGGCGTGTCGGGCGGGGCATTCCGCCCGCTGAACCCGGGCCGCATCGCTTAGCCTGAACCGTGGACCTGCTACGCATCGGAACGCTTGGTTCGTCGCGCATATCCCTGCCCGCCCTGATCGAGCCGGCCGCGAGCGTGGCCGAGGTGACGGTGACCGCGGTGGCGGCCAGGGACAAGGCCCGCGCGGAGGCCTTCGCGCTGCGGCACGGCATACCGGCCGCCTACGGTTCCTACGAGGAGCTGCTGGCCGACCCGGCCATCGACGCCGTCTACAACCCGCTGCCGAACTCGCTGCACGGGCCGTGGACGCTGCAGGCCATCGCCGCCGGGAAGCACGTGCTGTGCGAGAAGCCGTTCGCGTCGAACGCGGCGGAGGCGGCGCAGGTCGCGGACGCCGCGGCGACCTCCGGCCTGGTCGTGATGGAGGCCATGCACTACCGCTACCACCCGCTGGTGCGGCGGCTGCGCGAGCTCGCGGCCGAGCTGGGGCCGGTGCGGCACCTGCAGTGCTGGACCAGCTTCGTCATCGCGGACCCCGGCGACATCAGGTACGACTTCGACCTGAGCGGCGGCGCGCTGATGGACGGCGGCTGCTACGCCATCGACTGCCTGCGGCTGCTCGGGGCCAGCGGCGCGCGGGACGAGCCGTCGGTCACCGGGGCGCTGGCCGATCCCGTCCTCGCCGACCCGCGGGGGGCGACGGCGGACCGCTCGATGGCGGTCCGGCTGGCCTTCCCGGGCGGGGCGACGGGCTGGTTCGAGTCCTCGTTCACCATGGACGGCGAGTTCCGGGCCGACCTGCACGTGATCGGCCAGGGCGGGCAGGTCCGGCTGGACGACTTCATCTTCCCGCACCGCGCCCGGCTGGTGGCGACCAGGGACGGCGCGGTGGTGGCCGACGAGCCGGGCGGCGGCGAGTCCACCTACGTGCACCAGCTTCGCGCGTTCGCCGCCGCGATCGCGGGGGACGGCCAGGTGCCGACGTCGGCGGGGCACGCCGTGGGGACCATGCGGGTGATCGACGACGCGTACCGGGCGGCCGGGCTGGCACCGCGGCCCGCGGGCGGGCCGGGATGACGCCCGCGGGAGCCGAGGCGGCGCGGTTCGCCGCGGACCTGATCAGGATCGACACCACCAACCGGGGCGGCGGCGACGCGCGGGAGCGGCCGGCGGCGGAGTACGTGGCCGCGCGGCTGGCCGAGGCGGGGCTCGAGCCGGTGCTGCTGGAGTCCGCGCCCGGGCGGGCGAACGTCGTGGCGCGGGTCAGCGGCGCTGAGGCTGGGGGCCGGCAGGGGGCCCGGCAGGGAGCACTGCTGCTGCACGGTCACCTGGACGTGGTGCCCGCGGACCCGGCGGCGTGGTCGGTGCACCCGTTTTCCGGCGAGATCCGCAACGGCGTGCTGTGGGGGCGCGGCGCGGTCGACATGAAGAACGCGGACGCGGTGCTGCTCGCGCTGGTCAGCGAGTGGGCGCGCAGCGGCCGCCGCCCACGGCGGGACGTCGTGCTCGCGTTCACCGCGGATGAGGAGGACACCGCCGAGTTCGGGGCCCGGTGGCTCGTCGAGCGGCACCCGGGGCTGTTCGAGGGCTGCACCGAGGCCGTCGGGGAATCCGGCGCGTTCACCTTCCACGCCGGGCCGGGACAGCGGCTCTACCCCATCGCCTCGGCCGAGCGGGGCACCGCCTGGCTGAAGCTGACCGCGCGGGGCCGCGCCGGGCACGGCGCCAAGCCGAACCCGGAGAACGCGGTGACCCGGCTGGCCGAGGCGATCATCCGGATCGGCGCGTTCCGCTGGCCGGTCCGGCTGATCCCGACGGTGCGCGCCGCGGTCGAGGCCATCGCGGCCGCGGCCGGGGCGGAGCTGCCGGCCGGGGCGCTGGCCGGCGGCAGCGATCTCACCGCCGAGGAGCTGCTGGCCCGGCTGGGGCCCGCGGGCGCCCTGGTCGCCGGCACCGTGCGCAACAGCGCCAACCCCACCATGCTGCAGGCGGGCTACAAGATCAACGTGATCCCGGGCGAGGCGGTCGGCTGGGTGGACGGCCGCGTCCTGCCCGGCTACGAGGACGAGTTCCGTGCCACCCTGGACGAGCTGACCGGAACCGAAGTGAGCTGGGAGTACGCCCACGCGGAGATACCGCTGGAGGCGCCGCTGGACGCCCCGGTGATGGCCAGCATGACGCAGGCCCTGCTGGCCGAGGACCCGGGCTCGACCATCGTGCCCTACTGCATGAGCGGCGGCACCGACGCCAAGCAGTTCTCCCGGCTCGGCATGACCTGCTACGGCTTCACCCCGCTGGTGCTGCCCGAAGGTTACGACTACTACGCGATGTTCCACGGCACCGACGAGCGCATCCCGTTGTCCGCGCTCGAGGCAGGCGTCCGGATCATGGACAGGTTGCTGGCCGCCCCTGATACGCGGCCCGGATAACGACAGCAGGGCAATGGCGGGACGTCCCGCCATTGCCCTGCTGGGCCTTGCTGCCGGTTAGTAGCCGTGGCCGGCGGCCAGCGCCAGTTCGGGGACGAACAGGGCGGCGTTCACGGTACCGACCCCCGACGCCAGGTCGTAGCCCGGGCCCGCCTTGTAACCCTGCACCGTGACCAGGTTGGGCTGGAAGAACGACACCGTGTTGTTCCCCTGGGTGACGTCGACCAGGCCGGGCGCGTGCTCGGCGGACAGCAGGTACAGCGCCGGGTTGATCAGGCCGAGGGGATGCCCGGCGGCCTGGTCGGCCAGCGCCACGATCCCGGCGAACAGCGGGGTCGACTCGCTCGTCCCGCAGACCACGTACCAGCCGGCCGGCTGGCCGGGGGTGCTCTGGTAAACGACGACCAGGCCCGAGCAGGCGCCGCTCATGGAGATGTCCGGCACGCCGCGGTGGCCGCCGGTCACGCCGGCCACCCCGGCCTGGTAACCAGGCCGGGGGAAGACCGCTGACTTGCCGCCGCCGGTGGCGATCGCCTGCGGGCCCGGCGTGCCGAAGAGGGCGTCATTCAGGGCGTAGTTGTTACTGTCGTTCCACACCTGGTCCGGCGCGGCGCGCTGGCCGGTGGAGAAGAGGGCCAGTTGCGTGCCCCCCACCGCGGTGACCAGCGGGTCGCTGGACGGCCAGTCGACCGCCGGATGGGTGAACAGCAGCGTGCCCGCGGCGTTGGAGTAGTCGGTCGCCCCCGCGTCGCCGGTCGCGGCCAGGACCGTCACGTGGTGACTGAAAGCGTTGAGGTAGGCGCTGCGCAGGCCGTAGATGGATGCGGCGCTCGGGAACGTGCCCTCGGTCGCGCCGAAGCTCTGGCTGATCACCTGGGCGAGGTGATGGTTGATGACGTAGTTCTCGGCCTTGACGATCTGCGGGAAGCCGACCGTCCCCTCGGTCTCGGCGACGGGGGTCTCGACCAGCAGGATGCTGGCGCCGGGGGCCATGGCGTGCGCCCACTCCACGTCGAGGGTGGTCTCCCCGGCCCAGCTGAGGTCGGCGGGGTTGGTCGGGTCGAACGTGACCTTCCCGGCGGGCTGGATGATCCGGAAGGAGGGCGGGGCCGGCAGGCCGAACTCGGCGTCGAAGGTGGCCAGGTCCGACTCGATGGTCGGAGACCCGAACGAGTCCACGATCGCGATGGTCTGCCCCTTGCCGGTGATACCCCGGTCGAACAGGGGCAGTTCGTTGTACGCGGCCTGGAACTGGGGCGGCTGGTAGCAGGGGGCGGTGAAGGCCAGCTCGCACGTGGCCTGGCTAGGCGGCTGTTTCGCCGACACGAACTTGGCCTTCAGCATCGGATGGATGGCGATGTTTGCCGCCACCGCGGCGGGCGCGCCGCCAGCGAATAGGGACCCGCCGACCAGCATCAGCGCTCCGGTTGCGCGCAGATACCGACGTGCTCGATGTAGCAAGACAGCCTCCTCAGATCGTGGAGCTAAGCACCCAGCGGCCTCCGGGAGCGAAGTACCGCAGCTGTCACTGCCGCAGCGGGTCGGGGCAGACGTGACAACGATGCACCCGCGTGACTCATGGCTAGTTGGCAACTTAGAGCAACAGATTCGATCAACTGATTGAAGTGTTGCGATCTTGACATAACGATTCGGGTTCAGCCGACCCGGCCTGGCTACCGCCCGCGGTCCGGCGGTCGGGTATTTAGCACACACGGATCCTCGAGACCGGAGATCAGCCAAAAATTATCCGCATCTTGACCTACGTTGTTTTCCCAGGTCAAAGGCATATACGGCGGCTGCGTGGCCCCGGATCACGATTCGCGCCGCGCAGCGGCGGGTATTGCCTGGCGTAATCGGGGCAGGAGTCCATCTGGCTGGTGATGGGCAAGGGGGGTTGACGGTGACCATAATCGAGGCAGTTGGGACAGCTGGGACACGGACTGGCGGGCGCGCACCCGAGACCTGGCTGGGTGGCCGCTTCCGGCTCGACGAGCGGATCAGGGACGAGCGGATCAGCCCGGCGGGCGGGTCCGGGACACGGGTCACGGCGGGCGGCATTCCGGTGTGGAAGGCCACCGACGAACTGCTCTGCCGCCCGGTCACCGTCCACCTGCTGCCCGGCGGGATTCCGGTTCCGCCGCACGTGGCCGAGGCGGTGCGGTCCGCCGCCCGGGTGAGCGATCCGCGCCTGGCGGCCATCTACGACACCGACTTCTTCCCCCGGGCCGGGCGCCCGTACATCGTGTCGGAATGGACCCCCGGTACGCACCTGGAGGACCTGGTGCTCTCCGGCCTGACGCACCCGGCCCTGGCCGCGGCCATGATCGCCGACGCGGCGGACGCTCTGGCCGTCGCGCACCGGGCCGGCCGGCCGCACCTGCGGCTGACCCCGCGCTCGCTGCGCTGGGATCCCGGCTGCGGTCTCAAGATCACCGGACTGGGCCTCGACGCGGCGCTCTACGGGGCGGCCGGGCCGGCCGGAAGAGCGGGCGGGCCGGCCGACCCGGTGGCGGCCGACACCGCCGCGCTGGGCCGGATGCTGTACGCGCTGCTCACCGGGTACTGGCCCGGGGAGGAGGCCACCGCGCTGCCGCCCGCTCCCCGGCACAAGGGGCGGGTGTGCACGCCGCGCCAGATCCGCGCCGGGGTGCCCGCCCGGCTGGACGCCATCGCCTACCGCGCCCTGTGGGGGGAGGCCCCGGACGCCCCGCTGCGGGCGCAGACGCCGGCCGGGCTGGCCATGGCGCTTCGCATGGTGCAGCGGCCGTCGCACCAGCTGGGCCGGCCGGAGGACGAGGCCGGGCCGGGCCCGGGCCGGCGGCACCCGCGGCACGCCCGGGCGCGGGCGGGCTCCGGGCCCCGCACGACGCTGCTCCGCCCTGCCGGTTAGCGGGGCCGGTCAGCGGGGCCGGTCAGCGGGGCCGGTCAGCGGGGCCGGTCAGCGGGGCCGGTCAGCGGGGCCGGTCAGCGGGGCCGGTCAGCCGGGCTAGTTAGCCGGGCGGTCTAGCCGGGCGCCTGGGGCGTGAGCAGGGCACGGATCCGGTCCGGGCCCAGCGCCAGCAGCAGGGTCGGCAGCCGCGGGCCGGTGTCCTTCCCGATCAGCAGCTGGTAGAGCAGGACGAACCAGGACCGCTGGCCTGCCTTGAGCTCCGGAGTCGGCGGGGCGCTGAGGGGCAGCCCGAGCAGCAGCTTGGGGATGCCGTACAGCAGCATGGTCAGGCCGTCCAGGGACCAGTCGTCGCCCATTCGTTCGGTCAAAAGGTCGAGGGCACGGCGCTCGTCCTCGGTGAGGGCGGCCAGCCGCTCCTTGTCCGGCTCGTCGCGGACCTGGGTCCGGTCGGCGGGGGCCACGTACCCGTCCACCCAGGCCTCGGCGCAGTCCAGCCGGGGCCGCACCTCGTCCAGCGCGGCAACCGGGGCGGGCGCGGTCAGGTCCCGCAGGATGCGCAGGATCTGTCCCTCGTCGCCGGCGGTGATGTCCGCCACCGAGGCCAGCGTCCGGAACGGCAGCGGCCGTGGCGTGTCCGGCAGCGGTCCCTCGGCGGTGCCGGCCGCGCGGGCGTACACCACGGCGGACGCGGGGTCGGCGGTGCCGTCGGCGACCCGCTGGGTCAGCTTGTCCCACTCGTCGTAGACCCGGCCCACCTCCTGGTCGAAGGCCAGGGTGATGGCCTGCTCGGGACGGCGCCGCGCGTACAGCCAGCGGACCAGCGGGGCCTCGAAGATCTCCAGCGCGTCCGCCGGGGTGGGCGCGCCGCCGGCCGAGCCGCTCATCTTCGCCGACCCGGTGGTGCCGACGAAGGAATAGCCGAAGTGCAGCGGCATCTCGCCGCCGAAGATCTCCGACACCAGTTCCCCGCCGACGGTGAAGCTGGACCCCGGCGTGGAGTGGTCGACGCCGGCCGGCTCGAACGTCACGCGCTCGTAGGCCCAGCGCATCGGCCAGTCGACCTTCCAGACCAGCTTCCCGGCCACCCCGGCGACGGGCACCGGGCCGACCCGCGCGCCGCAGGCGCAGGTGTAGGTGATCTCCGTGGTCTGGTCATCGAAGCCGGTCACCGTGGTGTCGTCGCGCCCGCAGGCCGCGCAGTACGGCTTGAACGGGTAATAGGCCCCGGCGTCCCGCGGTTCCTCGTCATCGGGCTCGGCGGGGCCGGCCTGAGCGGGCCGCTTGGTCTGGTACTTGGCCAGCACCGCGCCGATGTCGGCCCGGCGCCGCATCGCGGTCACGATCTGCGCCGCATACGCGCCGGATGTGTACATCTGGGTCTGGCTGATCTCGGTGACCAGGACGCCGAGCCGGGCCAGCGACTCGCGCAGCGGGTCCTTGAAGTGCTCGGCCCAGTTCGGGTGCCCGCCGCAGGGGTCGGGCACCGCGGTAAGCGGCCGGCCGATGTGCTCGGCGAACTCCGGCGGGAACCCGGCCGGGACCCGGCGCAGCCGGTCGTAGTCGTCCCAGGACAGGATGTGCCGGCACGGCACGCCCTGCTTGCGGACCTCGTCCGCGACCAGGTGCGGGACCATCAGCTCGCGCAGGTTCCCCAGGTGCACCGGCCCGGACGGGCTGATCCCCGACGCGCAGGTCGGCGGCCGGCCGGGATGCCTGCGTCCTGCCTCGGCGCGCACCTCGCCGGCCGTGCGCGCTACCCAGTCATCGGCCGCAGCCACGGGACAGGCCACCTCCATCGTTATTTCCGCAGCCATCAGCGTACAAGCAGGAGAGGGGGAGGGAAGCAGGGCCCGGGGCCGCGCGGCTGAGGCAGGTTCGCCCGGCGATCATTATTGACTGAGAGTATACACTCAGCGTATTCTGCTCCCATGAGCGTCCCCCTGACCCTCCTGGGCCTGCTCGAACGTGAGCCGAGCCACGGCTACGACCTCAAACGCGACTACGACAGGTACTTCGGCCGGGGCAAGCCGCTGCCGTACGGCCAGGTGTACGCCACCCTGGCCCGGCTGGCGCGCGACGGCAAGGCGATGGCCGGCGAGGCCGAGCCCGGCGACGGGCCGGACCGCAAGCGCTACGCCATCACCCCGGCGGGGACCGCCGAGGTGGAGGCGTGGCTGACCGAGCCCGCCGAGCCCGAGCCGCACCTGCAGACCGTGCTGTTCGCCAAGGTGGTGCTGGCGCTGATGCTCGGCCGGCCGGCCGGACGCTACCTCGATGTCCAGCGCGCCGCGCACCTGGGCCGGATGCGGGAGCTGACCGAGGTGAAGCGGACCGGCCCGCTGATGGACAAGCTGCTGGCCGACTACGGCCTGTTCCACCTCGAAGCCGACCTGCGCTGGATGGATACCACGTCGGCCCGGCTCGGGGAGCTGGCGGAAATGGTGCATGCCGCATGAGCGAGGTCCAGCGGGTGATGCCGGAACCCCTGATCGTGGCCCGCGCGATCAGCAAGTCGTTCGGCCGGACCCCGGCGCTGCGGGGCGCCAGCGTGTCGGTGGGGGCCGGCGAGATCCTCGCCGTCATGGGCCCGAGCGGCTCCGGCAAGTCGACGCTGCTGCACTGCCTGGCCGGCATCTTCCCGCCGGACGACGGCGAGATCGTCTTCGACGGGCAGCGGCTGGACCGGTTGTCCGAGGCCAGCCGGACCGAGCTGCGCCGCACCGCGTTCGGCTTCGTGTTCCAGTTCGGGCAGCTGGTGCCGGAGCTGACCGCGGCCGACAACGTCGCGCTGCCGCTGCTGCTCAACCGGGTCCGCCGGCGGGCCGCCTACGAGGCGGCCTTCGGGTGGCTGGACCGGCTGGGGCTGGAGGGGAAAGACGGCCGGCGCACCGGGGAGCTGTCCGGCGGCGAGGCGCAGCGGGTGGCCGTGGCCCGGGCGCTCGCGATCAAGCCCCGGGTCCTGTTCGCCGACGAGCCGACCGGCTCGCTCGACTCGCTGACCGGCGAGCGGGTGATGGACCTGCTGGTCGGCCTGGCCCGGGAAGAGGGCACCACCGTGGTGCTGGTCACCCACGACGCGCGGGTCGCGGCGTACGCCGAGCGGGAGGTCGTGGTGCGGGACGGCAAGGTCACCACGCTGGAGCCCAGCGGAACCGACGGGGGCTTCCGCTGATGGTCCGGCTCGGCTTGCGGCTCACCCTGCACAGCGGGCGGGAAGCATTCACCCGGCTGCTGCTCACCACGGTCGCGGTCGCGCTCGGCGTGGCCGTGCTGCTCGGCGTGCTCGCCGAATTCCACGCCTTCCAGGCCGACGCCAACCGGTCCTGCTGGGAGTGCACGCAGGGCACCGCGGTGCCCCCGGCGCCCGGCACCCTGGCGCCGGCCCGGGGCGAGTTGTGGAACTACAGCGCGGACTTCTACCGGGGCCGGACGATCGAGCGGCTCGACCTGGCCGCCATGGGACCCGGCGCCCCGGTCCCGCCGGGCATTTCCCGGCTGCCGGGTCCCGGGCAGTACTACGCCTCCCCCGCGCTGGCGGCGCTGCTGCGCAGCGTCCCGCGCGACGAGCTGGCCGGCAGGTTCCCCGGCACGATGACCGGCACGATCGGCGACGCGGCGCTGTCCGGGCCGGACGAGCTGGCCGTCTACGTCGGGTACACGCCGGCCCGGCTGGCCACGGTGCCGGGCACCCGGCTGGTCACCGCTTTGCAGGCCGCGCCGGGCCCGGAGGTGTTCACCCCGTTCTTCCGGTACGCGTTCGGCGTCGGGGTGCTCGCGGTGCTGTTCCCGGTCCTGATCCTGATCGGTACCGCGACCCGGCTGGCCGCGGCCCGGCGCGAGGAGCGGTTCGCCGCGCTGCGGCTGGTCGGGGCCACGCCGCGGGACATCAACGTGATCGCCTCGGTCGACGCGGTGGTGAGCGCGCTGTTCGGCACGATCGGCGGCATCGGCCTGTTCCTGGCCGTCCGGCCCGCGCTGGCCGGGGCCGAGCTCACCGGCACCCGGTACTTCGCCGCCACGGTGACCCCCACCGCCTGGGGGTACCTGGCCATGCTGGTGGCGGTGCCGGCCGCGTCGGCGGCCGCGTCGCTGCTGGCGCTGCGCCGGGTGCGGCTCTCCCCGCTCGGCGTCAGCCGCCGGGCCGCGGCGCCGCCGCCGTCGGCGTGGCGGCTGGCCACGCTGGGCGTCGGCGTGGCGCTGTTCGTGGCGGGCCTGCTGGCGACCACGCACAAGTCCATCGCCACGCCGGCCTATCCGGGCCTGCTCATTGTCATGATCGGGCTGGTGATCGCGGGCCC
>Ga0335069_10014984_pt1 | contig 10841 bp, 6 predicted proteins | sample Lox_Sample_11_FD_206714 | JGI IMG/M metagenome (GOLD analysis project Ga0335069, IMG submission 206714) | Soil microbial communities from Loxahatchee National Wildlife Refuge, Florida, United States - Lox_Sample_1.1 | ecosystem: Environmental > Terrestrial > Soil > Wetlands | place: USA: Florida... | reverse complement strand
CCGCGGCCGCATGAAGTGGTGCGCGGCGAAGTCCGGGTCCACGTTGGCTTCCCAGTCCAGCACCTCGATGAGGTAGTCCACGTTGCCGATCTTCTCCTTCGGCGTGTTCTTCCACAGGAGCTCTTCCGGGATGATGGCGTCCCCGGTCAGGGACTGGTACATGGCGAACACGTCGGAGGCTCTCTGCGGCTCGTAGGTGCAGAGGCTGCCCGGCGCATGCAGGATACCGGCAGGCACATCCCAGCCCGTGCCCGGCTCCAGGCGGTAGGCCGCGGCCAGGTCCGTGATGCGGTTGTCACCCTTGGTGAAGTTGAGCAGGCACTGGCGCAGCTCGTCCCTGGTGGTGCCCGGTTTCAGGCCGAAGAACGTGTACGGGTAGTCGGCGCCGTAATTGTTGTTCTGGACCGGGAAGTAGTACGACTCGGGCTTGCCCAGCTGCCCGGTGAGCTTTGCGTGCTGGTCGCGCTGGTGCACGTGGTGGGGAAGCGCCCCCTTGTTGTCGAAGAACTTGGAGTACATGGGCCAGCGCTTGTGCGCGTTCCAGATGCGGTCCCCGATGATCTCTCCCTTGAGCTCGTCGATGGCGTCCCGCAGCGTGACCTTCTCCACCCGGGAGCCGTCTTCCAGCACGATGAAGCTCAGGCCCTCGTTGGGGCTTGTCTTGGGACCGTTGTCCGCCGGCGTCGTGGAGGAGAACCACCGTTCGTCGATCCCTCCCCGGTCGCCGCCAAACGCGTAGTAGTCCGCGGGATGGAGCTTGATCCTCCTGCCCGGAACGCAGAAGGAGCGGGGCACCCAGTTGGGTGCCAGGCGGAGAATGCCGCCGCCCTGCTGGAGCGCCTTTTCCGTGATCGACCTGACTGACATTGCTTCCCCTTTCCGCCGGGCGCTATGCCGGCTTCACGACTCCGATGACCAGGAGTATGTTCGCGTATATCCGCTGCTCGCCCGTGGCAATCACCAGGGCGGTGTCAGGGGATTTCGCCTCCGCGTAGAACTCCATCCTCCCCTTCTTCTCCATGGGAACATCGGCGGGCAGCAGCCTGCGCATGTCCGCCTGGATGGGCGGCTGCGGCCCCTCGGGAGGAACCATCACCATGGCGGACTCCACGGGGATGGACTTGACGAGAGCCTCCAGGACATCCAGGGCCGAAACAAGGCCGGGACGAAGGTTCAGGAAGACCCGGCGGGCCGATGGGTTGGAGCCGGTGGAGAACGGGTAGTTTCCGTCCGCGATCAGCACGCGCGAGCCATGCCCGGCGCCACCCAGGGCGGCCAGGAGCTCCGGGTGCAGCAGGTACGTTGTCAGCACGGGGTTGCCTCCTCTGCGCCGCGCCTGCCCCTCCCTCGGGAACTCTGGGGAACGGCGCCGGTGATGTCGACTCTCCCCGCGACGATAAACGAAAGGCCGGTGCGAGTCCAGCGCTGCAGGCGGGCCATCCGGGACCCTGCAACGGGACGGGCGAGTGCGCTCGCGGAGGACCCGGGATCACGGGGGACGGGGTACCAGGGACCCGCGGAGCGAGGCCGGCCCCGCGCCCGGCCTCCGCTCAGGCCCGGGGCCGGTCGAGCACCGCTCGGATCTCGTTCTCCACCGCGGTCATCTCGTACGGCTTGCGGATGATCCCCAGCACACCCGTGGAAAGCAGCTCGGTCACCTGGTCGTCGATGCCATAGCCCGTGGCAAAGAGCGCGCGGACGGATGGATCGAGCTCCTTGAGCCGCTGGTAGGTCTCGCGTCCCCCCAACCGCGGCATGACCAGGTCGATCAGCACCAGGTCGACCCCGGGGTGGTGGCGCTGGTACTGCTCGATGGCCTCCACACCGTCCGCCGCTTCCAGGACGGTATAGCCGAGCTCGCCCAGCGAAATGCCCATGAGCTGCCGGAGCGCGGGCTCGTCGTCCACCACCAGGATGGTCTCGCGGCCGCGGGGCCGCGGTTCCGCCCGGGGGGCATCCGCGACCGCGGCGGGCTCCCCGTCGGAAGCAGGGAACCGGATGGTGAACTCCGTCCCGCGGCCGGGCTCGCTCGCCACGTCGATGCGGCCGCCGTGCTGCTTCACGATCCCGTACACGATGGACAGCCCCAGGCCGGTGCCCGCCGCGGGTCCCTTGGTGGTGAAGAAAGGGTCGAAAATCTTGGAGACGATCTCCTTCGGGATGCCCGTCCCCGTGTCGCTCACCTCCAGGACCACGCTGGGTGGAGGCGATACCAGCGTCTCCTCGTCGTGCAGGAGCTCCCCGCGCGTGCGAAGCGTGAGCACGCCGCCGTGCGGCATGGCATCGCGCGCATTGACGCACAGGTTGATCACCACCTGGTGGATCTGGCCCTGGTCCCCCAGGATGGACGGGAGGCCGGGCTCGAACGCCGTGCGAATCTCTATGGTGCGGTCGAACGTGCGCCGCAGCAGGTGCACGGCTTCCTGCACGATGTCGTTGAGGCGCACCGGCTTGCGATCGACCACCCCGGCGCGGGAGAACGACAGCAGCCGCCGGGTGAGCTCCACGGCCCTGCGCGCGCTGTGCTCCAGCACGTCGAGGTGGGACAGGACCGCCTCGCGGTTGTCGACCTCCTTGCGGATGAGCAGCGCGTAGCCCAGGGTGGCCGTGAGGATGTTGTTGAAGTCGTGGGCGATCCCCCCGGCGAGGGTCCCGACGCTTTCCATCTTCTGCGCCTGCACGAGCTGGCGCTGCAGCTCCCGCTGCTCGGTGACGTCCCGCAGGATCCCCTGGATCACCGGCGGGCCTTCCGGCGCACGCCCATCCGTCCCCCCGGTGAAGAGCACGGTGCGCACACCGCCCTGCGGCGCGCGCACTTGCATCTCGAAGTCGCGGACGTTGCCTCGCTCCGCCAGGGCCGTCTTCAGCTCCGCAAAGCGCGCCGCCTCGAGCCGCGGCTGGGGCGACTCCTCACCGGCCAGCGGACCCGACAGCATCTCGCGCCCCGCGGGGTTCACGTCGATGAGCCGGCCGTCCTCGGAGAACGTCACCACCGCGTCCGGCACGCGTTCGAACAGCGAGCGGTAGCGGCGGTCGGACTCCTCGCGGCCGCGCTCGGCCTCCCGCAATTGCGAGATATCGCGCGCGAGAAGCACGATCTCGGGCGCGCGGCCGCCGGTCCCCGCGACGAGGGCGGAGGACACCAGCACCGGGACGGGGCGTCCTCCCCTGCCCCGCAGCCGCATCTCGCGGTTTCTCACCGGTTCGCTGGCGGCGGCGCGCAGGAACTCCTCCGCCCCGGATGACCGCTGGGTCCGCTCCACGATCTGCCGAAGGGCGCTTCCCACGAGGTCGGCCTCCGTGAGCCCCAGCGCCTCGGAGGCCGCCCGATTGGTGCGGAGGATGGTTCCGCCCGAGTCCAGCACGAAAAGCATTTCCCCGCTGATGCCGAGGCTGAGAAGGATCTTTTCGTTGTATTCCTTCAGCGCCCTCATCTCGGAGACGTGGCGAATCGACAGCAGCGCCTGGGACAGGATGGCGCGGTACGCGCCCGAGAGTGCGCGGAAGTCCTCTCCCCGGCCCGACTCGTCGCCTTCCGACGCGGAAACCGCCAGCAGGCCCACCCACTCGCCGCCGCTTGCCAGCGGCAGGTAACGCAGCGAGCGCGCAAAGGGCGCCTCCGCTTCCGCGGCGGGCAGGGACATGCGGGATACATCGATTGCCCCGGCCGCGGCGGCCGTTCCCCTCAGCCCCCACAGGGTCCTGCCCACCAGCATCAGCTCCCGCTCGCGCACGGAGTCGACTCCCTGCGACGAGTGGACCGTGATCTGGCCGCGCGGGTCGAATGCCACCACGTAACAGGTGTCCACCCGCAGGAAGCTCTGGAGGACGCCGATCGCGGAGGCGATTGCGGCCGGAGAGCCCGCGTGGCGGACCAGGGCCTCGCTCAGGACGAACAGGAACGTCTGGACGGAAAGCTGCCGCTCGATGAACCGGTAGTTCATGGCCACGGCCATGGTGGAGGCGGCGACGTTGGAGAGCGTGGAGAGAAACCGCAGGTCCTCGGTGGTGTACAGGGCGTCGGTACGGCGGTCCCCGATGCACAGGATCCCGAACACGCCCCGGTCCTGGATCAGCGGCACGGCCACGGACGCGGAGGACCGGAGGAAGAACTCTTCGCACGCGGGACGCAGGTAGGACAGCCCGGGATCGACGTGGAGCTCCTGCTCCCAGAGCGGGAACCGCCGGTCCCCGAGGGCCCGCACGAAATCGTCGGTGGGCTTGAGCCGGACGCCCGCGGGGTCCTCGTTCCATTCCCCGTGGATGGCAACCGGGGTGAATGCCTCGTCGCGACCGCTGGAGAGGAGGAGGTATCCACGGCCCGTGCCAACTGCCGCCGCGGCAGTGCGAACCAGCAGGTCGTTGAGCTTCTCCGCGTCCAGCAGCGAGCGCGTGGCGCGCGCGAACTCTTCCAGGACCCCGTCATAGCCCACCGTGCGCCGCCCGGCCAGGCGGTCGATGGCAGGGCGCAGGGTCTTCCAGCTCACCGCGGTGGCCAGGGACACCAGGACGATGAACGCCAGTACCCCGGCCGTGCTCACCACGCCGCCCTCCGTGCCACGCGCGAGCGGGCCAAGGGCGGCCCACAGCAGGATGAAGGCGGCCACGGCGAGGACCAGGATCGCGGCCACCGACAGGCCGCGGCGCACGACGGTGCGGGTATCCACCAGGCGGTAGCGGGTGACCGCGTATGCCACGAGCAGCGCGTTGATGAGCGTGCAGATCGTGTCCACCGGGTACGCCTCCAGCGGCGTCAGGTTGGTGGCGCCCCCAAGCTGGACGATGATCGTACCCGCGAGCAGGTAGCCGATGCGGATCCGCTGAAGCCTGACGCGCTCGCGGCGGAGGCTCGAGGCGAGGAGGTACACGCCGAATCCCCCGAACAGGTACAGCACCAAGGCGAGAACCAGCAGGTCGGGGCTGATCACGGAAACGTAGTAGCCGGCCGTTCCCGGCACCACCCGGTGCACAACCAGGCCCAGCAGGCCGGCGGCAAGGCTGGCGCACGCGCCGGCGTAGGCCAGCACCGCCGCCCAGCGGTAGCGGCGCAGGCCGAGGAACACCCGGGCGAGCGGGATGAAAATGATGACCTGCACCGCCGCCGCGCTGAACTGCAGGTTGTACCAGGCGACGGCAGAAGAAGCCTCGCGCGGGAAGGTCAGCACGAACGAGGTGAGCTGCCAGAATCCCAGCCCCAGCAGGTACAGGGCGAAGTGGAGCTTCAGGGACAGCGTGACACTGCTCCGCACCAGCGTGAACAGCAGGATGGCGTAGCCCAGGAGTGCCAGGAGCTTCACGGTGGCGATGGTTTCCAGCATCTCGATCCCCGCCGATCCGCCTACAGGCGCATCCCGCTCATGGAACGCAGCCGCGACACGGCTTCCGCCTTCGGGTTCATGTGGCACGGCCGGGAGTGGGCCGTGTCGTGTCCCGCGGCAAGCCGCTCCTTGAAGTAGCGGGCAAACGTTCCCGCGGAAAGCAGGGTAACGGCAAGCGGCCGGATGCCCGCCATGTCCTGCAGGTCCCGGTATCCCTCGTCTGCCTGGCGCAGCCGCTCGTGGACGAGGTCCCGCACGCGCTCCTCGCTTCCCGCCTCCCCCCGCGGCTCCAGGTACAGGTGCAGCACCGGGCCCTCCGGGCCGGCCTCCTTGGCGACGACCCAGTCCACGTAGGGAACCCCGGATTGTTCCACCGCGGTCCAGATGGTGCGCCCGGTGAGGCGCGTGAACCCGGCGACGTCGATGACGTCGTCGACCCGGTCGCGGACCTCGAACTGCGGCACGTGGACGCCGGCGGCCTCGTCACGGAGGGAGAGGACCGCGAGGGAATCCCCGATGACGTAGCGCACCAGCACCCCACCCTTGAAGCTGGTACCGACCAGTGCGTACTCGCATCCCTCTCGGAGCTCCGACAGCCGCAGGAGAGGCGGCCGCACGGAGCGGTCGTCTTTCCATCTCCGGTAGTCCTCGAGCGGGATGAACTCGAGGTAGCCGGCCGTGTGACGCATGACCAGGCCGCCACCGGCGTAGTGGGTGTGGGCAAGAAAGCCGAGCTCCGCGCAGGCGTAGACCTCCCGCGGGTACTGCCCCCAGAGCGACCGTACGCGTTCCCGGAAAGATGCCGTGTCCATGCCGCCGGTCAGCACGCCCTTCACGTTCCAGATGTCACGTGGCCGAAGCGGGCTTCCGCGCACCCGCGATCGGATCCGGCCGAGGATCCGCCGCACGACTGCCCTGGGATCGCGCGTCCACGCCCGACCGCCGGCCGGGCTGCCGGGCCTCCCGGCGTCCTGCATCTGCTCGCTCAACGCGACCGCCTGGGATGTGATGCCCCAGATGTAGTCCAGGCCACGGAGATAGGACAGGCGGATGGCATCCTGGAGGCGCGGTGCATACTCCATGCGGATGGCCTGATCGTACGGCGGCCAGGTGCGAAAATTGAACTGCTCACGCATGGCGCGCAGGGCCAGGCCCGAAATGAACGGAAGCGGCGCGAGGGCAAAGATGACGCGGTCCCGCTCCCGGAGGCGGATCTCGCCTCGCCGCGTGCACGTACCGTGGATGAACACCCCGACGGCCGCGTCCGCGATGTCCTGGTACATGCCCCGGGTGACCGGTACCCACTTGTGCCCGCCGGGACCGCTTCGGCCCAAGGTGCGGACCCATTCGTACGTGGGCTCGACCAGGAACGCGTCGTTCCTCTGCAGCAGCACGTCCGCGTAGTCCTCGTAGGTGGTGAGGGGCGCCCGCTCGCGGAACTCGGCAACCGTCGCCGGGACTGTCCCGCCGAACACCCGCCGAACCAGGCGGCTGGTGCGCCACGCCACGAGCTGCTCTGCGAGCAACCGGTCCTGCGCCTGCTGGAACTGCGCCGGGGCCAGGTCCAGGAACCCGCAGTAGCGCCTCCAGATCCCATCCAGGTCCCTGCGGCGCAACATCTCGAGCAGGGTCTCCATAGGGGTTCCGCCAGTTGACACTAGCGGAAGGCCGGACCGCTGTCAACCTTTGGACGGTCGGGGGCGGTACACCTCCGCGGACCTGCCCGTGTAGCGGGACATCAGCATGATCAGGGCGAGGGAGAGCACCAGGATGACCGCGGAAATGGCGTAGACCTTGGGCGAGAGCCCGTAGCGCATCATCCCGTAGATGTAGACCGGCAGCGTCATCCAGGTCCCGGTCAGGAAGTACGAGATGACGATCTCGTCGAACGACACCGTGAACGCGAGCAGCGCGGCGCCGACGATGGCGGTGCGGATCATGGGCAAGGTGACGTACCAGAACGTCTGCAGCGGGTTGGCCCCCAGGTCCATGGCGGCGGACTGGTAGTTGGGCCCCATGCGCGCGATGCGGCTCATCACCTGGAACATCACCACCGGCACGGTGAACGAGACGTGCCCCAGGAGCACGGTGAGCGGCGAGAGCGGGATCCCGATGGCCTTGACGACCACGAGCAGGGAAATGCCCATCAGGATGCCCGGTAGGATATAGGGCAGAAGGACGAGCGTGCGGAACACCGCCTTCCCCGGGAAGCTCGCGCGGGAAACGAAGAACGCGCCGGCCGTGCCAAGAACGACCGCGATGCCCACGGCCGCCGCCCCGATGGCCAGCGTGTGCCCGAAGGCCGCGAGCAGGTTCCCGTCCCGCAGCAGCTCCTGGTACCATTTCAGCGTGAAGCCGCTGATGCCCACGATGGTCTTGGTGGGGCTGAACGAGAACACCAGCACGATGAGGAGCGGGAAATAGAGGAAGAAATACACGAGGAAGCCGTAGGTCTTCAGGCCGATCCCGCGCCGGCGCCGGCTACTCACCGAGGAATCCGCCTTCCGTCGAGCCGAACCGGGAGGTCAGCCTGAGGATCGTCACCGTGATGGCCAGGAGGATGAAGCTGAGCGCCGCCCCGAAAGGCCAGTTGAACGCGAAGCCGAACTGGCTCCAGATCAGGTTCCCGAACATGATGCCCTGGGTGCCGCCCAGCTGCTGGGGGATGATGTAGTCCCCGAGGGCGATGATGAACGCGAAGATGAATCCCGTCACGAGCCCGGGCAGGCTCAGCGGGAGCACGACGGAGGTGAACGTGCGCAGCTCGCCGGCTCCCAGGTCGCTGGATGCCTCCAGGAGGTTGCGCGGGATCTTCTCCAGGGCGGTATACACCGGGATGAACACGAACGGGATGCAGATGTACGTCAGCGTGACGGCGATCGCGAAGCGGTTGTACAGCAGGAACGAGAGCGGCTCGCGGATGATTCCGGCCGCCTCGAGGGCGGAGTTGATGACGCCCTTGTTCCCGAGGATGGTCCTCCAGGCGATGATCCGCACGAGGTAGCTCACCCACAGCGGGATGATGGAGAGCATGAACAGCACCTGCCGACCGCGGGATACCCGGAACGACACCATGTACGCCAGCGGGTAGCCGGCGAGGATCGCGATGACCGCGATGGCAAGAGAGATGAGCATGCTCTTCAGGAGGATCCCGGGATACATCGGGTCGGTGAAGAACAGCGCATAGTTCTTGAGCGTCGGCCTCGCCGCGATCTGCAGGCCGTCCACCTGGAAAAAGCTCGTGACAAAGGTGTAGCCCAGGGGAATGACGACGAGCAGCAGCATCCAGACCGTCATCGGGATGCCCCGCGCGAGCGTCCGCGGAGGTGAGATCCTGCGTCCGCTCACACCGCCTCCGTGGTGTATTGCACGATCTCGCCTGCCTCTGATCCGGGGAACAGCGTGACGTCCCCGCCGTTGAAGCACAGGCGGGCCGGCGCCCCTACCGAGAGCGTGGAGTCCCAGTCCATGGCGCTCACCACGGCGCGCATTTCCTGGCCCTCGAGGGAACAGGTGACCTCGTAGTCGGTGCCCCGGTACACGATGCGCCGGACCGTGCCGTCCATCTCGTGATCCGTGTGCCGCTGGGCATTGAGGCGAACCCGCTCGGTGCGCACGCATACCAGCACGTCCCGACCCTCCGTGCCGGGCGGCACGGTGGAGCGGCCGGCACGGACCTCCAGTCCCCCTACTCGCGCGCGGGCGGCTGTCCCCTCCGGAGCCTCCAGGCGTCCGCGGAGAAAGTTCATCTCCCCGATGAACGAGGCCACGAACGCGGTGGCCGGCCTGCCATAGATCTCGTCCGGGGTTCCCACCTGGTGCACCACGCCGCCCCGCATGACCGCGATGCGATCGCTCATCGTGAGAGCCTCGGTCTGGTCGTGCGTCACGTAGATGAACGTGATGCCCACGTTGCGCTGGATATCCTTGAGGACTTTCTGCATGGCGCCCCGCAGCTTGAAGTCCAGCGCCCCCAGCGGCTCGTCCAGCAGCAGTGCGGCCGGCTCGTCCACGAGGCTGCGGGCCAGCGCGACCCTCTGGCGCTGCCCCCCGGAGAGCTGCTGGGGCAGCCGCCGTTCGTAGCCTTCCATGGACACGAGGCGAAGGACCCGCTGGATGCGCTCTTCCGCACCGGCCAGGGAGACCCCGCGCATCTTGAGGGGAAACCAGATGTTCTTCCGCACGGTCATGTGCGGGAACAGGGCGTAGTCCTGGAACACCGTGTGCACGTTGCGGCGGTACGGGGGAACGCGGCTCACGTCGCGCCCCTCCAGCAGCACGCGGCCGTCGGTAGGCTCCTCGAGGCCGGCGATCATTCGCAGCGTGGTGGTCTTCCCGCAGCCGGAAGGACCCAGGAGAGAGAAAAACTCCCCCCGGCGGATCTGTACGTCGAAGCCACGAACGGCCACGACATCACCCCAGGACTTCTTCACCCCCTGCAGCTCGATCGCGTGTTCTTCGGCCATGTGCTCGCTCGATTGGAAAGGATGCCCGCGGGCGCGGCGCGCCCGCGGGGAAAACGACGGCTTCGGGGTGCCCTGCCGCGCCTTCGGTCCATCCCCGGTCCCGGCGCGGCTCGGCATCCCTCGCTTCCCTCTACTGCATCGCCTTCACCTTGTTCCACATCTCCACGCGGCGGTTGGCGTTCTCCTCCGGGATCATGATGTAGAGCGGGGCAGGGAATGTCTTGATGTCCTGGTACCACCAGGTGCTCCGCTTGTCCTTGATGACCGGGCTGAAGCCGCCGGCGCCGGCGGGGTTCACCACGCCGAAGCCCACGAGCTTGGCGAGCTCGGTCTGCACCTGCGCGCCGATCATCATGTCGATGTACTTGTGGGCGAGGTCCAGGGAAGCTCCCTTGGTGGGCTTCGTGATGACCCAGCCGTCGATCCAGCAGATGGTCCCTTCCGTCATGGCGTACTGCTGGAAGTTCTGGCGGATCTTGGCGTCCTCCAGCTTCAGGTTGAGCAGGGCATCGTTGCCTCCGAGCACGATCATGGCGTCCTCGGAGGACAGCACGCTGAACTCGGAGTCCAGCCCGCTCGTGAACGTGCGCGCGTTATTCTTCCACGCGTACAGCTGGTCCTGCACCTTCTGCCACTCGTCGTCCCTGAAGTGGAACGGGTCCTTGGCACCGATCTCGATGCCAGCGATGGCGCACACGTTGGCCGACTCGTCGAAGAACGCGGTCTTGCCCTTGAACTCCGGCGCGGTGAGCGCCTTGAGCGAGATGGTGCCCTTCTTCTGGTCCACGTACTTCGCCAGGTCCGCCGCGGGCAGCTTGGAGGTGTTCACCGTGATGGTCTGGGTTCCCCACACGATGGGGATGTGGTAAATACCCCCGCCGCCCAGCATCTTGTTGTAGGGATGATTGCGGAAGAACGCCCCCATCTGCGGGTAGTTGGAGAGCTTGCCCGTGTCCACCGGCTGCAGGAGGTCGGCGCTCTTGTACATCGTGATGCGCCCCGGGTCGATGGACACGATGCTGTAGTCCGCGGGAGCGGCCTTGACCTTGGAGAACAT
>Ga0335069_10014982_pt1 | contig 10842 bp, 8 predicted proteins | sample Lox_Sample_11_FD_206714 | JGI IMG/M metagenome (GOLD analysis project Ga0335069, IMG submission 206714) | Soil microbial communities from Loxahatchee National Wildlife Refuge, Florida, United States - Lox_Sample_1.1 | ecosystem: Environmental > Terrestrial > Soil > Wetlands | place: USA: Florida... | reverse complement strand
GGGGGGGGGCCCCTCGCGGGGGGGCCCGGGGTTTGCGGGGGGGGTTGGGGGGGTGTTTGGGGGGGTTTGCTTTGTGCCGCTTCCCCCCCCCCCCCCCACCACCCCCCCCCGCCGCAACCAATTCACTGATTTCAGGATCAGGCAGGCGGAGCGTGGCCGGGCCTGTGGACGCGCGCGAGGGGATACAGGTGGTTAATGGGGCGCTGCGTGGACCCAATCGGTGCTGGCTCGGTTGGAGTGCGCCGTTCCGCTATCGGGCTCGGCCGACGGGCAGGCCGCTCACGCCGCGCCACTCGTTGACTAGTTCCTTAAACACGCGGCCGCGATGTTCGTAGCTCTCGAACTGGTCGAAGCTGGAGCAGGCGGGGGCGAGCAGAACGATCTCGCCGGGATGCGCGGCCGAGGCAGCGGCGGTTACGGCTTTTTCGAGTGTCTCGCAGGAGTGCAAAGAGACGACACCGCGCAACTGGGACTCGATCTTGGCTGCAGCAGAACCGATGGTGTAGATGGCGCGCACGTGCTGGCGGAGCAGCGGCGTCAGCAACGTATAGTCGGAGTTCTTGTCTTTGCCGCCAAGGATCAGATGAATCGGCGTGTTGAAGGCCGCGATGGCCTTGGCCGTGGCGTCGACGTTGGTCGCCTTGGAGTCGTTGAAGAACTCGACGCCGTTGACCGTGGTCACGTATTCGAGGCGGTGCTCGACGGCCTTGAACTTCTCGATGGCGTGGCGAATCGCTTCAGGAGCTGCTCCTGTGAGGTGTGCGGCGCAGACGGCGGCGAGAACGTTCTCGACGTTGTGTTCGCCTTTCAGCGGAATGGAGTGCAGGGGCAGAATGCGCTCGGTAGGACCTTTTTTTGACGCGCGGAAGACGACGTGGCCGGCTTCAACCCATGCTCCCTGCGGCACAACACGTTCAAGCGAAAACCAGTAGACCTGCGAGTGGGCACGCGGGGCGGCCTGTGCCGCCCGAACGTTATCCGCGTTCAGGACCAGGAAGTCGGCGGCGGTCTGTGCGGCAAAGATACGCTCTTTGGCGCGGGCGTAGTTCTCAAAGGTGCCGTGCCGGTCGAGGTGGTCGGGGGTGATGTTGAGGATGACGGCGATCTGCGGGTGAAACTCCTCGGTCGATTCGAGCTGGAAGCTAGAGACTTCGAGGACCGACCAGGTTTCGGGTGTGCTTTCGTCGATGAGGGCCACGACAGGGACACCGATGTTGCCGCCGACGAGTGTGCTCAATCCGGCTTCCTCGAGGATTTCGCCGACCAGCGTCGTGGTAGTGGTTTTGCCGTTCGAGCCGGTGATAGCCAGCGATTTGCCGCGCAGGAAGCGGGCGGCCAGTTCGAGTTCGCCGATGATGGGGCGGCCGAAGTTGCGCGCCTGAACCAGCTCGGGCGTGTCGAGTGGAACGCCGGGGCTGACAACGATGAGGTCCTGGCGGCGGAAGGTGAGCAGGCCGTGGCCGCCGGCTTCGACCATGATGCCCTCTTCAAGCAGGGCGGGAATGTCTTTGGCCAGGGCTTCGGCGCTGCGTACGTCGGACACAGTAACCTGCGCACCGTGACGGCGGAGAAACAGTGCAGCGGCCAGCCCGGATTTCCCGAGTCCGACGACGAGGACTTTCTTGCCTTTAAGTTCCATCATGAAAACGGTACCGGTTTACTCGCCTCTCTATTGTGCACCGTGCGGGCGGGGTGCGGGAAACCGGGGCGATGAATTCCGGGAAACGTTCGGCCCTAACGCAGCTTGAGGGTTGTCAGCGCCAGCAGAGCGAAGATCAGGGCCAGAATCCAGAAGCGGACGATGACCTTGGACTCGCTCCAGCCGAGCTGCTCGAAGTGGTGGTGCAGTGGGGCCATCTTGAAGATGCGCTTTTTGTTGCGGAACTTGTAGCTACCGACCTGAAGCACGACCGAAAGGGCTTCGATGATGAAGACGCCGCCGACGAAGGGCAGCAGCAGTTCCTGGCGGATGACGACGGCGACGGTGCCGATGGCGCCGCCCAGGGCGAGTGAACCGACGTCGCCCATGAAGACCTCGGCCGGGTGCGCGTTGTACCAAAGAAAGCCGATGGACGCGCCGACCATGGAGCCGCAATAGACGGTGAGTTCAGCGACCATGGGCATGCGCTGGATTTCAAGGTAGTCGGCGTAGACGACGTGGCTGGTGACGTAGGTGAGCACGGTAAAGGCGGCGGCGGCGATGATGGTGCAGCCGATGGCGAGGCCGTCGAGGCCGTCGGTCAGGTTGACGGCGTTGGACGAGCCCAGCAGAAAGAAGACGACGAAGGCAACGAAGGGGACAAAGGCCAGGAAGCCAAGGAATGGGATGCTCGCGGGCCAGTGCCAGATGAGGTTGGGATGCCAGCTCTTGATGAACGGCACGGTGAGTTCGGTCGAGAACATGCGGAACTGGGTGAGGACCGCCAGTGCGGAGGCTACGCCGACAGACACAACGGTCTGCCAGAAGAGTTTGGCGCGGGCGGTGAGACCGAGATTGCGCTTCATGACAACCTTGGTGTAATCGTCGGCGAAACCGATGGCGCCGAAGGCCAGTGTGGACAGGACGCAGATCCAGACAAAGGGATTGGCGGGGTCGGCCCAGAGCAGCGTTGGCAGGATGACGGCAATGACGATGAGCAGGCCGCCCATGGTGGGTGTGCCCGATTTTTTCTTGTGCGACTGGGGCCCTTCTTCGCGGATGTATTGGCCGATCTGGAACTCGCGCAGTTTCTGGATGACGTAGGGGCCGATGAAGAGAGAGATCAGGAGCGCGGTAAACGAAGCGAAGGCTGTCCGGAACGTGAGATAGCGAAAGATACGGAAGGGGTGAAAGAACGGAAACAGCTTTTCGTAGAGCAGCCAGTAAAGCAAGAGGACTCCAGGGGGCCTTGAAAGAGGGCGGAATTTCAGCTTGATTCTACAGGGAGATGCGTGCGAGGGGAGTTAACGGGCGTGGTGCCCGCCATCCCAGGGAGATGCGTCTCTCTCGTGCCAGCGGCCCTTCGCGCTTCGACTTGGAATGCTCATCGCATCGCCCGCAGAAATCGCACGAGCGCCGGATCGTTCTCCCGTGGACAAGGCCGGGACGGTTTGGAGACGCGCCCTGCCGGAGGCCGAATTCCGGGGCCCGGCCATTAGAATTAGCCTTCGCAGCCAAATGCAACCGCATCGTGCCCCAAGCACTGGTTGTTTGGCGAAAGGCTACAGGGGCGCGATCTCAGGAAATTGAAGATGGATCTGATTCTTACGACAGGGCTGAGCGGTTTCCTCGGCCGCCATGTTCAGTCGATTCTGCCTGCCGACCGCTACCAAGTCGAGAATATTCCACGCGCGCTGCGCCAGGCGAGCCAGGACCTCAAACGGCATCTCTCGGAGCGTAAACCGGGAGCGATCATTCACATGGCCGGTATCGTCGACGTTCGGTATTGCCGGCAGTTTCCGCTGGAGGCTTTTCAGGCGCATGTATTGGATACCGCATGTCTGCTGGAGGCGGTACGCTGCGCATGCCCCGAAACAACGTTTGTGTATGTCGCGACCGACAAGAGCTTCGGCGAACAAGAATCCTGCGGCCTCTCGGCCCACTACCAACCGAGTTTTCCTTATGAAGCGTCAAAGGCTGCGGAGGATCTCCTGGTCGAGTCCTATTCGATGACATACGGGCTGCCTATCGCTTTGTTGCGTTTCCCCAACCTTTTCGGCGAAGGGGACAATCACGTCGAACGTCTCATTCCGAGCATCTGTCTGGCAGCAGTTCGAAACAGCGAACTCGTGATCCGTACTCAGTTGGAGGGAACGGTCCGGCAGTACATCTATGTGAGGGACGCCGCCGCCATCGTAGCTCAAACACTGCTGGCGCGCCAGCGCGGTGAAGACGTGTGGCCAAAGAACCACTTTGGCCCCGAGAACCTCAAGACTGTCGGGGACGTGGTCCGCGACATTGAGTGCATCACGGGGCAAACTTTGAAGACGGTCGAACTGCACGAGCCCGGCGAGGTATCGAGGCTCAGCCTCAAAGACGAAAACTCTTTCCACTTCCCCTATACGCCGTGGATGACGGCACTGCGCCAGACCATGCAGTGGTACCGAGAGTTCAATCACGGTTCAGGGGCGGTCACCCGCTGAGTTCTGATTGCCGGATCGGCAGAACCGTCTACGATTACACGACGCAGTGCCGATGATCTCCTCCCCGGCCGTCGCCCGCTTGGGCAGCGAGATCTGTGGGGTCGGGAATGGGTGGCACCGGCAAAGCCAAGGCCGCAATAGGCCGCTCGAATCAATGCTGCGCGGCGGATTGCTTCGTCAGCTCGGTTTCGAAGGCTTGCTGGCGATCGGCAATGAAGGCCTGATATCCGGCAGGGTCGATGAACGCGTTGTGGTCGCCTGCTTTGAAGCGCGGGTACTTTTCGGCAAGGTCGAAGTAGCCTCCGTGCGCGCCGAGGAAGATGTCGCAAGGGAGCTTCTTCAGGACTTCAAACTGGTGCTTGTAGTCGGCGGCGATCTGCGGATAGCGCGTGTTATGGACGAGTTTGTAGCCGGGGTTGACGTTGGGGCTGCCAACGATGACGACGTGCAGCGTGCGGCCGGAGCCGGGGAGATCGAAGGTCCAGGTGGTGGCGCCTTTGGTATGGCCCGCGGTGCGATGGGCGGTGAGGGTGACAGCACCGAGTGCGACCGCGTCTCCGTCATGGAGCGGGCGATCGACATGGGCAGGCGGGAACCACATCGTCTTATGCGTCGCGTAATTGAAGTCGGTGTGACCGCCGGACTGGACGACGGAAACATCCTCTGCCATCACTTCGTACTGCGCGTGCGTTTCGCGGAGGATCTCCGCGCTGCCGGCACAGTGGTCGTAGTGAGCATGGCTGATGAGCAGGATCCTGATGTCGGCCCAATGGAAGCCGAGCGACTCGACACTTTTCCTGATCTGCTGCGGCGAGGACGCGAGGTTGCTGTTGATGAGGATGTTGCCGGCAGGTGTGACGATGAGATACGAAGCGAGGTCTTCACTGCCGACGTAGTAGAGGCCGCGCGTTGCGTCGCCAGCGATGCGGAAGGGCGGAAATTGCGTAGTCCAGGCGGCGGGGATCTGTGCGGATGCGCCGAGGGCACAGACAAGCGAGACGAAGAGCAGGGCGAGCGGGAGAGGTTGTTTGCGCGTCATGTGCGGATTAATGGGACCCCGGGGATTGGAAAGCTGGTTTAAGGATTTCGAGAGCTCTTTCGAGATGCACACCGCGCGAGCCTTTCACCAGAGCGACATCGCCCGTGCGCAGATTCTGCTTGAGCCATTCGCCAGCGGCAGTCGCATCGGGAAGAAAGATGGCTTCGACACCAGCAGCGCAGGCGGCGGTAGCGAGATGTTCGGCATTGCCGCGTACGCCCACAACCAGATCGAGATGCGCTTCGGCGGCGGCCTTGCCACAGCTGGCATGCATCGTGACTGCGTGCGTGCCCAGTTCGAGCATCTCGCCGGCGACGAGGATGCGGCGCTTGGCGGGATATGCCGCCAGCGTGCGGATCATAGACTGCAGCGCTTCGGGGTTGGAGTTGTAGCTGTCGTTGAGGATCGTGGCGCCGATGAACTCCAGCACCTCTCCCCGCTTATCGCCGGGCGCCAGCGTCTGGAGCGCCCGGATGGCTGCATCGAGATCGACACCGGCTTCGAGCGCGACCGCGAGGCCGGCCATGGCGTTGGACGCATTGTGGAGCCCAAGAAGATGGAGCGTGAAGTCGCCCTCGCGGTCGTGGGCCCGGTAATGGACGTGGAGGCCCGAAGGGTCCTCGCGCTGCTCGACGATCTGCGGGTCAGCACACGGGCCGAATCCGAAGTAAACAACCTTGCCATTAAAGTCACGGCCGAACTGGGACACGAAGGGATCGGCGCAGTTGAGAAATGCCGTGCCGTTGGCGGGCAGGCCGGCGATGAGCTCGTATTTGGCGCGGGCAATGCCGGCCTGGCCTTCGGCAAAGTTTTCGACGTGCGCGGTGCCGACGTTGGTGACTACGCCCCAGTCGGGCGCGGCGATGCGCGCCAGAGCAGCGATCTCGCCGAGATGGTTCATGCCCATCTCGACCACGGCATACTCATGTTCGGGCTCGAGACGGAGAAGCTGCATGGGAAGACCGAAGGCATTGTTGAGATTGCCCTGGGATTTGAGGACGTTAAACTTGGCGCCGAGCGCTGCGGCGATGGCTTCTTTTGTGGTGGTTTTGCCGGCGGAACCGGTGACGGCAACGAGCCGTTTGCCCCACTGCCGGCGCACATGATTGGCGAGCGATTGCAGGGCAACGAGCGTGTCGTCGGCGATGAGTAGCGGAATGGAGAGCGCATCGTCGGGGAGGGTAGCGACCTTGGCGCGGGCGACAACGGCGGCGAGGGCACCACGCCTGGCGGCGGCGACGATGAAATCGTGGCCATCGAAGCGATCCCCCTTGACGGCAAAGAACAGCTCGCCGGGCGCGACGGTGCGCGAGTCAATGGAATAGCTGATCGAGACGAGCGCGCCGGCATTGGCGATGCTTGAAGGCGCCTCCAGCACTGCGCCCGCGCCGATCGCTGCTTCTGCCAGAGTGAGCTTCATTGCTTCTTACCGTATCCCAATTCGTGCAAGGCCGAAAGCGCAACTTCAGCGTCGTCAAAGGGAATGGTGCGGTCGGCGAGGATTTGTTGTTTTTCGTGGCCCTTGCCGGCGATCAGAACCGTGTCGCCGGTTTTGGCTTCAGTCAAGGCTAGACGGATGGCTGTAGTGCGGTCAGGCTCGATGGTGTAGCGGGCACCGGATTTCTTTAGGCCGGGCTCGATTTCGGCGAGGATGGCACGCGGATCTTCGGAGCGCGGATTGTCGCTGGTGGCCACAACAAAGTCGCTTCCCTGGCCTGCGGCGAGGCCCATCTTAGGGCGCTTGGTGCGGTCGCGATCGCCGCCGCAACCGAACACCGTGACGATCTGACCGTTCGGAGTCATCTGGCGGGCCAGGGCGGTGAGATTGCGCAGTGCGTCGTCGGTGTGCGCGTAGTCGACAATCACCGTGAAGGGTTGACCGGCGTGCACGGACTGAAAACGGCCGGGGACCGGCGTCAGCTTCGGCACGAACCCGATGAGGCTGCTGAATGCGATGCCCCGGGCGTGAGCAGCGGTGAAGGCGGCGAGCAGGTTGAGGATATTGACTTCACCGGCGAGATGCGACTCGACCGTGGCCGAGCCCTCGGGAGTTTCGAGGGTGAGGGTAGCGCCGGCGGGCGTGAGCGCGAAGTCGGTGGCGCGGAAGTCGCCCGCCTTGATGCCGTACGTACGGACTTCGGCACCGGCGCGGCGTGCTGCGGCGGCGAGGCGGCGTGTATGCGGGTCGTGTTCGATCAAGACGGCGACGCGCGGCGCGGGATAGCGGGTGCCATCGAAGAGGAGACGCTTGGCTGCGAAGTAGTTCTCCATCGTGCCGTGGAAGTCGAGGTGGTCGCGCGTGAGGTTGGTAAAGACGGCGACGTCGAAGGGGACGCCGTAGCTACGGCCCTGGTCGAGGGCGTGCGACGAGACTTCAGTGACGAGCTCGGTGGCACCGCGTTGGGCTCCTTCGGCCATGAGCGCGAACAGATCGCGCGGCTCGGGTGTGGTGTGCAGCGAAGGACGCACTTCGCCGGCCACGTGATACTCGATCGTCCCGATCAGGACTGTTTTACGGGCTGCCAGGTTGAGGATCTGCTCCGTCAGATAAGCCGTTGTTGTCTTGCCGTTGGTACCGGTGATGCCGGTGGCGTTGAGCGTTTTTTCGGGATGGCCGAAGAAGGCAGCGCAGGCCTGAGCCAGAGCGCGACGACCGTGCTCGACTTCGAGGACTGGGACCTCGGGGTTGTAGACGAGAAGATGGTCAAATGTCTCGGCTGAGTCGGTGATGATTCCGGCAGCGCCGGACGTGAGGGCTTTTTCGACGAAACGATTGCCGTCGGTGGTGCCGCCTTTCATCGCGACGAAGACGGCGCCGGGCTTGATCTGACGCGAGTCGTATTCGATGCCGGTGAGCGGAGTTGCCGAGTCTCCGGACGACCCGACGGCGGTGACTTCGGCGATGAGATCTTTCCAGAACATGGTTGAAGGATGATTGTAGTGTGCGGCGGGTGGCTGGTTGAGGTTCGTTGTGTTCCCACGTCTCAGAATCGAGGGGCACCCAGAATCGTGCAAGTCGAGACAGCGCAATACAGACTGAAGCAAGGATTGCCCTAGCGGCTGAAGCGGACGACGATCCTTTTGTCTGGAAAGACGGCTCAGTCTGCCAGGAAAGTGTCGGCGGGCAGTTTGAAACGCGTTGCCAGTTTCCGTACCTGAGCGAGGGTGAGTTTCCTCTGGCCGTTCAGGAACATCGAAACCGCGCTCTCGGATCCGAACTGAGGAATCAAGTCGCGTTGTGTCAGCCCTTGGTTTTCGATGAGGAAGCGCACGATTGAAGCGGGATCGGTCGCGGGTATCGGATAATGCTCTGCCTCATAGCGTTCAATCAGCAACGTGAGCAGCTCGATTGCTTCTATCTCGGAGGCCGAGGGGCTTTCCAGCGCCGTCAGACGGAACAGAGCCGCCGTGTAAGCCTCAAGCTCTGCGTCATTGTGGATGACGCGGGGCGCGCCGTGCGCGATCATCTTCGCCGGATTGGCAAGAAGTGTGCTCATTGTGTTCCGAACCTCTTATCCCAGTTGCTGCGATTGATGTATTCCTTGTGCGTCAGAAACGACCGGATATAAACGTGGCCGGCAGTTTTCTTCCCCGCAATGCTCTTCGCATAGTGCACGACGGTCACGAGCCTGTAGCGGTTCTGCCGCATATTGAAGATGACGTAACCATCGACATAGTCGGCATCCTTGAACCAGGCGCCCACCTCTGCAAAGTTATGCCAGCGAACGGCCTCGACAATGCTGATCCAGGCCCGAACCTCATTGGCTGCGTCTCGAAAGCGCTTCGTTGCCTCGTATAGATGCCGGCGCGTCACGATGTGCACGCCTTATAATACTTCACGTTTTGTGAAGCTGTCAACACGAACACCAGTGCCTGGACGCGGACAGATGAACCAGGCTTTCAGCGGCTGAAGCGGACGACGATCTTGGTGCCGTTGGGGACTTTTGTCCCGGGCGCGGGGGCCTGCTCGCGGGCGATGCCGTCGCCAACGATCTCGACGTTGAGGCCCGCGGCCGAGGCCATCTCGATCACCTTGCGCAGAGGCAGTCCGATGAGCGAGGGGACCGTGAGCTTTTTGCCGTCGCTGATGGTCACCACAGTATGGCCATTCTGCGCCACCTGCGGTGGGGCAGACTCTGCAGTGGCCCGCGCCACAGCGGACGCGTCACGAGAAGACGTTGCGGCGTTGTCCTGCGCGGGTGTGGGCTTCTGAACCGGAGATGCCGTTGGCTGTGCTGCCATTGCTTGCTGGACCGGTGGCGGAGTACGCAGCGGATCGTCGGCGGGCAGATCGTTGACCGCGGCGAAGAGCGTGTTCACCTGGCTCTGGTCCGCGTCGGCATCGTCTTCGGCGAGCTCGATCTTTTCTTTCTTTGCCGTTGTCTTCGGCTTGACATCGATGTCGTGGGGCACGCCGAGATACTCGAGGACCTGCTGCGCCACGTCGGCGAAGACCGGCGCCGATACAGCGGTGCCGTAATAGTCGACGCCCTTGGGATTGTCGATGACGACAGCAACCGCGATGGCCGGGTTGTTCACGGGCGCGATGCCGGCGAACGATGCGATGTGCATGGTCTTCGAATAGAGATGTGTCTGCGGGTCGATCTTCTGCGCGGTGCCCGTCTTGCCGCCGGAAGAGTAGCCGTTCAACTGCGCAGGCTTGCCGGTGCCGTAGAGGACGACGCCTTCCATCATCTTGCGCATCTGGGCAGCGGCCATCTCGGAGATGACACGATGTGCGCCGGGCGGCAGCGGGTTGGGCAAGTCTTCATTCAATTTGAATGGCTGGGCCTGTTGGGCCGCGGAGTTTTGGTCGGCGGGATTCAAGAGGACGCGCGGCGGCAGATAGGTTCCGCCGTTGGCGATCGTGGAGACCATCGAGACGAGTTGCACAGGCGTCACGCCGACTTCCTGGCCGATGGCCAAAGACCCGATGGACGACCCATTCCATTTGCTGGTGGGCCGCAGCAGGCCGCGCGTTTCGCCGGGCAGTTCAACACCGGTGCGCGAGCCGAAGCCGAAGGCGCGCATGTATTGATAGAAGCGGTCGGGCCCTACTTTGAGGGCCATCTTGACGGCGGCAACGTCGCTGGAGCGGGCAAGCGCCGTGGCAACGGTGACCACGCCCATGCCCCGATCGCTCTTGTCGTCGTGAATGACACGGCCGGCGAGGGTGATCTGTCCGCCCTGGCAATCGACCATATCGTCGGGCCTGGCCACCTGTGCGTCGAGGGCAGAAGAGTAGGTCACGAGCTTGAACACCGAGCCCGGCTCATAGACATCACTGACGGCGTGGTCCTTGAGAAGCTTCGGCGTGGCATGGCGAAAGTCGTTAGGGTTGAAAGTGGGGCGAATCGCGAGCGCGAGAATCTGACCGGTGTGCACGTCCTGCACCACGATGGTGCCGTTGTCGGCGTGGGTTCGTTCCATGGTGCGGTCGAGCGCCGACTCGGCCATGAACTGGATGTGCTCGTCGATGGTGAGCTGCAGGTTCTGTCCGGGCTGCGGTTCGCGCTCTGTGGAACCGAGCACGTGGCGGCGGGCGTCGACGGCGGTGAGCATCTCGCCGGGTGTGCCGTGCAGGCGGGAATCGAACTTCTGCTCGAGGCCGCCGAGACCGTTGTCGTCGATGCCGACGTAGCCGAGGACCTGCGCGGCGATCTGGCTGTCGGGATAGAAGC
>Ga0335069_10014981_pt1 | contig 10842 bp, 12 predicted proteins | sample Lox_Sample_11_FD_206714 | JGI IMG/M metagenome (GOLD analysis project Ga0335069, IMG submission 206714) | Soil microbial communities from Loxahatchee National Wildlife Refuge, Florida, United States - Lox_Sample_1.1 | ecosystem: Environmental > Terrestrial > Soil > Wetlands | place: USA... | reverse complement strand
TGTGGTCCTCGCCGTTGTCGATGGTGACGAGCGCGATCGGGCCGGCGGGCGACTCGACGCGGTTGAGCGCGAAGAAGGTGTCGCTCACGCGCGCTCCCAGACGATCGCGCAGCCCATGCCCATGCCGATGCAGAGCGCCGTCAGCCCGTAGCGGCCGCCGCGCTCGCGCAGGCCGTACGCGAGCTGCGCGATGAGGCGGACGCCGGTGGCGGCGAGCGGATGCCCGCACGCGATCGCGCCGCCGTACGGGTTGAGGCGCAGGTCGCAGGCGTCGATCCCGAGCTCGTCGCACCACGTCAGCGCCTGCACCGCGAACGGCTCGTTCAGCTCGAAGAGGTCGACGTCGGCGAGCGTCAGCCCCGCCAGCTCGAGCGCGCGGCGCGTCGCCGGCACTGGGCCGATCCCCATCAGGTGCGGCTCGACGCCCGCGTACGCGTAGGAGACGAGGCGGAGCTTCGGCGCGAGTCCCAGCTCGGCGACGGTCGGCCCGGCGGCGAGAAACGCGGCGGTCGCGCCGTCCGTCAGCCCGGCGGAGTTCCCGGCGGTGACGCGGCCGCCGGCGCGGAAGGCCGGCTTCAGCGCAGCCAGGCCCTCCAGGGACGTATCGGGGCGGAGGAACTCGTCGCGCGCCGCGACCTTCCAGCCGTCGTCGGAGAAGACCGCCATCGGCACGACCGTCTCCTTCATCACGCCGTTCTCCCAGGCGGCCGCCGACTTTCGCTGCGACGCGAGCGCGAACGCGTCGGCGCGCTCCTTCGTGATCGCCGGGAAGAGGTCGTGGAGGTTCTCGGCCGTCCGGCCCATGACCGCCGCGGACTCGTCGATCAGCCGCTCCGAGACGAAGCGGGGGTTGAAGTCGACCTCGGTGCCCATCGCGTGGTGGCCCATGTGCTCGACGCCGCCGGCGATCGCGACGTCGGCCGCTCCGAGGGCGATCTCGCCCGCCGCGGCGGTGACCGCGGTGAGCGCGCCGGCGCACATGCGGTCGACGGCGAAGCCGGGAACCTCGTGCGGCAGCCCTGCGAGGAGCGCGACGTCGCGGCCGAGCGTGAGTCCCTGGTCGCCGACCTGCGCCGTCGCCGCGAGCACGACGTCGCCGATTCGCCCGGCCGGGATCTGCGGGTTGCGGCGGAGCAGCTCGCGCACCGTCTTCACGGCCATGTCGTCGGCGCGCGTGCGCCAGAACTGGCCCTTCGGGCCGGCCTTGCCGAACGCCGTGCGCACCCCGTCGACGAAGAAGACCTCGCGCAGCTCCCGCATCGCCGCCGAACGATACCGCGTTTGACTGATCGGTCAATCAGGGTCGCCCGTTGCGATACTCCCCGGATGGAATGGGCCGAGCGGGCGGACGCCGCGATCGCTCGCTACCGCGGCGGCGAGAGGCGCGGGCTCGACCAGCGCCAGCTGACGCAGCTCGCGAACGCCGCCTGGGCGGCGGGGGCGAGCCTGCTCATGGACGGCCGCCGGGCCGAGGCGGAGGGCTGGCTGCGCACGGCGGCGGAGCGCTACCGCGAGAGCTGGGCGGGGGCGCCGCCGGACTCCTGGGGACGGCCGATTGCCGCGATGAAGGCGCTGCTCATCGCCGGGGACGACGCCTCGGGCGCGGCCCGCTGGGCGCTGGACGCGGGCGCCGCGGACGCCGCGTCGCCGATCGGCGTCTACGCCGCGACGCTCGCGCTGCTCGTGCTCGGAGACGACGTGGCCGCGGGTCCCGCCGCGACGACGCTGCTCGTCCGCGACGACTTCCCCGACGACGTGGCGCGCTCGCTCGCCGCGCTCGCGGCGCGCGACCGCGAGCGCTACGCCGCCGCGGCGCTCGAGGTGCTCGCCTCGTTCGAGGCGCGGAGCGAGTTCCTCGAGGACGTGCCCGTCGCGGACACCGTCCTCGCGCTCCAGGCGCTCGCGTGCGTCCGCGGGATCGCGGCCGCGCTGCCCCCGTCGCCGCGCGTGCCTTCCTAGTCGAGCAGCGCAGCGGCGGCGTGATCGAGCACGACCGTCGTCGGCCCGTCGAGCGCGCGGGCGAGGCTCGCCGGCGTCGCGGGGCTCGGCTCGCCGGCGAAGGCGCGCGCGACCGCGTCGGCCTTGTCCTCCCCGGCGATGAGGAACAGCAGCTCGCGCGACGCGTTGAGCACGGGCAGCGTCACCGTGATCCGGTCGACGAACGGCTCGAGGTGCGCCTCCGCGCCGACCACGCGCCGCTCCGTCTCCTCGAGGGTCGGCTGGCTCGGATAGAGCGACGCGACGTGTCCGTCGGCGCCCATCCCGAGCAGCAGGAGGTCGAAGCGCGTGTCGCCGAGCTCGCGCGCGTACGCAGCCGCGCCCTCGTCGGGACCGAGCTCGCCGCGCATCCGGTGCACTCCGGCCGGGGGCGTTCCGAGCAGGTCGATCAGCGCCTTCGCGGCCATGCCGTAGTTCGACAGCTCGTCGTCCGGCGGGACGCAGCGCTCGTCGCCCCACCATAGCTCGACGCGGCTCCAGTCCGGGTCCATCTCCGCCGCGAGCTCGTACGCGCGCTTCGGCGTCGACCCGCCGGTAAGACAGATGTGACCGCCGGCGCGCGCCGCCTCGTCGAGCCGCCGGGCGACGAGCATCGCCGCGTCCTCGTCGCTCGCGGCGACGACGATCTCGACGTCGCCGGCGGCGGTCAGAGCCGGCCTTCGGCGAGCTCGCGCGACCGCGTCATCGCCGCCTGGATCGCGTTGAGGAACGCCGCGCGCACGCCGGCCTGCTCGAGCTCGCGGATCGCCGCGATCGTCGTCCCTCCGGGTGAGGTGACCGCCTCGCGCAGCTCGACCGGGTGCATGCCGAGGTCGCGGAGCTGCTTCGCCGTCCCGAGCATGGTCTGGACGACGAGCGTCGTCGAGATCTCGCGCGAGAGCCCGAGCAGGATCCCCGCCTCGATCATCGCCTCGGCGAGCAGGGCGAAGTACGCCGGCCCGGAGCCGGAGACGGCGGTGACCGCGTCCATCGCCGTCTCGGGGACGCGCACGACGCGGCCGAGGTGCGCGAGCGCCTCCTCCGCGAGCGCGAGCTGCGCGTCGCCCGCGTGCCCGCCCGCGCAGATGCCGGCCATTCCCTCGTGCACCGTCGACGGCGAGTTCGGCATCGCGCGCACGACGGGGACGCCCTCCGCGATCCGCTCCTCGATGTACGCGGTCGGGATCGCGGCGGCCACGGTGAGCACCGTCTGCGCCGGCTCGAGCAGCCCGCCGATCTCGCCGAGGAGCACGTCGATGTCCTGCGGCTTCACGGCGACGACGACGAGCTCCGCGCCGGCGATCGCGGCCGCGTTGTCCGTCGTCGCCTCGACGGCGTGGCGCGCGCGCAGCTCCTCGATGCGGCTCTCGCTGCGGGCGGTGACGACGAGCTGCTCGCGCGTCCGCCAGCCGGAGCTGAGCAGGCCGGCGAGCAGCGCCTCGCCGATGCGGCCGCCGCCGAGGATCGCGATCCGGTTCTCCGCCATGGCGGGAAGTAGTACTACGCGGCCCGGCGCTCGTGCACGGGCAGGAGGCCGCACGCGAAGCCGCCGATCAGGTAGACGCTCGCGATCCCGGCCCACTCGCGGTACGGCTCGAGCAGCGCCGCCGTCTCCTCCGTCTCGACGCGGCGCCCGAGCAGCGCGCGCATGAGCTTCACGAGTCCGAGGTCGCCGACGAGGCCTGCGTCGAGGCGGCCGAGGCCCTGGAGGCAGACGACGCCGACCGTCCATGGTCCGAGGCCGCGCTCGCGCTGGAGCCGCTGCGCGACCGCCTCCGTCGGCACCGCGTGCAGCCGCTCGAGCTCGACGCCGCGGCAGAGCCGGACGAGCGAGGCGGCGCGGCTCTGGTGGAGGCCGAGCGCGCGCAGCTGCGCCGGCGCGAGCGCGGCGAGGTCGTGCGTCGCCGGCGCGACGTGCAGGCGCTCGGGCCCGGGGGCGCAGACGGCCCGGATGATCCGTTGCTCGATCCGCCGCGCGAGCTTCGCCTCGATCAGCTGTCCGCAGAACGCCCGCAGCAGCGCGTGCGCGACCGTCGGCGTGCGCACCGGTCGCAGCCCGCGCAGCTCCCGGGCGGCGCGACCGAGCAGCGGATCGTCGCACACGCTGCGGAGGAAGCCGGAGTGGTCGTCGTCGAGCGCGAGGATCCAGCGGAGCCGCTCGGCGGCCGCGCGCGAGCCGGCGCGGAGCGTGACGGTTCCGTCGGGCGACTGCCGTGCGCGTGCGAGCTGCGGCTCTCCGTCGACGTCGAGCAGCGCGGTGAGCACGCCGTCGCGGAACGTCCGCGTGGCGTCGCTCGTCAGCCGCGCCGACAGCGCGAGCGAGTACGGGCCGCAGGGAGAGACCGCGAGCTCGAAGCTCAATGCTCGGCGTGAACTTCCGCGGGCGCCGCCCGCAGCCCGAGCTCGGTCGCCCGGTCGAGCACGTCGAGGGCCTGCTCCTCGTGCCCGGTCGCCCGGAGCATCGACGCCCATGACCGGCACGTCTGCGTGGCCTCGCGCCACTGCCCCTGCCCCTCGAGCAGCTCGACCGCCCGCCGGTACGCCTCGTCGGAGGCGGGGAACTCGCCCGTCAGCACGAGCCCGTCGCCGAGCGCCTTGAAGGCGAGCCCCTCGTCCGACGGCGACGAGTCGCCGACGAGGTCGAGCGCCGCCCGCGCGAGCGAGACCGCGTCCTCGGCGTCGCCGCGGATCGCCGCGATCCGCGAGCGCTGGATCTTCATCTCGACGGCGTCGAGCATCGACGGATGCGACCCGAGGAGCTGCTCGGCATGGTCGAGATGACGCTCGGCGGCGACGGCGTCCTCGCGGGAGAGCGAGATGCTCGCCGCCAGGATGTGGGCCCGTGCCAGGTGGAACGAGTCGTCGGTCGCCTGGAGGAGCGCGATCGCCTTGCGCGCGTTGCCGAGCGCCACCGACGCGTCGCCCTCCGCGTGTGCGAGCCTCGCCATCGACCAGTAGAGGCGCACCCGCATGTACGGGTCCTCCGTGTCCTGCACCCGGTCGAGCGCGTCGCGGACGACCTGCTCCGCGCGGGCGAGGTCGCCCATGTCGCTGAGCGCGTAGCTGAGGAGCGTCGCGTAGCGGGTCTCGACCGTCGCGTCGCCGCCGGTGTCCCCGACGTGCTCGAGGCAGCGTTCGTACAGCTCGACGGCGCGGTTCGGCCGTCCCGACGCCGCGTATGCGCGGCCGAGGTTGGCGTAGATCTCGTAGCGCTCGACCGGCGAGAAGGGCTCGCCCTCGAGCGCCGTCTCGAGCAGGTCGACGGTCCGCTGGTACTCGCCGCGCTCGAGCGAATGGGCGGCGAGCGCGACGCGGGTGCGGACCGCCGTGGGCCGGTCGCCCGCGGCCTCCGCCTCGTCGATCAGCTCGAGCAGCGGCTGCTCGACGCCCTCGGCGTCGCCGAGGCGGATCGCCAGCTCGAGGTCGGTGAGCCGGAGCTCGCGGCGCTCGGCCGGGTCGAGGACGGAACCCGTCTCGAGGTACTCCGCCGAGACGCCGAGCTTCGCGGCGAGCCGCCGCAACGCCTTCACGGAGGGCTGCCGGGTGCCCGCCTCGATGCGGGAGATATAGGCGTACGAGACGCCCGGTGATGCAAGCTCTCGCTGCGACAGCCCCTGCTCCAGCCGCAGCCGCTTGAGCCGCTGGCCGATCGTCTCGGCCGCTGTCGAATCGTGTCCGGTGCTCATTGGGCTCGCATTCTTCTCGGTTGTCACTAGATCGTCAAACCTGGTCGATACTTGACAACGGTCACTCTACCGGTTGAAGTCTGCGGTATCTGTCCACCCCGACGGGAGCACGACCAAGGGAGGAAGATCGATGCTGCGTCCACAGCTGTACTTGCGGCTGGTGCTGATCCTCGCGATTGTCGCACTTGCGGCGGTCGCACTGGGGGGCGATCCCTGGGGCCCGAACTAGCCTGCTGAGCCGCGGGCGGGGGCGCCGGCGCTGGCCGGCCCCCCGCCCGCTGTACCCTCGGCCCGTGAGCGCGCCGTGACGGCCGTCGAGCTCGGGCTCTATGCACTTCTGCTGGCCGCGGTCGCGGTCGTCGTCTGGCGCCGCCCGGTCGTCGCCCTCTACGTCTTCGTCGTCGGGCTGGCACTCCACAACGCCGTCATGGCGGCGCTCTACGCCGCCGGCGTCCGCGGCGCGACGCTCACGGCGATCACCGCCTGGAAGGAGATCGTGCTCGCGGTCGCGCTGCTGCGGGTCGGCCGGGACGCGGTGCGGGAGCGGCGGCTGCCCTTCCGGTTCGGCGTCGCCGACGGGTTCGCCCTCGCCTTCGCGGCGGTGTGCGTCGTCTACGCGTTCATCCCGCAGTCGGCGCTCGGCGGCCTCGCGGGGCGAAAGGCCGTCGCTCTCGCGCTCCGCCACGACCTCGTCCCCGTCGCGGCGTACTTCCTCGGACGCTCGCTCGTGCTGCGCCGGGCCGACCTGCGCCGGCTCGCCTGGACGCTGCTCGGCACAGCCGGCTTCGTCGCGGCGCTCGGGCTCGCCGACGTCTACCTCGTGCCGATCGGGTGGTGGCGGACGAACGGCGTCGTGGACTACTTCCACAGGCACCTCGGCTACGACTACCACGGCACCGGCGAGAACCCCCGCGTCGCGGGGCTCCCGGAGAACTTCGTCTACAACGTCGGCGGCGACAAGCCGTTCCTCCGCCGGCTCGTCTCGACCTTCCTCTCCCCGCTCGCGAGCGGCTACCTGTTCGTCGTGGCGATCGTCGGCGCGGCGGCGATCGTGCGACGGCGGCGTGCGGCGGTGATCCTCCTCGTCGCGCTCGCCGCGGCCGGCCTGCTCTGGACGTTCTCGCGGTCGTCGCTGCTCGCGGTCGCGGTCGGACTCGCCGTCCTCGCCGCCGTGCAGCGGCGTCCGCCCGCGCTCGCCGCGGCGGTCGTCGTCGTGGCGATCGCGGTCGGCTGGGCGCATCTGTTCCCCCGGATCGCTCCGACCGGGAACTGGACTGCGGCGGACCTCCGCTACCAGCACTCGCTCGCGGCGGCGCATCCGGGTGCGTCGACGTCGCCGACCGCGGCGAACGAGTCGTCGCTCGGCGAGCACTGGCGGAGCCTGAGGGAGGGGATCCGTACGGTGGCGCATCACCCGCAGGGATACGGCCTCGGCAACGTCGGCCAGACGGCGTCGCGGACGGGCACGCCGCTGAAGGCCGGCGAGTCGAACTACACGGAGCTCGGCGCAGAGGTCGGGATTCTCGGCGCGGCGCTGTTCGTCGGCTGGTGCGTCGCGCTGCTCGCCGGGCTCGTGCGGGCCGGGCGGGAGGACCGCTGGGCCGCGGCGCTCGCCGGCGCGTTCGCGGCGATCCTCGCGCTCGCGATCCAGACGGACGTGATCGGTGACCCGTGGCTGGCCTATTGCGTCTGGCTGCTCGGCGGCGCGCTCGTGCTCAAGCGTCCGGCCGGGAGGTGGCCGGAAGAGCGTCTTGCGGAGGCTGCCGCAGCCCGCTAGCGTTGTCCGCCGTGACAACGAGTGGTGTGACGACGAGGCTTCTCGCGAGGCGAACCGCGTTGGCGGTAGCAGCTGCGCTGCTCGTCCTCGCGCTCGTGCTTCGGCTCGGGCACGGCCGGCGCGCGACGGCGGTCGTCGCCGACCCGGTGCGGACCCCGGGCGTCGTCAACCCGGCGGTGACGCAGGCGAACATTCGCAGCACGATCTGCAGGCACGGATGGACGGCGACCGTCCGCCCGCCGGTCGAGTACACGAACGCGCTGAAGCGGAAGCAGATGCGGGCGTACGGCGAGACGGGCCCGCCGTCCGCATACCAGGAGGACCATCTCGTGAGCCTCGAGCTCGGGGGCGACCCGACCGACCCTCGCAACCTCTGGCCGGAGCCGTACCCGCGCGCGTCCGCCGTCGACCAGATCGAGAACGAGCTGAACGCGAAGGTGTGCTCCGGCGCGCTCACCCTCCGCGAGGCGCAGGACCAGGAGGCTGCGCTGAAGCACCGTGAGGGCTAGTCGGGCTTCAGGGGCGGCGCGAACAGGACGACCGTGGGTGAGCCCGGCCTGCCGAGCAGGGGCTCGGCCTCCGCCTCGCTCGCGTCGAGCTGCTCGACCCGGGGCGCTCCGAGCGCGTCGAGGAACGGCTCGGGCGGTCCGAGGAAGCTGACGGCCTCGTTGCCGCAGTGGAGGGCGACGACGAGCCGCGGGCGCAGCTCGCGGACGATTGCCGCGGCCGCCTCGCCGCCCACGGTCGGGCCGCCGCCGACCGGGAGGAAGAGCACGTCGACCGTCCCGATCGCCTCGCGCTGCTCCGGCCGTAACGCCGCCTGGCCGAAGTCGCCGAAGTGGGAGACGCGCAGCCCGTCGAGCGAGAACACGAAAATCGAATTCGGCCCGCGCTGCGTGCCGGCCGCCGCGTCGTGCTCGGACGCGACACCGACGATCTCGCCGATCGGCGTCTCGAACGTGCCCGCCGTCGACCGGATCGTGTGCGGCTGCCCGCCGACCGTCTCGACGGCCGCGTGGTCGAAGTGCTCGTGCGTGACGAGCAGGACCTCGGCCTCGACCTCCTCGATCGGCGCGTAGGCGAACCGGAAGTCGGGCGTCCGCTCCCTCCACGCCGCCAGCCGCTCGGGAGGGATGTCGCCGAACGGGTCGATGAAGACCCGGAGGCCGTCCGCGCGCGTGAGGAGGACCGCGGCCTGCCCGTACCAGCGGATGCGCATCCGGAGGGAGCCTATCCGTCGGTGGCGGCGACCCCGTAGTTCCCCGTCGCACGGGCGCGGCTCGACGCGGATGGGATCCCCGGTCTGGCGCCTGACGGTCACGACATGAGCTCGGCGATCGAGCTGGTCGGCGTGCGGCGACGGTTCGGCGACGTCGAGGCGGTCCGCGGCCTGTCGCTGACGGTCGAGCGTGGAGAGGTCTTCGGCATCGTCGGGCCGAACGGTGCCGGCAAGACGACGACGCTCGAGATGATCGAGGGCCTGCGCGAGCCGGACGCGGGCGAGATCCGGGTGCTCGGCGAGCCGGTGTGGCCGCACCCGGAGCGGATCCAGCGACGGATCGGCGTCCAGCTGCAGAACTCGGCGTTCTTCGACTTCCTCAGCACGCAGGAGCTGCTCGAGCTGTTCGCCCGCTTCTACGGGCCGGTCTCCCCTGCGCGCATCGCCGGCGTGCTCGAGACGGTCGGGCTCGAGGGGAAGGCGGGCGCGCGCGTCAGCGAGCTCTCCGGCGGCCAGCAGCAGCGGGTGGCGATCGCGCTCGCGCTCGTCCACGAGCCGGAGATCGTCTTCCTCGACGAGCCGACGACGGGCCTCGATCCGCAGGCGCGCCGGAACCTCTGGGACGTCGTCCGAGCAATCCACGACGAGGGACGCACGGTGATCCTGACGACGCACTACATGGAGGAGGCGGAGCAGCTCTGCGAGCGCGTCGCGATCATGGACGAGGGGCTCGTCGTCGCGCTCGACACGCCGCGCGAGCTCGTGCACGGCCTCGGCCCGGGGGGCGTGATCGCGTTCGAGGGCGGCCCCGACCGGGCGCTGCTCTCCTCGCTCGCAGGCGTCCGCGAGGCGCATGCGGAGGACGGCGGCTGGGAGCTCTCGACGGCGAGCATCCGCTCGACGCTGCCGGAGCTGCTCGCGCTCGCCGAGCAGCAGGACACCGAGATGGGCTGGCTGACCGTGCGGCGGCGCTCGCTCGAGGACGTCTTCCTCGCCCTCACCGGACGGGAGTACCGAGAGTGACCGCGCGCGTCTGGGCCTCGATCGTCGCGAACCTGCGCATGCTCGTCCGAGACCGAACGGCGCTCTTCTTCTCGCTGATGCTCCCGATCCTGTTCATGGTCATCTTCGGGCTGATCTTCTCGAACAGCGGCAACACGAAGCTCGACATCGGCGTCGCCGGGAGCGGCCCGATGGCGCAGGCGATCGAGCGCACCCCGGCGCTGAGCGCGCACCCCGGCACCGCGCAGGTCGTGGCCGAGCGCGTGCGCAACGGTCACTACCAGGGCGCCGTCGTCGTCGACGGCCGGCGCGCGACCCTCTACTACTCGAACACGTACCCCGCGCAGGCGGCGATGCTCCGCGGCGTCGTCGAGGGGGTGGCCGACGCCGTCAACCTCGCCGCCGCGAACCGGCCGAGGACGGTCGAGGTCGAGCCGGTGTCGGTCGACTCGAGCGCCCTGCGCTACATCGACTTCCTCGTCCCCGGCCTGCTCGCGATGGCGCTCGCGCAGAGCGGGATCTACGGCGTCGCCTCAACGCTCGTCTCCTGGCGCGAGCGCGGCATCTTCCGCCGGCTCCGGGTGACGCCGCTGCCGCTGACCGAGTTCGGCTTCGCTCGGCTCGTCCTCCACCTGATCCTCGCGCTGGGGCAGGCCGCCGTCCTGCTTCTCGTCGGCCGCGTCTTCTTCGGCGTCCACCTCGGCGTCGACCTCGTGGCGCTCGTGCCGCTCGTGATGGTCGGCGCGCTCTGCTTCATCGCCATGGGCTTCCTGATCGGCGCGGTCGCGCGCACGCAGCAGACGGCCGACGTCCTCGCGCAGGTCGTCACGCTGCCGATGATCTTCCTCGCCGGCGTCTTCTTCTCGATCGACACGGCACCGGCGTGGCTGCGCGAGACGTCGCGCTTCCTGCCGCTGACCTACCTCGCGAACGGGCTCCGCGACGTCGCGATCCGCGGCCACTCGCTCGCCTCGACGCTCCCGGACCTCGCCGTGCTCGGCGGCGTGGCGATCGCGCTCTCGCTCCTCTCGATGCGGTTCTTCCGCTGGGAATCGCAGGTGTAGACCGCGTCCCTCGATCGGGGATTACCCCGACCACGGCATCACGGGGTTGCGCTATACCCTGTCCGCAGAGTCGCGCGGTGGCCAAGCCAGTCGAACAGCTCTCCCAGGTGATCGTCC